>OGEZ01000249.1_pt1 | contig 56347 bp, 78 predicted proteins | sample 1570831 | NCBI WGS metagenome assembly OGEZ01 (sample SAMEA2582059, study PRJEB24529) | metagenome | biome: Human gut stool | place: China | collected 2011
TCATGTTTTAGATGATTACAATGAATTTATGGACAATGCTGAAAAAGTATTATTCCCTGAAGAGCAAAAAGAAGAAGTTTTAAAAGTAGCTGCTTTAGAAGAAGTTGGGGAAGAGGAAATAGTTATTCCTAAGCCATCTAGTGCCTTAGAAGCATTTAAAAATAAATTCAAGAAATTTTTCTAGTATTTAATATAGTTCTCCTATATAGTTGAGATATCAATCTTAATTATACAGGAGGACTTATTATGAAAATAAGTGAAAAAAATAGACTAATATACCAAGCATACCTTGATAGTAAAATAGCTGTAAACTCAGCTACAAAAGATACTACATATAGGACTTATAAAAATAGTATGTATGATTTTATGGGGTATTTACATATAAATGAGGGAAATAGATATTTATTGTCAGATGACACTTTAAAAAGAATAATTGAAGTTTTGGAAAGATACATTATCTATTGTAGAGGGCTTGGGAATAATAATAGGACTATTAATGGAAAAATAACAGCTATCTCATCATTTTACAAGTGGGCTGTAAGGAGAGATTTAATTAAACACCATCCATTTAGAGATAAACTGGATAGACTGAAAGTAACAGAGCAAGACAAGAGGAGAGAAAGCTATTTTCTTACTTGGAAACAAATATTTACTGTATCTTTATTAATGGAATTAAATCCTAAAAGGTTTGATACTAAGAGTAGATTACTTTGGGAGTTATTCCTTGATAGTGGATTCAGAATTTCAGCAGTCCATAGTTTAAAAGTTAGTCAATTAGACCTTGAAAACAATATGTTTAGAGGAGTTACTGAAAAAATGGGAAAGGTTAGAGATTTATTTTTTTTCTCCACTACTAAGAAATTAATATTAAAACTTTTAGAGGAAAGAAAAGCTAAAGGAATAGAATTAGATTACTTATTTACAGTTAGGTATAATAACGAGTTTGCTCAAATGAGTCAAACAGCTATCAGAAGAAGAGTTAGAAAAATGGGAAAACTCATAGGAATAGAAAAGTTATATCCTCACTCATTAAGAAAAACAGCTATTAATCAGATAAATAATTTATCAGATACTAAGACAGCTAGTGAATTTGCTGGACATAGCTCTACAAAGGTAACAGAAGAGCATTATATACAACATAAATCATCAGTAGACCAGCAAAATAGGATATTCTTAATGAGAAAAAATGCTGGACTAATGTAATAAATTTAAAAATTTCTGTCCTTTCCCAGTAAATTCACTATATCTTTCACTAGGTAATGAAAATCCCTCAACTTTATGGTTAGGTACTACATGGGCTAAGCAAGAAGGTAGATTTTTACTTGGTAGTAGTTCATCTTATGGGTTAGGAACTACTGGAGGAGCTAGTACAGTAAAACTAATAGGAGATAACCTTCCAGCTACTAAAGTTCAACTTGATAGTTTTAGCTTATCTCGTGGAACTATGGAAATTACTGGTAAACTAGGAACTAACTTAACATATGGTTCATCTGAAAAATCTAGTGGAGCATTTCAAGATTTAAAACAAGTTGTTAGTTTAACTGGAGGTCAACAAGGTATTGCTTGGTTTGGAGATTTTAATGCATCTCGTACTTGGACTGGTACTACTAACACAGCTCAACCTCAAACTGTTAATCTAGGAAAAGGAACAGCCTTTTCAATTATGCCACCTTATCTAACTGTTAATATATGGAAAAGATTAAGTTAGTCTTAACCACATATGGCAAGTATAGTAAGATGGTGTAATGTCAAAAGCTTGTCCACTACCTAATGCTGATGTTTGTGGACTTGCTGATGAGGTACTACCTGTCCAATTCTTTGATGCGTCAAAATTTATATTACATACATCAACTGAACCATCAGTAACGCTACCAACTCTTGAAGTTTTTACATAAGCGCCACTTACAGTTTGAGTATTATATCCCATACTTGAACCAGAGCCTATAATATTCATAGTTCCTCTTGATAGAGAAAAAGAGTTTACATTCAATTTAACATTAGGTAAGTTAGCTTGAGTAATAGTCTTGCTATTACTTCCACCAGTAACTTTACTAGCTCCACTACCAGAAGTACCGAGTAGGAATCTACCTTCTATTTTCTGCCAAGTAGTGCCTAAAAATACAGAACTTGGGTTAGTAGAATTAGTTGTTAAGTAGATATCTCCCACTTTAAATGGACAGAAATTTTTAAATTTCTCATCAGTTTCAGTTTTAGTATATGCCCCTATTCCACTAGCTGTAATATTAATACTTTTAGCTGCTGCTCCATCATAGCTCACTGGATTTTGTCCATTCATCTTTATTTCAAGAGCATTAGGATTTTTCATACTTGTTGGAAAATCTGAAATATCTGCTTTTTTATGTTTATGACTACTTGGTGCATAATCATGTGTATGAGAAGTATTAGCTTTTTTCTTTAGCTCCTCATTATAATATCCCATTAAAGCAGCTACAAGAGCTTCAACACTCTCATAGTCTACTAATTTCTTTCCTAAAGCTTTTTCTAATGCTTGAGTATCTACTTCACTAATACCAAGTTGTTCTTTAACTAAGTTTATTCTTTCTTTTAAACTCATTATTTACCAACTCCTTTTAAGCTCCTTTATATTTATTGATAATCGCTTGAGCTTCTTCTTCAGTCATTGTATTATTTAAGGCTGTTTCTACTCCTGTTACTTTTCCACCTAAAGTTGTTATATTTCTCTCATTTGTTGTTGCCTTTTGTAAAGCTGAAGTGCTATCATTAGCTGCTTTATTCCATTTATCTCTTTCTCCAATCCCTACTAACTTTTCGCTAGCTATATTAATAGTTCCATCTCCACCTATTGTAATAGGTCCACCATTTTTAGCTTTAACTCCTCCTAGAGTTGTTGTATTTGCTACTGGTAAAGTATAGTTATTAAGACCATCTAGTTTTTTCTTATCCTCTTTACTCATCAATCCATCTTGAGATTGGGTAGCTAATCCAGGAACAAATAATTCTCCAACAGTTTGCCACTTATTTGTAGGGTCACCCTCATAAATTAATATTGTATTTTTGCCACTATATGTAGGTTCTTTAGTAATAATTACCATATATCCCTCTTGAGGTTGAGTTATTTTTGTATTAAGAGCTTCTAATGTTTCATATACCCCTTTAAAAGCTAAACCACTAGCAAAGGTATTTATTGCTGCCGTTAATTGTTCTTGTGATACTTTATCACCCCAAGTTTTTTTCTCTTGAGGACTTACAAACTTTTTGCTATCTGTCTCTGTTACTTGATCAGCACTATGTGTATGTGAAGATTCTGCTTTTGTTTTTATTAATGCTATAATCTCTTTAGCTAAAAGGTCATAAGCAACCTCATCTATTATTTTCTTTCCACTTGCTAAACTTTCAGCTACTCTTGTATCTAAATTTTCCATTTATATCACTCCTTGTTTTGATTTTTATATTTGTCTATTATTGCTTGTGCTTCTTCTAAAGTAATAATATCCTTTTGCATATCATCTTTAAGTTGGTCCGCATACTCTTTTAATTCATTTTTAGAATTTTTTAAAATCTCATATAACTCATCTACTATATCTTTTACATATTCTTTTTCATCACTAGGTAATAAAGGCTCTAGAAATTCCCAATCTTTTTTTTCAACAACATGGAAATATACTTCTTGAATACTTCCTACTATTTTTCCTCTATCAGAACTTCTAAGAACTAATCTACAAAATACTTTTCCGAAGCCTTGTAAAACTTCATTAGGAATAGCAATATCTATATTAGTAGTTATTGTACTATCTATTTCCTTTTCAACTACATAAGGCTCAGTAGGATTATTAGAACTACAAAATACAGCCCTAATATTACCTTGAAAGTCTTTTAAGCTTCTTAATACAACTTTTAAAGAGCCTATTCCATAATCTCCTTGGAGGAAAAAGATAGGAGAGAAATTTGCATTTCTAAGTATATCCCAGCTAACTAACATTTCCTTCAATTTTCTCATTCCTCCTTAGCCTTATATTTATCTACTAAAGCTGTCATTTCTTGAGGAGTAGTTGTTTCTAGTTTAGATTCTATTCCAAATACTATTTTAGATAATCTCATAAATGAACGAGAGAATTTTCTAAAATCAACTGGACTTTTTAATCCTAGTATTTCAAGATTATAGTGTTCTGTTATTAAGTCAGGGTCAGTTGCAGTATTTAATTCTTCTTCATTTTTGATTATTTGACTCATCTTATCCCTCCTCTTTTTCTTCATTCTTAACTATTATTTCATAAAAAGCTATTCCTAATTCATTCATATGATTTAAGAACTCTTGTAATGATGTAATATTATTAATATTATCTTCTAAAATAATGGTTATAGTCTTATTTTCTTTATCATTAATAATATCTAATACTTTTCCTAATTCAAAGAGTTCACACATTTTCAATATATAAGCAAAGTTAAAGATACTATATTTAGTAATTTCTCTAGCAATTAATATATTTTGTCTTAACTTCACTCCTAATTCATAAGCTGTATTGACTCCATAGATTTTCTCAAGTCTTTTTAGACTTATAGCATTAGCAGTTGTAATAGATAAGCTTGAAATATATTCACTTTTCTTTAACTCTATTTTTTGTAATTCTCTAGAGATAGCCTTTGCAAGTTCAACTATTAAAGGTTCTTTTCTTTCAAAGAAAGGTAGATTACTAAGTATTCTTTCAACAAAGTCTTTAGATACCGCTACACCTAAAACTGTAATAAGGGTTTTAGCTTTTAACTCTACTAAATCTTTTTTTATAGTTATTAATTGATGAGCTGTAACATTTGATTTTACTATTTCTTTATCTATCCAGTTAAAAGCAAATTCATGGCCAATATAATTTAGATAGTATTCAAGGTCAAATTCTAGATTTTCCTCAACATATTTTTTTAGAGCTATTTTTGACATTGTTTCCTACCTCATTTCTAATCAACCTTGAAGATAAAGAAAGCATTAGGTATTTTATAAATGTCAGCAGCTCTTATTTCTTTTCTATAATCTAAAGCGGAATAAGCTATAAGATTTCCCCCTGAAACATTATCAAATAATCCTATATGTGTTATCCAGCCCCAATTCTCTGTTGCAACAGGGAAGTTTATATCATTTTTATTATAGGTTTCTCCATTCTGTGGATCTTCAAATGTTATTTGTTGTCTAGCATATGAAGTTCCCTCTACCTCCTGAATATTGGAAGCATTGTCAGTAGGGTCAGCTTTGAGTAATCCCAAATAATAGTTTTTTCCTTCTTTTCTAAAGATTTCATTTATAATTAAATTTTCTCCTATATGTGTTAATCCAGCCATTATTCCTCCTCTCTATTCTAAAGGATTTATAGTAATAGTATTTACTTTACAAAGTTTATTTTCATTAAGTTCTATATCATTTCTACTTCCGGCTACTGTGATATCTCCTATCTTAGTAATACACCCAGCATGTTGGATAGTTTCAACAATATCAAAATAAAAAATCTTTTCTTGGAATAAATTCTCAAAGAAAAAATTATTTAGTTTTTCTGTTAGTGTTGTTTTTGCTGCTTCTTCGTTGAAATCACTTGATATAGTTCCTTTAACTACAACATCAACTCTGTTGATTTCAACTCCTTCAACAGTTAAATCTATATCTGAAATAATTTCTAAATCTATATAATTTTTCACTTTTTCTTTAAGTTCAGAAGATACTACTTCTTTCCCTTGCTCTGTTATAACTAGCTTAACAGTTCCAGCACCACTCCATCTAGGAATACAATGAGAATGTTCAACTCCTTTAACTTCCTTAGCTTTATCCTCAAATACATATTTATTCCAGCTCATTCTTGGCTTTCTGATATAATCTAAAGCTCTCTTTCTGAAATTATCATCTGTTTCTATATCTGTTCCATTAGTAATATTTTCTAAGTTTTCTACCTTAGAAAGTCCTGTATATTCTTCTCCAAATTTATTAATTTGTCCTACTTCACAGTTACCAACAGTTCCAGCCTTAGTACATTGAATTTTTACAGTAGTAGAGATATTTTCTATTGTCTTTTCTTCTAAGATTTCATACTCTGTTGCTGTACTTGAATTTATAACTATATAACCTTTCTTAATAAGACTTCCATTTACTCCTGTTATTTTTACTTGACCAGTTGATTTAGTTGCTTGAAGCCTATCTAAAGCCTTATCAGCACATGAAATATCTAAGTCAGTTCCTGTTGCTGTATCTATAAGTCTTTTATCAAGTTGTTCTGAATAATCATCTTCCTCTTTTACCATTTCTATAGCTACTGATGTAATAATATCTCTAGCAAAACTTCCAGTTGAGGTATTATAGGAAATCATTTCAGCCATATCATTGACTTTTTTATTTATTCTTTCATCACTCAACTTTTATTACCTCCTCTACCTCAAAAGCACTCTCTTTTAATTCAACTATAAATCCACAATACATCTTGTCATCGATCTGTATAAGCTGTAAACAATGTATTTCCTCAATATCCTTATGATTTTTCAAGGAATTATAAATGTCATCTTTGATAAGTTCTATTAGGTCCGTATTAGGATATAATTGTTGTCCTACATATTTGTAGATATTTAATCCAAAGGGGTAACCTACATCTTTAATATGGACATTCCACCTATCTCTTTCAGTATAGAAAAGTTTTTTAATCCATTCTTTTATAATTTCTACTTTATTGTAGATTTTTCTAGGTTCTAATCCATCATAGTAGAATTTTCCTGTTGTATAATCAAAGAGAACATCCTTTTCTTTTATAGTTTCTTGAACTTGTAATTCCTTTTGCTCTTCAATAGCTTGTACATCACTATTGATTCTTAAATAACTAATAGGTAATGTCATAATCTCACCACCTTATCTATAAGATAAAAATACTTATGGTCATTTGTCGGAAGCATTAAGACTGTATCTCCAATTTTTAAGGTATCAGTCCATTCAATACTTCCCTCTGCTTTATAAGTTCCACTTCCAGCAAGTTTTGAAATTGGGTGTGGAGGGTGTTGAGGTACACCATCTGTTTTAGTGGTATTATCAAAAGAATATTCTATAATATTTCCTTCAAGAGAATAAGTTCTTTTATACCCTATTATTTTTTCAATACTAATCATAATTTTTTTATTTTTTATAATAATTCCACTTTCTAATTTAACCTCTAATTCAGGAGGAGCTTTGACAACTTCTCCTGTAACAGCTCCAAGCCACTTAGGATTATCCCTAGCTTTTATAATTAGAGCTAGTTTATTTATAGCATTGTAATATCTTTCATCTTTTTTCATTTAATCCACCTTTTCTAACTCTAATGAAGCTGTAAAAATTGATTTATGCATACTAAAGTTATAAGTAATACTTGTGATTTCAAATACTCCATTTATTCCATACTTAGAATAATCTAGTTTTAGTAGTTCTCCATCTCTTATAAACTCACTCAATAGAGGAATTTCAAAAGAGATTTTTTCATTAACTTTATTTTCTTGGTTTAGTAGATTAGTAGCTGTAATAGTTCCACCATTCAAATCATTATCTTTATAAGATACTAATTTTTGCATAAGTCCATATTTTTCAATATTCCCTTTGTCTTTTGCTGTGCTAACTTGAATATATTCTTTTCCTGATGTCTTATATACTCTAATTGAATTTCTCATTCCCTCTATATCCAGTGTTCTTTTAGGTTCTTTGATGTAATTCAAGGCATTACATTCATAACCGTTCAGAATGGAAGATAATGAGCTGAGAGGGGTATATATTCCTCTTTTATATTTGTTCTTTTTACTTCTTTCAAAGTGAAATTTAGTTTCTTTATAAAAAAATCTAAACTCTTGATTTTCTAAGTCCTTAATATTTTTTATAATCTCTTTGATAATTTCTCCTAAAGTTTTTCCAAAATAGAAATTATCAACCATAGTATTGGTAGCTTCTATATTTCCAGTATTAGCTCCAAAAGTTTCTATAAGCTTTCTTACAACAATAGAAGCTTCTATATCTTCAAATTGATAAATTTCTTCATTCTTTGAAAAATACCAAGCATAATCAACAGCTTTAAAAGATAAATTAGTGATATCTCCATTAATAATTATTCCTGAAAATATCTCTTTACCATCAAGTTTTATAACTATAATATCTCCTATCTCTACATTGTAGAATTGAGGGTTTTTAGTTATATTAAAGTCTAAGGTCCAAGCGAACTCACTTATAGATTTTTTTAATTTCATTTCAGCTTTGACTATATTTGAAATATCTACTATTTGGCTTGAAGTATTCTTTATACAATATGTAGTTATCATTGTAAACACCTACTTGCTTAAATTGAAAGCTTCAGGCTTAAATACATAGTGTTTTGATTGAGTTTCATAAATACTTGGGTCTTTAGCTTCCTTAAATTCAATAGTATATTCAATATCCCCTTCAGGAGTAGTGTTAGGCTCAAACTTAGAAATATAACACTTGAGAACTAGTCCTATACCTGTGATTACAAGCTTTATAGGAGTTTCTTTTAGTTTTAATTCATCAACCTTATTTACACAATCTATTCCAAAATACTTATAGTCATTAGAAAAAGAGTAGTAATTATTAGGAAAAAAAGAGGAAAAACTAACTATTCTAAAATCTATATCTTTCTTGTAGTTTATTTTTCCAGCTATTGTATCGACTTCCTCAATAATATTATCATTTCCAATAAATTTAATATTTGCTGGAGTAACAGGAAAGGTAAATATAGATAACTCTACTCCGTTCTTTTCTTCTGCTATTGATACTTTTATCTCTTTTAATATTCTTGAGAAAGAATAAAGTTTTCTAAGTACAGGATTATTTTGAGTAAGTTGATTTATATTACTTGCTATTCCTCCAGTAATTTTATCTGTTGCCCACTCTGAAAGTTGTGTTTGTGGGTCAATTTTAGCAAGAGAACTAGTTTGTAATAGTTTTTCAAGTACTTCTGTCATCATATTTACCACCTCCTATATATTTCCTAATATTACTGTTAAATCTTCTACTACTTGGGAAATAATATCACTTATATTATCCCCTTTATTGATATTTATAACTATTTGAGAGTTGTTAGTAGCTGTATTATTGCTCTTTTCTCCTTTAAAACTTAAAAGATTTTTTATGGCCAATAGAGTATCTAACATTTTTTCTTCAATAGTCTTTTCAACTGGCATTGATGTATAAACACTGTTAGAGTTAGAGCTATTGGAACTATTATTATAAACATTTCCATTAGTTCCACTATTTTTAGTACCTTTTAGATAATAACCATTATGTTTAACTTGTTGTTCTTTTCCACTACCACTAAGTAGATAATCTGTATTTAATCCTGGTCCTGTTGAAATTTCAGGAGAATAAGTTCCACTTCCACTAGCAATTTGATTTTCTATATTTTGTATTTTAGCTTTATTTTCTTGATTAGTTTCTCCAGTTGCTCCAGCATTTACTGTTGCCTCTAAATCAAATCCTAGTTTATCAGCTAACCAACTAATTCCCTCTTTTACACCATTAATCATTACTCCAACAAAATTAAATTTTTGAATCCAACCCCAAAGTTCTTTTAGAATATTAATTAAAGGATTAACAGCATTTCTAAATCTTTCTGACCTTTTATATAGAACTGCAAATCCTACTCCAAGTCCAACTATTGCTCCTACTATCAAAGCTACTGGAGAAGTAAGAACAGCTAAAGCTGTATTCAATCCCCAAGTACTAATAGTGGCGAGTGTCATATTTCCAGTTAAAAGAGCTGTAATAAAATTAGCAGCTCCCATTGCCGCATTACTAGCCCATATAGCACCTGTTTTTATAGCACTTGCTGCTGCTAAAGCTTTTTCCCATAAAGTTGTAGCAATAAGTACACCTTTATATGCCATATATCCAGAAGTTAAACCAAAGATAGCAAATGTTAAAGTATCAGCGAGGTAACTTCCTGAATTTAACCATTCAATAACTCCAGTTCCAGCAGTAACAAGTTGAGTTACTCCATCTATAAGAGTTATTACAGTAGGTTCTAAATATTCTCCAAAAGCTATAGCTAATCCCTCAGTAGCAGATGTTAAATTTCTAAAAGAACCTCCAAGTCCAGCATTTAAGGTATTTGCTAATTCTTGAGAAAATCCACTTGAATTTTTAACTTCATTTATTAGTTTATCTAATTCTTCTTTTGGAGTTGCTAATAATCTATTCATAGCTTGAGAACCTTGCTCTTGGAAAACTTGGCTTATAAAACTTTCTCTTTGAGCTTTTGCCATTCCCTTAGTTTTTTCTTTTATGTCTTCAATAATATCTAATACATTTCTATAACTTCCATCTTCTGTTAGCTGAACACCGATATTTAACAACATTTGTTGTTTTTGCTTATTTTGTAATGTAGAAAATACAGCTTGTAAAGCAGTTCCAGCTTGAGAGCCTTTTAATGATAAGTTACCTAGTTGTCCAAGTATTCCTAATGTTTGTTCTAAGCTAAGTCCAAACTGTCTAGCACCATTTCCACTATATTTTAAACTCTCAGCTAAATCTCTTACATCAGTTGTTGTTGCACTTGCTGTTTTAGTAAGCATATCTCCTACTTGTGTAGACTTGCTGGCATCTAATCCAAACATTCTTAAAGCTCCTGCTGTAATTTCAGTAGCTTCTGCTAGTTCCATTTGAGATGCTGTAGCTGTATCTAAGATTCCACTTGTTGCTGCTATAATTTCATTAGTAGAAAATCCAGCTTTTGCAAATTCAAATTGAGCTTCTGCTGCTTCACTAGCACTCAATGAAGTTGTTCTTCCAAGTTCTTTGGCTTGGTATCTTAATAACTCCATAGTTTCAGCACTTGCTCCTGTAGTTCCTTGAACTCTTCTAGCTACATCATCAAAAGCCGTGAATACATTAATAGACTTCTTTATTCCCATTCCTATTGCAGCTATACTTGCTATTTGTTTAAATTTACTAATAACATTATCATAATTATTAGTATGGCCAGCTTCTTCATTTAGATTTCTTAATTGTTCTGTTAAGTCATCTACACTTACTCCAGCTTCTTGAGCTCTTCTCATAAGTTCATCAATAATTCCACCGACTTGACGTAATTCTTGTTGGCCATTTGCTCTGGCCACAATTTCAATATAATCAACTTCTCTAGCCATACAACCTCCTATTTACTTCCATAAGCTTTCTTTTTTTCTTCTATTTCTAACATAAAACAAGCATCTAAAAATGCTTGTTCTATGCTATCTAATTTTATAAGAGGTTTTTCAAAGATATTTTGTCCTTTTAGATTCCAATGATAGAGCCTATAAAGATTATCATTGGTCTTGATTAGTTTTTTATATCACTAACCAATACAGCTTTATTTTGAGTCATATTTAATTTACCTACATGCATAATTAAGTCATCTAACTCTTCTTCAGTAAATATTTTTTTTAGTAAAGCTTCTTTATTATTTACACTAAAAGCTTTTTGGACATCTTTGTTAGATAAGTCAGGATTAATCATGCATTCTGATAATTGATAATATTTACTTTGCTTTTCCAAAGCAGCTAAAATAGTAGTTGATGTAGGTTTCTCTAATACAACAATAGGCTCTTTAAATCCTAATTCTTCAAATCTTTTTATTTTAACTGTAAGAGAAGTTCTTTTAATATTTCCTTTATCTTTTATTTTCTCTGCATTGTCTATAAGTGTTTTAATATCCATTAATTTTTACCTCCTATATATCAGCAATACTTTCTAAAATATCAATATTGCTTGGTTGAGCAGAGAATGTAAATTCTCTTTCTGTTAGTTCCCCTTTTGTAAATGATAATATATCTATATCTCCAGTAGGTAAGCAATTAGCTACTGCAATAGCTTCAGCTCCTAAAGCTTCAGGGTCATCTAATTCAACATTAATATCACAATAATTATTAAGTTTTCCATCTTTAATATTTTTTAAAAGTTCTAATTCATAAGAAAAAACCTTTTGAACTTTTACTGTTATCTCAAAAGAAACAGCTGTATTTTTCTTTCCAGTTTCTCCATTAGATAGTAGTACATCTTTACTTTCTAAACTTAATTTACCTGTAAACTCTGATAATTCAGCTATACATCTTCCATTTCTATACACTTTACCAAAGCTACCACTTACGACATCGCTTGGTTTAAAATTAAAATCTCCAGCCATTCTCTACCTCCTAAAATTTTGTATATAAAAAATCCTCAAATGAATATCATCTGAGGATTAATAATTTATTTTATAGAATTTAATATTATTTCATATAAAGCTTTTGAAGTGGTACAGTTGTGCTTTGCCTTATACTTTTCAAGAGCTTCTACCATTTTTTGATGTTCTTCAGGAGTATATTTATATCCTAAGTACTTTACACTTTTATTTATACCAGTAGGTCTACCTACCTTTTTCTTATCTTCCATAACTCTCCTTGACTTTTAATAGAAATAATGATAAAATTAAATTAAGAAAATCAAGCACGTTTTAAAAGGGATTAATCATTATTTGATTAGTCCTTTTTATTTTTTCCTTTTTTGAATAAAATCAATAATTATACATATAAAAGCTATTACTCCTGTGATTTTAACTAATAAATCTAACCATTCCATTGTAACACCTCCTACATTTTATAAATAATTAAGGGAGAGGGTGGGAGGAGCTCTCCCTCCCTTGCAGCTTACTTTCTCTTTTTTATAAACTTATATATTATTATAAGATTTATAATTAATTGAGAAAGGTCTAGTAAGAAATCAAGCACGTTTACACCTCCTCCCTACAAGTATATAATATCATATCTTCTAATAAAAGTCAAGGACTTTAATTAAAAATTTACTCAGATAATATTCAATTTCCAATGTCCAATTTTACCGCTATAAATAAGCTTTTCCTTCAAAGTCTTCCATTACATCAGTAGGTTTATAGTCAGGAATATAAGCAAATAAGATATCATCAGTATTAGCTCTTAATAACTCATATTCAGTAAGTTTTTTAGCTTCCTCTTCTGTAATAGGTTTTCCTTTGTAAGTCCCCTTAGAAATAATATAATCTCTAGTTGCTTCTGTATCTATCTTCATTCTATTTTCATTAGCTGGGTCAAGCTGTCCAGCTTTTACAAATTCTTTAAGATAAGCATTTACAGCACCTAAGAATAATAATTTGTTAGGATAGAAGTTTTGATATTTTCCTCTGTAAGCTTCTTTAAAGACATTTCTAATATCCTTTTGATGAATATCCATAATTTCCATCTTTCTAATTTTACTAAAACTTCTATTCATAGTGTCGGTTGCTGTTGTAAATGATGTAACACCTCTAATGATAGTGTATTTATTACCATCAAATCCAGTTAATAGCTTTCCTTCCCCTATTGCTGTATTTTCATCATCAACAGTAGTTTTAAATGATTTTAACCAAGATTGCTCCATATTAGTGATAGAAGCATTGAGAGCTACTCCAGCACACATAGAAGCTATACATAAAGTATATTCTTGAGCTGTATAAGCTTTCTCTTCAAAATCTACTATTGTATGTGCTACTTGTCTTGAATCATAATCTATTATCCAAGGTTTATCAGGTTTAGCTGATGAAGATACAACTAACTTAATTGTAGAAGTATCATTTCCAAGTTTGATAGTTTCTGTATTTCTAATAGAATTAATCCAACTTTCTAAATCGGATACTAATGTTTCTGGTTTATCTTCTCCAGTTGTAAAAGGACAACATAAGTAATTCGGCTCATCTACTTTTATTTGTTTTAAAACATCATTAATGTTTTCTTTAGTTGCCTTATATACTACAACTTTAAAAGGATTTCCTCTAAATGCCATAGCTTTTAAAGCCTTAAAGTTTTCAGATGTCCAATCTTCTTCTTTGATTTCAACAGCTGAATAGTACTCTTTTTTTGTAAAGTCTTCCTTAGTGGCATCGAACATGATTACCCCTAAGACACCTCTTATAGCTCCTGATATAAGTACGGCTGCCTTTTCTTCAAAGAGAAATTTGAACTTAGGTTTTCCATTTAATCCTGCCATTTTTCCTCCTTTACTCATTTAAAATATATTTATCTTTTAAAATTTCCATTTTCTTTAAGTTTTCTTCAATATTTTCCTCATCTAAAATATCTCTAGTACAATCATAAGTACATTGAATTTCAGCTACTCTTATTCCTCCTCTATCTGTTATAGTGGAATATTCAATTCTATATGAGTTATCAATACAGTAAAAATTAGAAGTTTCAAAATTTTCTTTAAGATATTTAAGAAAATCTTTTACTTCATTTCTAAAATTTAACAACTCATACCTAGAACTAGATTTAGAATAGAATATTGAAAAATCAACTGTTTTTTGTTTTTTATTTTCCTCTTCTCTTGTGATTACAAAATAGACTGTATTTCCATCTATCTTTTCGTCATCAAACTCATCTTGATAAAACACTCTCCATCTTTTTCTATTCTCTTCATTTTCAAATTTTTGTTTGAAGTATTCAAGTCTTTTAGTTAATAGCATGTTATACACCTCTACTATGTACTATAATTTTTGCTACTTTTTTTTGACTTTCTATCTCTTCATCTTCAAGTTCTATTACTTCATTTTTAAAAAGTTCTAAGAGTTCTATTAAAGTTTCTTTTTTATCTCTACTTTCCTCTTCTCTTTCTATACCCTCAAAAAGTTTCCACTGTATATATAATTCCTTAGCTGCTATCCAGTTATCTTCTGTTAATTTATCAGTACGATTTTTTAAATATGTTGTAATAAATCTATCAGCTTTTTTATTGATAGAAGTTGAATCTATGCTTTCTAATTTAGCTCTAAATTCATCTTTTGAAATTCTAAGAGTATTTATCACATGTTCAATATATACTTCCTCAAAGTAATCTATTGTAATAATAGGAATATTATTATTTTCCATCTATCCTCCTTTTCAGGAGAGGGGAATGTCCCCCTCTAAATTAAGATATAGTAACCTTATATCTCTCAAATTTAGTTGTTGATAATACAAGAGGCATTGGAGCTGATTTACCCCATAGTCCTTTACTACCAGTAGTTTCCTCTACTTTAGTATCTCCAGCTATTACTTTGGATCTAACTAAAACTGATTCATTCTTTGCTACATCTCCATAAGTAAGACAACCATATCCAACTGCTAAGTTATTAACATTAGATAAAATAATTAGATTTTTAGTATCTATCTCTTTATCATCAGTTCCTTTAGCATTTACTAGAAGTTCTACTTTTTGAGTTCCAATCATTAAGTATGGCTCACTTCCATCAACTCTAAATTCAACTTTATTTATATTTTGTCTAGTATCATTAGCTTCATTTTTTATAGCATTAAATATGTTTTCTCCTACTTCGATTTCAGGCCACATTCCATGTTTAGTTTGATAAGCTAAAGCAAGTTTTAAAACTTCATCAACAAAAACAGTTGTTCCATTAGTCCAAGAAAGAGGTTTATCTGCTTTAACTCCTACTTCATGAGCTTTCTTATTTTTGTCAGTATAAGTACCCTTTAAATAAACTTCAGCACATTGTTTTTCAAATCTATTATCAATAGCAGCAGCAATTAGTCTTGAATATTTAGCTTCCATTTGTTTAATTGTAGGAATTTCGGCTCCTGTTTTTGTGTACATAGGAACACCAGCTTTTATTTGGATTAAATCACTAGCTGAATAAGGAAATTGTCCTCCAATAATATCAGGTTCAAACTCAATAACTCTATATCCATCTTTACCAAGAATAGGTAAAACTTCTGTTCTTCCTACAATTCCAGCTGTTACAAAGTGATCTGTTAAATCTTCTATTCTTATTTTTTCTGTTGGAGATAAGTATTCGTTTCCAGAGTTTATGAATTTTTTTGAGTATCTTTTTGGAATATTTAATTTTTGTGACATCTCAGCTATTAGAGATATTAAGTAAATCATTCTTTTATTCATTTATTAAGCCTCCTCTGTTCCTTCAATTTTAGTTGTTAAAATAACTCCAGCTACTTTTAATTGATGTATAGCTGTAAAATCAGATTCCCATTCTATTCCTTGAATATCTTCTTTACCAACAACTACATAAGTAGAGATATAACCAACATCATCAGCCTCTGCTGTAGTATCTGCTCCCATATATAGTCCTGCTATAACTCCTTTGTTAGGGTCATCTTTCACATAAGCATAGAATTTACCATCTGTTTTGTCTTGAGCTATAGGTTGTAAATGCTTCACTGCCCCTGCTCCCATTGTTACTTGCATATCAGGTTGTAATCTGATAACTGCTTTGTCTTTTAAATTTTCTGTTTTTCTTTCAAAAGTTGCCATTCTTTATACCTCCTTAAAATGATTCAGCTAACTCTTTAGCTTCTTGTACTGGGTCTTTATCTTCTGAAAATTCTATTCCACTAGATATATTTTTGAATAAGTGTGCAAAAGGGCCATCTTCCTTAGAGAACTCTTTTAACATATTGGCTATAGTTCCCTTTTTTCCCTCTGAGAACTCAATCATATTTGAGTATTCTTTCTCATCAAAAGCTTTATCTATTCCAAATTCAATAAACGAATGCATTACTGGAGGGAACATTTTAATAAACTTTTCCTTAACTTCTTTTTTCTCATTATCTCTAGTAAACTCTGCTCTAACTTTCTCATACATTTCATCTTGAGTTAGATTTTCTTTTTTCTTTTCTACTAAATCAAAATTAAGAATAGAAGCTATATTTTTTAAAGTATCAGTATTAAACTCAGTTGTTTTTTCTACTGTATATCCAGCACCTCTTAGTTTATCTACTGCTGTTTTTTCACTATCTTTTTCCCATAAAACATCAAATAAATTTCCTAACTTTATTTTTGATGCATCAACACCTTTAATATAGCTTGTAAATTCATCAATCTTAGCTTGGTCATCTTCTGCAAACTCTATTATTTGAGTTTCTTCTATTGAAGTTAAGTCTTGGGAAAACTCACTAAAAGACTTATCTAAATCTTTTAAATGAGGTGGTGCATATCCTAATATTGCTAAATGGTTAGGATTACCATCACTTCCTATTCCTATTGAAAGATTAGGATATTGCTTCTTAATACTTTCTCCAAAAGAGTTATAATTGAACTCTCCTATTAAATATCCGTTCTCATCTACATCAGTTACTTTACAAGTACCAGCGACTGGAATAGCTGTTATAGGATAGCCATTCTTTTGCCAATCTCCTATATGCCCAGCTGTAATTGAGAACTCTTTACCTATCCAGCTTTTAAGGTTTTCTACTGTATAGTTTCCCTTTGCTCCATAATTACCAGCTTTAAATATTCTTTTTGGCATTTTTCTCCTCCTTTTTCTCTAATTTAGGTCCCCAAAAGATATATTTTTTATTTTTACCTTTTCTTTCTCTAACTACTCCCCAAATTAAACCTACAGTTACTCCTCCTACTATTCCTAGAAATAAAAATCCTACTGGTGTTATCATCTTTTTTACCTCCCTCTTCTATAAAAATATGAACATGGAATACCTTTAGCATAAGTTCCTTGTCCTATACAAAACCATCTACTTAAATTTAAATTATTATTACCCATGCTATCTCCTTTTTAAAACATGTTGTAAAAGTATATTTTTATATTTCATTCTCATTCTTGGTGATATTCCTAAAAATTTATATCCTGGAATATCTCCCCAAGGTACTTTTATAGTCCTTACATGAGCCCTTACTTTTACTCTTTTCTTATTTTTTGCATATTCGCCATTTTTCTTTTTATATCTAATTCTTCTATAATGAGTTCTAATTACTGCATTGACAGTTCCATTCTCTCCTTTTTTTAGTCCATTATTTAAAGCTCTAGCATAGATGACATTAGTTCCAACTCTAGCTACATTGTTATCAGAATATCTTGTAAAAGAGTTATATAGTCTACCTGTATCTTGTAATGTTTTTCCTCTATCTTTTTTAGCTCTATTTGACTTTTTCCACTTTACACCTAGATAACTTTTTTCATTATCAAAATTTCTTAAAGTTTCATTTTTCATATCTCTAGCTATTATTTTTAAAGGATCTCTTAAATCATTACAATTTTTTATAATATCTTTTATTCTTTTTGAAGTATTATTAGTAGTTCTTACTCCCATACAAATACACCTTGTTTTTCATTAGCTCTTTTCTCCATATCTTCCCAATATTTATTAGCTGGATTTCCTTTAAAGCTTCCAAGCTCTTCTCCTGTCATAGTTTCATCATACTTTGATAATTTATATCCATACTCTTTCATATCATCTTTAGATAGACATATTACAGTACTTCTGCATTGATAATGGTTAGGTGGATAATAGATATCCCAAAAAGGATTATCAGACTTAAATATTTTTCCATTTAAAGTCCTGCAAATAGAAGTTGTCCTATTATCTTCTATTGCATGATATTGCCAATAAGGGAATAGCTTTTCATCTTCTTTAAGTTGTTTATAATTACCTATGCTATATTGTGAGAACATATTAGTTCTATAAACATTCTCAAGATAATATCCTTGCTTTCCTAGTCCTAACTTCTCAATAGCTTCTTTACTATCCTTTATCCATTGTTTTAATGTTCCTCCATTTTCAAGATTTTTTTTCATATTTTCAAAAAGTCTTGAAGTCATTTCTAAGTCTGTACTTTTCTTTAACCAAAAGCAATTAGCTCTTACTTCTTCTGTTATCTCTTCAATAGTTTCATAAAGAATAGGTGTTTTATCTATAAAAGATTTAATAGCTTCTTGGAAAGGCATATTGAAAGGGTCAAACTCATCAAGAGATAATCCTGAAATAATAGTTTTAGCTGTTGCATATGCTCTTACTTGAGATAAGATTAAATCATCTTCTAGTTCAGAGTAGTCAATATTTAATGTAAATTGTCCTCCCTCTTCAATATTTTTTAACTGTTCTATAATTTGCTCTTCAATATTTTCAGTAAATTTATCTAATTTTTTTTTTAAATATTCCTCAAATTTCTTTTGAGCTTCAACAGTATTGAAAAGTCGGTCATCTACATTATTAGTTTTTGAAAACTCCCCTCGTAATATTCTATTCTGCATAGGTACAGAACTTTCTTCGAGTGAAACTTCGTCTATACCTAAATACTCTGCTAAATAGACTTTAGAGAGCTTATAGCCAATATTTGATAATTTCAACATATTATCAAGTTTTATTGACTTCAAATTTTCTTTTTCTTTCTCTTGTTCTACCTTGTCAGCTTCTGTATATATCTTTTCAAGGACAAATTCAAAATCTTTAGGATTATATCCAAAGAACATAGAATCAATTTCTAAAAGTTGAAATAATGAATCTGTAACAAATTTACATATCTCTTCTACTACTTGCTCAAATCCATCTTGGTGTACTTGTCCTAAAGAATAACTTCCAGCTCCTCCACCATTATCCATAGTGAGAGTAGAACCAAGTATATTTTGAATAAGCTTTTCTTTTTCTCTGTTCTCTAACTCTGTATAAATGCTAGGGTCTAAGTCAGATAACTTTATAAAGTCTATAACTTTCTTTAAGTCAAACTCTTCATTAAAGTCAACAGGTGCTCCTATACTAGAAGCTCCTCTTATATTTTCAACAGATTTTCTAAGTACTTCTCTTTCCTTTTCTTCCATATTTACATCATAGGGATATATAACAATAAGGTCCCCATACTTTTCAGCTATCTCTCTAAGCTGTCTTTGAAACATAGATTTATCTAAGAAAGCTTGTTGACAACATTCAAATATACTTGTTCCCATAACTTTTGCTGGATTCCACTTATGTATGCATAAAAGGAATTTTTCTCTAGTTAAAGGAGTTTTATTTGAACCTACCTTTATTTCCCATTCTTTAGTTCTAGTGTCATAATTGATATAGTCATAAGGAATAGGTATAAGAGTATCTATTGAAAAATCTTCATTATAGACTATCTCAAAACAACTATATCCAAAATACCTAGCTGTGATTAAATGGTTTATAATTCTATTGAATTTAATACCTGAAAATCTTTGTTGAATTTCTTTTTCTAAATCACTCATATCAGGATTTTTAGCATAAGGAAGTATTTTCCTACCAGCAACAGCTCTTTCAAGTTTTTGAAGTGCTGAAGCTATATCTATATCATTAATAATCTTTTTTACACTTTCACTATTGAGAGTTTCATCATAAGTATTAGATTCTTGGAATAACTTAACTACACCTGATATAAGTAGTTCTTTTTTAGCCTTTTTTATATCTTTTTCTATTTTTCACACCTCCTTTTATTTTTTATTAGTAATATATTTATAATTTTCTTTAGAGATTTTCTTATATCCAATAAAGGTATTAAAGAAATATCTGTCTGCATCCATGTGATGGTCATTTTCTTTAATAGGTTCCTCTTCTCCAGCATTAGCCCTCTTATCATTCCACATATATGAATAAACTTCTTTCTTAGTTTCTATACAATCATTACAGATTATATATTTAGCTAAACTATAGTAGCTTTGTAATAGTGGAATACCAGCTATACTGTCTTTTTGTCCTTTAACTGCATTCTTAGCTTTTTTAACTCTTTTACCTTTCTTTTTTAAAGCTGTAATAAAAGAGGCAGCACTTGGGTCAAAGGTAATCTCTTTTACTTTTCCATACTTGTTTTCAAGCTCTTTACTCCAGTTGATAAAATCATCTGCATACTCTTCATCACTTTTAGGGTTTTGTGTTTCTCTACCTGAATGATGATATTCAGCTATCTTATATACCATTTCTCCAAGAACTCCATAAAATCCCCAAGCCATAGGGTTATATGTTCCATAGTCCCCAGCAATATAGTATTTTTCACAAATTGGAATATTATTTATATCGATAAAATTTTTATCTGTAACTTGATAAATAAGTCCTTCAGCTTGTACCCATAATCCTAATATATATCTTTGGAAAAATACTCCAGTATAAAGACTTCTATACTGTTCCTTTTTCTCTTCTGATAAAGTAGGATTATCGTTCATATCAAAGTGTAAATATAGAAGATTTTTATCTTCTGCTTTCTCTATGAAATCAGTTTTAAAATAGTGTTGTGGAGAGCCAGGGTTACAAGTAAACCAGTATTTTGATCCTTCAACTGAACATCTAGCAAGGCATTGATCTACAAATGATTTAGGCATTAGTACAACTTCATCAAGATATGCTCCAGCAAGAGTAATACCTTGTATAAGGTCTTGAGAACTTTCATCTTTACCACCAAATATATAAAAATAATTAGTGATATTTCTCTTAGAGATAACTAAACAGTTCTCTGCTCTTTTGTCCTTGATTTTATATCCTTTATTCTTAGCAATAGATTTTAAATCTTTTATAATGTTTCTTCTAAAAGTACCTATTGTTTTTCCACATAAAGCAAAATTTTTATTATTAAATTTGCTCATACTCCAATCTAAGAAAGAAGATGATACACATAAGGTTTTCCCTGATCTAATACTTCCATCACATATTATTCCAGCCTTATGTTTAACAGGACTGCCATCTCTCCACCAAGTAAAAACTTTTTTTTGTTTTAAAGATGGCTCTATAAAAATAAATTTTTCTAAAGACTGTTTTATTCTCTTTTTCTCTCTTTGCTTATCAATCTTTTTTCTAAGTTTTTGATGAGTTGTTAGAAGTGTCTTTCTCATTTTTCTTTCCAAGCCTCCTCTGTCCACTCATCTAGTTCTTTCTCATAATTTTCTGAGTTTGTATTTTCACCTTCATTTTCTCCATCACTATATTTATGTTCAAGCTCAAGGATTTTTAAATCAGTTGATAAAATAAGTTTCTTTTCTTCAAATATTTGTTTGATATTGTCTTTATATTCATTTGTAATGTCAGTAAGCAAGTTATCCATATTTTTTATTCCTAAAATTCTATCTTGGAAGTTGTTAGTATCTTCTATGAGTTTCATTGCCATTGTTAAAGCACTCATTTCAGCAGCTAAAGATTTTCCTTTTAGTCTTGGAAGTAATGTCTTTTCTCCATTCTCTCCAACTGCATACTCTTTTCCAGTTAGCTTTTGTATTGCTAACATTCTAATAAGTCCAGCATATTTGTAAGAACTTTCTCTTTCCTTAAATCTCTCTCTTTTATGCTTTTCAAAGAGTTTATCTGTAACTTTGATTAAAAGTCTTTCTCTAGTTTCTTTCCATTTATACCTACTTATCCATCTACAAACAGTAGAGGTATTGACTTGTATAGTCTTAGCTATTTTATTAGCACTAGCTCCAGCTAAATACATTTCATTAGCCTTGATAATATTGGAATTTTCAATTTCATTTTTTTTATCAGTTGCAACATCATCAATTACAACCGTTGCAACGTTTGCAACGTTGCACTTACTTTCCCAATTATCTTTAGATTTCCAACCTCTAACTGTTCCCGAAGTCACTCCTAAAACTTTAGCTATTTTATTTAATGTACCTTTAGGCGACTTTATTCCTCCTGCTTGTAACCACATTACATATGCTTTTTCTTTTCTTTTTTCTTCTGTTGGGTCCCTAGCTCTAGTCATTTATTTTCCACCTTTTATATTTATCTTTATACTAATAAAAAAATGTCCCAAAAAATCTTAGGACATTTCAAAAATTTCATATTAACTTTTTTATTTTTTCTTAGGAATCCAACCTTTTTTAAAATCTTTTTCTGCTACTCTAGTCATATCTCCATTATAATATAATCTTTCTACCTCTTCATCTTCCATCTGTAACCTTTCTTTTACTTCCTTAATGGATAATTTTTCTATATCTATTAAATTTTTAACTATATCTGCCATTCTAAGTACATTATGGGAACCTCTTGCCTGATTATGTCTAATTGTACTCATTATTTGATGAGCTGAATTTACATCTTTTAATATTACAACAGGAACTTTTCCATTTGTCATATTATATATTTCTTTCATTCCTGATACTGTCCATCTATGGAATCCATCAACTATTTCTCCATCTTCTCTTATAACTATTGGTTGTGTCCAGCCATCTTCTAATATGCTTATCTTTAATAACTCTAATTCTTTAGGAAATACATGATTAGGGTTATAATTATTACTATGAAGTTTATCTCTTTCTATCCATATAATTTTATTTAAAGGTTGATTTTCTATTCCAATTATTTTAGATTTAATATTTTTCTCCATTTCTTTTTGCCTCCTCATATTTCTTTAACTCTTCAAAATATTCTTCTTTAGCTTTATAATATCCTGGTGTTCCCTCTAAAATATATTGAATTTGAGCTATTTTTCTGCTTTTTAAATCTCCAAGTAAAGCTATACTAACTAAATATTGCCAACTAATATTTGTATTATAATGAGGAACAGCTAATATTTGGTCTTTTGTTTTTTTATAATGTCTTTTCCACATCATATTTACTTGTCTAGCAACTATTAGTTTTTTCTTACCTTCTAATTCATTTATACATTTTAAGAGATATTCTTCCCAAGATAAATTAGCTGGTTTTTCTATTGTTTTCTTTTGAGCTCCATATATTGAAGTATTTCCCCATTTATTAGCTGTATTTGCTCCTTCAACTCTATTTTGCATTTTTTCCCAAAGTTCAGGGAAACATTCTTTATATCTATTCAATCCTTTTTTTGCTTCACTATGAAAAGCTGGTCCTACTCTTTGCTTTCTTGGTGCTACTCCATGCATATTTAATATGTCATATGATTTATTGTAATTCCAATTAAATTTTTTTACAGCTGTCCAAATATCTATTGTACTCCAATCATAAATTGGATAGCATCTATACATATTATCTACTACTATAGACTTTCTATAATAATCTCCTTTATCTTTAATAATAAAATTTTCATCTTCTTTTCTAGTAACACTTCTTCTTCTTAACATACTTTCTTCAGCTCTAATTCCAAGAATCAATCCTACAGTTCCATAGATTTCTTTAGGAAATAAAAGTCTTGTTATATCTGATAAAGAATATTCATTTGAATATAAATCTATTCCTATATCAGTAATAGCTTCTTTAGGTAAAGGTCTTACCCATTTATCTTTTTCAAACTTACTCCAAGGATACCAATATGGATTTTTAGTTGAACATGCATTATTTGACTTTATAGGTAAGCAAAACCAATAAAAGTCAACTTCTCCTTTTCTTTGAGCTGTTTCTCTTACATATTTTTCTGTTTCATATGAGATAGCTTCTTCATCAAAGAATATTGTTTTTACAGGAAGTCTATTTAATTCTCTAGCAACTTGTATTGTTAATTCTAAAATTGCCATACTATCCTTTCCACCTGAAAAACTAATAATAACATTATCAAATTTAGAATAAAGATATTTTATTCTTTCAATGGATAGTTCATAGACATTTTTATCGGATTCTTGGGTATCTAAATAAACATTATTATTCATTTATAATCTCCTTTATTTTATCTAAATTATCTTTTAAAATAATAAATTTCTCCTTTTCATAATTAGATAAAAATTTTATAATTTCTTTAGAATTTCCTAATTTAGATATAATATTATGTGTACCTTCATTAAATCCATTATCTCTAAAATAAAAGCTTGGTAATTCTTTTTTATAGTAATGAAGTATGGCCAGTATATCTTCATGCTTCCAATCATAAATAGGAGAATAAATTGTTATATCATTATTTTTAGTATATATTCCATTTATTCCTACATAATTTCCATCTTGTAATCTTCTTCCCAATATCAATACATCAAGTTTATTTTTTTTAAAATATTCATTTTGAATGTTGTGTTGTACTAACTTATACCATTTTGCTAAATCCTTTTTATTTTGTGGAAAGATTAGTTCTCTATGCTTGTTTAAATAATCAAATGAGATTTCTTTATCAACTATTTCTATTCCTAATGGAAGATGAGTATTGATATATTCTAAAAAATCACTATATTCAAATTTCTTTGAAATAGCACAGACTCCTTTATTTATTCCCATTTTCTCCATAATAATTTGTAAAGCTATACTATCTTTTCCTCCACTCCATGCATAAGCTACTTTTTTACCTTTGATTATTTTCTTAATTTTTTTTATAGCTTCTTGAATTTTATCTTCAATTTCCTCTCTTGATACATAATTTTCTATGTTTTTATATACTTCTAGCCACTCTTCTTGAGTATTTTTATATTTTTTCTTTAAAATATATTTAGCCATTCTTTTTTCCTCCTAATTTAATAAAAATATATGGTGTAATTAAAGTAAAAATAGTTGCAAAAATAGATATATTCATATTACTTTGACTTGCTCCAATTACATATAAAGGAACTCCTACTAACATGGACAGTAAAATTCCATAAAATATATTACTTTCTTTTATTGGTGTATTTGATAAAATAGTTGTTACTGTTCCAGCAAATACTGAAGTTCTTAATACTCCATAGATTAGAAATAAAGTTACTATTGGCATATTAGGAACATTTGCCATTAATAATCCAGCTATAGTTAGTAATATCATTCCTATTCTAGAATTTCTTTTTATATCTCCTTTAAGTTCAACAGCTATTATTGATGAGATAGCACATAGATTACTATCTAATGTTGAGCTTAATCCACTAACTAGCATTATGACAAATAAAGTTATAAAACTAGGACTTAAATATGCTATGATATACTCTAAATTTACAATACCAGTATCTTTAGGAATAAATCCTATTCCAGCAGCACTAAATCCTATAACTGCCATTAGTAGTGGAATGATAGCAAATATGATAGCTGCTTTGATATATGCTCTCTTAATATTATTTTTATTCATTGAGAAAGTTCTTTGCCAAAATGATTGGTCGCCTATTGGTCCTGAAAGTAATCCTATTGTTGTAGTTAAACCAAAGGTTAGAAATAAATCCCAGCTCTTTAAAGATATAGTTAAATAATCTTTATTGATTCCACCAAGTCCATTTATTACACTTTCAATTCCTCCAGTTTTAATCACAAGCAAAGGAACAGTTATTAATCCTACAACTAACATCAATATCATTTGAATAAAATCAGTTAAAACACTAGCTTTTATTCCTGAAAACATTGAATATCCAAGGGCAACTATTCCAAGTAAAATACTCATTTTAAGAAAGCTAATTCCAGTAATTAGAGATAAAATCTTACCACCAGCAACAAATTGAACTGCCATTGATAATATGGCCAATATAATCATTTCTATGTTATATAATCTTTTTACTCTCTTTGAATAAATGTTCCCCATATATTCAGGAAGAGTATATCCTTTTGGGAACTTCTCTCTTATTTTTAAAGAAAGTTTTCCACAAAGTATAAGAGTTAGAATATTAGGAATAAAAAACCAAGCAAACCCTTGCCACCCTTTTAAATATGCTTGCGAACTTGCAACAAATAAAGCTGGAGCCCATATCCAAGTGGCAGCAATACTAAAAGCACATTTATTTTCAGGTAAATTTCTATCTGCGACTATAAAACTACTTGATGTTTCCTTAGAACTTGTAAAAATAAAAGTGGCCAGGAACATTATCATTACATATAAAAATAAAGCTAGATTAATATTATTCATTTGTTAACCACTCCTCACATATTTTTGTAATTGCTTCTGCTCCAAAGATAAGATTATCTCTCTTTTTAATTTTATCTAAAGCTTTTATTACTATTTCATTTTGAGAAGTATTTAAGGAAAATACCATTTCTATTTTTTGTTCAGTTTTATTTTTTACAAAATTTTTCAATCTATCATTTATAGCTGATGGAACTTCTTCCTCTTTTTCTTCTTGACTAACAACAGATTTAAAATTATCTAAAGGAATAGATTTCGGAATAACTTTTTCTTTTGGTTCTTCATGGGTTTTCACTTCAAGGACTTGATTTTCAGTTTCTTTTATAATTTCTTCAAGATTATCAGTTGCATGTAAATTTTCAGTTACTTGTACAAGTTCTAGTATTTCTTTCTCATCAAATCCTGTAAGGTCTGAAAAATCTTCCTCAAATAATTCTCCTATAACTGCTGTTAGTTTGTCATAATCCCATTCTCCTTGAATTTTATTAAGAGCTATATTTAATGCTTTTTCTTTTTCCTTAGTTAAATCTAGAATTTTACACTCAACTTGAGTATATCCTAAATCTTTCATAACTCTTAATCTTTGATGGCCAGCTATTACAGTATAGTCCTTATTTATTACAATAGGCTGGGCTTCTCCAAATTCCTTAAAGGATTTCTTTAACTTCATATATTCCTTATTACTCAATGGTTTTCTTGGATTATATGTAGCTTCTTTCAATAAATTAATATCAATGTGTTTTATCATTGATACCACCTCCTATAAAAATATTTCTATACTAATAAAAAATGTCCCAAAAATTTTTAGGACACTTACACAATTGTCTTTTAGTTTCCAATAAAAAAACTTCCTAGATTTCTCTAAGAAGTTTTATTTTTATATTTTGCTACTATATCATTTCTTTCCTGTTCATTCATATCATTAAAATAATCCGTCATTATTTCAATTAAATTACTTACTTTTATCTCATGATCGATTGCTAATTTTAGTAAATTTTTCTTTTTTTCTTTTAATAAAGTTGTTGTAAGTTGAGTTCTTTTATCACTTATCATAAATAGTTTTCCTCCTAAGACAAAAAAGACAATTGTCTTTTTTGAAATTATGAGGTATACTATACATTGTTAAGGGGTATGTACAGTATACCTCCTTTTCTTGAAGTAGTCTATTCGCGGTAGACTACTTCTTTTTTTATAGTTTTATTATTTTTATTCTTCGAGCTTTGGTTATGCATGATTCATAAATTTTTAATTTAATAAGGTTATTTGCTTCCAAGCAATTTAAATAAATCATATATTTATTAAAAGCTATTTTTTCCTCTACATTAAAAAAAATTAGTTCTTCTTCATCTTCAAGAGAATCATATATTAATTTCAAGTCAAGAGGATTATAAATACCTTCATTACTATAATCTATCTTTTTAATTTTAGTATCACTCATTTTTATACTCCTGAAATTTCTTACTAATTTTTAAAATTTTTCTATTTGCATTACTTAAAGTATTTCTACTTGTTTTCCTAGTTATTCCTAATTTCTTTGCTATCTCTGTATGAGTTAAATACTTTTTATTTTTTAAATAATACACCTCCCTTTCCCTTTTGCTAAGATTTATTTCAAATATATTTTGTAGAAAATAATCTTTGATTTTTTTCTTAGCTTGTGCAAGCTCACTTTCTTCCCTGTGAGAAAATACAGATTCCCCTTTTAGAAAATCGTTGAAGTTCATTTTGTAGTTCATCTGTATTTCCTCCCTTTTCTCCTATGCACTCTTTAAATATTTATCTAGTATGTTCTTAACTTCCTCATAACTTCTAACTACATAATAGTCAGCACCATTTTTTATAAATTTTTCTTGAATCTCTTTTTGCTCCTTGCTTTGTTTTCCAGTAGGTGTTTTAACTTCCAAACCTATAGTTTTTCCATTGATAATTACCCATATATCAGGAATACCTTTCTTTGCTCCAAAAGGTAAACTTCTAAATCCAATTACTTTTCCTCTACTATCTTTATTTACTGGAGGAATATTATTAGTTCTATTAAAAAATAGTTTTCCTTGAGTTTCAAGTATTGCTAAATATCTAATTATAGTTGATTGAATATCTGTTTCTCTCATCTAGTTTCTACCTCCTGATATCCTTCACAGCTTGGATATTGTTCATCAATATAATCTCCACGTTGACCACAATAAGCTTTATCATTCCCCTCTGGATATAGACAATGCTTACAAGTTACACATTTATTCATTTACTACCTCCAATCTATTCATGGCCAGTTTAAAATAATCTTTATCTATTTCTATTCCAATAAAATTTCTATTAAGATTTTTACAAGCTATTCCAGTACTTCCACTTCCCATAGTAAAGTCTAAAACTAAACTTTTTTCATTAGAATATGTTTTAATCAGATATTCTAATAGCTCCACAGGTTTTTGTGTAGGATGTACCATTACACTTGGATGAGGTTTCTTAAAATTTAAAATACTTCTAGGAAATTTCATATCTCCATATTTTTTAGAATTATCTTCTTGTATGAAATTATTATAATTATTATTAATTTTAGGAGCTATAGTATTTCCAGTTGAATTATTTTGCTTTCCTTTAAATTTTTGTGGGTTATAAATAGGTAGTTTTTTATAAAAAACTAAAATGTCTTCATGTGATGATAAAGGCATTTTATTAGCATTTAGGAATCCACTTGGATGCTCTTTATTCCATATCAAACTATATCTGTATTCTTCTTCATTAGATAAAATAAGTTTAGCACTAAATATTCCTTGTCCAAATAAGATAATTGGAGTATTATCTTTTCTAAGTTTTTTTAGTCTATTCCACATATCATCAAAAGGAATTACATAGTCCCATTTATTTTTAGTTTTTTGGTATGGAGGGTCTGTTATAATTAAATCAACTTTTATACCTGCTTCTATAAGCTTATCCATAATTTCAAGACAATTTCCATTATAAAGTTGGATATTCTTTATTTCCAAAATTGCCACCACTTTTTATTATTTAGTTTATCTATTACATCATAAAGAATATTATTCTTTTCTATTAAGTCCTCTCTATCCTCTCTTAAATTTTTAGTTGTATTTTGAAGTATTTTTATATCATTAGAATATGCTTGATTAGTTTTTTCTAATTCTGCTTTCTCTTCTTGTAATACTTTAACTTTTTTTCTTAGAATATCAACTTCAGTATCTAATCCTGGATTAACTAATTTGCCTTGAGAAATAGAGGCATAGTGTTTAGTTATTTCAACAAGAGCTTTTCTACAATCCTCAATAGACTTTAGATTTCTAGTAACAATTACCTTTATTCCTAATCTTAGTTGAAGTTCAGTGATTTCAGATTTTAAAATATCTCTTCTATTATCCATAATTTCTCATCTTATTTTTTATTTTTAGGGTGTATTATCCCATAGTAAAAGCTTACAAATATAAGTATTCCTAATCCAATCCCATAAAATCACTCCTTTATTTCTTCAAAATAAACATCTGTTTTATCTTCTCTAAAACAATTTGCACATTGAGGAAGCATACCATAATCTTGTAGTTTACAACAATTTTTACCATATCCAACTTTACGGAAAAAACAACGTTTGCAATCCCACCAATCTTTACATACTTTTAACTTTTTACTACCTAGTGTAAATTCCTCTCCTATTGCTAAATTCTCAAATTCCTCTTTAGCCATCTACTTTCTCCTTTTCATTTTGAAGTTCTTCTAATAATTTTTTAGTTTCTTCAAGTTTTTTAATCCTATATCTTAAATAACTTTCTTCCCATGGAGTAGGATTGTTTTTATTTTCATATTTTTCTTTATCCTCTTTAAAAATCCTTAAACGAACTTTTAAAGATAAAATATAATCATCTTTGTCATTATAGCTTAATACAACTTCATCAATATGAACTAATTCGCCATTATTATCTATTTTGTAATATTCCATTTTATGTTCTTTAATACAATTATGACAATAAAGTTTTTCACTTATTTCATAAAATTCCTCATCTTTTTTTATTTCTCTTTCACAATGATGGCATCTCATTCTACCCTTCCTTTATCCTTTGAATATTTCTTTTCATTTTTCTTTCATACATTTTCTTAAGCTCCTCATCAGAGAAGTTATAAATTTCTTTCAGAAGTTGTAGGCAGATATAAACATCACATATCTCCTCTTTTATCTCCAATCTTCTCTCATAACCTCTTAAATCCTTGCAAAGTTCTTTCTGTAACTCTGATAATTCTTCAATTACTATCGTTTTGTTGACATCAACACTTTGACTATTTAATATCAAATTTATATTTGGATTATATTTAAGCATATATTCTCCCTTATGCAGTTTTAACTAAAGTTTTTTCAGCTGCCTTTTTTATTTTGTCATAATATTCAATTTTTAAAGCTTCTGTGAATATAGGATTTGAGCAAAATTCTATATAATTCTCAATCATAGTATCATACTCGATTCTCCCTTTCTCATAATCATCAAGAAGCATATTAGCTTTACCAGCTAATTTTTTTCTAAGGTCTTTTTCAGTAAGAGGTTTTGTTTCACTAGTTCCAGCTTCCCAATTATCTCTAAGAGCTTTATATATAGCACCTTCTCCCCAAGCTTTTTGTTGAGCTGTGATTAGGACAGACTTTATTCTATCAAGATTTACTCTACCATTTCTTACTAATTCCATTATGTTTTTACAAGTGTCTATACTTATTCCATGACTTTGTAGAGCTGACTTAATTTGATAGATTGTATCTTTTTCTTTACTACTATTTTCAACTGGACTACTACTGCTACTAGTAGAACTATCTTTAGAATCTTGGTCTATCTTATCTAGATTATCTAACTTAGTAGTAGTTTTATTTATATTATTATCTAGTATATTATCTATATTACTGTGTAAACAAAGTTTACATGTACCTGTAAACTCTGTTACCTCTTCCTGTAAACTTTGTTCATCACCCCGTAAACTTTGTTTACGTGTTAACTCAGTTGACTGGTTAACTTTTTTTACTGGTCTAAGAGCTTTATAATAATTTATTTGTTGATTTCCTCCAACTTTTTCTATAAGTCCTTTATCTATTAAAGATTTTAAATTTTTCATTATTCCTTGCCTTGTACTATTAGTCCAATCAGCTAGATATTGAGTACTTCCACTGAAGTATGTTCCATTAGTCTGTGAAAAACCATATATAATAGCATAAACTAAAAGTTCATTACCTTTTAGTTCTAGTTCTGTAACCATAAAACTTTGTATATTAATATAGCTTCCATCTTTAATACTACTACTCATCTTTATCCTCCTTTGAGGAACTATGCCACTAGGTCCTCATTTATTTTTATTTTGTAACTATCCACCATTTCCTAAGTCCTTATGACCTAGTGGCTTGGAAATGATGAACAGATATAAAATAAAAATTAATAAAATTTATATTTTATTTAATAGTTTTTAACTTTCTATTTTATAAAAAGTGAATTTTTTATAAAATATATTTTAATAATTGATATTTATTTTATAAAATTATGGCAGTTTTACAACTCTACCAACTGTATTCAGGGGGTAAAGTTTTATGAAAAGGGAATGGCTGGACTTGAACCAGCATTTTATAACCTTAGTTTTTAAGTTTTTCCATTAAACTACATTCCCATACTAGTGGCTATTAGGCCACTATAAGCACCTATGAACAAAAGCAAATAATTGGATTTGAACCAATACTGTGACTAGCAGTAGCTCCAACAGCCTATTTGCATAAGTACCGCATGTGCGGTTAGTGTATTTAAGTTATTTAGAGAAAATAAAAAATCACACCCTTTTAATAGGTGTGATTCTAAATATAACTATTAGATTTTTTATATTTTTTTCATCAATTCAACTTTTTTATTATCAAACTCTTCCTGAGTTATTATTCCTAAATCAAGTAATCCCTTTAGTTCCTTTAATTTTTCAATAGGGTTATCATTAGTTTTAATCTCTTTATTATCATTTTCTTTCTGCTCTAATTCTTTATTAATCATAAAAAAGAAATCTGAAACTTTCTTAAAATTTTTATCATCAATTTTAAATTCTATTTTATCATTAATAATAATTCTTCTAATACCTTTATAGTCAGTTTTCAAACCTGACATACCACCGACAATTGCGCCTATTCCTCCAGTTAAAATTCCTCCTACTATTGCTCTTCCAATTACACTTTTCTCTTTTATTTCTTCCTCAGCAAAAATTTCTAATTTTTTTATAGTATTTTTATTAAGTAAATATTTTTTTACTTCTCCAAAAAGTTTAAGTTCTGGAATAAATAAAATATTTTCACCATCAAGCAAATTTTCAAGCCAGTGATTTTTTTTATTCACTCCAATTACAGTAATAGGTCCACTTGAAAATTTTGAAGTAGGTTTAAAATCAATAGTAGTATCATCTAATGGATTAATATATATTACTTTAGCCATAATTATCCCTCCCATATTTTACTATTAAAAGTATAACTTATGACTTAATAAAAATCAAGTTATATATACAATCACACCTATTAAATTACCAATGTTCTTATTTTTGAAACGTAATAAACGTGTAAAAAATTAAAAAAATTTATAATCAAAAAATAAAGAAATTCCTATTAAAAATTTTGAATTAGGAAGTTTTCCTGATTTTAATAGTTGTCTATTTCTACTGACTAGCTGCTTGGTAGTTCCAATAAAATCAGCTATTTGTTGTGCTTTTATTTTATTTTTTTTTATTAAAAATTCAAGATTAGCTGATATTTTTAAAGCTATCTCTTTTTCATCTAACATAAGATACCTCCTTCTTTATATTAAATATTACACTATTAAAACGTGAAAGTCAAATTTTTTTTATATTTTTTAAATAAAAAACTACACTTTTCATAGTGTAGTTTATAATTTATATATTTAAAATTTTATTTATAGAAAATATCTTATTTATTTGAGTAAGCTTTTTAATTCTTCCAATATTTTAATATCTATATCAGGGTTTTCAATATATTCTTCAATATTACAATCAAATAAAAGTTCTACTGCAAAAGTATTAGCTTCTTCTTCTAAATTACTTCTTCTAATAATATTTGTATTTTTTAATAAAAAACTAACTTCATCTAACTGATGATATAAACAATGGCCTAATTCATGAGCACATACTAATTTTTTAGAAAAAGAACTTAAATTTTCATTAATACAAATTAATTTTTTCCTCATTCTTTTTATAGAATAACCTTTTATTTCTCCTAAATCTCTATAGATAACTATAATTTTTAAATAGTTACATAATTTAAATGGATTACTAGTTCCATATTTTTTTTTGAGGTTTTTTACCCTTCTTCTTATATCCATAGTATCCACCCCAAAATTATTTTTTTCTTTTATTTGCTATTTTTATTTCAAAAAAAGCATCTTGCAAAGAGTTAAAAAACTTTTCTTTATCTTCAAATTTTATATTTTCATCTTGGAAATATAAAACGGCATCATTAATAAAATCCTCATATTGTAATCTTTCTCTTTTATTTAATTTTTCAACTCTTGGGTCATTAGAACTAGTTACTTTTTTCCCTAAAAAAGAAGAGTATAAATTATCTTTTTCTTCTTGAGTTAAATCTAGCGCAATTGCTAATTTGTTTATTGTTTTAATTGTACTTTTATTAACACCACGTTCTATATCTCCTAAAGTTCCACTACCAATTCCAGCCTTCTTTGCAAGTTCTATTTGTGTCATATTTCTACTTTCTCTGAGTTGTTTTACCATAATAGCTAAAGTATTCATAAAAGACACCTCCTTAATCGGTTTATACGTGTATTATACTATAAAAAAGTAAAATTTTATTAATAAAATATAAAAAAAATTTGACTTTCACGTTTTAATAGTGTATAATATGAAATATAGAAAGGATAAAAGACCTTTCTAAAAAATTTTATACGTCTTACACGATTAAAACGTTTTTAAATATAGGAGGAAAGATGATAGTTAATTTATTAATATTTGCTGGAATAATTGGAATATTTATAAAAGAGTTTGATACATTCAAGACTGCTTTAAGTTATAAGGAAGATGAGGAGGAAGAAGAATGGAATCTAAAATAACAAACTTAATATTTTTATCAAGAAAATACAATGAAAATTCTGATGAAGATATTAATTTAACAGTTGAAGAGGAAAAACCAACAGTATATGTAATGGGAGATAGATACCAAGCTAATACTTGGGAAGAGGTTTTAGACAAAGCAATAAGAACTATTACAAGATGGATTGAAGAAGAGAAAGAAAGTCATAGTAAAGAATATAAAGAAGAGAATGAAATATCAAAAAAATGGGAACAAATAGCTTGTTAAGGGGTAAGGATGATAGGAATAATTGAAATAATTCTAGTAAGTGCTTTTATGTGGTTTATTGGAGTAATGATGGAAAAATAATTTAAGTTTTAAGGGTAGCTTCCAAAAACTTTGGAAGTTGCTTCTAAAACTTAAAAAGAGGTGGTCTTGATGACTGTAAAAGAGTTAAAAGAAAAAGCTAAGTCAATGGGACTTAGTGGATATAGCAAAATGAGAAAAGCAGAATTAGAAAAATTTATAGAAGAGAATACACTACATACTAGTGAAGTATTATTTGCTGGAGAATGTAGTGGCGATGGAGAATGGTTAAATCATAGAAGAATAGGAGCAACAGATACATCAATCTTAGTTGTAGATAATGCTTTTAGACAAAAGCTAATAGACCAACCAGATAGATATACTTCTCCATATTTGATGTGGGCAGAGAGAAAAGGAATATACAGCCGTGATATATCCTTTAACTCTCAAATAGCTATGGAGTTTGGACACTATGCAGAGGATTTTATAATTGCTCATCTTCCAGTACTCTTTGAAAAAGAGTTTGGCCTAAAGATTGAAGCAACTAGAAAAGGGAATCAAGTAGTAGGAAATCCAATATATCCATTATGGAGTTGTACTCCTGATAGTTGGGTAAAGATTGATGGAGAATGGTTCCCTGTGGAACTAAAGACGGGTAATAGTTTTACTTCATATGAATGGGAAAGAGAGGAAGTTCCTAATAAATATTTTGCTCAAGTCCAGCAACAACTTGCAGTATTAGGAAAAAATAAAGGATTCCTAGTAGGATTTGTAGATAATAGATTTACTCGAGTTTATGAGATAGAAAGAAATGATAAATTAATATCTTTAGCTTATGAACTTACTAAGAGATTTCAAAAGTGTCTTGATGAAAATATAGAACCTGAACTAAATGGTTGTCCAGCTGAATGTGAGTTCCTAAAGCAAGAGTTTCAAGGATTTGAGAATAAGTATGAAAAAATCCCATTAATAAAAATAGAAGATAAAGAAATGGAAGCTTATTTCTCAATGAATGATACTAAAAAGCTAATATCTAAAGAAATTAAAGATATAGATACTGACTTAGATTTAACAAAAGCAAAAATTCAAAAGAAAATGATAGAACTAGAAACAGAAAGCTTATTAATTAATGGAAGATACTTAGCAACTTGGAAGATAGATTCAAGAGGTGCTAAAAGATTTAATCTTAAACAACTTCCTGAAGATAAAATAATTAAAGAGGTGGCATAATGCTAGTAGAATTATTAGAAGTCAAAGAGAAAAAAGAAAATTACAAGAGTGTAGCAAATCAAGAAGTAGGAAATATTTTCAGAGTAATAAGTGTTGCTGTAGATTTTAGAGGATATTTTCACAAACTTAATTCTTCTAATTGTATAAAAACATCAGTAATTACAAAAGTAGAAATAGAGTCATCTACAAAAACATATTTAAAAATTGAAACAGAAAATACTAATTATTTATTTGAGGTAATTTAATGAGAGCATATAACAGTAGAAAGACACCAAGAGAAATATATTTGTTTAGAAAAAAAGGGCAAAAGATAGCTTTAACTAAACGAAAATTTAATTTAACTTTTGATGATGGTTATGTAATAAAAAGAAATATTCACAGCACTTTTAAACTAACAAGAAAGGATAAAATTGAACTTCTAAAGTGTAGATTTTCTGAAAAATTTGCTTTTGAAAAACAGTTGTGGAAGATACTGTATAATAAACCAAAATTAATGAGTATAAGCTCAATGATAGCTTGTTTTAAAGGAATAAATGATAGTGGAAGATGTACTATTGATTTTTCAAAAGTTCAAAGAAAATATTTTGTAAGTAGGAATTTATTTGAAATAGCAGAATTGTTAAAAGAAAAAGGTATATTAAAAGAAAAAGGAGTTGAAAATTAATGTTAAGTCTTAGTGATAAAATTGAAGATTTTTTAAAACAATTAAAAAGACACCCAGAGGATTACAATATGAGTGAAGTTATGAGTGAGCTAGAAGATTATAGTAGTATAGCAGTTGATTTGGAAAATGAGATACAAGAACTGAAAGATACAATAGATGAATTAGAAAAAGAAAATAGAGAGTTATCAGAGAATTATTAGAGGAGGAAATTTAATGGCAAAAGTAAAAAATGAATTAGTACCTAAAGAAGATACTCAAAGTAGTGTAGGAGTTCCAGCTTTAAAAAGTATGTTGGCAACTCAAGCTATAAGAAAACAACTTAAATCTTTATTAGGAGAAAGAGCTGGCCACTTTATGATGGCAATAATACAAGTAGTTGAGGGTACACCTCAACTACAACAGGCAGACCCTCAAAGTATTATAAATGCTGCTATTGCCTCAGCAGTATTAAATCTTCCAATAGAGAAAAATTTAGGATTTGCATATATAGTACCATACAATGATAAAAACAAAGGAACACTTGCACAATTTCAAATGGGATATAAAGGGTATATACAGTTAGCTCTTAGAAGTGGAGAGTATAAATATATTAATGCAATAGAAATAAAAGAAGGAGAAATCCAAGGATATAACATTCTTACTGGAGAATTAAATCTTAAATTTATAGAAGACTTAGATAAAAGATTAGAAGCTAAGACAATTGGGTATGCTTCTTATATAGAGTTCAACAATGGTTTTAGAAACACTCTTTTTATGACAGTTGGCCAAGTTAAAAATCATGCTGAAAAATACAGTCAATCATATCAATATGATTTAAGAAAAGGATATTCAATGTCTAACTGGAGTAAGAACTTTGATGCTATGGCATTAAAAACAGTATTGAAATTAAATCTTAGTAAATTTGGAGCTTTATCTGTTGAAGTTCAAAAAGCTCTTCAAACAGATGGACTAGTAGTTAAAGAAGTAGAAGATGATGGAACTATAATAGGACAATTTGCAGATAACACAGGAGAGGATATTGAAGTTATAACTGATATTCCAGCAACTGATGAAGATAGAGTAGAACTTCTTGGAAATTCTGAAGTACTTAAAATAGATTTGAAAAAAGTAGTTGCTAAAGAATTAAAAATAGACTTTGATAATATGACAAAATCAGACGTTCAAACTATCCAAGAATGGATAGATAAAGAAATTGATAAAAAATTGGGGGAATAAAATAATATGTTTAATAAAGATTTCTATCCAACTCCTGAAAGTTTAATAATGAAAATGTTTATAAAAATAGATAAAAATCAAACTATGAATATTTTAGAGCCATCAGCTGGAAAAGGAAATATAGTTGATTATTTTCAAGACAAGATTAAATACAGTAAAAAAAATTGGAAAATAGACTGTATTGAAATTGAGGAAGAGCTTCAAGGTATTTTAAAAAATAAAGGATATAAAGTTGTATATAATGATTTTTTAAGATTTTCTACATTAAAGAAATATGACTTAATAATAATGAATCCTCCTTTCTCAAATGGAGATAGACATTTATTAAAAGCTATAGAATTAGTAGAAAATTATGGTGGACAAATAGCTTGTATTCTAAATGCTGAAACTTTGAGAAATCCTTGTACTATTTATAGGCAAGATTTACAAATAAAACTTGAGAATTATAAGGCAGATATAGAATTTATTCAAAATGCTTTCATAGGAGCAGAAAGAAAGACTTCAGTAGAAATAGCCTTAGTTTATATAAATATTCCATCAAGCTTAAAAGAAAGTGATATTTTAAAAAATTTAAAGAAAGCTCAAAGATATGAAGAGAAAAATATAGAATATTCACAAGTTACTAAAACAGATTTTATTCAAAGTATTGTTGATAAATATAACTTTGAAGTACAAGCTGGAATAAAACTAATAGAGGAATATTTAAATATCTCTCCAATTATAAAAAATTCTTTTGGAGAATTTTCAAGAGAGATTCTTAGTTTAAAGGTTAATGACAGTGAAAGTAATCTTATTAATAACTACATAGAAAGTATTAGATATAAATATTGGGAAGCATTATTTTCAGCAGATAAATTTAGAAAGCTTTTTACCTCTGAACTTCTAAAACAATTTCAAGCTAAACTTACAGAGTTAAAAGATTATGAGTTCAATGAATTTAATATACTTCAATTACAAAAAGATATGAGTAATAAACTTGTAAAATCAGTTGAGCAAACTATATTAGATTTATTTGAAGATTTATCTTATAAACATAGTTATAATGAAGAGTTCTCTAAGAATATTCATTATTATAATGGGTGGAAATCAAATGATGCATATAAAATCAATAAGAAAGTAATAATCCCTCTAAGAGCTATGGATTGGTGGGATAAAAAATTTGCTTATTCTCATTCTACTTATGAAAAATTAGCAGATATAGAAAAAGTTCTAAATTATCTTAATAATAAAGAGATTGAAAGTATAGACTTAGAAAAAGTTTTACAAGAAAACTTAAGAGCTCAACAAAATAAAAACATAGATTGTAAATACTTCACATTGACTTTTTATAAGAAAGGAACTTGTCATCTAGTATTTAAAGATGATGATTTACTATTAAAGTTTAATATTTTTGGTAGTCAAAAGAAAGGGTGGTTACCTAGAGGATATGGAAAAAAAGCTTATAAAGATATGACTACTGAAGAAAAGAAAGTCATTGATGAGTTCCAAGGCAAAAAAGAATATGAAAAAGTTTTTAACAACCAAAATTTATATATTACTAACTTAAATAATAATTTATTACTACTAGGATAGAGGGAGTTTTCCCTCTTCCTTATAGGAGGATTAATATGTTGAATGATATTAAAAAGACTAGTTTTAAATATGACCATGAACTTAAACCTCAATATATAGCAGAAGTAAGAGAAATTGGAGAGTATGAAGGAGAACCTTGTGTATATATAGTAATGAGAGAAAACTTCCATACTAGAGGAAGATTTAGAGCTATGATTCCAAGTTTAATAGAAAAATGGGGAAATAGGCTTGAGATTAAAAAAAGAGTTGGTAGCAAGTATCTACATATTACACAGATACAAGCTAGATTAGTATAGGAGAATGAAACAATGATTAAAGTAGGAGATAAAGTAAAAATAGATGAAAAAAGTTATTTTTTTATAGGAAAAAACTTATTTGATGTTGTAGCAATAAATGGGTTAAAAGCTAGGATAAAAAATAGTGATATGACTTTATTTGTTCTTATTGAAAATCTTGAATTAGTAGCTGATGAGATAGAATACATGACTAAAGAAGAATTTAAAAATTTAGAGGTAGGGAAAACTTTTTCTTATAAAGGAAAAATATTACAAATTAATAAAAATGAAAAAAATTATTGCACTTGTACTGGTTGCTATTTTAGGAATTATTTATATTCTGAATGTCTTTATTTATACAGGCAAGGAATTATACCACAATGTACTTCATTAGGTAGAAAAGACAGGAATAATGTTATTTTTAAAGAGGTGGAATAATGGAAAGAATAGATATTAAAAATTATAAAAAAGATTATGTTTGTTGGTGTGATGAATACGAGAACATCCATCTTATTGGAAGTGATGATATCCAGACAATAAAAGAGCTAATAGGAGATGGAGAAATAATATATGGTACTACTGTAGAGAATGTATTTGAAGAAAATTTCATTCAGGAAATACAAGATAAATTTGAAGAACATGCAGATGAGTATGGTTATCCAGATATGAATGATTATTATATAGATTATACTGGGGAAGATTTTAAAAAAGTTAAAGATGCTGTAAGAGAATTTATAAAAAGTTTAGGAGATACTAATAAATGCTATTACAGAGATAAAAATGTAATCATAGAGGTGGATTAAATGAGATGTAACCATTGTGAAAGGATAATAGATAGAGAAGAAAGTTTTTATGAAATAAATGGAGAGTTTTATTGTGAGGACTGTGTAGAAGAATGTACAATAACCTATTATGTAATAGGTGGAGAAACTGAAGATAGTTTTGAAGAAGATGAAACAAGTTGGCATAGAGATATCAATGATTTTAAGGAAACACTAAAAGAAAGAATTGAACGTTATGAAAAGTGGAAAAAACAGTCAGAAAATTCTAATGACCCTTATAAAAGAAATGATTTTAAATATTATTTAAGACTACTGGAAGAGGCTCAAAAGTTATTAGAAAAAAGTCAAGAAGAGGTGGAAGATGAGATTTAATATAGAGAATTTAGAAAAATATAAATCTAGTATCCTTAAAAAGAAAAGAGGATATAGATTTAATGAGAATATTTCAATATATTTTATAGCTGGAACTTGGATATTTGCTGTAAGAAATAGAATAAGAATTAGAGAAGAAAACTGGGAAGTATTCAAAGAAAGAGTTATTAAGGAGGAATATTAATGTTTCAAATAGGAGATAGAGTAAAAATAAAAAATAGTACTAAAGAATATATTTTGAAAGAATTTAAAAATAATAATGAAAGCTGTATTATAAAAGACGGAATTGAAGAAATTGTCGTTTTTGTTAATTGCTTGGAATTAGTGGAAGAAAAAATATATTTTACTGGAAGAGAAATTAATTTAGATAATAAAATTGGTGCTACTGCTAAAGTTTTTTATGGTTTTGATAAGAACAGCAAAAAATATATATGTGTTGAAATTTGCACTAATAATATTATTAAAACTTTCTTTGAAGACTTACAAGATGTAAATGTTTTCCTAAAAAGTTTAGGATTCAAAGAAGTTATTGAAAAACCTTTTGACTTGGTGGAGTTTTTGAAAGAGAACTTAACTCCTAAAGAATTTAAAGAAGATGACGATAATATATTTTTGAATTATGATTATATAGAAAAACGTATAGATTGGGATTGCAATGAAATAGTTGAAATAATGGGAACTATTTATTTTGAAGATGTAGAATTTGAGAAATTAAATATTCTAGTCAATGAAATGAACGATAGAGGAATTACACCAGAGCAACTCAAAGAAGCTTACAAAGAGATTGGGTGGTTATAAATGACTTTAAAAGAGAAAAGAAAAAAGTATTTAGAGGAAGAATTGAAAAATAGAGAAATTGATATAAAGTTTTTTATAGCTAGTATTTGTGAGGAGATAAAAAATAAAAAAGAACATATGGAAGAATGGTACATAAAAACAGGAGAAGAAAATTATATTGTATCAGTCTATGACAAAGATATAAAAAGTGTTGACGATGATATTTTGGATAGACTGAAAAAAGAGGTTAATTCTATTGAATTTGAAGAATATTATATAACATACAATAGTTTCAATGATAATGGAAGATTATATGAAGTTTATTTTTCTATAAATTTTAAATCTGAAGATAAAGAAAATGTTATATCTCAAAATAAGAAAAAATCTTTATTCGATAAAATTAGGAGTTGGTTATATGAGTAAACAAGCAAAGAAAAGAGAAATTAATAAGTATAGAGTTGAAATAGCTAGATTACATTTCATAATAGCAGAACAACAGTTCCTTAATGAAAGTTGGATAGATAAATATAAGGAAATGAGAATATTACTAAGGCAACATAGAGAAAAAGAGCATAAACTCCAAAGAGAGCTTGAGCAGTTGAAGGCTGAGAATTATAGCTTAAAGCATAGAGGACTTTTCAAAAGAATACTTGGGGCTTAGGAGGAGTAAATATGATAGTAGAAATTTACAAGGGAATAGACAGTGAAAAGCCAGTTGATATTATAATTGTTTTAGGATAGGAGGTAAGAAAATGATTATAAGAAGTAAAGAAGTATTGAATGATAAAACTTTAAAGGAGATTCAAGATAATATAAAGAAATTATATGATAAACAAAAAGGAGAATAACTTTAGATGAGAGAGGTCAAGAAAGCAATAGCTTATTTTAGAGTAAGTACAGATATGCAAAAAGAGGACCTCTCCCTAGAAACTCAAGAAAAGGGAGGGGAAATCTTTGCTAGAGATAACAATATAGAAATAGTAAAAAAATTTACTGATGTTATGAGTGGTGGAAATAGAAATAGAAAAGGTTTTATTGAAGCTCAAAAATATCTTGAAGAAAATCAAGGTGAGATTGATTACTTTATAGCCTATGATGTTTCTAGAATAGCAAGAGATGCCTTTGCTTTTCTTTCACTGTTTAATAAACTTAATCTTTTAAATGTTAAATTAAAATTAATAAATAATCCTACACTAGATAGTGATAGCCCAATGGGAAAACTTATTCTTACAATATTAGCTGCCATATTTGAGTTTTTTAGGTTTGATAATGCTGATAGGGTAAGAGATAATATGATAGTTAAAGTAAAAGAAGGAAAAAGAATGAATAATGCTCCATATGGATATAGGATTATTGATAAAAAAATGGTAATAGTTCCTGAAGAAGCAGAACTAATAAAATATATTTATCAGGAGTATTTAAAAGGTCATGGAATAGTAGCTCTTGAGAGAATGACTGGAAAAGATAGAAGTACTATAAAGCAATGGCTTAATAATAAAGTATATGCTGGATATAATATATTTGGAAAAAGGAAAATGAACAAAACAACATTTAAACCAATGAAAAATCCTGATGAAACTAAAATAGTAGAAGCTAAAGGAGATTGGGAGCCTATTATAGATATTGATACTTGGGAAAAAGTTGCCAATAGAATGTCTTTGAACCAAGAATTAAGAATGAGAAATATAGAGAAGACTTCCTATTTATTATCAGGATTACTTTTCCATACTTGTGGCTCTAAATTTAGAGGTAATGCTGGAAGAAAAGGAACATATTATTATAGATGTACTGGGTGTAGTAGAAGTATAAAGAGTGATACTCTTGATAAGAAAGTTTTAGATGAGCTTTTTAACAGTGAGTTTTTAGATGAATTGAATAAAATTCCACTTGAGAATAATAATAAAGATAATGAATTAAAGAAATTAAAGGCTCAAAAGAGCAAATTAAAAACAAGAGAAGAAAATTTAATTGAGCTTTATGCAGATGGAGATATTACCAAAGAGCAATTTAAAAGTAAGAAAGTTGATATACAAAATTCATTAATTGATATAGAAGCTAAAATTATTGAATTAGAGAATGAAAGAAATGAAGTAAAACAAAATTTAGATTTTAAGAAAATGTTTATTGAAGCTTTAAGTAATTTAAAGAATGCTGAGAGTAAGCAAGAAGCTAATAAGATATTAAAACAGATAATAAAGAAAATAGAAGTAAATGAAGAGAGAGAAGTTTTTATTCATCTTAACTTTTAAAAAAGACAGACCAATAAATTAGTCTGTCTTTTTCTTACATTAATATAATATTATTCTTGAACAGGTTTTTTAATAAATCCTAAGATTAAAGCTGTAACTACAGAACCTACTATTATAGCAACTAGATACATAATAGGGTTTGTCATAACTGGTAATACAAATAATCCACCATGTGGAGCTGGTAATTGAACTCTAAAGAACATTGATAATCCTCCAGCAATTCCAGAACCAATTATACAAGCTGGGATAACTCTAATAGGGTCAGCTGCTGCAAATGGGATAGCTCCCTCTGTGATGAATGATAATCCCATTACATAACAAACTTTTCCAGCATCTCTTTCATCTTGAGTGAATTTATTTTTAAAGAAAGTAGTAGCTAGAGCAATTCCAAGAGGTGGAACCATTCCTCCAGCCATTACAGCAGCATGTGGATAATAGTTTCCAGCTGTTATCATCATAATACCAAAAGTGAAGGCACTTTTATTTACTGGACCTCCCATATCAACTGCCATCATTCCAGCAACTAAAATTCCTAATAGAACTAAGTTTCCTGTTCCTAGTCCTTGTAAAAAGTTAGTAACTCCACTGTTAAGAGCAGCTATTGGATTGATAATAACTCCATACATTAAAGCACCAGTAATAAATATACCAAATAGAGGATATAATAAAACAGGTTTTAATCCTTCTAAACTATTAGGTAATTTAGCAAATAATTTTTTTAATAAAACTACAACATATCCTCCTAGGAATCCACCAATAAGTCCTCCTAAGAATCCACCACCATTATTTAGAGAGATAAGTCCTCCTACCATAGCAGGAGCAAATCCTGGTCTATCAGCAATACTCATTCCAATAAATCCAGCCATAACAGGTATCATTAAGAAGAAAGCATTTCCTCCACCAATATCACTAAGTAGTTTTGCTACAGGGTGGAAAGATGGGTCATTAGGATTGCTAGCTTGAATACCAAACATGAATGATAGGGCTATTAAGATACCTCCTCCAACAACGAATGGTAACATATTTGATACCCCAGACATTAAGTGTTTATAGAATCCTGTTTTTTCTTTTTTAGCAGGAGTTTTTTCTCCACTAGTAGTTACAGTGTAAATAGGAGCTGTTTGATTTAAAGCATTTTTTATAAGAGTTTCTGGATTTTTTATTCCCTCTTTAACAGGTACAATTTCTACATGTTTTCCAGCAAATCTCTCCATCTCTACATTTTTATCTGCTGCTACTATGATTCCTTTAGCTCTTTTAATCTCTTCAGCAGTTATCTCATTTTTTACACCAGTAGAACCATTAGTTTCTACTTTGATATTTACTCCCATCTCTTTAGCTTTTTTAATAAGAGCGTCAGCAGCCATATATGTATGAGCTATTCCAGTAGGACAAGCTGTTACAGCTAAAACTTCTGGGAATTCATCTGATACTTCCTCTTCTTTTTTCTCTTCCTCTTTTATATCTGAAGTAAGGATATCCATTACCTCTTGTTCAGTTTTAACCTCTAATAATTTTTCTCTTATCTCATCATCTAATAACATAGTTGTTAATTTTGATAAAATTTCTATATGAGTGTTTGAGGCATTAGCTGGAGCAGCTATCATAAAAAATAGTTTTGATGGTTCTCCATCTAAAGATTCATAATCTACTCCATTTTTTGATAATCCAAAAGCTATACTAGGTATTTTTACAGCAGAAGTTTTAGCATGAGGTATAGCAATTCCCTCTTCTAATCCAGTAGAGCTTTGAGCTTCCCTTGCTAAAATAGCTTTTTTATACTCTTCTTTATCATTTAATTTTCCACCTTGATAAAGAATCTCTACCATTTCATCAATGATTTCTTGTTTAGTTTGACCTTTTAAGTTTAAATTGATACACTCAAGTGTAAGTAAATTTGTTATCATTTGAGCCTCCCTTAATATTTTTTTATCTCTATTTTATTTAATAAACTATTCATTCCTTCAAAAGTTGTAAGTCCTTCAGAAAAGGCTGTTGAACTTCCAGAAGCTATACCATATTTGTAACTATCTTCAAGAGTCATTCCCTTTGCTATTCCGTATACAACTCCAGCCACCATAGAATCTCCAGCACCAACTGAGCTAATAAGCTTACCTTGTGGAGCGTTTCCTATATATACCTCTTTTTCTGTAATTAATATAGAACCATCTTTTCCTAAAGAGATTAATACATTTTTACTTCCTAAAGCTTGTAAATCTTTTCCAGCTTGTATAATTTCCTCTATGTTGTTTAATTTTCTATTAAAAAACTCTTCCAATTCATGATTATTTGGTTTTGTTAAAAATACTCCCTCTTTTAAGCCTTCTACAAAAGGTAATCCCCTAGTATCTAATATAACTTTACAATCTTTTGGTAAAAGTTTTATAATATCAGCATAAATACTTTTAGAAATAGAATTAGGTACACTTCCTGATAATATTACTACATCATCTTTTTTTATTTCTTCAAATTTTTTTAATAATTCCTCTATATTTTCTTTAGAAATAGTAGGAGATTTTCCAGCTATCTCTGTTTCAGAGTCTTTAGTTTTTAATTTAATATTTATTCTAGTATTTTCTTGAAGTTCTATAAAATCACTTTCTATTTCATATTCATTTAAGTGTTTTTTAATATAATCCCCTGTAAATCCTCCAACAAATCCTAGAGCTTTACTTTCAACAGAGAAATTTTTTAAAACTTTAGAAACATTTATTCCTTTTCCACCTGGTAAAGTATACCCTTCTTCCAATGAGTTAAGGCTTCCTAGTTGAAAATTTTCCATGCTCATATAGTAATCTATAGCAGGATTAAGTGTAAGTGTATATATCATTTTTCCCTCCTAAAATTATTTTATTTTAAATTCCTCTGGAATCTCTCCCTCTGTTAGAAGAGTTCCATCGTCTAGAGTAGCAAAGACTACGAAAGATTTTTTTCCAAATTTAGATGAATCACATAGGAAATAAACCTCATTAGCCCTACTGATAGCTTCACTTTTTATCATAGCTTCCTTAGTATCTGGAGTGGAATACCCTTCGCTAGTTACTCCATTAGCTCCTATAAAAGCTATATCTATATTGTAACCCCTTAAAGAAGTTACAGCACCTATTCCTACAGTGGCTCCAGTAGTAAATTTAGCTTCACCACCAAGAAGATAAGTTTCTATTCCATATCTATTTAACTCTTCTAAATGAGAGATACCATTAGTTACAACTTTAATATTTTCTTTATCTTCAAGATATTTAATTAGAATTTCTGTTGTACTTCCAGCGTCAAGATATATGATATCTCCATCTTTTATATATTCACTAGCAATCTTAGCAATTTTTTCTTTAGCCTTAGAATGAATAGTTTTTTTAGAAATTATATCCTCTTCAGAAGGTGTATTCAAAATAGCACCACCATGTACTCTTTTTATTTTTCCTTTTTTTTCAAGAGTATTTAAATCTCTACGAATTGTGGCTTCAGAAACATTCAATTTTTCCATTAGCTCTTGAACTTTTATATTTTTATTTTCATTTAAAAGTTTGAGTATTATGTCAAATCTACGAACATTCATAACATTATCACCTCTATATCTTCAATATAAATATAGCATAATTTTTTATAAAAATCAATCATTTTCTTTCAAAACAATCAAAATCAATCATTTATATTTAAAAAAATATTTTTAAAAAAATAAAAAATAAAAATATTCAGATCTTTATTCTTGACTTTAATCTTTTTATATGATAATGTATATTTGTAATATATATCTTAGGAGGATTTTAAATGAGACAAGAAGCAACAATCAACAGAAATAGTATCACAGTAAACTTTACAGTAAAATATTGTAACAACGCAGAGTCATTATTAGATAGTGATGGATTTAAAAGAGTTTTAACAGCTTTTATTGAAAAAATTGAGAAAAAAGAGGCACCAATATATGTATATATAAAAGATTGTTGTGGAAAAAACTCAAACTTAGTTCAAGAAATTACAAAATTCTTTAAACTTCTTATTGTACTAGAAGGAGAAGAGATAGCAAAATTAGATGAGAAATATGCTAAATTATTAGAAGATAGAAATACATTAGTAGAATTCATTGAAGGACTTTATACTTATTGGAGAAAGTATGAAAGATATGCAATAGTAAGGAATAGTAAAAAAGGAGAAGGGCTTCAAAATGTTAACTTCATTGAAGCTATAAATAACTTTAAAAATTTAATTCTTAGTACATATAGACAGATAGAAGAAACTGTAATGGGATATAAGCATAGAGTATATAGACAACTTAGTGCTGGTATCAACGCTGGAATTATATTAAATGATATGAATAGAAACTGCCCTGCTGAGTATTCTTTTTTAGAAAGAGTTCCTTTTATAGAAACAATTATTTTACAACCACCATTTATAACTTATCCTAAAAGAAATACTAGAACAGGAATTTTCCAAGAGGTTTTTGAAAATCCTTTAAAAGATGTATGTATAAATGAGGAAAACTGGTTCTGCTATCCAGCAAAAGTTGGAGAATCATTAGCTTTTATCTATTTCAATAGATTTTTTATGTCACAAGGTATAGCTCTATGCAACTTATTTGAGTTAGCAAGAGAGGAAGAGTATAAAAATAGAAAGCCAGATATTATCTATGTATATGGAGTAAAAGATTATGATACTGAGATGAAAACAGTTTTCTATGATGATAAAGAGAATAATATGATAGTAGGATATGCTAATTATGGAGAGGATATTGATTACTTTGGATATATGAAAAAGATGATTTTAACTCTTCATAACTTAAGAATGATACAAAAAGGTGGATTACCAATACATGGGGCTATGGTAAATATCATTATGAAAAATGGTAAAAAATATAATGTAGTTATCATGGGGGATAGTGGTGCTGGTAAATCAGAGAGCTTGGAAGCTTTTAGAAATTTAAGTGAACAGTATGTAAAAGATATGAAAGTAATCTTTGATGATATGGGAACACTTCTTCTAAATCCAAAAGGTGGAGCTCCATTGGGAGTAGGAACAGAGATAGGAGCTTTTGTCAGACTAGATGACCTAGATACAGGATATGCTTATAAAGAGATAGATAGAAGTATATTTATGAATCCAGATAAGAAAAACTCAAGAATTATTATTCCAATAGCTTCATATAATGACATAATGAAAGGTTATCCAGTAGATTTCTTCTTCTATGCTAATAACTATGATAAGGCTGAAAATGATGAGTTAGAGTTTTTCTCTAATCCAAGTGAAGCTATCGAGATATTTAAAGCAGGTAGAAGAATGGCTAAGGGAACTACAAGTGAAGTAGGAATTGTTGATTCATATTTTGCTAACCCATTTGGACCAGTACAAAAACAAAAAGAAACAGATGTATTAATAGATAGATTCTTTAAAGAGATGTTTACTAAGGGAGTAAAGGTAGGACAAATAAAAACTCAACTTGGTATAAAAGGAATGGAAAAAGAGGGACCTATGAAGGCTGCTCAAAAACTATTTGAATTAATTAAAGATTAAAAATAAAAAAGGGGCTGTTGCAATTTAAGAATTTGCAACAGCTCCTTTTAAAATTAAATTATTTTGTGAAAAATTTTAGAGTTTTTCCATTTCCTGTTAAAGTAATAGTTTTATCTCCAATTGTCATAGAAGTCATTTCAGCTAGAGCTTTTAAATAATTTGATTCCTCTTCCATTTTATTTTGAGGTCCTGCCATCATAGTAGAAGCTACATTTTCGATAGTGATATTATTTCCTTGAACTTTAACAGCACCAAAATATCTATTTACTCCAGAGAATCCATAAATTTTAGTATTATCAAATGTAATAGTTATATCAGAATTTTCAAGAGTATATTCTACTCCACTGATTGAATTAATATTTAACATAGTTTGAGCTGTTTGAGTTACATTGTTAACTTTTTCAGCTGTTTCACTTGTTTTTTCCAAAGCTGTACATCCTCCTAATAATGCTCCTGCTAATGTTAATATAATTAATGACTTTTTCATAATATTATCTCCTTTTACTCTGTGATATAGTCTTAATAGCTCTATTTTAGCATATTTAACAAAAACTATCAACTTTATTTTAACTTTTTAAATACAGGATTTAGTTTGTCAAAACCACAAATATATTTTACACCAATACTTTTTAAAAATTCATATACAATATCAAAATCCATAGTTATATACTCTTTTATATGGGAATCAGAACCTATTGTAATAATCTCTCCACCTAACTCAAAATATCTTTTCACTACATCAGCACAAGGATAAAATCTATCCTCTTTGTATCTATAACCAGAAGTATTTATCTCTATACCCTTACCTTTTGAAATTAAAGTTTTTAAAATTTCATCAATTAAATCTTGATTTTTTTTATATTCTAATCCTCTGTATTCATTACCACCATATCTAGTAACAAAATCCATATGTCCATAAACAGAGAATTTATCATATTTTTTTACATTTTCTAAGACAGTTTCAAAATAATATTTTTGTAACTGCTCTTTATTTCTAGTTTTTTGCAACTCTCCCCAAGCTAAATCATACCTATTTATAGCGTGAGTAGAAGCGATAATAAAATCAAAAGGATATTTTTTTACTTGCTCTTCTAAATAATCTTTAGTATGTGGTTGTACTCCTACTTCTACTCCTAATTTTATATTTAATTTCCCCTTATATTTATCTTGATATTCTAAAATTTTACTAGTATATTTATCTAAATTTAAAATCCACTTATCTGTCATTCCCTCTATATCATACTCTAAATGGTCAGTGATAGCAATCTCTTCTAAACCTAAAGATATTGCTTTTTCAAAAATTTCTACTAAATCTTGGCTAGAATCACCAGAAAATTCACTATGAATATGATAATCATTTATAAACATCTCTCTCACCTCAAAATTATTTTTTATACTATGTTGATATTTTATCATATTTTTCTAATTAATAGTATAACTTGTTGAAAAAACATTATAAATATCTTGATTTTTAGTTGAAAAAGTTATAAAATCATAAAGTTAAGAAAAAATTTTTAGGAGGGGAAAATTTATGAAATTTTTACCAATAGCTTTACTTTTTATTTCAAATATTTTTATGTCTTTTGCTTGGTATGGACACTTAAAAAATACTCATAGTGCTCTATGGTTTGCAATTGTTAGTAGCTGGGGAATAGCTTTCTTTGAATATTGTTTCTCTATTCCAGCTAATAGAATAGGTTCTCAATTTTTTACTGTAGCACAACTTAAGATTATTCAAGAGGTTATTACTCTTGTAGTTTTTTCTGGATTCTCTGTTCTTTATCTTAAACAAGAGTTTAAATTAAATTATATATACGCTTTCCTTTGCTTAATAGGAGCAGTATATTTTATGTTCAAAAAATAATTTGAATTGTAGAAAAGCTTATTTTATAAGTATTAATGAGAGATTTTTATTTAGAATAGTTCTAGTAAAAAAAGTAAGAGGGGATTACTTCCCTCTTACTTTTTTCATATAGTCTCTTTTAATTTCTAAAAACTCCTCTATATCATTTAAAAATTGAAATAACATAGCTCTACTTTCAAATTCAACTCTTGTTTTAGGTAAAGGCATACTTTCAAATACGCCTCTAACTCTTTCTAATTCTATAAGAACCTCTTGATAGAGTTTATCCACTCCAATAGAGTCAGAAACTTTTCTAGTAAACTCAGAAATAATATGTGTGTGTTCACTACTTATATAGAATCTATAGAAGTGATTTCTCATTCTTAGCATAACTTTATATTGATTTCTTTTCATTTGAAAGAACTCTACTTCTTCTCTTGAACTAGAAAAGATATCATTATTATACTCTTTAAAAGCAATATCTCTAGCTGTATCCAATTCTTTTTTTAACTCTTTAAATAGAGTTTCTTCATCTACAAAAACAGAACCAGTTATTAATACATCTCCAAAATAATTAAAGAGAGTTTTCATAAGTGTATCAATATTTTTCTTTTTCTCTCTTAATTCTTTTTTCATATCAGGCATATATGAATTTAGAACTAGAGCTACAACTATTCCAAGAAGAAGAATATATATTTCGTTTTTAACTATATCTAAAGATACAGTACCTAAACTTAAAATATGTGTAGCTAAAACAACAGTAGCTAAAAAACCTTGAAATAAATTAAATTTCAGACATATAGGCATAAATGTTAAAACAAATATACCAAAGATAAAAGGTGTATATCCAAAACATTCAAAGGATATAACTGCTATAAAAAGTCCAACTAAGGAAGCAATAAATCTTTCTAAAGCGATTTTTAAAGACTCTTTTTTAGTAGCTTGAATACTAATAATAGTAACTATTCCAGCTGTAACTCCAAATTTTATTCCTAATAAATCTGCTAAATAGATAGATATAAAAGTTCCAATAGCTGTTTTGATAACTTTATGGTCTATATATTTCATAATTTCCTCCTAAGTAAGTGCTTAATGTTATTCTAGTATGAGTTTCAATTTAATTTTACCATATTTAGATCTATAAATCTATTAAATTAAAAAGTAAAAAAAGAGGAGTTGCTTTATTATGACAACCCCTCTTAAATTATAGTTTTTTATTAATTTTCTGACATTACGTTTTTACCAGCAATTCTACCAAATACAGTAATATCAGCTATAGCGTCACTTCCTAAACGGTTAGTTCCATGGATATCTCCTGTAACTTCTCCAGCTCCATATAATCCTTTGATAACATTTCCATTTGTATCAATAACTCTAGCTTTTTCATCAATTTTAATTCCACCCATAGTATGATGTACAGCTGGTACAGCTTTCATAATATAGAAAGGACCTTGCATTTCAAATGGAGTTAATTTTCCTCTCTTATTAAATTCTAAATCTTTTCCATTTTTAGCATACTCATTATATTTTTTTACTGTATTCTCTAATTCTTTGCTATCTATTCCAAAGAAATTAGCAGCTTCTTCTATTGTATCAGCCTTAACTAAAAGCTTATTATTAAATAAGTATTCTACTTCTTTAGCATGATGTTTAGCTACTCCACTTAATTCTACTTGAGCTTCGTCACAGAATTGATATGCTACACTTCCAGTTTGCTCTTTGATAGCCATAGAGATAACGTCTCTTCTCTCTAATTCTTCAACAAAACGTTTTCCCTCTTGGTTGACAAGGATACTTCCACCAGCAAGTCTAACGTCACCAAAATATAATAAAGCTCCACTTATAGGGTCACAAGTAGGATAAGTTTGAATAAACTCCATATCTTCTAGTTTAGCTCCAACTTTTTCAGCCATAACTATTCCATCTCCAGTAATACCTACAGTATTAGTAGATAAGATATTTTCATCTACATCTTTATTATATTTTATTCTCATTTCAACATTAGAACCAAATCCACCACTAGCAATAATTACACCTTTATCAGCTAAGAAAGTGTAATCAGTTGTAGAACTTTTTGCTTTTACTCCTACTATTCTATCATTTTTCATTATAAGTTCAGTAGCAGGAGTTTCATAATAGATTTCTATTCCTAACTCATCAGCTTTAGCTAAAAGTTTTTTAATCATTTCTACTCCAGTGGCATCTTTTGGTACTAAACTTCTTTCAACAGAGTGTCCACCAAAGAATAATTGTCTATCTTCAAATTCCATTCCAATAAAATCTTTTAACCATTCAGCATCTTTTAGTGCATTATCAGCTAAAACTCTTATAAGTTTTGGATTTCCTTCGTTATCTCCACCTTTTAATATATCATTATAAAAAGTATCTGGACTATCTTTAATACCTTGTTTCTTTTGAATCCAGTTATTAGGAGCTGCATACTCTCCTCCTGAAATTAAGGTATTTCCTCCAGCAAAAGCCATTTTTTCTAATACAACTACTTTTTCAGCACCGTTTAATTTAGCTTCAATAGCAGAAACAAGTCCAGCTCCACCAGCACCTATAACTACTACATTTTCCTTTAATTCTTTTTTCATTAGTGTTCTAACTTCTTCAGTTTTTACTTTTCTATTTAGTTCTTTTGCATCAACACCAGAAGATTTTAAAGCATTTCTTATAGCCATTTGAGCAGCTTTAGAAGTTCCAGTAGCTCCAGCAACTCCATCTACCCTAGTACTTTGATATTTTAAAACATTTTCAGCTACTCTTTTTATTGCTGAATCTGAAAGAATTGGAGTATCTCCATTTTCTAAAATTCTTATCTCTTCAATTTTATCAGAAGAAACCTTTACCTCTACTTTAATATCTCCACGATATCCTTTAGTCTCTCCAGCATAAGTTCCTTCTTTAAAACTCATTCCATAAGCACTAAGAGTTAAAGCAAAAATACCTAAAATAATTTTATTTCTTTCCATATTCCACCTCTATTTTATATAAATATATCTTAAATTTATTATACTATATTTTATAAAAAGTTGCAATAATATGACAAAGTATATTGAAATAAACTATTTTCTTAACTCTTCTATTTCATCGAAATATTTAGGCATTTTTTCACCAAGTCTTCTAGCACCAGTTTCAGTGATTAAGAAATCTCCCTCATATCTCATACCACCAAAATCTAGATATTTTTCAATCTCTTCATAATTTAAGAACTCAGTAAATTTTCCAGCCTCTTTCCATCTTTTAACAAGCTCTGGAATAAAATATATTCCTGGCTCAACAGTGAATACATACCCCGGTTTTAATTTTCTAGCAAGTCTTAGAGATTTTAGACCAAATTGCATATCTCTAGCAAATTCATCATATCCCACATAATTTTCACCAAGAGCTTCCATATCATGTACATCAAGACCTAACATATGTCCTAATCCGTGAGGGAAGAATATAGCATGAGCACCAGCTTTTACAGCTTCGTTAATATCTCCCTTCATTAATCCTCTTTTTTTCATTCCTTTGGCAAGAACTTTACAAACTTCTAAGTGTACCTCTTTATATGTAATCTCTGGTTTTATTAACTCTTCAGCTTTTTCAAACATTTCAATAAGTAGAGAGTAGATATCTCTTTGTCTATCAGAGAATTTTGAAGATATAGGGAAAGAAGTAGTCATATCTCCACAATAACCACTTTCACTTCTAGCTCCAGCATCTAATACAACTATATCTCCCTCTTGTAGAGTATTTCCATGATAATGGTTATGTAAAGTTTCTCCATTTCTTGAAAAAATAGTATGGAAAGATGTAGAAGCGTTATACTTTGTAGCAATAGCTTCTAAAGCGGATACTACTTCAAACTCTTTCATTCCTGGTTTCGCTACTCTCATTGCTTCTAGGTGCATCTCTCTAGTTATATTTACTGCTTTTTCTATCTCTTCTATCTCTAATTGAGATTTTATATTTCTTTGTTCTACAACAGCTTTTATAAGTTCTTCAGATATATTTTCTTCAAAGTTAAATGGATTTAATTTGAAAGCTTTACTTAATTGGATAACAGTTTCAGCTCTATATTGTGGTAAAAATAGTAGCTCTCTTTTCTCAGTGATAAGATTATTAGCAAAATTTTCAAACTCTGTCATTTCAATAAAATTATTTACTCCAGCATCTTGAGCAAAAGATTTTAATAATTTTTGTTCTCCCATCCAAACAATGTCATCAAGAGTAAAATCAGTTCCGAATATATATTCTTGATTGTTATCTATATCTATAACCCCAATAAGATTTGGAACATTCATACCAAAATAATAAAGAAATGTAGAATCTTGTTCAAAATGGTAATCGTTACCTTTGTAATTTCTAGGAGATTCCTGATTTCCTGGGAATACAACAACACCATTTTTTAAACTCTCTTTTAATTTTTCTCTTCTTTCTATATAGATTTTTTTGTCAAACATAGGCTAACCTCCTCTAATATATAACTTAATATTATTATAACAAAAACTCATAGAAAAGAAAAATCTTTTTTATTTTTATAAATATTTACTATAAAAAAGTTTACAAAAAATAGTTTGATATAAAACTAAATTTATGATAAACTAATAGTAGGGTGATGTAATGGAAACTTTAGAGATAAGAAATACACTTTTTAGCTATATAAGTCGAGCTCATCATCGAGGAGCTAGTTATATAGATGTATTGTTACGAGAGAAGGGGATAAAAGATTTAGCTTATTCTCATGTTAGGATTATAATTATCTTAAGCGTTTATAAAAGACTTTCTATGAAAGAGATTAGTGAGCTAATAAGTAAGGATAAATCAACAGTTACAAGTTTGGTAAATAAATTAGAAAAAATAGGATATGTAAGAAAAGTTGCATGTGAAAATGACAAAAGAATAGTTTTTTTAGAGTTAGAAGATAAAGCAGAAGAGATAGTAGAAACTGTACTTCAAGTGGCTAAACTCTTTCATCAAAAAGTAGAGAGTATATTGACTAAAGAGGAGATAGAAACTCTATTTTTTTTAATGGAAAAATTAATTAAAAATTTTTAAAATATTTTAAGACTAACTATTAAATGTCAAATCAAAAAT
>OGEZ01000250.1_pt1 | contig 56328 bp, 48 predicted proteins | sample 1570831 | NCBI WGS metagenome assembly OGEZ01 (sample SAMEA2582059, study PRJEB24529) | metagenome | biome: Human gut stool | place: China | collected 2011
AAGGTTAACAAAGGTTGGAGTACAGCGGTACTCCTTTTTTTATGTCCGCCCGTCCGGATATTCTTCCGAAAAAACTTTCTGATTCTGATTTTTAATGTAATTTTGCGAACCAAACTATCGTATATCTTATGGAACAACCCCAACTGAACGAACACAACAAGCAGGAATATCCTCCCATGCATACATGTGAGCATATCGTGAACCGCACGATGGTCAATCTTTTCGGATGCGGACGCGCTGTTTCCGCCCATATCGAACGCAAGAAAAGCAAACTCGACTTTGCTCTGCCGCAGGCCTTGACGGACGAAGATATTGCACGGATCGAAACAACCGTAAACGAAGTCATCGGCCGCCACCTGGACGTGACAACCGAATTTATCACACAAGAGGAAGCCGCTGCTCGCTTTGACATGAAAAGACTTCCCGAAAACGCTTCCGATACAGTACGTATAGTCAAAGTGGGCGACTATGACGACTGCCTTTGCATAGGCGCACATGTACAGAACACTTCCGAAATCGGCACGTTCAAAATCATCAGCCACGACTATAAAGACGGAATCTTCCGCATGCGCTTCAAACTCCTGTGATATGGCAAGGAAGAACAAAAAGCAATCTGGAGGAGGCCTAAAAGGATTCATTCTGCTGGCGGCGGTTATTGTCGGGGCACTCTACATCCACCAGAACGGAGAGAAAGTGTTCACGCCCGAAACGGCTAAGGCTATAGAGAATAAAACCGGCACTGCCGAAAACGCTGGAACAGAAGCGGGAGATGACGGCTTCTCCCTGCAACTGGAAATCCCGAAGACAATCAGGAAACGGAATGAAATTGTAATCGGGCACGTGGGTTACACCGTATCATACAATGATGTCTATAAAACGCCGAACTGGGTGGCATGGGAACTGACAAGAAAGGAAACTGCCGGTGACGAAGGGCGTACCAACAAGTTTCTGCCGGATCCGAAACTGCCCGAGCCTCGTGTCGTAACGTCCGACTATACCAATTCGGGATACGACCGCGGACACATGGCTCCTGCCGCCGACATGAAATGGAGCAAACAGGCGATGAAAGAGTCATTTTATATGAGCAACATCTGTCCGCAAAACCGGAAACTGAACCGGGACGACTGGGGCGACCTGGAAGAGAGCTGCCGCAAATGGGCGGAGAAATACGGAACGGTCTACATCGCCTGCGGACCTATTTACGATACAAAGTCGCCTAAGCGTATTGGAGAACACAAGGTTGCTGTCCCCGACCGCTTCTTCAAAGTGGTACTGATCTACAACCGGAAAAATCCGATTGCCATGGGATTCCTTTTTGAAAACAAGGCACATCACCAGCATCTGAAGAACTACATGGTAACAGTAGACCAGGTAGAAGAAGCTACAGGTCTGGATTTCTTCTCTAAAGTGCCCGACAGCATAGAGAAACGCATCGAAAGCACCATACCTGAAGGCATTGACTTCTGACATTGCTTTTCATCACAGGATTGCACGGGTCTGTCTGTCCATGCCGTGCAATCCGTTCCGATTGTCAGACCTGTTCGCTTGATTTATGTACCACAAGCTACTGTCCCACTTTCTCCGCCAGCGTTTTCACCAGGCGGTTATGATCGCGCAAATCGTTGCGCAGACTGTATGAGCCGTCCTTGTCTACCAATACGTAGGAAGGAATGCCATCTATGTGGAATTTCTTGCAAAGATAGTTCCATTGCTCGTCATTCAAACGGAAATGCTTGCCCTTGATGCCGGGAATCATGGTCTTATACTTTACAACAGGCGATGTTTCATTGGCTATATAAATCCATACCAGCCTGTCACTCTTCAGTTCCGTGTCTTTCAGAGGCTCGATTGCCTTGATCGAGGCACGGCAAGGCCCGCACCACGTGTTCCAGAAATCCACAAACACAACCTTGCCCTTATAAGGAGCCACAATGGCATCGAACAAGTCTTTTACAGGTACATCGGGAGTGTGCTCGATAACCGCCTTGTCTTTTACGGCTTCTAGCTTCGCGGCAATGTCTTTCTGCATCGCTTCCAATGCCTCGACATAAAAAGCAGAATCTTCCGGACCAAAGACTTTCAGGTCGGCTTGCGTCAAAGTGCCTTTTTGAACCTTGTCAACAAGAAGCACATATTTTCTCAGAGAAGGAATCAGTCCCGTCCGTATTCCGGCCGTTTCCATCCATGCTCCATCCGAATATACGACATTCCCGACATAATCAGAAACTTGCGCTCCCATCAGAAGCTGCGGATTATTCACATCAAACAGCTTGCAGATCTCCGCCTGGTCTTCCGGCTTCATCGGTTCAATGCCCTTTATCGGATTGCGGTTCCATTCATTGTGCATACACCGGTAATTATGTTCGCGGAAGTAATTGCCGCCCAGCATCGCCGCAACGGCTTCTTCCTGCAATGACAACTGCATCCATGCTTTCATAAGCGGCGGCAGGCTATCGGCTGCAATGCTGTCCGACAAAGCCTTATAAGTATCGGTAACGTGTGCAGCATAGGCTTTCGATGTCATCCTGTAATCTGCAAACTTGCCGTTATAAAGGTTCATAGACCATACAGGCCAATCCGTCCGGCTGGAGATCAGATTGTTCAGACTGGCATACGTGCCTTCGGCATAAAGGGATCTGAAAGGTTTTGCAACCGCTCCTTTACGGCGGGATACGATACGCTGTCCACTGCCCCGCTGGTCTATATAAACAACAGCATGTTCCCCGGGAGCCACCTGTATGCTTCCGGTCATGGGCAACAAAACCTCAGCCGGGCCATATTGCCGGAATTTGAATATTGCCGTATGCGTTGCCGAATCAACGGGAGCAGTATATTCCTCTTGCACGCCATTCAAGGTGTTTACATATATATTCTGCTCCGTTCCCAATTCTTTCCGATGATGAAGCAGTCGCACCTCGAGCGTAGTTTCACCGCTCTTGAAAACAGGTTCAGGCACCGGGGCATTACCATCCAGCTTCAAAGCTTCGGCAGGAATGCCTTCAGGAATGTCATAGGTTTCCTTCCCCGTCAGATCTACGCCGAACAGCTTAAAGCAATCAGCACAGTCCGACTCGATAAAATCAAACGAACGTGTCCGCTTGGGCAAGGGCTGGAAGAAAAGCGTGAAAGAAGCCTCTCCCGACTCGGGCATCCAGAATAGCGAATCGGGCGTGATGCCTTGCGCATCGGTCAGCGCATATTTCTCACCTTCTGCACGAAGATACGTCTTCGAATCGATACGAATCCAATAGTGCGGCCGGAAATACGCATTGACATGCACTACCGTAGCGGTGTCGTTCAGCTCGACTTTGGCAATGTCGAGCGTTGTTGTGTTGGCACTCTCAATCAGCGGGAAATCCACAGTCTTCGGTCCCGTATGGCAAGCCGTCAGCATCAAGGCCGGCAAAAGCGATGCCACAAATGTACAGTTGATTTTCATTGTTTACACTTATTTAATAAATCAGTCATATCATTACTTCAGTCACGACCTCTCCGTCAAACAGGTTAATGATGCGGTCGGCATAGCTGGCATCGTGCTGCGAATGAGTTACCATCACGATGGTGGCCCCCTCCTTGTTCAGTCTGGTAAGCAGGTCCATCACTTCCTTGCCGTTCTTCGAATCCAGGTTGCCGGTCGGCTCATCGGCAAGAATCAGTTTGGGATTGGCCACCACCGCACGGGCAATCGCCACACGCTGCTGCTGTCCTCCCGAAAGCTGTTGCGGGAAATGCCTGGAACGGTGAGCTATTGCCATACGATCCATAGCCTCTTCCACTCTGCGCTTACGCTCGGCCGCCGGTATGCCCATATAAAGCAAGGGCAGTTCGATATTTTCGTACACGTTCAGTTCGTCAATCAGATTGAAACTCTGGAATACAAAACCGATGACTCCCTTGCGAAGCGACGTACGCTGCGACTCGGTGTATTTCGACACCTCCACACCGTTCAGGTAATATGCTCCGCCGGTCGGATTGTCCAGCAGTCCCAGAATATTCAGCAAGGTCGACTTGCCACACCCCGAAGGACCCATAACCGCCACAAACTCGCCTTCTTTCACTTCAATACTCACATTGTGCAACGCCCAAGTTTCCACCTCATCCGTGCGGAACACTTTCTGCAAATTTACTGTTTTAATCATAATATAAGTGCGCAAAATTAAATAATATCATTAGAAGCACAGATTTTCGCAGATTAATGCAGATAATCAGCACAATAATCTGCGAAAGTCCGCGTTAGCCTGCGTTTCAGAACAGACCGGTTTTGTATAAACTGATTCTCAACATCTACTTATCTCTATGGCTTATTCTTTTTTTATCGTATCGGCCGGATTTATCCGCATCAGCTTTATTATCTGCCACCCTATCGCCATCGCAGTCAACAAAGCCATGACCGCAAACAGAATAACGCCCCACTCCCATCCATACACAGATTTCAGTGAAGATCCTTCCAACAGATTGGCCATAGCCAGTTTCAGCAGCGGATAAACCAACAGATACATGAGCAGAAACATCGTTATGTATGACTTGGCAAATAACATGGCAATATCCCTGTACGAAGCTCCGTTGATTTTCCGGATGGCCACTTCTTTCCGGCGGGTTACAGCGTCCATCGAAATGGAAGAATACATACTGAGTATCACCAGCATCAGACTGACCGCAGCCAATATCCACATCACCGCTTCAAGCGTATCCATCATCGAATATACGCTCCGGCTGCCGAACTTATATACGTCCAAGGGCAAAGTGTATGGAACATGCTTCCGGCAGACCGCTTTTACCTTCCCCATCACTTTATCCGCATCCTGCCCGGAGGCAACTTTCAGCAGCCAAGTCTTGAAATCCTGTGCCGGGAAAAAGACAGAACCTGCAATACGACTGTTTCCCGTTACATTCTTGTACAGTTCTTCATAAACTCCGGCTATCTGATATGCCTTGCCGTCCAGCCTGATCATCCCCTTTACATGCTCATGCCGCATAAGCTCCGCAACGCTTCTGCTGACGTAGACAAACCCTTCGGTTTCCGTTTCCAATGCCTTTCCTTGCAGGGGGATATGGAAAAAACTGAAATAGTTCGGATTGCCGGCCATCACCTTGAGCCTGACTTCCGTACTGTCCTGCTTCATGAAAGTGATGAATCTGTAAGAAAGCATTCCGTCATCAGAATCCTCATTGAGGGAGGTCTGCCCTTCAATTTCCGGCATACGGTTGATTTCCGCATGTATTGCGTCCCAGTTATTCCGGATAACAGCCGTAGTCATGTCTATTGCAATGATCCGGTTTTCCTCTACCTTTCCCGAAGGATAATACAGCCGGCTTCCCAGTTCATCATACGACAGCCGGACAATAATCACAGCTCCGAGGAATCCCATGGACACAAACAACTGTATGCAAATCATCACACAGCGGAATCCATGCCTCCGCCCGTTTGTACGGATCCGATTGACAAGATTCACCCGGCGTACACGCCACACCGGACAAGCGACAATGAACAGACAGATGAAAAGAACCGCAAGATAAAGTCCGCCCTGCACCAGATAACAGTCTTCCAGCACAAACCAGCCCATGTTTTCTTCGGGCAAAAACGGAAAGCGGGAAACCAACAGCTGCAAGCCTTCAAGCAAGACCTGCGACAGCAGGAAAGCAAAAGACCACATGCAGAACACTTCGACAAAAAGCAGACAAAATACGCCCTTCATGTCTGATCCCATGCTTTTGCGCAGGGCCAGCTCATGCTGGCGGGCATAAAACATCTGGAAAGTGAACTTCAGGAAAGTGATCAGTCCCGACACCAGAATCAGGGAAGCGAGAAGGAGAGCCAAAATCTTCGCGATTACCGTATTCGTCTGCCCGCTTACCGGCGAAGCGTCAACTGTCACCGTCTTTCCTTCCTTGTCCCACGCTAGCCGTTTCAACGTTTCGTCCAGACCGGACAGCATTTGCCCTTCCGGAATGAAAGCATGAACCTGCAGCCAGGCATACGGCTGCAGCTCAAGCGGAAAATAACAATCCGCATCCAGATTCAGTCCGTCTTTGGGCACATCCGCCACGTTCACTATCCGGTAATCCCTTATTCCGTTTTCCGGCATGAAGGAAGCAAGGCGCACAACCATACCTATGGGACTTCCTCCCCGGGCTATCCTTTCAGCAAACTCAGACGAAACAACAATCTCATCCGCCGACTTCGGCAGAAAATTTCCATACAGCAGCGGCAGGTTGAAATAACGGAAAAAGGAACTGTTCGTCACTTTATACCGTATAATATACGGCAGGCTGCTCCCGTCTTTTCCGATGACATCCGCATCCGTGCGCATTGTAGCGGAGTGGACGGAAACCGAATCCAGTATTCCTTCCGTACGGAAAAGCAGTTCGTCCACATCCGCCAGAGCAAACGGCATGTCACCCCCCGTTTCTTTAGTGAATGCCATGATGCGGACACGCCGTTCGTGTTCCGGCAATCTGCTGTAAGCGTCTGCCATACGGTCAACAAACAGATATGCCAGACTGAACACGACAATGCCCACAGCCAGACATAAAGCAGAAATCATGCTCTGCACCTTATACTTCCACAGATTCCGTACCGCTATTTTCAAATAATGTCGTATCATCATACTCCGTTTTTTATTCTTTCTTTATCATTTCTGCCGGACTGATGCGGACAATGCATACAATGCGGGTCACAACCGTCAGGGTTGTAACCGCGGCCACAAACAGAAACACGCTTATCCAGAACCAGGCTCCATACTGAAAAAAGATACGGTACATCTGCCCCCAGTATCTCATGAATCCATAAAGCAGCGGAAAAACCAGAAGAGCCGTCATCCCGCCTATCCCGATATAGGTGCGGGCAAAAAGCCACATGATCTGCCTTGCGCTTGCACCATGCACCTTGCGGACGGCAACTTCCTTGCAGCGGCTCTCCGTATCAACCGTTATGGCCGCATAAACCCCTAAAAGCGTAAGGGTCACACATACCGCTGCCAAAAAGAGAATGACGCCTTTCAGCATGCTTTCTATCCCCTGTTGCGCTTCAATGTCATCCAGAAAAGTAGTGATGCGAGGTTCTATCGTATGAGGCAAGGCTTGCCGCAATAGTCCGTAAACATACACGCGCACTTCGTCTGTCTGTCCTGCATGGCATTTCAGGTAACAGTGCCCCACATACTGACGAAAATCGGCAAGCTGGAATACATATCCTTTCTCAGCAAACGCCCCTCTGTATGCATCCGTTACAAAAGAACTGCTTATTCCGGTCACTTTATAGCCTTCGTTGTAATACCCGTAAAGCGTAGTGCCTAAAGGCACCTGCTGAAACTTTGTGCGCAGCTCCTGTGCGAAAGCCTGATCTATCACCAGTTCGTTGCCGGTATCGGGTATTTTGCCTTGCAGCATGGGAATATGTATAAACCGGAAAAAGTTTGGAGGTACGGAAAGAATATTGACCGGAGTTTCCTCCTTATCGCGCCGGGAATCCGGCTGGATATAGAACACATTGCCGGAGGCACCCTGTGTATAATCAACGTCTGACAACAGGCAATCTTCCACCCCGGCACATTGTTTCATGCGCTCTATCAAGGCAAGCTTTTCCGCCTGCTTCATAAACGGGTAATCCAAGGGGATGCTCAATATCCTGCTTTTCTCCTGACGGGTCAACGTACCGAAGAGTGCCGATGTGGTTTTATCTGCCTGCAGATAGAGTGCGAAAGACAAGGTGACAAATATCCAACAAATGAAATACTGGATGGCAAGCATGATGTTGCGCACCCGATGCTTACCCCGTCCGATACTTATGCCGCGGATGCCTGTCTGGATATTTATCCGACGTGTACGTGCCACAGTAAACAAGCATACACCCAAGCTGCCTGCCAGCACCAGCAGCAGATATTGGGCACACTGGTATTGCAATACTTGGACATCAACAGCAAGTTCAAAGTTCATCACAACGATGTGCAATACGGGTGCCAACAACTCTATCAGGACAAAGACCAACAGGAAAGCTATCAGCACCGTCAGTGCCGCCTGAACAAATAATTGCCCCAACAGATGTGCGTTGCCTCCCCCGAATACTCGCCGGAGACTGTACTCGCCGCTGCGTGCCAAGAAAGTCCCCACCTGAAAATAAAAGAAATTGAGCAACCCCACCAAAAGCACCAAGCTCCCGATAATGCCGGCAATCCACACGATATACATCGTACCACCGTACTTCCAATAGGCATAACCTAAAGGACGGACATGCACATCGAACTCCCTGCCGAACATCTGCAAACCCAATCCCTTGGTGCGAAGGTCTGCTTCCAGTTCCTTCCGGCTATCTTCCCCTCCTTTCAGCAATACATAACCCATACCTCCCGTCACGTCCTTTCCCTTCCATTGCAGCCTCCCATCGCTATCATTCAACACCAGCATGGCGAGAGACTGCATATACGTAAAACTATTATTGGAAGGAATATCTGCCATCACCGCCTGCACGGTATAGCCGATGCCACTGTTCGCACCCGCAAAGGCGAACCTCGACGTGGTGCACAAACGCTTTCCGATGGCATCCTGCAAGCGGTTGCCATAGATGCGCCGCGCAAAGGTTTCCGACAAGATGACCGCATTAGGCGTATGCACGGCAGCTTGCCACGAACCCGCCAGCACATCCACACCGAATACTTGACGGAAACACGTATCTACTTCCATACATAGCATCGGGTCGAACGGCAACATCTCGTCAGGCTTCACTTCTATCTCAAACGAACGATAGCCAGGATACCCCAGGTATGTAAAGGCTTCTGCTTCCATCCCGTTCAGGATACGCAACTTATCTATCAGTTCCGGAGGCACTCCAGCCAAATCTGTCGCTCCTTGGGGTTCCTTCATCGCAATCTCGCCAATACGCTCTTTCTGAGGGAAGCATTGGTCGGTTGCCCACATCAGCCGACATACATACAGGCAAATGCTGAAGCACAACAAACATACCGCCAGCCCCACGATGCCAATCGCGCTCTGCACCTTGTACTTCCACAGATTCCGTACCGCTATTTTCAAATAATGTCGTATCATTTTAGTTTATGAGTTTTTTAAGTTTTATGATCATACACAACGCCCTACATCTGCAGGCTTCCCGTCAGTTGTTTTCCGACCTCATCACCTCTGCCGGATTGATGCGCGCCGCCTTGCCCACCTGCCACCAGAGCGTGCCCAACGAAATCAGCCCTACCAGCAGCAACGCCACGATGAATATCCATGCCGAAAGCGGTGCCTTCAGCACAAAGCTCTCGGTGTAACGGCTGATAATGAACCAGGCCAGCGGAACCGCCGCCGCAAACGAAGCAAGCAGCACTTTCAGGTATTTTCCGCCAAGCAGCCAATAAAGGCCAGCCAAGGTAGCGCCGTTCACCTTGCGGATAGCGATTTCACGGTAACGCCTGCGGATGTCGAAGAGCGAGATGCCGAACAGCCCCATGCACGACACCACGATGGCGATAAAGGCGAACACCGAATAGACCGTAGCTATCTTGCGGTCGTGGGCATACTGTTCTTTCACCACATCCGAAAGCCATGCATGGTCGAACTCTTCGGTTCCGTAGATTTCCTTCACCGTGCGGCGCAGGTACGCCAGCAGCTCTTTTTCCTTGCCCGGGTGTACGGCGATGGAAATCTTGCCACGTTCGTATCCTCCACTTATGACATAAACAATGGGCTGTACGCCACCGGTCAACTTACCGAAATAGCAATCGGCTATTACCGCCGCAACGGGCATCAGTTCCAACCCACCCTTCTTTACACTGCCATCAGCTCCAAAAAACATCCAAATAGGAGTTTCGGCCCTGACAAACGCTTCTTCCCTATCGGCATAGCCGAATAGTTTCATGGCTTCCTCGTTCAATGCTATCTCGCTACGGGTTACGTCACGTATCTCATCCGGCAAGTCGCCATCAAGCACTTTCAATCCGTAAAAATCAAAAAAAGCTGCAGGAACAAACAATGCCTTCACCGCTACCTTTTTATCCTTTTCATTGAAATAATTTATTTGAACTTCAGAAGTGATTTCATTAAACGAACTGCATATCCACGAATCAATGTACGGACACTCGTCCAATGCCTTCCGGATCCTTTCGATACGCTCGTTACGTGATTTTCTCCGCTCGTCCGTTTCATTCCCGTAATTCCAGTTTTCTTTCTGCAGATCTGCCTCCAATATTCCTTCCGTGCGGAACCCTGGAGGCGTATTGATCAAGAAATCAAAATGACGGTTGAAATAGACAGACAAGACTACAAGCACCACCGTAAAGACATACTGGATGCCCAGCAACACCGCACGTGAGGCAACGGAATAGCGCACCGGCACATTGCGCATGGAAACGACAGGCGAACGATAACCGTACTTGATATAAGGATAAGCCGAAGTGAGCAAAGGCAATGCCACAAGAATGCCCGACGACAGCCATCCGTCGAACCAAGTGTAGCTTACCGGCTCTCCCAACAAACGCTCTACCGGAACTGCTGTAACCTCTATCAGCACCCATGCCACGAAGAGCGAGGCAAATACCAGCGCGAAATTTTCCAGCCAGATTTCCACGAAAAGCGAAGAACGCTTCAGCCCCAACACCTTCTTGACGCCATATTCGCGCCAACGCTTCACCAGCATCACCATATAGAGATTGATAAAGTTCAAGATGCCTACCGCCAACAACAAGATTATCACTCCCGACAAAATCAGCAAGTAAGACTTGTCGCCGTGGTTCATCAACGATTTCTCCACGACAATGGAAGGATCGAAATAAAACTGTTCCCAAGGAATAAACCGGTAACGCATAGGACCGGAATATTTCGTATCGCGATAAATGCTGCTCACCTTGTTTATCGCATCCAAACCGACACCCGGCAATACGCGGACCATTTCGATACTCATCCGGTTCCAATCCTGCAAACCGCGGGAAACCAACACGTCGAATTGCCAAACGGTTTTATTGGAAGGGCTGTCTATCACTCCTTGCACGACAACAGGTATGCCATCGTAAACCAGCACCTTTCCAAGAGGATTCTCCCGTCCGAACAGTTGTTCGGCAAACTTGCGGGTAAGGATGGCTCCCTGACTGCCTTGCATCGCCACAGTCCCCGCCACTACCGGATAAGCGAAGAAACGGAAGAAGGTAGAATCTACCGCCAGCATATCGGCATTGTAAGTGCGGTTCTCATACAAAATATGTGTACGCTCATTGGGAACAACCAGGCAGCGTTCCGTTACCTGCCCGTCGGCAAGATAAACCGAGTCCATATACATTCGGGCACTGGGACACCAATTGCCGTGCACGTCTGCCAGCGGCAACACCACCGTTTCCGGATGAATGCAATTAGCGTCCACCGTAAGTTCGCGGTGGATGTAGCGCAGCAAGATGATGCTGCAAGTCAGGCTGAACGCCAGCCCCGACAAGCTGATGAGGGTATAGGCCCTGGCGCGCGTCAGATGACGCAATGCGTATCGTAATGTCTTCATATAGCTTCTTTAACTTCTTCTTCAAAACACCAGTTCTTCGGCATCGCCAAAGTTATCATATCCCGTGGTAATAACCCAATCTCCGGGCTGCAAACCTTCGGTTATTTCATATTGGCGGGGATTTTGGCGGCTAATGGTTATCGGAACCTTCACCGCCCTGGTGCGGTCGGCGTTCAGCCTGAATATCCAGTTGCCTCCCGTCTGCTGATAGAAGTTGCCGCACGGAATCACCACAGCCTTTTCGGGCTGGCCCAGTTCGATCTGCACGCGGAAGCTTTTGCCCAGCCGCACGTTGTCGGGCATGGCTCCGGTAAACACCAGGTCGACATCGAAGGTGCGGTCCTTCACTTCCGGCACCACCTTGCTCACACGGAGCGGATAACGCCTGCCCTGATAAGTCACCGAAGCGGGGAGCCCTGCCGTTATCCGGTCGACGTAGTATTCGCTCAGCGCAACATGAATCTTGAACTGGTCCAGCACCTTCACCTCGGCGATGTTCTCGCCGGAAGCCACCTGCTGGCCGGGCGTCACCTTCACGAAGCTCAGCTGCCCGTCGACGGGAGCGCGCACCACCAGATCTTCCGTCCTGCCCAGCGAACGCTCCCACTTTTTCCGTTCCCGTTCCCTGTCGTTGAGCAGCAACTCTTTGCGGATTGCCGTCATAACCGAATCGCTTTTCAGCCCTTGCAGCTTGAGGCGAGTCGACTCCAGTTTGTAGCGGTATTCGTCGGCCGATACCTCCAGTTGCGCCTTGCTCCGGACGCCCATCCTGTATTCTTCTTCTTCGAGCGCGAAACTCTTTCTGATTTTGCTCAGCTCGTATTCCGCCTCCAGTGCCTGCTGCTTGAGCGTGAGTGTCTTCTGCTCCATTTCAATGGTCTTTTCCTCATACGAGATGCGCTGTTTTTCCCACTCGTCGCGCTGGTCTTCCAGATCGCGCATCAGATCGGGGTTGGTCAGCGTGAGTATGGTGTCGCCCTGTTTCATCAGACTCCCCTCTTCCGCAACAATGCGTTCCACATTGCCGCTCTCGCGCACGTTGACCATGAGGGTAAAAATGGGGTGAACCACTCCTTCCACATCTACATACTCCAGAAACTCATCGTTTTTCACTTCGGCCACCTGCACCGATTCCGGATCAATGCGCAGCCTGCGCGGACCGGAAGCAAGCACCGTTGCATAAACAAGCCCGCCCGCCACGACTATACCTGCCGCCAGGCGGTAGCGGTAGCGCACATACCAAGGTTTCTTTTCTAGCTTTATATCCATTTTTCTATAACAATTTGCTGTAAAACAAACAGTTGCCACATCCTCAATTCCGGATGTCCTGCAGGGCTGACGCATTAAAAAGAATATTGATTATTAAGTACTTATTATTCAGCATATACTGATTTTATAGGTAAAAAACAGCCTTTTTATCAGGCTTTAGTATATCTCTAAATATCAGATACTCTGAATATCAATGACTTTAGTAATGCGTCAGCCCTGGGATGTCCTGCCATCTTTATCTCTTCACTCCAGTGATACGATCTCTTCATTGCAGTGATACGATATCCTCACTGGAGTGATACGATCGTATCACTCCAGTGAAGAGGTGATCGCAACGGCTTGGAATCCTCATTCCAGCCGCCTGTCCCTCTCCGCCCATCAGAATCATATTTCGGGCAGACGCTCCGTCAGAGGGCAGTCATGCTCGAAGTCATACTGCGTCATGCTGCGCAAACCGTAGTAAAGCGTCCAATAGGTTTTCATCGCTTCGATGCAGTTGCGCCGTGCCGTATCCTTTTCGCTGATAGCCGCATTCAGATCAAGAACGGTCGACTTTCCCATCAGATACAGGCGGAGAGCCACTTCATAACGGCGGCGGGCTGTTTCGTCCGTGCGCGCCGCCACCTCTACCTGACGGGCCTGCAAGTTGAACTGACGCACCATCTTGCGCACGTTCAGCTCAAAGTCGTTCATGCCCTGCTCTGTCTGCGTTTCCACCAGCGACACGTTCGACTTGGCCACACGCACCTTTCCCCGTCCGCGCCCCCAGTCGAGAATGGGAACGACAAGCGAGAGACTCACGTATTGCTGGTCAAGCGGATCGCGCCACGAATCAGCCAGCCGTCCGGCAGTCTGCGACAGGCCGAACCGCAGATACAGATCGGCTTTCAGTCCCCTGTCCGCCCGCGCCTGAGCCAGCGAGCTTTTGCTTTCGAGCTTCATTCTCCGGTAGGTGTCAGGCTCCGGACTGTGGCGGTACGCCTGTTCCATCGCTTCGGTCAAAGGCACCTCGAACCGGGGTATGCTGTCCTCAGGCACAGCCTCAATAACGGTTTCTTCCCTGATTCCCAAAAACGAACGGAAGGTGAGCATGGCATCCTCTACCTCAATCTGCGCCTTCATCATGTTCGTTTCCTCGTTCAGCCTGTTCACTTCCAGCTGAAGCATTTCATTTTCCGTGATGCTCCCGATGTCGTACCGTCCTTTGGCATACCGGTAGAGCGTATCTGCCGAGGCATAGTTCGATCGGGCAATGTCGAGGTTCGCCTGTGCCGCAGCCAGGCTGAAAAACAGTTCGCACGTTCTGGCGGCAATCAGCTCCAGCGTTTCGGCATACGTCTTTTTCGCTTCCCGAAAGCGCACCGGCTCGATGCGGCGGTTCCATTTCAACGAATTGTATCCGAAAAGCGACTGCCGGTAGCCAATGGTTACAGGCAACGAATTGTATGCGGTTGTGTGGCTTCCGAACTCGTCCATCCGCTGGGTGGAGGTCTGCACAAACAGGTTGCCGCCCGTAAACCATACGTTCTGGCTGATTTGCAGTCCCAAATCCGTAATCAACTGGTTCTGCCGCACAAACAGCTCCGTTCCGTCGGGTTGCGTCACCCGGTTGATCTGGCGGTTCAGGTAAGGCTCCGACACCAGATTCACTTCCGGAAGATAGTTGGCACGGAACGAACGGTAGCTCCAGTAGGCGGCCCGGTAAGTATGTTCGGCCGCCTGCGCTTCCGGCGAATGGGCTTGGGCCATACGTATGGCATCGCCCAGCGTCAGCCGTTCGGCTCCGGCATTCCCCGAAAGGGAGGCGGCAAAGAATATCGTCAAAAACAAATGCTTCATATCCTGCTGATAATAAACCTCTTTCAGACAATCAAAACCTGTGCCATAAGTGCAATATACTGTAATTCAGCGAAATGTTCTGGAAAGGAATTGACTTCCGATGTGCGCAACCACACATTTTACGTGCGGAAACGCACATACAGCACAAACAGAAAATCACTATCTTTGCATACCAACATCATGCAAAATGGAAGAGAAAGGAAAAATATTGATCATAGACGACAACGAGGACGTGCTTTTCGCCCTCAATCTGCTGCTTGAGCCTTATATGGAAAAGATAAAGGTGACCACGCAGCCTTCGCGTATCGAACACTTCATGACTACTTTCCGTCCCGACATCATCCTGCTCGACATGAATTTCCGGCGGGACGCCATCAGCGGGCAGGAAGGCTTCGACTGTCTGGCACAGATCCTGCAAACCGACCCTCAGGCGGTGGTGGTGTTCATGACTGCCTACGCTGATACCGACAAGGCGGTGCGGGCCATCAAGGAAGGAGCCACTGATTTTGTGTCGAAGCCGTGGGAAAAAGAAAAGCTGCTTGCCACACTCTCCTCGGCCTTGAAACTGAGCCGCTCGCGCAGGGAAGTGGGAAAGTTGCAGGCGCAGATGCTCGCCCTTAAAGGCGATGACGGATTGCCCGAACTCATCGGAAACTCACCTGCCATGCAGAAAGTGAAAGAAACTGTCGGCAAGCTTTCAAATACCGACGCAAATATTCTTATATTGGGGGAAAACGGAACGGGAAAGGATCTCATCGCGCGGATGCTGAAGTATTTCTCTCCCCGGCAGGATGCGGCTTTCGTGGCCATCGACCTGGGAAGCATACCGGAACAGCTGTTCGAAAGTGAACTGTTCGGCTATGAAAAGGGGGCTTTTACGGATGCCCGGAAAGCCAAACCGGGAAGGATGGAAATCGCTTCGGGAGGCACGCTCTTTTTGGACGAAATCGGCAATCTTTCGCTCCCGATGCAGGCCAAACTGCTGACAGCCATCGAGAAACGGCAGATTGTACGTCTGGGGGCGATAGAGCCGACTCCCATCGACGTGCGGCTGATCTGTGCCACCAATGCCAACTTGCATCAGCGGGTGGCCGAGGGCGGTTTCCGACAGGACCTGCTCTACCGCATCAATACCATCGAACTCCGCATACCGCCGCTGAGGGAACGGGGAGAAGATATCTTGCTGCTGGCTGAACATTTCCTGACAGGATATAACCGGAAATACCACAAAGAAATAAAGGGACTGACCCGCGAAGCGAAAAACAAGCTGCTGAAATACAGCTGGCCGGGCAATGTGCGCGAACTGCAACATACGCTGGAACGGGCGGTGATACTGAGCGAGAATCTTCTGCTCCGCCCAAGCGACTTCTTTTTCCCTTCGGCCGCAAGCGAGGTTCATGAGGAGGCTGGCGAAGAACTGAATCTGGAGAAACTGGAACGGAAGGCAGTGGAAAAGGCGTTGCGCGCCAGCAACGGCAACATGAGCCGTGCCGCAGAATTGTTGGGCATCACCCGCTTTGCCTTATATCGGAAAATAGAAAAACTGGGATTATGAAAAGTTACGCTTCTTCACTTGTTCTGCACATCCTCAGTCTGGTGCTGCTTGCCGCGTCAGGCGTATATGCGGCAATGCACGGCCTGTGGTTCTGCACCGCGGCTTCTGCCGGAGTCATTGCCGGAATCGGAATCAGTCTTTACCGGATGCAGACCCGGCAGGTGCAGACCATGAAACGCATTGTGGATTGCATGAAAAACAACGATCTCTCGCAACTGGCCTGCCCTGCCTTCAGCGACAGGAACATGCAGATGCTGGCAGAGGATCTTTCTGCCGCCCTGAAAACAATCCGCACGCATTTGAATGAGGAAGAAACAAAACATCAGTATTACGAAAGTCTGCTGAACAGGGTTGATACGGCGGTGCTGGTCTGCTGCGAGAATGGCCGCATGGAGTGGATGAACAAAGCCGCGCAGAAACTGCTGGGCAACTGCAACATCCTGCCCGAAGAAATCAGTGGAGCGCTCAAGAATCAGCAGGCTGTAGCCCGCCTGCAGAGCCGGCCCATACCGGCTGAACTGGCAGTAACGGCCACGCAAATCCAACTGAAGGGAAAAACATTCTGGCTCGTCAGCCTGAAAAATATCCATACCGCACTGGAACAGACCGAAATGGAGGCATGGCAAAAGCTTATCCGGGTGCTGACTCATGAAATCATGAATTCCATCACGCCGATCATCTCCCTGGCCGATACGCTGAGCGAACGCAGTGTGACAGATTCTGCCGACAACTTTACGGGCCGGCAGATGCAGCAAGGACTGCAAGTCATCCGCCGCCGCAGCAAGAGCCTGCTGGAATTCGTGGAAAACTACAGGAAACTGACCCGCATCGCTCCTCCGGCAAAAACAGACATTGACGTGCATGATTTCTTCAACGGCCTGCAGCAGCTTTTCGCCGGCAAACCCTTTCTCTCCTTCAAATTGCCCGACAACCTCCCCCGCTGGAAAGCCGACAGGGGACAGATGGAGCAGGTGTTCATCAATCTGATAAAGAATGCACTGGAAGCTTGTGAGCATACTGCCGACGCATCAGTCTGCATCAGCGTTTCGGCAACAGGAAAAGAATGGAACTTTCAGGTAACCGACAACGGCGAAGGCATACTCCCTGAAGTCACCGAACGGATTTTCGTCCCGTTCTTCACCACCAAATCCGGCGGTTCCGGAATCGGACTGGCGATTTGCAAGCAGATTGTCCTGCTTCACGGCGGTCAAATCTCCGTGGAGTCACAACCGAACAAGGGAAGCCGCTTTATCCTTTCTTTTCCAGCGTAAACTGTCCCTTGCCTCTTGTCATGCTGCCGTATGCAACAGCGTGTTTCGGACAATGATGGTAACAGGCGAGGCAGAGCGCACAGTCCGCTCCCCAGACAGGACGTCTGTCAACCAGCCGGATATTGTGCATCGGACACACTTGCTCGCACTTGCCGCACGATATGCAAGTATCTTCCGCATGGAAAGGTTTCGGAGAAGTCATGTAACGGTTGAAAAGCGGACGTATCACATAAGACTTCAGGCGGGGAAATGCCCCTTCATGGCAATCCCACTTACGCTCGCGGTTCCTGATGCACGATGCGACAAATTCCACCCTGCCTTTCATGCTGTTCAGCTTCAGGTTTGCCAGACGGCTGGAGTCTACATTAAAGCCTGGCAGACAGACATATGTATTGGGCATCGTTACAGAAAAGCCGGCATGACACTCCCACCCTTTGCGCCTGAGAGCCTTTCTGAATATGTCGGCTGTCTTTCCGGTATCATCCCCGCAGGTACAGATAAAATACACATATGCCGGAATGGAAGACAGATGCAGCCTCTCCAACGCGCCGAGCACCACGGCCGGCGGTCCCCATGAGTAGACCGGAAACACAAAGCCCAAAGCCTCATTAGCCTGAAGAACAAGGGCATCTCTTTTATTGCCAACAGCTTCTGTCAGCGGAAAAACAGTTTCGCCCAACATCTTGCCTGCACATTCAGCGACCTTGCGCGAATTGCCGACACCGGAAAAATACAGAATCATAACAGCCAGAATTAAAAGGGCGAAGAACCTTGACCACATGAAAAACAAGATTCTTCGCCTTACAATTAAGAAAAAAGAGAAGCCGCACCCGAGGCGTGACGAAACTCCGATAAACAAGATTTGAGTGCTCACCCCCTTTGTAATCCACCGGCATAAATGCTACCCGAAGGCGTGGCCCGCCATTGGAGGTTGAAGCTGTTCTCGGTATTTCATATAATTTGATGAGTTTCCCGATTCTGCAAGTACGGCTTCAATTTTGTATTACAAATGTACGACAATTATTTGAATAAACAAAATATCAGCCATAAAAAAGGTACCGTGTTGCGGTACCTTTTATAAAATCATTACTTTCGGCCTTATCAAGCGGCTTTAGCTTTTGCAACTACTGCCTTGAATGCTTCAGGGTGGTTCATCGCTAAGTCAGCCAAAACCTTGCGGTTGATTTCGATGCCTGCTTTGTGCAGCGCACCCATCAGCTTAGAATATGACATACCTTCCAGGCGTGCAGCAGCGTTGATACGCTGGATCCACAATGCGCGGAAGTTACGTTTTTTGTTCTTGCGGTCACGATAGGCATAAGTCAAACCTTTTTCCCAAGTATTCTTGGCAACGGTCCAAACATTCTTTCTTGCACCAAAGTAACCTCTGGTCAATTTCAAAATTTTCTTTCTTCTTGCTCTAGAAGCAACATGATTTACTGATCTTGGCATAGTTTTAATTAGTTTTTGAATGATAGCGCCGAATATCGCATCCGGACTTAAAGCTAATGCATTCGGTTAATAAATTAAATGATACTTTTACGCTTCTCAAAGAATCAACGCAGACACAGAAGTTCCTTAACAGCTTTCTTGTTGGCATCGTTTACCAATCCCATGTGAACAAGATTTCTTTTCTGCTTTTTAGTCTTCTTAGTCAGGATGTGACTGTGATAAGCATGTTTTCTCTTAATTTTACCCGTTCCGGTAAGAGCGAATCTTTTTTTGGCACCGGAGTTAGTTTTAACTTTTGGCATTTTGTTTAATATTTAATTATTACTAAATATAATGGCAACGCACTATACCGGCGCGTTACTCATTTGTCTTTTCTGTTTTCTGAACAGGCTCAGCGGCCGGTTTCGAAGGCTTCTTTGCCCCGGGCTTCTTGGGAGAAAGGGCGATGGTCATACGCTTTCCTTCCAGCAGCGGCATTTGCTCAACCTTCGCATAGTCTTCCAGATCATTGGCAAAACGCAGCAGAAGCACCTCACCCTGTTCCTTGAACAAAATCGAACGGCCCTTGAAGAACACGTATGCCTTTACCTTGTCGCCGTTCTGAAGGAAGCCAATCGCATGTTTCAGCTTGAAGTTGTAGTCGTGTTCGTCCGTCTGAGGGCCGAAGCGGATTTCCTTCACATTTACTTTAACCTGCTTTGCTTTCTGTTCCTTTGCACGTTTCTTTAACTGATAAAGGAATTTAGAATAATCTATAATTCTGCAAACCGGAGGAACAGCGTTGGGTGAAATTTCAACTAAGTCGGCTTCATGTTCCTCAGCAATCTTTAAAGCTTGAGCTATCGGATACACTGCCGATTCAATGTTATCTCCAACGATACGTACTTCTTTGGCGCGAATCTGTTCATTGATTCGATGTTGCCCTTTCAAAGAGTCATTTTTCATTAAAATCTTTTCTTCCTGTTTGTTTTTAAGAGTTATAAATTATTTTGCTCACCGCCTTGCAGCAAAGATTTTTTACCTTTTCCACAAAGCGGTTGCAAATTTACCATTTATTTATCATATTATGAACTTCTTCTGCAATATTTTTTGCAAAATCTTCGATTTTCATCGAACCTTGGTCGCCTTCACCCTGCTTGCGAACCGAAACTTCGCCGTTTTCGGCTTCTTTTTCGCCCACAATCAACATGTAAGGAATGCGTTTCATTTCATTGTCACGGATCTTGCGGCCGATCTTCTCATTGCGTTCGTCTACGATTGCACGAATGTCATATTTCTTGAGTTCCATGCGCACCTTGTCCGCATATTCGTTGAACTTTTCTGAAATCGGCAGAATAGCTACCTGATCGGGAGTCAGCCACAGCGGGAATTTTCCGGCTGTATGTTCGATAAGCACGGCCACGAAGCGCTCCATCGAACCGAACGGCGCGCGGTGAATCATTACCGGACGGTGCTTCTGGTTGTCAGACCCCATATATTCCAGTTCAAAACGCTCCGGCAAGTTATAGTCAACCTGGATTGTACCCAACTGCCAGCGGCGGCCGATGGCATCCTTCACCATGAAGTCCAGTTTCGGGCCATAGAATGCAGCCTCTCCGTATTCAACCTTTGCCTTCAGACCTTTTTCCTGGCAGGCTTCCACAATCGCCTGCTCAGCCTTTTCCCAGTTCTCGTCGCTTCCGATGTATTTCTCGCGGTTCACCTTATCACGCAAAGAAATCTGTGCCTCGAAGTTTTCGAAATTCATTGACTTGAACACGATTGAGATGATGTCCATCACGCGGAGAAATTCATCCTTCACCTGATCCGGGCGGCAGAAGATGTGCGCATCATCCTGTGTAAAGCTGCGCACGCGAGTCAGCCCATGCAGTTCGCCGCTCTGTTCATAACGGCAGACCGTACCGAATTCTGCGATACGCAACGGCAGGTCGCGGTATGAGCGGGGAGAATTCTTATAGATTGTACAGTGGTGAGGACAGTTCATCGGTTTCAGGAAGTACTCTTCTCCTTCTTCCGGCGTATGAATCGGCTGGAACGAATCCTTGCCATATTTGGCATAGTGTCCGGAAGTCACATACAGCATCTTGTTTCCGATGGGCGGACACATCACTTCCTGATAATCGTAGCGGGCCTGGATGCGGCGCAGAAAATCCTGAAGGCGGATGCGCAGCGCAGTGCCTTTCGGCAGCCACATCGGCAGTCCCTTGCCCACCATGTCGGAGAACATGAACAGATCCATTTCCTTGCCGATTTTGCGGTGGTCGCGCTTCTTGGCTTCCTCCAGCAATACCAGATACTCATCAAGCATCTTCTTCTTAGGGAAAGTGATGCCGTAAATGCGGGTCATCTGCTTGCGGTCTTCCTGTCCCCTCCAATAAGCTCCGGCCACCGACAGCAGCTTGACAGCCTTGATGGGAGCGGTAGACAGCAAGTGAGGTCCACGGCAAAGATCGGTAAAGCTGCCCTGCGTATATGTGGTGATGTGGCCGTCTTCCAGTTCGGAAATCAGTTCACACTTGTAAGTTTCGCCTCTGTCGCCGAACATCTTCAAAGCATCTGCCTTGGCTATGCTCTTGCGCACAAGCTCTTCCTTGCGTGCAGCCAGTTCAACCATTTTCTTTTCGATGGCAGGCAGGTCGCTCTCTTTGATTGCCACGCCATCCCCCGGATCAACGTCGTAATAGAATCCGTTCTCAATGGCAGGACCGATACCGAACTGAATGCCCGGATAAAGTTCCTGCAAAGCCTCTGCCAGCAGGTGCGCGCTTGTATGCCAAAAAGCGTGCTTGCCCTGCTCGTCTTCCCATTTATAAAGAACGAAGTCGGCATCTTCGTTTATCGGACGATTCAAATCAACCGTTTCGCCGTTCACGCCGCAGGCCAGTACATCCTGTGCCAGACGCGAACTGATGCTTTCTGCAATCTGCAGACCGGTAACTCCGTCATTGTATTCACGAACGGAGCCATCAGGAAAAGTTATCTTTACCATAATGTTCAATATTTATCTGTTATTGTGTACAAAATTATATAAAACTTTTTATTTAACCTCGGCTTCAACCTTATTTTTCCGGAACAGACGTAAATCGCTTGATGATATTATATGCCGAGAATATTCCAAGCTCGCCCGCCTTGCTCAGGTCACGTATGCCCTGCGCATTGTTCCCGAGGAAGATGTTTGTCAGTCCCCTGTTGAAGTAAGCGTCGCCGAAACGCGGATCAATCTCAATCGCCTTCGAGTAATCGGCAAGCGCCGCACGGTAATCCTTCATGGCAGTCAGGATATTTCCGCGGTTATAGTAGGCGTGAACAAAATCAGGAGCCAGGCGTATCACTTCATCCAGATCCTCCTTAATCCGATTGTAGTCGTAAGCATGAACCTGCATGTCGCCGTCGGGCATCTTGACTTCCACCTCATAGTTCTTGTCGCGCTTCATATACTCCAACTGCTTATAATGGATAAGCGCACGGCTGAAATAAGCAGGCATGAAGGTCGAATCCCGGCGAATCGCTTCATCCAGGTCGCTCAACGCATTGTCGAAATCCTGAACCAGATAGAAGTCGATGGCACGCGCGTAATAATGGAGCACGTTCTCCGGTTCCTTCACGATGACCGCACTCTGCGCGTCGATCGAAGCGAAGTGCTGCTTCACCTGTCCCTCGTCCAGCGAAGCCTCGCTGTTGGTGATCAGCAAGCGCTGCGGAAGTTCGTGACGGGCATTCATGTCGTCAATCCCCTTGTAGTAGTTCACCTGGCGTTTCACTTCATCCTGCCGCTCGTAATAAGTAAGGGCAAACATCGGCTGCGGAAGAATATTCACGTTGCGGTCCTGCACACGTCCGCGGTAGTCTGTCTTATACTTGCTGCTGTCGTCTTCATCATCGGCCACCATAATCTTGCGGTAATTCTCAACGTTCTTGTCCGACTGCTTGCGGGTCTTTTCGTCGTTCGAGGCAGTCTGCGGCTTCTTTCCGTTCTGCGCGTCAAGCTGTGCCTTCAGCACCTTGAACTCGTCGGCATCGGCTCCCTTCAGGTCACCGATTTTCCGGCGCGCGGCAGCACGGTACTGGTATCCGGCCAGGAAATTCGGGTATTCATCCAGCACAGCCGTATAATCGTCGATTGCCCCGGAATAGTCGCCGGTACGGTCGCGCAGCAGGCCGCGGTTGAACGTAGCCATCATGTTGTCCGGCTCCACCTTGAGCACAAAGTCGAAGTCCTCGATAGCCCGGTTGTCATCGCCCACCTGCGCACGCAGCAATCCGCGGTTGTAGTGTCCGATAAAGTTGTTGGGGTCTACATCCAGAGCCAGGTCATAATCCGACATCGCCCCCCGCAGGTTGTTCTGGTGGTAACGCGCCAGCGCGCGGTTGATATAAGCGCTTGAGTTGCGCACCGAAAGGCGGATGGCCTCGGTCAGGTCCGATTCGGCGTCACTGTATTTTTCCCGCTGAAGAAAAAGCATCCCCCTCGAAGTCCAGGTATCGGGATTGTAGCGGTCAATTTCGATCGCCTTGTCGGCATCCGTCATGGCCTGCAGCGTATCCTTCTGCTTCAGGGAAACCTCCGTGCGCATCAGGTAAGCGTCGGTATAGCGCGGAGCTATCCGGATAAGCGTATCCAGTTCGGCACGCGCCACAGGATATTCTTCTTCATGCATCCGGCACAAGGCAAGATTATGCCAAAGGCTGATGTTCTCAGGATCCAGTTTCAAGGCCCTCTGATAATCCCCGATGGCATCCTTGTATTTCCCCTGGCGTATGCGCGAGATGCCTCTTACCTGATAGGCGTTCACCACAAACGGGTTTCTCTTCAACGCTTCGCTGCAGTCCGACTCGGCGCCCTGATAGTCGTCAAGATTCATCTTGGCAAGACCGCGGTAGAAGAAAGGCTCCGCCATGTAAGGCTTTGCGTTAATTACTTGATTGAAATATTGAATGGACAGCACATAGTCCTCAAAATAGAGCGCGTTCTTTCCGATGGTCATCACCCGTTCGGCATTGATCTGTGCCGCTGATGCCACCGGAAAGCACATACCTATATATAATATGTATAGGAACTTCTTTATCATTTTACAGTTTTCACCTTATACGAACAGCGGGCTTTTCCTTTCACCATACTGTTCAGTTTTCCGCGGATCATCTGCTTGCGGAGAGCAGACAGATGGTCGATGAACATCACTCCGTCCAAATGGTCGAACTCATGCTGCATCACGCGGGCCAAATAACCTTCCACCCATTCGTCGTGAGGTTTCATCTCTTCGTCAAGATACTGCACATGGATGCGGTCCGGACGCTTTACGCTTTCGTGAATGCCGGGCAGACTCAGACACCCCTCCTCCATCGCAACCAGATTGTCGCCGGCTTCAAGTATGTGCGGATTGATATAGGCGCGACGGAAGCCCTTGAACTCAGGCATGTCGTCGGCAAGCACATCAAGATCCACCACCACCACGCGGATGGGCAGACCGATCTGCGGAGCCGCAAGCCCCACCCCGTCGGCACGGTCCATCGTTTCAAACATGTTGGCGATAAGTTCTTTCAGGTTCGGATAATCCGGAGTAATGTCTTGTGCCTCTTCACGCAGGACAGGCTGACCAAATACATAAATAGGTAAAATCATTTCGTTTCTGTAGTTTTATAATTCAGTTTTACATTCGTTTCGATTCCAGATAAGACTGCAAAATGATAGTCGCGCTGATTTCATCGACCAGTGCCTTGTTCTGGCGGTCTTTTTTCTTGAGTCCTCCCGCCAGCATAGCCTGATGCGCCAGCACGGAAGTGAAGCGTTCGTCCACCATTTCAAGCGGAACGTCGGGCAGCACCTTCTTGAGGCGGTTCACGAAAGGCACGATATACTTCATGCTTTCAGAATCCTGATTGTTCATCTGCTTGGGATGTCCGATAATGATACGCTCCACTTTCTCCCGCTTCATATAGTCCAGCAGGAAATCCATCAATTCGCCTGTCGGGACAGTAGTCAGTCCGTTCGCGATAATCTGCATCGGGTCGGTAACGGCAATCCCCGTGCGCTTCCTTCCGTAGTCAATAGCTAAAATTCTGCTCATACGGCACAAAAGTACAAATTTATTCCTTTCCAGTTTCTATATAATGCTTAAAATATTTAAGGGCCCGGGCATTTCACCCGCAGCTTCCCCTGCCATTTCCCGGGCAACGGAGAAAAAGACTTCATCTCCAGTCTGAGGATATGTATCTCTAAGCTAAAGACATGTATCTTCAGGCTAAAGATTTGTATCTCTAACCTGGAGATAAAGAAATTTCCACGGCGAGCGGAAGAAGAAACACTGCCATTTCCTTCTAAACAGCCTGACTGCCAGACAGAAGCATACAGCGAAGCATATCAGGAGATCTGCATCAACGTGATGAACAACCTGTCGGTGGATTGCGACTGTGACTCCAGTCCTGCCGCGCCCGAAATGCAGGACATTGGCATCCTTGCCTCCGCCGACCCCGTGGCACTGGAGCAAGTCTGCCTTGATCTGGTCTACGCCGTAACGCCTGCGGACGGCAACAACCGCCCGCTCATCCAGCGCATTGAAAGCCGCGGAGAAGCGCACGTGGTGGAATATGCAGAGCGAATCGGACTGGGAAGCAGAAACTATGAAATCGTCCGGGTGTAAGCAAAGGGCCGGCAAGATGAAGAAAAATCCGTTTCAGATGCGACTGGCGGCGCAGGCTGTTCGCCACCTCGTATGCAGTCGTTTCAGAAATGGTGGTGACAGACATCAAGCCCTCTGCCGACGCTATTCCTGTCCGCGAAGCCTTCGGCACGGAGCAGGCACTCTCGGATGACGCAACCCTGTTTTTCGACAAAGACTTTTGGGGAAACTACAACATCATCAAGCCGGAAGAGTCGCTGGAGAAAGCTGTTGGGAAATTGAAGAAGATGCAAGGCGCGGAATCCGAAGGCAAATAAGCGCTGCATTTCTCTGAGCGGAAAGGGAAAAAAGAACCGTTCGGGGAACGAAGGAAAAGAAGCTGCGCCGTCCTCCCGTCTGACGGAGCGGCTGCATGATGAAGTTGCGCCGCTCCCGGAACAATGATTGTCACAGCCCGACAACAGCCTTTTCGAGCCAGTAGGCCAGAATGCCGGCTACATAGCCGATAAAGGCAACCCATGTGATGCGCTTCATGTACCAGCCGAAGGTGATCTTCTCCAGTCCCATCACAACGACACCTGCCGCCGAACCGATAATCAGCATCGAACCGCCCACTCCGGCACAATAAGCCAGAAGCTGCCAGAATATTCCGTCGCGGGCCATGTCGCCCACTTCGGCCAGCGGATACATGCCCATGCATCCGGCAACAAGCGGAACATTGTCGACAATGCTCGAAAGCACGCCGATGATGCCTGTAATGAGGTAATAGTTTCCGTTGAACGCATCGTCAAGCCCCTGGCCCACCGTTGCCAGGACACCCACTTCCTGCAGGCAGGCCACCGCCATCAGGATGCCGAGGAAAAACAGGATGGTGCTCATGTCGATGCGCGAGATGATGCCCGAAAGACGCTTCTCCGTGCTTTCGTCATGTTCGGCCTGCCCGCGGTAGAACAGTTCGGTCACCAGCCACAGCAGTCCCAAAACCAGCAGGATGCCGACAAACGGAGGCAGATGTGTGACCGACTTGAATACCGGCACAAACACCAGTCCGCCGACACCCACCCAGAACACGGTCTTGCGCTGCGCATCGGTAAGTCCGTTGCCGATGGCAGACGTTTCCGGTTCTGCCGCGCCGGACACATTTCCCTTCAGCGACAGGGACAGGATATAGGCAGGCACAACAATCGATACAAGCGAAGGCACAAACAACTCCTTGATGACGCCCCCCGCGGTAATCAGACTCTTGTTCCAGAGCATGATGGTAGTCACGTCGCCGATGGGAGAAAACGCACCGCCCGAGTTGGCTGCAATGATGACGAGCGAGGCATAGATCAGACGGTCTTTGCGGTCGTCAACCAGCTTGCGCAGGATCATCACCATCACAATGGCCGTAGTCATGTTGTCGAGGATGGCCGAAAGGATGAACGTCATCGCCGTGATGCGCCACAGCAGTCCGCGCTTGCTCTTTGTCTTGAGCATGTTGCGCACGAAGTTGAAGCCGCCGTACTGGTCCACGGTTTCTACAATGGTCATCGCCCCCATCAGAAAGAACAGCGTTGTGGCCGTGCTTCCCAGATGTCCCTCAATGACCGAACCGGCAGCCGCTGCGATTCCGTCTGAAGAGATGCCGGGAAAGTTTCCGGGGTCGAACATGTAGAGCGTCCAGCACACTACCAGCATCAGCAAGGCTACAGCGGCCTTGTTGACCCGGGTTAAGGTTTCTAAAGCGATACATAAGTATCCGGCAATGAATGCGATGATGATTGTTACGGTTAAGGTTGACATAAAATTTATCTTTAAAAGGTCTTCAAATGGTTTTCCGAATCACAAATGTAATGGATTTTTCGACATCCGCCCCTTCCCCGGCCGAAATATTTGACAGCAGGGCACTCCTTTCGCCTTTTCCGTCAGCTTTGTCAGAAACTTGCCTCCCGCCGCGAACGCATGAAGCCATCTTTTTAGTATATTTGCATTCCGTTTTTAAAAAGAAAAGAAAAACAGAAGACCGATGAAAATAGAATTCATGAGCCTGGCAAGCGGAAGCAGCGGAAACTGCTATTACCTTGCTACAGACAACAACGCGATACTGATAGATGCAGGAATAGGCATACGCACCATAAAGAAAGTGTTCAAGGAACACGGGCTCAGCCTGGGAAAAGTGCGGGGCGTGCTGGTGACACACGACCATGCCGACCACATCAAAGCCGTAGGGCATCTGGGAGAAAAATACAACATTCCCGTCTATTCGACGGAAGAGATTCACGGCGGAATGCGCAAAAGCTACTGCATGACCGAGAAGCTCAGCGGAGAACACATACGCTTCATCCGGAAAAACGAAACGTTCCAACTGGCAGACTTCAACGTGACCTGCTTCGAAGTGCCGCATGACGGAACGGACAACGTGGGATACTGCATCACTGCGGAAGACAAGGTGTTTTCATTTCTCACGGACATCGGACACATCACTCCCGAGGCGGCGCGCTTCATCAGAGAGGCAAACTACCTCATCATCGAGGCAAACTATGACGAAACGATGCTTCAGATGGGACCGTATCCTCCGCACCTGAAAGCGCGCATAGCAGGCCCGAACGGGCACCTGAGCAACAGGGAGCTTGCCGACTATCTGGCGGAGAACTTTACGGACAGGCTGAAATATGTGTGGCTGTGCCATCTGAGCAAAGACAACAACCACCCCGAACTGGCACTGAAAACAGTAGAGCTGGCACTGAAAGAGAAGGGCATCACCGTCGGCAAAGACCTCCAGGTGGTTCCGCTGCGCCGTGTGCTTCCCTCAGACATGTATCATTTTGAATGAAAAGCAAAGACATGCCGGGGATGCGCATGCGTGCCCCGGCAAAAAAAGGAAGAGGAGAAAGAAAAAAGGCTCTCCAGGTCTGCACGACTTGAAGAGCCTTGTCTTTTTGGAGTTCCCTCACACCTCACGGCCGGGTCCTCTGGTACACCCTCAGGGATTCGAACCCTGGACCCACTGATTAAGAGTCAGTTGCTCTACCAACTGAGCTAAGAGTGCTTTTTCAATTGCGAGTGCAAAGGTAAGCTTTTCGGTTGAATCAGCCAAATAATTTCAAGAATAATTTGCAGATATAAATATTCATTTTTTGATAGTGGCTATTTCTCAGCGGTTTATGCCACACATAAAAATACACGCATCTCCGCTGCCGCATAGCCTCCGAAGCCATCAGCCGGCTTTTCTGAAAACGTGACGGGACATTTTGATGCGGATGATGGGACAAATAAAAAAAATGAGCCGTCATCCGCATCAAGATAACAGCTCATTTTTCGGCCTCCGCCGGGATGACTGAAGACACGCAGGCATCCCGGCGCATGAATGAAAGCGCAAATCTGTAAATAAGGTACGATTATCCGTAATTTGGTTATGGCTGCATACAGTCCGAAACGCTACTTTTGTATCAGAATTATAAAAGCAGAATCATTTATGAATACGACCAGCAATCATGAAAATCGCTCCCACGGATGGCGCATCTTTGGGACAGACACAAAAAAACTTGTATTTTTAGTTCTGACTATTCCAGTATTTAACATTTATGCAACCATGGCACAAGAAAAAATTACACAGACCGCAGGACATGTGCAGTTGGGCGACTTCGCCCCAAAGTTCGCGGAACTGAACGATGATGTCCTCTTCGGAGAAGTGTGGAACCGCAAAGGGCTGAGCCCGCACGACCGCAGCATGATAACGGTGGCCACACTGATAGGAAAAGGCATCGTAGACTCTTCGCTGACCCACCACTTGCAGTTTGCGAAAAGCAACGGAGTGACGCGGACCGAAATTTCTGAACTGCTCACCCATATCGCCTTTTATGCCGGATGGCCCAACGCATGGGCTGCATTCCGCATGGCAAAAGACGTGTGGGCGGAAGATGTGTCTGCCGACGACAACGGGAAGGCGGCTTTTCAGAAAGAGATGATTTTCCCCATCGGCGAGCCTAATACGACCTTCGCCAAATACTTCATCGGAAACAGCTACCTGGCACGGGTTTCTACCGAACAGGTTTCGTTCTCCAACGTCACCTTCGAGCCTCGCTGCCGCAACAACTGGCACATTCATCACGCAACGAAGGGCGGCGGACAGATGCTGGTATGCGTAGCCGGACGGGGCTGGTATCAGGAAGAAGGAAAGCCGGCCGTTGAGATGCGCCCGGGCGATGTCATCCACATTCCGGCCAACGTAAAGCACTGGCATGGCGCGGCAGCCGACAGTTGGTTTGCGCATCTGGCATTTGAGATTCCGGGAGAAAACACTTCCAACGAATGGCTGGAGCCGGTCACCGACGAGGCTTACGACAAGCTCGGAAAGTAACTGTCCCAAATCCACAAGAAAAAGCCGCACAGGCAAACGCGGAAGCGCAGCGCACAAACGCTCTGTGCTTCCGTGCTTTCGCATCTGCCTCACCGCCCTGTTGCCTGCAAGTATTCCTTCCTGAAGCGCATGCAGCTTGCCCTTCATACAAAAAACGCCGCCGGCGAAAAGAAAACGGACATACCTTTCCGCATCTTGGATTTTATTCGTACCTTTATCGGCAGTTAAACGTTAGAAAACATGAAAAATATTTGCCTCTTCTTCCTTCTTTCATTGCTTGCATGCAGCCACAGCTTTGCACAGTACAAGAAATCCGTTTCCATCCTCGGCGACTCTTACTCTACATACGAGGGATATATTCCTGCGGGCAACGTTCCATGGTATTTCGACGCGACCCAACAGGGAAATGACGTGAACGACGTCACGCTTACATGGTGGCACAAATTCATCTCCGGAAACGGCCTCCGCCTCTGCATGAACAACTCTTATTCGGGAGCTACCGTCTGCAACACCGGATATGACAAGAAAGACTACTCCGACCGCTCGTTCATCACGCGGATGAGCAATCTGGGCGATCCGGATGTCATCTTCATCTTCGGAGGAACAAATGACAGCTGGGCCGGATCGCCTCTGGGAGAATACCAGTATGGAAAATGGAAGAAGGAGGACCTCTACAAATTCCGCCCGGCAATGGCTTACATGCTTGACTACATGACCAAACGGTACATCAATGTGGACATCTATTTTCTGATCAACACAGAGCTGAAGGAAGAGATAGACGAATCCGTCAAGACAATATGCAAGCATTACGGAGTGGAATACATCGAACTGCAAGATATCGACAAAATAGCAGGACATCCTTCTGTAAAAGGGATGCAGGAAATCAGCCGGCAAATAGAGGCTTATATGGCAGCCGCCCGGAAATGAAGCGGAAACCGGGCTCACCCCTTCACAGCCGCCGCTTCCTGCAGAAGGCTGAGCAACTCGTTCTCAAGCCTCGCTTCAACTTCTTCCAAAGGCACTTCGCGGCCTGTTTCCTGAGCCAAGGAAGTCACCCCTTTATCGATGAACCCGCAGGGATTGATATAACCGAAATACCGCAAGTCGGTATTCACGTTCAAGGCCAGGCCGTGCATCGTGACGAAATGGCTGCTCCTCACTCCCATCGCGCAAATCTTCCGCTCGCGGGGAGAGCCGACATCCAGCCAGACACCCGTCGCTCCTTCCGCACGTCCGGCAGAAACGCCATACGAAGCGCACACACGGATCACCGCCTCCTCAAGCAAATGAAGATAGCTCTTCAGTCCCAGATGAAAGTCTTCCAGATTCAGCACCGGATAGCAGACCAGCTGCCCCGGTCCATGGAAAGTGATATCTCCTCCCCGGTCAATATGAAACAGTTCCGCGTGTACGGCAAGCAACTGTTCGCGGTTGAGCAGCATGTTCTGCTCTTTCCCGTGCTTTCCCAAAGTATATACGGGAGGATGCTGGCAAAAAACAATCCGGTTGACATACGCTGCGCCCTCCTGCTTTGCACGGACCAGCCCGTCAAACAGCGATTTCTGTCTGTCCCACGCAACGGCATAAGGGACCACTCCCCATCGTTCAAATTTGATCGTTTCCATCGTTTTATAAGATTGATGCAGACAAAGTAACAATTTTTCACCCAAAAGACAAAGGAAAACAAAAAAGAAGTGGCGTTTTATAGTTACAATACCCGATTTATACTATATTTGTAAGACAAAACGTTGATATGTCGGGGCAGACCCGCACATGTCAGACAAAATTATCAAACGACATGAAAACAGAAAGAATTGTTCTCTCATCTCTTATCGCCTGCACGGGAGCCGGCATGCTGGTTACAGGATGCACCGACGGACAGGGCTATGGAGAGGCTGCGGTGAATGCCTGCATCACCGATACGACCGTATATCTGCTGGGCAATGACAAAGCGTCGCCCAACTGCCACATCAAGCTCAGCTTTGCCTACCTGAACCCTCATTCGGAAAAAGACACTGTTTCAGAAGCGGTCAACCACACGCTGAAGCAGATGTATTTCGGCGACCTCTATGCCAAACTGGCTCCGCAGACGTTCATAGATACCATCACGCACAATCTGATAAGCGACTACAGGCGCGATGTGCTCGAATCATACCGCACCGACCTTGAAAACGGAGTCAGTCCCGAAGACATGCCGTCGTGGTACAACTATGACTTTGAGATCACTTCCGAACTTGAAAAAGGACGCGACAGCATCTGGAACTACAAGGTGGTCACCTCGCAATATATGGGAGGAGCTCACCCCAACACGTGGGCGAAATGGGCGAACATCAACGCGCGGACAGGCAGACAGGTGAGCGAAAACGAAATTTTCGGAAAAGCGGACAAGAAAGGCATCTGCAAACTGCTCCTCGAAAAGATTATCGGCTCTGCCAACGAACGTCTGGAAACTGACACCATCACCTCGGTCGAAGGACTGCATGCCAATGGCATCCTGCTTGACGAAGAGGTGTTCATCCCCGAAAACTTCCTGTTGAAGGCCGACGGCATCGAATTCCTATACAATCCCTACGAAATAGCTCCCTATTATTTGGGAAGCTTCAAGCTGACAATATCAAACGAAGAAATAACACCTTATCTGAACATAAAAAAATAAGGCAATGGAACTGATAAACAAATATTTTCAGGAACTTACCGACGAACAGAAGCAGCAGTTCGCTGCCCTCTACGACTTGTACACAGACTGGAACAGCAAAATCAACGTGATTTCGCGCAAAGACATCACGAACCTTTACGAACATCACGTGCTCCATTCGCTGGGTATAGCCAAAGTGATCAAATTCAGGCCGGGAACGGAAATTATGGACTTGGGTACCGGCGGAGGATTCCCTGGAATACCGCTCGCCATCATGTTTCCGGATTCGCACTTTCATCTCATCGACAGCATCGGGAAAAAAGTGAAAGTGGCAACAGAAGTAGCACAAGCTATCGGCCTGAAGAATGTAACCACCCGCCACTGCCGGGCTGAAGAAGAAAAGCAACAGTTTGACTTTGTTGTCAGCCGCGCAGTAATGCCGTTGGGAGATTTGATCAAGATCGTGAGGAAAAATATCAGGAAAGAGCAGAGCAACTCTTTCCCCAACGGCGTGTTCTGCCTGAAAGGAGGCGACCTCACACACGAAGTGGCGCCATTCAAGCACCGGGCGGAAGTCATTGCCCTGAGCGACATCTTCAGCGAAGAGTATTTCAAGACCAAGGAAGTGGTTTATGTCACTGTAAACTAAAAAACAGACACTGCCATGAAAATCAAACGCTTTGAATTCAATATGTTTCCGGTCAACTGCTACGTGCTGGCCGACGAATCATGTGAAACTGCCATCATAGACGCAGGATGCTATTACAAGGAAGAGCAGCAACGGCTGAAGGAATTTGTTGAGGAAAACAAACTCACGGTGAAGCACTTGCTCAACACACACCTGCATGCCGACCATCAGTTTGGAAACGCTTTTGCAGCACGCGAATTCGGCGTAAAGCCTGAAGCAAGCCAGCGTGACGAGTTCCTGCTCGCAGGACTTGCGACATTCTGCAAGTCATTCGGCTTCCCTATCAACGAAGACCCGGAACCATTGGGGCACTGCATCACCGACGGAGAAATCATCCGCTTCGGCGAAACGGAACTGGAAGCAATTTCCGTTCCGGGGCATTCGCCGGGAAGCATGGTCTTCTACTGCAAGAAAGAGCGCTGCCTTTTCAGCGGGGACACCCTGTTTAAAGGAAGCATCGGACGCGCAGACCTGGAAGGAGGAAACTTTGACGACCTGAGAGAAAGCATCGCGACCAAACTTTTTGTCCTGCCGGACGATACCGTAGTATATCCCGGACATGGAAACGAAACAACTATCGGCTATGAAAAGATGAACAATCCTTTCTTCCGCTGATAGCAGAAACTTGAAAAATCTGAACCTTAACATAAAATCGTTATGAGAACAACAACTTTTGCCAACAGACATATAGGCATAGGCGAAAAGGATCTTGCTGTCATGCTGGAAAAAATCGGCGTGGAGTCATTGGACGAACTGGTAAACAAAACCATCCCTGCAAACATCCGACTGAAAGAAAAACTGAAACTTGAACCTGCAATGACCGAACGGGAGTTCTCCGAACACATCGCCCGGCTCGCATCGAAAAACAAGATATACAAGTCATATATCGGTGCCGGGTGGTATGATACCGTAACTCCCGCAGTAATCCAGCGCAATGTTTTTGAAAACCCGGTGTGGTATACTTCTTATACTCCCTACCAGGCCGAAATCTCTCAAGGCCGCCTGGAAGCGCTGCTGAACTTCCAGACCGTTGTCTGCGATCTGACAGCTATGCCGCTGTCCAACTGTTCATTGCTGGACGAAGCGACAGCAGCAGCCGAAGCAGCCACCATGATGTTCGGTCTGCGCAGCCGCGCACAGCAGAAGGCAAATGCCAACACACTGTTTGTAGACGAAGAAATTTTTCCGCAAGTGCTGGCCGTTATCCGCACACGCGCCGTTCCGCAGGGAATTAACGTGAAAATCGGCAGCTACAAGACAGCCGCTTTCACTCCCGACATTTTCGGCTGCATCATCCAGTATCCAAACAACAGTGGCAGCGTGGAAGACTACCGTGCCTTTACAGAGCAGGCACATGCCGCCGGCTGCAAGGTTGCGGTAGGAGCCGACATCTTGTCCCTTGCCCTCCTGACACCTCCCGGCGAATGGGGCGCCGACATCGTTTACGGAAGCACACAGCGCCTGGGAATACCCATGTTCTATGGCGGACCTTCGGCTGCGTACTTCGCTACCCGCGACGAATACAAACGGAACATGCCGGGACGAATCATCGGGCTCTCGAAAGACAAGTACGGCCACATTTGCTACCGGATGGCCTTGCAGACACGCGAACAGCATATCAAGAGAGAACGCGCAACGTCGAATATCTGCACGGCGCAAGCACTGCTCGCAACAATGGCAGGATTCTATGCCGTATACCACGGAGCGGAGGGCATCAGAGAAATAGCCGGAAAGATTCATGCCAACGCCTCATGGCTCGCAACACAGCTGGCCGGACTGGGATATGCCATAAAGAATGAAACATTCTTCGACACCCTGCGGATTGGACTGCCTGAGCAGGTCACCGTACAGAAGCTGCGCACAATCGCATTAAGCAAAAACATCAACCTGCGCTATTTCGGAAACGGCGACATAGGCGTAAGCATAGATGAAACGACCACTCTGGCCGACTCGAACCTCCTCGTAACCGTTTTCGGCATTGCAGCGGAAAAGTCAACCCACGACGCAGCCGAGATACCAGACTCGGCATCTATCCCGGAAGGGCTGCGAAGACAGTCATCGTTCCTTACGCACGACATATTCAAGAAGTACCACACCGAAACGGAAATGATGCGGTACATCAAACGGCTTGAACGCAAGGACATTTCTCTGGCTCATTCCATGATTTCACTCGGTTCGTGTACGATGAAGCTGAACGCTGCCGCCGAAATGCTGCCGCTGAGCAATGCCGCGTGGATGAACATACACCCGCTGGTTCCGGAAGATCAGGCCGAAGGCTATCAGATTCTGATAAAAAACCTCTCCGCCCAACTGGAAACAATTACAGGATTCGCCGGCGTCACCTTACAGCCCAACTCAGGCGCGGCGGGAGAATACACCGGCTTGCGGATAATCCGCAGTTATCTTGAAAGCATCGGAGAAGGCCACCGGCATCTGGTGCTTATTCCGGCATCGGCTCATGGAACCAATCCGGCATCAGCGGTCCAGGCAGGCTACGAACCGCTGACCTGTGCCTGCGACGAGCACGGCAATGTCGACATCGAAGACCTGAAGGCAAAAGCGGAAGCCAACAAAGAGAATCTGGCCGCACTGATGATCACTTATCCGTCGACCCATGGCATTTTTGAAGAAGACATCGCCGAAATCTGCCGGATCATCCACCGCTGCGGGGCACAGGTATACATGGACGGCGCGAACATGAATGCACAAGTCGGACTGACCAACCCTGCCACTATCGGCGCTGATTTGTGCCATCTGAACCTCCACAAGACATTTGCCAGTCCGCACGGAGGAGGAGGCCCGGGCGTCGGTCCCGTCTGCGTTTCAGAACATCTGCTGCCTTTCCTTCCGGGACACGTGTCTTTCGGGAATGAACAGAACGAAGTTTCGGCAGCTCCCTACGGAAGCGCCGGCATTCTTCCGATCACCTATGCATATATCTGCATGATGGGCGAAGAAGGGCTGCGGCATGCAACAGAAGCAGCAATACTTAACGCAAACTATCTGGCCGCCTGCCTTAAAGACACCTACGGCATCGTTTACCACGGAAGCAAAGGCTTTGTAGGACACGAAATGATTCTTGAATGCAGAAAAATCCACGAAGAAAGCGGAATATCAGAAAATGACATATCCAAGCGGCTGATGGATTTCGGCTACCATGCCCCTACCCTGTCATTCCCCGTACATGGAACGCTGATGATCGAACCCACAGAAAGCGAAAGCCTGGCCGAACTGGACCGCTTCGTAAACGCTATGCTGACCATTTGGGATGAAATAGAAGAAATCAAGAATGGCGACGCATCAAAAGAAGACAATGTGCTTCTCAATGCCCCGCATCCGGAATATGAAGTGGTGGGAAACAAATGGCAGCACATGTACAGCCGCGAAAAGGCTGCTTATCCGACAGAAGATGTACGCGAAAACAAATTCTGGATCAATGTGGCGCGCATAGACAACACATTGGGAGATCGGAAACTGCTGCCGACACGCTACGGTTCGTTTGACTGACCCTGCGGTCATTTTAAAAGCGAAAATCCGCATCCGGTAAATATTTGAAAGTTTTTGTTGGCTCTATCTTAATTATTTCTATATTTGCAGCTAGAACAACAATATAAATGACAAATGATTCTGGTCGGATGCAGCAATGGAAAAACGGCTGCATCCGACACAGACAATTTTACCGCAGAACCCATGAAAAACGAACAGATGTATTTGCATCCGGAGCTGGAAACCATGTCCCGCCCGGAGATAGAGAAGCTTCAACTGGAGAGATTGCAGCAAACAATCCGCCGCTGCATGCATTCTCCCTTCTATAAACAACGCTTTGATGAAGCAGGACTGAAACCGGAAGATATCCGGTCATTGGACGACCTGCAGAAAATCCCCTTCACCACCAAACAAGACTTGCGCGATCATTATCCCTTCGGACTTTCAGCCGTGCCGCTGGAGAATGTCGTGCGCCTGCATTCGTCAAGCGGAACAACCGGAACACCGACGGTCATCCTGCATACGCAGCACGACCTCGACGAATGGGCCAACGCTGTGGCGCGCTGCCTCTATATGGTAGGTCTGCGCAAGGGGGACATCTTCCAGAATTCGTCAGGATACGGCATGTTTACAGGCGGACTGGGATTTCAGTACGGAGCCGAGCGTTTGGGTATGCTGACTGTCCCTGCTGCTGCCGGAAACACCAAACGGCAGATCAAATTCATTACCGATTTCGGCACAACTGCCCTGCACGCCATTCCCAGCTACGCAGGAAGGCTTTACGAAGTGATGGAAGAGATGGGAATAGATCCTCGCAGAGATACCAGGCTGCATACGCTGATAATCGGAGCCGAACCTCACTCCGACAAGCAGCGCAAGCGCATCGAAGAAATGCTGGGAGTGAAAGCCTACAATTCGTTCGGCATGTCTGAGATGTGCGGACCGGGAGTGGCTTTCGAATGTCCGGAGCAGAACGGACTGCATATATGGGAAGATTATTATATCGTGGAAATCGTGGATCCGAACACACTGGAGCCCGTACCGGAAGGAGAAGTGGGCGAACTGGTTCTGACAACGATCAACAGGGAGGCCATGCCGCTGCTCAGATACAGAACGCGCGACCTCACACGCATACTGCCCGGCGACTGCCCGTGCGGAAGACACCACAAGCGCCTCGACCGCATGAAAGGAAGAAGCGACGACATGATGATTCTGAAGGGGGTAAACATTTTCCCGATACAGATTGAGAACATCCTCATGCAGTTTAAGGAACTGGGCAATGAGTATCTGATTACCCTCACCAATCTTGAAGCGAATGACGAGATGACGGTAGAGGTTGAGCTCAACGACTTTACCGACGACTATGCATTCTTGCAGAACCTGACAAAAGAAATCACCCGGCAACTGAAAGACGAGATTCTCATCACTCCGAGAGTCAAGCTCATCCCTAAGGGCAGCCTGCCCAAGCAGGAAGGAAAAGCCGTCCGCGTGAAAGACCTGCGAAAAACATTAATCTAAGCATAATCTCAAAAAGAATGATACCTATGACCGTACATCAATTGTCTGTATTTATAGAGAACAAGTCCGGAACACTTCTGCGAGTGCTCGAACTGCTTAAGGAAGCGAAAATCCAGCTGATCGCCTCCACCATCTCGGACACGGTGGAATATGGAATTTACCGCATCATCTGTTCTGAACCGATGCGGGCTTACGAAACGCTCAGGCAGGCAGGAATATCCGCGAATCTGTCTGATGTGTTCGCCATCATGCTCGACAACCGTCCGGGACGGGCCGCCGACGCCATACGCAGCTTCAGTGAAGCCGGCATAGGGATTTCTTATCTCTATTCATTCCTGCTGTCGGGCAAAGGAATACTGGTGTTCCGCACCGACAATCCGGATCTGACACGTCAGGTGATTCTGGAAAAGGGACTGAACTACATCGAAGAACAGCACCTCATTGAAATGGCCTAACGGAACGTAACGTGCTTGTTGGTCATGAAGTTGACTGCACCGTAGATGAAAAGACCGAGAAACTGCGCCAGATATTCATTGCAATGCAGCAGCTCGACAAGCATGAGAAGAAACAAGAACTGCGCGCTGTAGGCCAGCAGGAAAGCTCCGGCAAAAAATAGCATCTGATGCCAGATGCTATTTTTTTTGTCGCCGGACTCCAAAGGAAATATCCAGTATTTGCACCAGATAAAATTATGGATCTGCGCAATGACATATGCAATGATGTTGGCGGTAATGTAGCTCTCTCCCTCAATGTGCATCAGCAGCCATACGACCAGGGCCGTGATCAAAGCATTGAGGGTGCCCACCATTGCAAAGCGGAAAATACGCACAGATTCTTTCATCCGGTGTTTCGGTTTCTGATTATTCTTCAATATCCACTTTCAGGTGCAGCTCATCCAACTGTTTCTGGTCGAGATAACCCGGAGCATCCAGCATCACGTCGCGGCCCGAGTTGTTCTTCGGGAATGCGATGCAGTCACGGATCGAGTCAAGGCCTGCAAACAGAGAAACCCAACGGTCAAGGCCGTATGCCAGACCTCCGTGAGGAGGAGCACCGAACTTGAAGGCATTCATCAGGAAGCCGAACTGCTCGCGGGCCTTTTCCGGCGTAAATCCCAGAATCTCGAACATCTTTTCCTGAAGCGCGGAGTCGTGGATACGGATAGAGCCGCCTCCCACTTCTACGCCGTTCACAACCATATCGTATGCGTCTGCACGCACGGCAGCCGGATTTGTATCCAGCAAAGGAATGTCTTCATCCTTCGGATGAGTGAACGGATGATGCATGGCCATCAGGCGGCCTTCCTCTTCGCTCCATTCAAACATCGGGAAGTCAACAACCCACAGGCAGGCAAACTTGTTCTTGTCGCGCAGTCCCAGCTGGTTGCCCATTTCCAGACGCAGCTCGCACAACTGCTTGCGCGTCTTCATCGCATCGTCGCCGCTAAGGATGAGAATCAGGTCGCCCGGCTTCGCGCCGAAGGCTTCCTTCATCCGCTGAAGCACATCCTGGCTGTAGAACTTGTCGACGCTTGACTTAACCGTGCCGTCAGCCTCGATACGTGCATAGACCATGCCCTTCGCGCCGATCTGCGGCCGCTTGACGAAATCGGTCAGATGGTCAAGCTGCTTGCGCGTATAGTGTGCCGCGCCTTCCGCACAGATACCTCCGATATAGGCAGCATTGTCAAACACTGAGAAGCCGTAGCCCTTCAGCACATCCATCAGTTCCACGAACTTCATGCCGAAACGCAAATCGGGCTTGTCGCTTCCGTAATATTTCATCGCGTCCGCCCACGGCATCCGCTGGAAAGGCTCTGAAAGCTCAACGCCGCGCAGTTCCTTGAAAAGATGCTTGGCCATGCCTTCGAACGTCTGGATAATGTCTTCCTGTTCAACAAAGCTCATTTCGCAGTCAATCTGGGTAAACTCCGGCTGGCGGTCGGCGCGGAGATCCTCGTCGCGGAAACATTTCACAATCTGGAAATAGCGGTCGAAGCCCGAAACCATCAGCAGCTGCTTGAGCGTCTGCGGAGATTGCGGCAGCGCATAGAACTGCCCCGGATTCATGCGCGAAGGAACGACAAAGTCGCGGGCGCCTTCGGGAGTCGACCCGATAAGCATCGGGGTTTCCACTTCAAGAAAGCCTTTGCTGTCGAGATAACGGCGAACCTCCATCGTCATGCGGTGGCGGAGTTCCAGGTTCTTGCGCACTGCCGTACGCCGCAAGTCCAGATAACGGTACTTCATGCGCAGGTCATCTCCGCCGTCCGTATTGTCTTCGATAGTGAACGGAGGAGTCTGAGCGGCATTCAGCACATTCAGTTCCGATACGATGATTTCGATTTCCCCGGTAGGAATATTGGCATTCTTGCTTGAACGTTCGCTTACAGTCCCTTTTGCCTGAATCACAAATTCACGGCCCAGGTGATTGGCGCGTTCACAAAGTTCGGCATTCACTTCCGCATTGAAAACAAGTTGGGTGATGCCGTAACGGTCGCGGAGATCCACAAAGGTCATCCCTCCCATTTTACGCGAACGCTGCACCCATCCGGCCAGCGTCACGTTTTTGCCTGCATCGGCAAGTCGCAACTCGCCGCAAGTATGACTTCTGAACATATTATTTTATAAATGTTGGTTTTTTAATTTTATTGACCGACAAAGTTAGCATCATTTTTTGATTTATGCAACATGCGACAGCCACTTTGTGCGATTCCCGCACGAGGCACAGGCCCCGGCAAGCCGCACCGGAGAAACCGGATGCCAAACACGGGAAAGGCCGGAATGTTCCGAAACATTCTTCATCTCCAGCCTGAAGACAGACATCCTCAAGCTAGAGATGTGCATCTTCAAGCAGGAGATATACATTTCCAGGCTAGAGATACAGAATCTGTCACGAAAACCGACCTTCCCGCCTGCTCCGGAAAACAATCCAGTCTATCAGAAACACAAAGAAAAAGGAAGGAAAAACAACAAATCTCGCCTCCCTCCTGAACAAAATGCGCAAATTATTACATCCTAAAGCAAAAAAAGACCTATTTTTGTCATAATTTTCCATACGGAAAAGAACATCAACATTAAACATTCAAACGAATTATGGCAACAGAACATGTAAAATGCTTGATTATCGGTTCGGGACCTGCCGGATATACAGCAGCAATCTATGCGGGACGTGCAAACATCGCTCCCGTCATGTACGAAGGTCTTCAGCCCGGAGGGCAGCTGACCACCACAACCGAAGTGGAGAATTTCCCGGGTTATCCGGAAGGTGTAACCGGTCCTGTGCTGATGGACGACCTGCGCAAACAAGCCGAACGTTTCGGAGCAGACATCCGGCGAGGAATCGTCACAAAGGCCGACCTCAGCAAAGTTCCCTATACCTTTATTATAGATGAGGAAAAAGAAATCACGGCCGACACGGTTATCATCTCGACCGGCGCCACAGCCAAATACCTCGGACTGGAAGACGAGAAGAAATACGCCGGCATGGGAGTCAGCGCCTGCGCCACCTGCGACGGATTCTTCTACCGCAAAAAGACGGTAGCTGTGGTGGGCGGAGGAGATACTGCCTGCGAAGAGGCTGTCTATCTGGCCGGACTTGCCAGCAAGGTGTACGTGGTGGTGCGCAAGCCCTATCTGCGCGCGTCCAAGATCATGCAGGAACGGGTGATGAACCATCCGAACATCACCGTGCTCTTCGAACACAATGCCGTAGGGCTTTACGGCGACAACGGTGTGGAGGGAATGCATGTGGTGAAACGCATGGGACAGCCCGACGAAGAACGCTACGACGTAGCCATCGACGGATTCTTCCTCGCCATCGGCCACAAGCCCAATTCGGACATCTTCAAGCCGTGGGTAAAGACTGATGAAACCGGATACATCATTACAGAACCGGGCACTCCGCGCACCGGCGTTCCGGGCGTATTTGCAGCCGGCGACGTGGCCGACCCGCACTACCGCCAGGCCGTTACAGCAGCAGGAAGCGGATGCAAGGCCGCCATCGAGGCCGAACGTTACCTTTCGGCCGAAGGAATGCTCTGAACCAAAGAACGGAAAACTAACCATCATTTGTCATATGAAAAACTTTTTTAGAAAAACTCTCATCGCCGTCTTCCTTATGGGAAGCGCGGGAGCGGCATTTGCCCAGCAGATGCCTCCGATTCCGACAGATCCGAACGTGCGCATCGGCAAACTCGACAACGGGCTGACCTACTATATCCGCCACAACGAACTGCCGGAAAACCAGGTTGACTTTTACATTGCCCAGAAAGTGGGCTCTATTCTTGAAGATGACAACCAGAGGGGACTGGCTCATTTTCTGGAACACATGTGCTTCAACGGGACAACGAACTTCCCGGGAGATCTGCTCCGTGAATATCTCGAACAGAACGGCGTAAAGTTCGGAGTAAACCTCAACGCCTACACGTCGGTAGACGAAACGGTCTACAACATCACGAACGTGCCCGTCCGCGAAAGCCTCGTTGACTCCTGTCTGCTCATCCTGCACGACTGGGCCAACGACCTCACCCTCGATCCGAAAGAAATCGACAAGGAGCGCGGCGTGATCCATGAAGAATGGCGCACCCGCTCAAGCGCCATGATGCGCATGTACGAAAAGGTGTTCCCCGTGATCTACAAAGGCAGCAAATATGCCTACCGCCTGCCTATCGGAACGATGGAAGTGATAGACAACTTCCCCTACCAGGCTCTCCGCGACTACTATGAGAAATGGTACCGCCCCGACCAGCAGGGAATCATCGTTGTCGGCGATATCGATGTGGACAAGATCGAGCAGAAAATCAAGTCCGTCTTCTCCTCCATCGAAATGCCAGCCAATGCAGCCACGCGCGAATACTTCCCCGTGTCGGACAACGACGAACCGATTGTGGCCATCGCAAAAGACAAGGAGCAGGTGGTTCCCATCATCTATCTGTTCCACAAGCACGATGCGTTCCCGAACGACCAGAAGAGCAACATGAGCTACCTGGTTGTGAACTACATGAAGTATATGATTGCCAGCATGCTGAACGCCCGCCTGAGCGAACTGACACAGCAGGCAAACCCGCCCTTCCTGCAAGCGCAGGCATACGACGGAGAATTCCTGGTGGCCAAGACGAAAGGCGCATTCATCGGACTCGCCGTAGCCAAAGAAGACGGGGTGCTGACCTCAACAGAGGCTCTCATGAAGGAAATCGAACGTGTCCGCCAGTTCGGGTTCACTGCAAGCGAATATGCACGCGCCAAGGCCGACTATCTGAGAATGCTGGAAGTAGCCTACAACGAGCGTGACAAACAGAAGACAGGCACATACGTACAGGAATATGTCAGACACTTCATCGACAACGAGCCGATTCCGGGCATCGAGAATGAGTATGCCATCATGAACCAGATTGTTCCCAACATTCCGGTTGAGGCAGTCAACGAATTCATGAAGCAGCTCATCAAGGAAAATAACATCGTGCTCTGCGCCTTCTGCCCCGAAAAAGAGGGCATGAAATATCCGACTGAGGCCGAACTGAAAGGCGTTATCGACAAAGTGCGCGCCGAAAAGCTGGAACCGTATGCCGACAAAGTATCCGACGAACCGCTCATGAAAGAGAAACCGCAGGCTGGCAAGGTGGTGAAGACAGAAGCGGGACAGTTCGGATCGACTGTCCTGACCTTGAGCAACGGCGTGCGCGTCATCGTGAAGCCGACAGACTTCAAGGCCGACGAAATCCGCATGAGCGCATACAGCCCGGGCGGAAACTCCCTGTTCAACGACAGCGACGTGCTTCAGTACAGCCTGCTGAACGATATCGTATCAGTGGGCGGCCTCGGCAACTTCAGCAGCGTTGACCTCGACAAGGTGCTGGCTGGCAAGGTAGCTTCTGCCAACGCCTGGGTAAACACGCTTACCGAAACCCTTTCCGGAAGCTGCTCGCCGAAAGATCTGGAAACGATGCTTCAGCTTACCTATCTGCGCTTCACGGCGCCGCGCATGGACCAGGCTGCCTACACTTCGTTCATCCAGCGCATGAAAGCTTCTCTGAGCAACCAGGAGGCCAACCCGATGGCTGCATTCAGCGATACATTGAGAGTGGCTCTCTACAACAACCACCCGCGTGCGCTCGACTTGCAGGCTGATATGCTCGACAAGATTGACTATAACAAAGTCATGTCGCTCTATAAAGACCGTTTTGCCGAAGCGGGCGACTTCACCTTCGTTCTGGTCGGCAACATCGACCTCGCCGCGGCAACCCCGCTCATCGAGCAGTATCTTGGCGGACTGCCTACCATCAAGCGTCAGGAGAGTTTCCGCGACAACAAGATGGATATCCGCCAGGGCATCTACAACAACGACTTCGTGCGCAATCTGGAAACCCCGAAATCAACCGTCATCATCCTCAACAGCGGCAAGTGCGCATATACGCAGAAGAACAGCATCATGATGAGCATTATGGCCCAATTGCTGGACATCCTCTACACGCAGACTGTACGCGAAGAGGCCGGAGGAACATACGGAGTAAGCTGTAACGGAGGCATCGAAAAATATCCGAAGGAAGAAGGAAGATTCCAGATTTATTTCGACACGGATCCTGCAAGACGCGAAGCAATGGTCGGACTGATCAAAAAAGGCATCAGCGACTTCATCGCCGACGGTCCGAAGGAAGACGACCTGAACAAGGTGAAGGAATACATGCTGAAGACCTACCAGCAGAACCAGAAGGAAAACGGTTACTGGGTGAACAGAATCATAGAATATTACTGGGAAAATCTGGACATGAACACCGGCTACGAAGATACGGTGAAGAGCATCACGGCAAACGACCTGAAGGCTTTCGCCAAAGCATTCTTCGGACAGAACAACCAGATTGAAGTAAGCATGAGTTCTCCCGTAAACAAATAAAGGAAAATGTTACTGAAAACAATCCGGCACAACCAACGCCTGGCCGAACGGAGAAGTCCGATCTACGACAAAAACCGGTATGCCAAGGCGCTGGTTTATGTGTTTGTCGCATTCTGGGCAGCATACCTCGCATTTATCGGGGTATCGCTGTCCTTTGCGTTTAAAGAAGTACGGCATCTCGAAGCATACGACATGATGAACGGCGGACTGACCATTTTCCTGTTCATCGACTTCCTTGTAAGATTCATGCTTCCCCTGCCCTCGCAGGAAATAAAGCCGTATCTGCTCCTTCCCATACCGAAGCAGCAAATCATGAACACGCTGCTATTGCAGACAGGGCTGAAACTCTTCAATCTGTTCTGGCTCTTCCTGTTCGTTCCTTTCGGCTTCCTCACCGTCGCCCGATACTTCGGCATCTCCGGAATGGCCGGCTATGCGCTGGGCATCTGGCTGCTGACAGTGATGAACGCCTACTGGTCGGTGCTGGCACGCACGCTGATACGTTCGCACGTCATCTGGATTCTGCTGCCTGTCCTGCTCTACGCAGGACTGCTGGTTGCCGAACTGGCGACCGGAGGAGGCGTCAGCAGCGCGAGCATGTGGCTTGGCGACGCGATGATCCGATGGAATCCGCTGGCGTTCCTGTCCGTGCTGGCTGCCATCGTCCTGCTATGGTATCTGAACAGTTCCGTCCAGCATAAGGCAATCTACAACGAACTGGCCCGCAAAGAAGATACGCGCGTAAAGCACGTCAGACAGTTCGGCTGGCTGGACAAGTTCGGCGAAACGGGCGAATTCATGCGACTGGAGATGAAGCTCATCACCCGCAACAAGGCAACAAGCGCCAACTTCAAGACGCTGACAGTATGCATTGCGCTTTTCGCCGCCATGCTGTTCGGGATGACATCCGATGACGAACAGGCCCAGTCCTCGTTCATGGTCTATTTCTACTGTGTGTATTGCTTCTGCTCGTATGGCGTGGCCATTCTTTCCCGCATCATGGCTTATGAGGGAAACTATCTTGACGGAATCATGGCAAGGAAAGGCTCGCTCTACAACCTGCTGAAGGGAAAATACTACATGCACTGCCTGCTGCTGGCAGTTCCGCTGGCTTGCCTGCTTCCTTCCTGCATATGGAGCAGCCTGCCGTTCGCTTATGTCATGGGGCAGTTCTTCTTCACGGCGGGAATTACACTGCCGATGCTGATGTGCCTGGCCATATTCAACGACAAGACAGCCCCTCTGACCGCCTCCCTGTGGGGAAAAGGACAATGGAACACAGCCTATCAGTCGGTGACCGTTGCCGTCGCGCTGTTCCTTCCTATCCTGCTGTCCAAGGTACTGCCAATCGTTGTGGGCGATGCAGCCGGAAACTGGATCTGTCTTGCTGCCGGCCTTGGCGGAATGATCATGCAGCCTGTATGGCTCAAGGCCATCTACCGGCAGATCATGAAAAGGCGATACCATACAATGGAAAGCCTGAGAAATACACGATAACTTCTGATAAACGTAAAAAGCATGAAAATACAGATAGAACAACTGAAAAAAAGCTACGGCGAAAAAACTGCCGTCGACATCGCCGAATACCGGATTCCCGAAGGGGAAATGCTGGGACTTGTAGGCAACAACGGAGCCGGAAAGACCACGCTTTTCCGGCTGATGCTGGATCTGCTGAAAGCCGATGACGGACGCATTCTGATCGGCGGAGAGGATGTAAGCCGAAACGAGCGGTGGAAAGAAACGACCGGAGCCTATATGGACGAAAGCTTTCTGATAGACTATCTCACGCCTGACGAATATTTCCAGTTCATAGGAAAAGCATACAGACTTGACAAGGCAACGGTTCAGGAACGCACCGACCGGTTCGAGCGCTTCATGAACGGAGAGATAAAAGGACAGAAGACTTACATCCGAAACCTGTCGGCGGGCAACAAGCAGAAGGTGGGCATTATCGGGGCACTGATTCACAATCCGTCCCTGCTCATCCTCGACGAACCGTTCAACTTTCTCGACCCGACTTCGCAATCCGCACTCAAACACATGCTGAAGGAATACCGGCAGACGACGGGAGCAACAATCCTGGTATCAAGCCACAACCTGCTGCATACGGTTGAAATCAGCTCGCGCATCGCTTTGCTTGAACACGGCGCCATTATCCGCGACCTGACCAACAACAGCGGAGAGGCGGAAAAGGAACTCGAAAGCTACTTCGAATGGAAAGAAGACGGCGAAGCGGAGAAAGAAAACTGATTTTCCTTTAAAATAGTCTAAACGAAAGCGTGACACAGGCAGAATTTCGCTACTTTTGTCTGAATGAAAATGCTCCGAAGTATGTACAGACTTTCTACACTGACAAAATATCTGTTGTTTGCAATCGTGGTGCTGGCTTTGTCTTCCTGCAAGACAACGGCACCACGATTGAACTATTACCAGCTTGCACATGCGGCTATCTGCCTCGACATGGACATCGAAATGGACGATTATCATCCGCTCTACATCGAATCGGCCAAATGGATAGGCACGCCCTACCGATACGGCGGAAACTCGATCCGGGGAGTGGACTGCTCGGGTCTTACTTATGCCATCTACAAAAAAGTATATCACAAGAAGCTTAACCGAAGCTCGGAAGACCAGCGCACAAAAGACTGCCGGCGGGTGTCCAGAAACAGACTGCAGGAAGGCGACCTCGTGTTCTTTCATGACGGGCAGAGAAAAAGAAAGGCCAACCATGTGGGCATATACCTGAAGGAAGGACGATTCATACATGCCAGTTCCAGCCAGGGAGTCATCGTGAGCAGCCTGAGCGAACCCTACTACAAGAAGCGCTGGATGCAAGGCGGAAGAGTAGACAAAAAACGCCGATGAAACATTCCATCTCCTATAGACACCGCTTCCGGACACAGATTTCCATCTTGTTTTGTCTGGCAGAACTGCTTCCCCTTTCCGCACAGGAACAGAAAGAGGACAAGGAGATACGTCTGAACATGGATGCAGTGAAGATGATCCAGTTTGACTTCAACGGAAATTCTCCCGAGCGGAAGGAAACGCCCAAAGAAGCGCCGGTGGAAAAAAGCTGGATGAAGTTTAAAGAGTTCACGAGCATCCCGAGAAGCCTGACAGACAGCTCCATCTTATGGAAACCGACCGGATGGTTCCGCTTCGAGCCTTACACCATCTGGACAAAGTTCGGCGAAGACCCCATCTATGACAAACTCGTGGCGGGACGTCCCAAAAAGCTGGAGATTTCATGGACACTCAATCCTTACGCACCGTACTACGACGAATACGGACTAAGCATCGCTCCCTCAACAGGAGCGATGTACCGGCGTGCCACAGGCGGAGCCGGAGGTCCGCTCGGAGCATCAGCCGTCATCGGGGGACTGGACTTCATCGGCTTCCTCTACAGCACCCTGAGCCCCCGCGGACGCATGCTGGCACACAACAAGAAGCATGCAAACGCCTGGAAAACATACAAGGACTACAAGCCTACGAAGGAAGACAGCCTGAAAATGCCCAACTTTTACCGCTTGTTGCCCGTCTATTCCACGAAAGATACGGACAGCATTGCACAGGCTGTGCCAGCCGACACGCTGAAAATGCCCGCCCGCTCCGACGGAAACAAGAAGCAGAAAGAAAAAAAGCCCTCACCGCAAAGCAGTGAAGGCAATCTGTATGAATACATCCGGCGCAAACAGACGGAAGATTCCATCAGCCATCAGAAGAACAAACGCGGAAAGGAAATGCACACCAACCCGTACGACGTGCAGCGGCAAATCCGGCGGCTGCGCGAAATGAGCGACTGAACGGCTTATTTCTTGAACACAAAATATACGGCAAGCACCAGACAGACAAACGCGGCCAGGTGATTCCATTTCAGTTCCACCTTGAAGGCAATCATCGAGAACACCGTAAACACGGCAAGCGTTATCACTTCCTGAATCACTTTCAGCTGCATGATGTCGAACGGTCCTCCGCTGTCTTTGAATCCCAAGCGGTTGGCAGGAACCTGCAGACAATATTCAAAAAACGCGATCGCCCAACTGAAAGCGATAACTCCGATAAGCGGCAGAGCCGCAAACCAACTGAACTCTTCACGCATCTTCAGATGCCCGTACCAGGCGAATGTCATGAAGATATTCGAAAATACCAATAAAATTACAGCATAAATACCATGCGTCCACATAAATTATAGCGAATAGTTAATAATTATACACCTGACGGCCAGCCGTTTCCGCCGCCTCTTTGCGCCTTTCCGGAAAAAGGAGCGGAGTCAAGGCAGCAAATCTTCCTGGACATTTCCCATGCTCCCCCAAAGGCTGTAGCGCGCTTCGGGGTTCATCTCCTCCAGCCTGCGAAGCACTTCCTTCATATCCGAACGGTGGGAATCCCTTTCATACGGACAGTTCTTTATCTGCTTCCTGTAGCCTCTCAGCGCCGACAGTTCCTTCAGGTCCGACTCGTGTACCAGACACAGCGGACGGATCACCGTCATATCGAACTTGCGCATTTCAAGACGCGGAGGCATCGTGCTGAAAGCCCCCTGGAAAGTCATGTTCATGAGCAGCGTTTCCAGTATGTCATCCATGTGATGCCCCAGCGCAATCTTGTTGCACCCATGTTCCTTGGCGAGCGTGAACAAAGCCTTGCGGCGGTTCCACGAGCAGAGAAAACAGGGCGATTTCCGGCTGTCGGTCGACGGATCGAACGACGTTTCCTCACAGACGAAAGGCACTCCCCTCTCCTCTGCAAACGCCTTCAGGTAACCGAGGTCCGACTCGTAGGCGATGTTCTTCATGACCACATGCGCCGCCACCACCGAAAACTTCGGCTTGTAGATGCGCGAACGCTCTGCCAGCAACTCCAGCAAAGCCAGCGAGTCCTTGCCTCCCGACAATCCGATGAGTATCCTGTCGCCATCCTCAATCAGTCCGTACTGGCAGATGCCCTTCATCAGGCGTGTACGGACGCGCTTCAAAAGCCTCATCTCTTCCGTATTCTTCTTCATTTGCTCCAATCAAAAAAAGTCCGTCGCATGGCGTTCCGTCCCCCTCCAAAAAATGACCCGTTATCTTGATTAAAATAAGCCGTCATCTCAATCCGAATGAGCCGTTATCTTCATCAAGACAAGCCGTCATTTTTCCGGTGGCATCATTCTGAACCAGACCGTCCAAATCCACACTCCGGCAAAACCGGCGCAAAAATACATCAAAAGAATCATTTCATGAAAAATTTCGGAAAATAGAATACAGAAAAAGCCGTCATTCCAAAGAAAGATTGTATATTTGAATCATAAAAACTGAAAAACGGCAGAATATGATGATAAAAAGATATAACATGCTGATTCTGGCCCTCTGCTGCGGAGGAGGAGTCTTTGCACAGACACTCGCACAAGCCAAGAAATGGTTTGCCGAGGGGGAATTCGGAAAAGCGAAACCGGTGTTCGAGCGGCTGGTCAGACAAGCGCCGTCGAACGCAAGCTACAACTTCTGGTATGGCGCCTGCTGCTACGAAACCGGCGAACTGCAAAAATCCGTCCCCTATCTGGAGAAAAGCGCCGAACGCAAATACATCGACGGATACCTCTATCTGAGCAAGGCCTGCTACGATCTCTACCGGTTTGACGAAGCCATCGAGAACCTGGAAGAACACATCTACTGGCTGGAACGCAAGAAGCGCGACACTTCCTTCACCGATGAGCTGATGGAAAAATACCGCATGGGAGCCAGAATGATACGCGGGGTGGAAAACGTGACCGTAATAGACAGTTTTGTCGTAGACAAGAACGAACTGCTCAAAGCCTACAAGCTCAGCGAAGCGGCCGGAACGGTCGGCGCGCTGGATGATATGCAGGGAACATATTACGCCGACGAATGGGGCGACAAGATGATTCTGCCGCAAACCGACGCGGCGGGAAAGACCCATCTCTACACGCGCACCAAACTGGGAGAATCCTGGAGCTCGCCCCAGCCGCTGGCCGGCGTGAACGAAGCGGAATGCAGCCAGAACTATCCGTTCTTGAATTCGGACGGAATCACGCTCTACTTCGCCTCGGAGGGAAAAGAAAGCATGGGGGGATACGACATATTCATAACCAGATACGACACGGAAGACGGAACGTATCTGAAGCCTGACAACGTGGGCTTCCCGTTCAACTCGCCGTTCAACGACTATCTCTACGTCATCGACGACTTCAACCAGCTGGGATGGTTCGCTTCCGACCGCTATCAGCCGGAAGGAAAAGCGTGCGTTTATGTGTTCGTCCCGAACACGTCGAAGATTGTCTACGACTACGAAGCCACCGACCCCGACAAGCTGAGAGACCTTGCCCGGATGAGCAGCATCAGAAGCACGTGGGGAAACGCCGAACAGCTCCGCAACGGAAAGCAGCGTCTGGCGCAGGCCACCTACGGCAACGAACAGAAGCAGCATGAAGGCGACTTTGAGTTTGTTGTCAACGACAATTCCGTCTACCGCAAGTTGGGCGACTTCCGGTCTGCACAGGCGCTGAAACTCTTCACCCAACTGCAGCAGAAGCAGAAAGATCTGGCCGCTCTGAAGAAATCGCTCGAAGATGCACGCTACAGTTATACCCAGACCGTCAATCCCGCCGACAGGCAGCGGATGGCTCCGGGCATCCTCGACAAAGAAAAGAGAGTGAACGAGCTGCAGAAAGAAATCAGCAGCCTGACCGTTGAAGTCCGGAACACGGAAATCAAAGCAATAAAACATCTTTAAAAACCTATCTGCCATGTCTACATTAATCATCATCGCACTGATTGCAGGCGGACTCATCCTGTTTGCCATCGAAGTGTTTCTCATTCCAGGCATCAGCGTAGCCGGACTGAGTGCAGCATGCTGCATTCTCTTTGCAATCTATTATGCCTTTGCCAATGTGGGCTTCATGGCAGGATGGATCACGGTCGGAGCTTCCGCCGCAGGTGTCGCCATGGTAACCGCCTGGTTCATGCGCTCCAAGACGGTCGACAGGCTGGCATTGAAGAAGACGCTCAACTTCAAGCCCGAACCGCTGAAGGGACTCGACCTGAAGCCGGGCGACACGGGGGTTTCCGTGACAAGGCTCACGCTCATCGGAAACGCTGACTTCAACGGAAAGATTATCGAAGTGCAGTCGGCCGACGGGTTCATTGACGAGAAATCCCAAATCGAAATTGTACGCATTGACAACGGCACCGTTTATGTGAAACGCCTCCAGGCGTAAAAGCACGCTTTTTCAAGACCTTATTCAATAACCTTTAAAACAACCAATCTTATGTTCAGTTCCGGTATTCTGCCACTTGCCGTCATGGCCGTAGGAGCCATTATCCTGCTGGCAATCTTTTTCCATTATGTTCCCTTCTTCCTCTGGCTCTCCGCCAAAGTGTCGGGCGTAAGCATCTCGCTCATACAGCTTTTCCTGATGCGCATCCGCAACGTGCCGCCGCACACCATCGTGCCGGCCATGATCGAAGCGCACAAGGCAGGGCTGAGCAACATCACCCGCGACGAACTTGAAGCCCACTACATGGCAGGCGGACACGTGGAGAAAGTCGTCCACGCCCTGGTTTCCGCATCGAAAGCCAATATCGAGCTTTCTTTCCAGATGGCTACAGGAATCGACCTTGCGGGACGCGACGTATTCGAAGCCGTCCAAATGTCGGTCAACCCGAAAGTGATTGACACCCCTCCGGTGACAGCCGTGGCAAAAGACGGAATCCAGCTGATAGCCAAAGCCCGCGTGACGGTTCGCGCCAACATCCGCCAGCTTGTGGGAGGAGCCGGCGAAGACACCGTTCTGGCGCGTGTAGGCGAAGGCATCGTTTCGTCGATCGGCTCATCCGAAAACCACAAGTCGGTGCTCGAAAACCCGGACTCCATCTCAAAGCTTGTGCTCCGCAAAGGCCTTGACGCCGGTACAGCTTTCGAGATTCTCTCCATCGACATCGCCGACATCGACATAGGCCGCAACATCGGAGCATCCCTCCAGATAGACCAGGCCAACGCAGACAAGAACATAGCCCAGGCAAAAGCCGAGGAACGCCGCGCCATGGCCGTGGCCCTGGAACAGGAAATGAAAGCCAAGGCAGAAGAAGCGCGGGCCAACGTCATACAGGCGGAAGCCGAAGTGCCCAAAGCAATGGCCGACGCATTCCGCAGCGGAAACCTCGGCATCATGGACTACTACCGGATGAAGAACATACAGGCAGACACCGAAATGCGCAACAGCATAGCCCGCCCCGACTCGCATCCGGCAAACAACGACCCGATAGGAAAATAATTATAACCACAGCAGACTGCACAGAAGCTCATGCGGGCACGCTGTGCGGTCTGAAATAAAAACTACAACTTATGAACACAAAAACATACTTTCCTCCTTCTGAACTGATAATCAATGAAGACGGATCCATATTCCACTTGCATGTACGCCCCGACCAGCTTGCTTCCAAGGTGATTCTCGTAGGCGATCCCGGACGTGTGGACCTGGTTGCGTCGCATTTTGAATCGAAAGAGTGTGACATCCAGAGCCGCGAATTCCATACGGTCACCGGCACATACCAGGGCAAACGGATTACGGCAATGTCAACCGGAATCGGCTGTGACAACATCGACATCGTAATGAACGAACTGGATGCATTGGCAAACATCGACTTCCTGACGCGCAAGGAGAAAGATACGTTCCGGCAACTGGAGCTGGTGCGCATCGGCACCTGCGGAGGGCTGCAGCACTATACGCCCGCAGGCACTTTCATCTGCTCGGAAACTTCCATCGGATTGGACGGGCTGCTCAACTTCTACGAAGGACGCAACGCCGTATGCGACCTGCCTCTTGAGCGTGCCCTGCTCAACCATCTGGGATGGAGCGGCAACCTCTGCTCTCCTGCCCTTTACGCCGTGCATGCCGACAAAGAACTGACGGAACGCATCGCGGAAAAAGACCTGGTGCGGGGCATCACCGTGGCCTGCGGAGGCTTTTTCGGCCCCCAAGGAAGACGGCTGCGCATCCCCCTTGCCGATCCGCACCAGAACGAAAAGATTGAAAGTTTCGAATACCAGGGCAAGCACATCACCAACTACGAGATGGAAAGCTCTGCACTGGCGGGACTGGCGCGCCTGCTCGGGCACAAGGCGACCACGGTATGCATGGTCATCGCCAACCGCGTAAAGAAAGAAGCTGATACGGGCTACAAGACGCACATCGACGATCTGATCCAGCTTGTACTCAACCGAATTTAATCTAACATAAGACAACTGCAAAATGGAAGCAAGTTTCAAGCAGAATAACATCACAGACAAAACGGAACGATATAAGGTTTTTCTTGAGCAATTCGCCTCTCTTATCAAAGACGAGCCGCACGAGGTAAGCGTGCTTGCCAACGCTTCTGCCGCTCTCAAGGAAGCTTTCGGATTTTTCTGGGTCGGCTTTTACCTGGTGCAAAACAATGCGCTTATACTCGGACCCTTCCAGGGAAGCGTGGCCTGCTACAGCATCCGCAAAGGGCGAGGCGTATGCGGAACGGCATGGGCGGAAGGCCGCACTGTCGTAGTGCCCGACGTAGACCAGTTTCCCGGGCACATCGCCTGCAGCTCCCTCTCCCGCTCGGAGATTGTGGTGCCGCTCATCGCAAACGGAGAAGTAAAGGGTGTGCTCGACATCGATTCAGACCGCTTGGATGACTTCGACGAAACGGACAAGAAATACCTCGAAGAAACCGTCCGCCTGCTGGTCAGCGAACTGTATTAATTATCAAATAAGGGACGGAAGGTCTGGCTATGACTTTCCCCGTCCCATAAAGCCAATTATCTGCAACTGAAGAATGAATATACAAGATACCATCTGCGCCATAGCAACTGCACAGGGAGGTGCCATAGGAACGATCCGTGTGTCAGGACCGGAAGCCATCCTTATAACCGACCGCATTTTCACTCCTGCCGGTTCGTCTGTACCGCTGGCAGAACGCAAGCCTTATACACTGACTTTCGGCCACATCAAAGACAGCCGGGGAGAAATTATCGACGAAGTGCTGGTAAGCCTTTTCCGCGCCCCTCATTCATACACGGGAGAAGATTCTACTGAAATATCCTGTCATGGTTCTTCTTATATTCTCCAAAAAGTGATGCAACTGCTCATCGACCATGGCTGCCGCGCTGCCGGTCCGGGCGAATATACCCAACGTGCTTTTCTGAACGGCAAGATGGACCTGAGCCAGGCAGAGGCCGTAGCCGACCTTATCGCCTCAACCTCTGAAGCTACCCACCGTCTTGCCATGAACCAAATGCGCGGGGGATTCAGCCGTGAGCTGGCGAATCTCCGCAACCAGCTGCTCCACCTGACTTCGCTCATGGAGCTTGAACTGGACTTCAGCGACCACGAAGAACTGGAATTTGCCGACCGCTCGGAACTGCAGTTGCTTGCCGCCCGGATAGAACATCTCATAAGCAGGCTGGTCGATTCGTTCAGCACGGGCAACGCCATCAAGAATGGCGTTCCTGTTGCCATTATCGGAGAAACCAATGCCGGCAAGTCAACCCTCCTCAATGCGCTGGTGGGTGAAGACCGTGCCATCGTAAGTGACATTCACGGCACCACCCGTGATGTGATAGAAGACACGATGAACATCCGCGGCATCACTTTCCGTTTCATCGACACTGCGGGCATCCGTCAAACGAGCGACACGATTGAAGCCATGGGCATCGAACGGAGCTTCAAAGCACTGGATCAGGCACAGATCGTCATTCTGATGTACGATCTTACACGTTCTCTCAACGACTTCCGCACTTTTTACGAAAAAGTGCGTCCGCATCTTGCACACAAGCAGGTTGTTCTCGCCATGAACAAATGCGATGCAGCAGGGTGTTTGTCCGACCGTCTGCCTGACTTCATCGATACAGCTTCCGGCAGCAACTGGCACATGATTGCGATTTCTGCCAGACAGAGGCTCCACATCGACCGCCTGCAATCGCTGCTTGTCGACCTCGTCCACCTGCCAGACATCCGACAAGGCGACATTATCGTAACGAATATCCGCCACTACGAAGCTCTCGCCCACGCCCTTAAAGCAATACGCCGCGTACAAGACGGTCTGTCGGCAAACCTTTCCGGAGACTTCATATCTCAAGATCTCCGTGAATGTATCTTCCACCTGAATGATATCATAGGAGAAGTTACAACGGACGATGTGCTGGGGAATATTTTTAAGCATTTTTGCATCGGTAAGTAAATACTTGATTATCAGATAGTTAAATTGATTATAATCGATTAATATGGCGCTCTTTACGGGCGCCTTTTTT
>OGEZ01000251.1_pt1 | contig 56278 bp, 53 predicted proteins | sample 1570831 | NCBI WGS metagenome assembly OGEZ01 (sample SAMEA2582059, study PRJEB24529) | metagenome | biome: Human gut stool | place: China | collected 2011
AGCAGATGGTATTATTGACAATTTCTATTTGTATCAGCGACAGGTGAACCTCCTTCGTGTTTGCTGATGATGTCAAGTGCCTTTGCTGGAGTAAGAAATGGATCAAGCAATGCGGTAATCGGAAGGCCGAAGAAGTCCGCCGCCGCACATACCTCGTCGATACTCCAGATCGCCTTGCTTTGCAATCTACTAGCCATTGCTTGGGGAGATATGCCCATTGCCTTGGCCAGATCTCTTTTGTATAGACCGGTATTAGCCAGAATCATATTTACATTCATGGCGACCGTATCTTGCCTGCGCAAAGTTGCGCTCGGCTGAATCGATACTGTTGTCATGTCATCGATTGTACTACAGAAAATCTGTAATATACGGCGTGTTGAAATCTAAACGATTGTATGTTCATAGACATTATTACAGAAAATCTGTAGTAGAACAGGAGATGCGTTGTACTGCGAAAATGATATTACTAAGCGACTTTCCCTTCTTATGAAAGAAAAAGGAAAGTCCCAAAGAGAGGTTGCACGGGCCATCGGTGTCCCGGAACAGCGGCTTAGCGATAAACGTCACGGTCGTTATGGCTACACCACTAAGGATATTTCGGCTCTTGCTGATTTCTTTGGGGTCTCAACCGATTACCTGCTTGGACGGATTGATACTTTGCGCCCGGTCGTTGGGGTCGGAACGGACTCAACAGGTGCTGATGGTGAGGTGTGATGCCCATGAATTCCTATGACCAACAACGGAGAAAAGGAAGGCCCTGTTCCATGGTTGTCGACTTCCGATGGAACAGGGCCGGGAAGTGCGAACCTCCTGTGGCCGATGATCCGCGAAGGTACCGGTCCCGCACTGTCCTTAACAAAGAAAGGCTCACACAATGAACATGATAGCCGAAACAGTCATCCATGACGTCTCCGATCCGTGCCATTCGGCGCGACACGCCGTCCGACGGGATCCGCCGCCCACGGGTTCGGCATGGGATGAATCAGATTATTGGATGGGATTATCCATCCGGTACGGCCGTGGCGAGCTGGCCTGCCTCCTTGCAGCCATGGCCTTGTCCAGTATCGGTGTCGCGGCCGGTATGGCGCTATCCGTCCTGTTCCTTGTCCCGTCGGCCCTCCTCGTGGTTCTTCTCGTGGCCGCCGGCCTGTGGTGCCGTGGGAACTCGTTGGACGCGCGCGACCTGTCCGTGTGGTCCATGGGAGGAACCCCGGCAGAGGAAGGAGGGGAATGGAAATGACCATCAATCATAACGATTTTATGCCGGAATCGGGACGGTTACGTGCCGATATCGGCCATGCTCTAGAACGGATCGCCGGCATCGTCGGGGAGGTCGACGCCACGATGACCGTCGGTGAGATTGTCCGTCTCTCCTACCTGCAAGGTGTCGGTGACACGCTTCACGCGTTCGGGCGGATCATCAATGGGTGTCCGTCCCTTGATCCGGCTGTCCCGGATGGCGTCGCCGACGCCGGGTCCTGTGGGGAGTCCCTGCACGCGCTCGGTGTCATGGCCGACAGGGATGGGCGTATCGCATCTATGCTCGCCCATCCCGCATGGAAGGAGGGCTGATTCATGTGGCCCATACGCCTTGTCCCTCTCGCCATTCCGCTCGTTCCCGGCCCGCTGCTCGTGACATGGAGTTTGTGTCGGGCGGCTGCGTTCGATGGCGACACCGCATCTCAGCTTGTGAGGTCGCATGCGGCCTCACGGGCAACGGGAGGAGAAGACTGACATGGAAGCCATGTATCTGGTGTTCGCCGTCGCAGCGCTCTGCTGCCTCGGCCTGCTTACCCCGCTCCTATACGCCGTCCTGGCGGCGGGAGGTCTGCTCGCGCGTCTCCTGCACGCCATCATGACGCTCATCGGAAGGGGTGCGCGATGAGTTGGCAGTGCACGAGCTGGGCGTTGCGCGAGGCCCCGTGTCCGACCGCCACGTCACGCCTTGTCCTGATTGCCCTGGCCGACCGCTGCCAGCCCGACGGGCGTAGCGCCTGGCCCACGATTGACACGCTGATGCTCGAGGCCCACTGCTCAGAGGCCTCGGTCCGTCGCGCCCTGCGTGATCTCGAGAAGGCCGGCGCGATTCGCCGTGGCAACCAGAGCCTCGCCCAATGGAACGAACACGGCGAATACGTCGCCAGACCATACCGTTCCATCGTGTGGGAATGCTGCATGGGCGTCACATTGGAGAAGGTCGCCCTGAAACCCGGCCGCCAGGCGAGACGGGCCCGCACCGAGAGAAAGGAGATCCACGGCACTGTCAAAATGACAGGGCTGGAAAACGTTGGGGACAAGCCGATCCACGACACCGACGAAAGGACAGGACCGCATGGCCCCGGCCCCGACAGCCCTGTCATCGGTGACAATACAGCCCTGTCATCGGTGACAGACCCATATATGAACAAATATATAAACAAATACCCCTCTCTCCCTACGGGAGTCCTCCCCGCAAGCGGGAAGGACTCCGCAAGCGGTACACAAAACGGCATAATCGGCGGACGGGAGACGGCACGGAGCGTGGTGGACCGGCTCACGTTCGTGCGTTCCGGACTCTCGCTGCCCACACCAGAACCATCCGGACGGGACTTCGCCAAGGCGTCCGGGCTCATCGCCCGCATAGCCAACGCCGCCGGCGTCGACGAGACGGTCGCGGCGGCCCGTGTCGCCGACGTCATTGACTGGATCCCCGCGAACACGTACTGGCTGGCCCGCATCCTCACGGTTCGTGACCTCGCCCGTGCTTGGGACCGCCTGGCGAACGACTACGCGGTCTCCCGGATCGAACTCCGACGTTCGCCCGACACCTCGACGCACACACATGCGACCACGCCGCCCGGGCTGCGTGTGACGCGTCACATGCATTCCGTAACCTGCACGCACGTCTTGGCCGACATGAAACCCCACGAGGGCGAGTACAGCCATGAGGGTAGCCTGCGGGCCGGCAATCCCAGCGAATGGTATACGGCGTGCAGGCGGCATGCCGACGAACTCAACCGTCGGGAAGGGATCGGGATGACATGATGAACGAGACGAACGGCCGGGTGGCGGGGGTTTGTGCCGGTCTGCCGTTGGGTATCCAGGACCTCATGTGGGGCACCGACAACGAACGGGTCAAGAACAAGTCCGACCGTCGCGTCCTGAAGACCACCGCGCGGATCCTGTGCGACATGTGCCCCATCCAGGCCGAATGCATCGCGCAGACCATCATCTCCCGTGAACAGCACGGGCGCGTGGGCGGGATCGACGTCAAGGCAAGGCGTCTATTGCGCCACCGCGCCGAGGAGGACGGCGTGGACCTGTCCGACTCCAGTCCCGCCCGTCTCCGGAACCTGACGGTATGGCTGCGCGAGCATCCCGAACTCGTCAGGGAGGTGCGCATGCGGTCCTCGACCCGCGAGGGCCGCCGGCGCAGGAGCGAGGACCAGTACGCCTATCGGCAGAGGGTCGCGGTCCGACGGTCCTCCGATTGGATCCGGACCCATGCCGACAACGGCGGGAGCGAGAGGGAAACACAACCAGACGGAAAAGGAGACCGGACATGAGCCGCACAGCGCGTATTCCACGCATCATCGCCATGGCGAACATGAAGGGCGGGGTCGGCAAGACCACAAGCACCATCTGCACCGCCCTCGCCCTCAGCCGTCTCGGCCGCAAGGTCGAGGTCAGGGACATCGACCCGCAGGGCAGTGCGACGCTCTGGGCGTCCAAGGCCCGCGCCGCGGGCGACCCTCTGCCGTTCGACGTACTGGTCGCCAACCGTTTCACGGTCGCCGTCCCGCCATCGGATCCGGACACGTGGGTGCTCGTCGACACCCCGCCCAGCCAGTCCGACCTGATCGCAGCCGCGGTCGACGCGAGTACGCTTGTCGTGCTCGTCAGCACGCCCGGCGGTCTCGACCTGGACCGCATGTGGGAGACGTCCCAGGCCATCGACAGGCCCAGCAGCGTGCTTCTGACCCAAGTCAGGGCGAACACCGTCGCGTTGAGACGGGCCGAACGATACCTCATCGAGCGGGGGCTGGCGCGGTTCGACGCGATGATCCCGTTCAGGGAGTCGCTGCGCAGGTCGAGCGAATCCGGCCGCCTGCCGAACGCAAGCGGGTACGGGCTGGTGGCCCACGAGCTCATCGAAGCGTTCGCGGGACTCGAACAGGGAAGGATGTGACCCGTTATGGACATCAGCAGGCCGATCGACACGGCATCCAGACTCCAGGCGACCTTCACCGCGGCGTCCTCCGACGGGCGTGACGCGCGGGGTGCCGGACGGACCATTCACGCGACGTTCAGCCTCGACCCGGAACTGCATCGCCGTCTCAAGCTCACAGCCGCGATGAAAGGTGTGACCATGAGCGACATGGTCTCCTCATGGATCGAGTGGCATTGTCCCCCAGTCTAATCACCATATGGGTCGACTCACCCGAGCGTTGGATGAAGCGTATAAGCATTTGAGTGTATAAAGAGCATCATGGAATGGCAGGGGAGACGGAGCGGCGGTATTCTGCCATTGCTGGAGGAAACCAGGGCAATGAAAAGAGGGCGCCGGAGTGCGTCCGTGATGCACGGGAATGTGACTATACGGTGGGTAGCGAGTAGCAGGAGCGACAGTTAAGAGGTATGATGTCTGATGAATAGTGGTGTCGCGCCACATCGAATTCAAGGAGGAATCATGGCGGAATCGGTATTCATTGTCGGGGCATATGCCTCACTGCCTCGGTCCCGTGAGGATCAGTGCGACTACTACCGGCTTCTCGGTCGCCAGAGATGGATTAACGGTGCCGAGATTCCCTTTCCAGGCGATTTAGTTGATGTTGAGTCGCGGCGGTGGTTGGCCAAGGTACTGCCCACACATTGGCATGCTAATACCATCACCGCTATTCCCGGTACCATGCAGCACGTATGGAAGGATCCGAACTTCGGCTTGGCCAGTCCCGACGTGGACGGCCGCATGGCCGCGTTGATGATGATGGGTGATCTGCATACGGCGTTCGAGGATTTCACCCAACGCAGGGGTTCGTCCGACGTGGCCTATGTAGAAATCCACACTGCGCCAACCAGGTTGAGTGATGCCAGTGCCATGGCCATGTCTTTGGAAGCCATGGCTGACTGGGACTGGCATGGCGCCAAGCTGGTGATTGAGCACTGTGACCGTTACGTCGAAGGGCAGAAACCGGAAAAGGGCTTCCTTCCAATCGAGTCGGAGATTGAGCTGGCACGAGACACCGGCATCGGAATCATCATTAATTGGGGACGTTCGGTGGTTGAGAGTCGTGTCGCCCGAACAGCCGAAGATCATGTCCGTGCCGCCCGTGAAGCAGGAGTACTTAAAGGGCTGATGTTTTCCGGAGCAGGCCCTGATGAGACGCAATATGGCTATGCCTGGATTGATGGTCACCTGCCGATGGCCCCTGATGAACCAACCTCGCTGATGGATGTTGAACGGATTCGTGCCTGCGTATGTGCGGCGGACGATGCCGTAGACTATATCGGCGCCAAAGTCGTGGTGCCCGAGGACGCCACGCTGACCGAACGTCTCGAATTCCTATCTCACATTCACGATGCGGTGGTGCTCTGATGACCGCACGAACCTATCTCACCTTTGATATTGGTGGTACCAAAATCGCCTCAGCCTTCGTGACATTGCCCGACCGTATTCATCAGGGTAAGTACGAGCGCGACGACAAGCCGCAAGTGCAGGACCTCCAAGAAATACCCACCCAAGCTGACCTCGGGGGGGCAGTGCTGTGTAGGAGGTTGGTCGACTGCGCCCGCGGACGACTGAAAGAGGCGGCAAAACCCGGTGGAATGCCTATCGCCGGCATCGGCATTGCGACTGCCGGTGTTCCCGACTCGCGCAATGGCGTAATCCTCTCGGCCACCGATATTCTGCCGGGATGGCGTGGACAGCGCGTCTATGACGCGTTCGCCGCGGCTACCGACATCCCGGTCCATATGATTGGTGACGTCGGTGCCCATGGTATTGGCGAAGCCATATTCGGAGCGGGAAGTGGCAATGAAGTGGTGCTGTCGCTAGGAGTGGGTACGGGTATCGGCGGTGCGCTGATTGTTAATGGACGTCTTTTTACTGGTGCGCATGGCGCGGCCGGACACTTGGGCCATGTCGCTAGTAGGTTGGGCAAGGGATTCCGTTGCTCCTGCGGCACTATGGAAGGCCATATTGAGCCGGTCGCCTCCGGTACGGGACTCAGAGATCTTTACAACGTTACGCTGCCGGTCAATGTCGCCGACGCCACCATGGTCCCTGACGGAGTCGAGGTTGCACGCCGCGCTATGGCCGGCGAGGAACACGCCATGCGTACGATTGCGGCCAGCGCTCATGCTCTGGGCTTCGTACTTGGTGGCATAGCTAATACTGTCGATCCCGATGTGGTCATTGTCTCCGGCTCGGTGGTCAAAGCAGGCCCACAGTGGTGGGATGCGCTGCGCAGCGGATTCGTGGCCTCGGCCCTGCCTTTGATTCGTCCGACACCATTAATTGAAGGCGAACTCGGTGGTTCGGCCCCGCTGATCGGTGCCGCTGTCGCCGCCGAACGATCCCTCTTCCATGCGTGATCCGCTGGGTGCGCCGCCGCTCCGCTGAGCGCGACCAAAGCGCGCATGTCCCATAAATAATCCTGTACATCGAAACCAAGTGAAGGGAACTAGCTATGTATCCTGCGATCGAAGCAATAAAAGGTGGACTGGTGGTCAGTTGCCAAGCATATCCGGGCGAGCCGCTGCGCCATCCGGAGACCATGGCGCAGATGGCGATGGCGGCTGTGGAAGGCGGCGCGGTCGGTATCCGCTGCCAAGGCCTATCCGATATCGCCGCCATCAAGGGACAGGTTGAAGTGCCGGTGATTGGCATCTGGAAAGACGGCCGTGAGGGAGTGTATATCACGCCGACACTGCGCCATGCTCGTTGCTGCGCATCCGCTGGCGCCGACATCGTCGCCATCGATGCGACCGGTCGGCCACGGCCTGACGGCCGCACCTATGCCGACACCGTCCGTGCGTTGCATGACGAAGGCATCGTTGTTATGGCTGATTGTGGTTCCTTTGCCGATGCTGAGCGTGCGGTCGAAGCCGGCAGCGATATTATTTCCACCACGCTGTCCGGATACACAGGGGAGCGCAAGAAAACCGATGGTCCGGATTTCGACCTGCTCAGGCGGATGGTCGCGGCCTTTGGCGATGCCACGCCAGTACTGTGCGAAGGTCGTATCCATACACCTGACCAACTCACCCAGGTGATGGCCATGGGAGCGTGGGCAGCGGTTGTCGGCACCGCCATCACACATCCCACATCGATTACGCGTTGGTTTGCGGCGCGTATGTGAGACGTGGCGTCCTTGTGACCTTGGTGTTCGGAATCGCCCGGATATCAGCATGAGGAGGCCCTCCCGCCGACTGGTTAAGTAGCCCAAGTAAGAGCTACGTCTCATTGAGATGATACACGTGCACCGGCGCGATGGCGGATGGAAGAGTGCCTCCCGATACACGGTTGTGGCGAGCCGACGGATGTCAGCGTGCTGAGGAACCAGAAAGAGACACAATTTGACAACAGACATCAGACATCATATGATTTTGATAGTTCTGACGTCAGATAACTATCCATGGCAGAGAAGCCTAGCTGGGGAGTGTCCGACGGTCCGGGCGGCAAACGTCTGGCGCCGCAGAACAGGTTCGCAACAAACTCGAGGAAGAGGAGTGACCATGAAACGTAAAATGTTCAGAGTAGCGGTCGCCGCCACGGTGGCCGGGTTGATGGCGTTGGCTGGTTGTGGTTCGTCGGGTGGTACCTCGGCATCCGGTACGGTGGTGAAGGACACCATTACCGCGCAAGTGGCGTATTCCAGCCGTGACTTTAATCCGTTATCAACGTCGATGGCCCTGCCGATGAGCGGTAACTGGCATGTTACCGAGGCCTTGTACACTCTTGATATGTCCACCGGTAATTTGACTTCCGGTTTGGCCAAGGGCGAGCCCGAGAAGATTTCCGATACCGAGTACAAGGTCGCCATTCGTGACGGGGCCAAGTTCTCCGATGGCAATTCGGTGACCGCCAACGATGTGAAAACATCATTCGACCGCATGATGGTCGAAGGCAGTGTATATCAGCCGATGCTGAAATTCATCGACACCATCGAGACCGACGGGGATAACGCCTTGACCTTCAAGCTCAAGACCCCATTCAACTTGGTCAAGGAGCGCATGTCGCTGGTGCACGTGGTACCAGCCTCGCAATCGGATGAAGATCTGAAAAAGAAGCCGATCGGCTCGGGTCCGTGGAAGTACACGGAGATTAATGATCAACAGGTCAAATTCGACAGGAACGACCTGTATAACGGCGACTTCCCGGCGCAGGCCGCCCACATGGTATGGAATGTCAACGTGGATGACACCGCCCGTGTCACCGCCATGCAATCGGGACAGAACGACATCATGGAGAATGTGCCCGCTAATGCCTTCCAGACCTTGAAGTCTGCCGGTTCCGACATTCAGACCGTCGGCGGCTTCAACCAGGCCTTTATCATGTTCAATACGAAGAAGAAGCCCTTCGATGACAAGCGTGTGCGTCAGGCAGTGTTCTATGCGATCAATGTGGACAATCTGATTAAGAACCAGCTTTCCGGAGAGGCCAAGCCATTGACCGGTTTCATGCCGGAAGACAGCAAATACTATAATAAGGCCTCCACCGTGTACTCTTACAACGTGGATAAAGCCAAGGAGCTGATGGCGGCAGCCGGTGTGACGTCCCCAATCAGTTTCACGCTATATACCACTGATCAGACTTGGATTACCCAGCTGGCTCCGCAGATCAAGAATGATTTGGCGGCCATTGGCATGAATGTGGATATCCAGTCGATGAAGTCTTCCGCACTGTTCCCGACAATTACCGATAAGGATGACGCTGATTTCTCAATGGTGCTCGCCCCCGGAGATCCGACTGTGTTCGGCAACGATCCCGATGTGCTACTGAATTGGTGGCTTGGCGATTCGACATGGACTCGTCAACGCACTTTCTGGTATGGCACGGATGGATACAACAAACTTCACGAACTCATGGAGAAGGCCACTGCGACCTCAAGCACGGACCAGCGCCAAAGCTATTGGAATCAGGCGATGGATGTCGTCGCCGACGAAGTACCGATATACGGCCTGTTCCATCGTAATATCTCCACCGCCGTCCGTCAGGGGTCCTTCTCCAAGGTCAGCCCCATCGGTACCACGGGTCTATACCTGCTCAACAGCAAAATCGGCTGATGCATCGTTCCCGGGCACGGTTGGGACGTTACCGTGCCCGGGGCGCACATCAATTTTCATATGAGAAATGAGGGTTGACATTTGAGTAACTTACTCCGTTTACTGGGGCGACGATTGGTCTCCTTGCCATTCGTGGCGTTCGGCGTTGTCTTCTTGGTATTCTTCCTCATGTCGTTCTCACGGTATGATCCGGCCGCCACGGCGCTCGGTGAGAATGCCACCGCGGCCCAGCTCGCGGCCTATCGCCATGAGATGGGATTCGACCGACCATGGTATGCGCAATTCCTCTCCTATCTGGGAGGTTTGTTCCGAGGGGATCTCGGCACATATGGCGTTAATCGTGACTCAGTGTCATCACGTATCGCCCAGGCCTTCCCGATCACACTGCAACTGACGTTCATCGCATTGGTGATTGCGGTGGTCTTCGCCGTGATCTTTGGCGTGCTCGCAGCCCTGTACCGCGATACATGGGTTGATCAGGCCATACGAGTGATTTCCATCGTTGCGATTGCGACCCCGAGCTTCTGGCTGGGTGTTTTGATGATTTACATCTTCCAGATCAAGTTGTCTTGGCTGCCTGGAGCTGGTATGTTGCAGCCATTTCTCGATAATCCGACCGCCTATCTGAGGCGCATGGCCATGCCGGCCTTCTCGCTGGGATTACCGGTTGCCGGCCAGCTGACACGCATCATCCGTACTTCGATGGTCGAGGAACTGGACAAGGACTATGTGCGCACTGCCATCGGTTCCGGCGTACCTAAGAGCGTTGTGATTGCGCGCAATGTGTTTCGTAACGCGCTGATCACCCCGGTGACTACCCTCGGCATGAAGATCGGCTACCTCATGGGAGGCGCAATCATCACTGAGATCATCTTTGCCTTGCCCGGCATGGGTACGGCGCTGTTCGAAGGCATTAATGGCAATGAGCCGATTCTGGTCCAAGGCGTGGTACTAATCGTGGCGCTTGCGTTCGTCGTGATCAATATCGTCGTTGATCTGCTCTATGTCCTCATCAACCCGCGTATCAGGGAGGTCTGATATGTTATTTGGCAAACGAACAATCGCCGACGCCGTTTCCAAGCCTGGTGTCGGGTTCCATAAATTCGGCAATATGACGATCGGTGCCAAGCTGGCTCTGACCTTCATGGGTCTATTGGTTTTGGTGGCTGTGTTCGCTCCATTGATCTCCCCACAGGATCCGTTGGCGATCACTGTGAGTTATCAGCCACCTAGCAGCGATCATCTTTTCGGAACCGACCAAGTGGGTCGTGACGTGATGTCGCGTGTTTTCTACGGTGCCCGCTATTCGTTGGTGATCGGTCTGCTCTCGATTCTCTTCGCCCTGATTCTTGGCGTGATCATCGGTGCCGTCGCAGCGGTGAGCCGTACGTGGATTTCCGAGATCATCATGCGAGTTCTCGACGTGTTTATGTCGGTGCCGGGCATCGCCTTGGCCGCTGTGTTCGTTTCGATTCTCGGCCAGTCGATGATTGGCATCATCATCTCCATCGGCATTCTGTATGTACCGCAGATCGCCCGCATCGTGCGTGCCAATATCATCAGCGAATATGGCAAGGACTATGTGCGTGCCGTAATCGTTTCCGGTGCCCGCGCCCCGTGGATTCTCTACAAGCACGTCACGCGTAACATCGCCGCCCCGGTGATGGTATTCACCACGCTGTGCGTTGCTGATGCCATCGTATTCGAGGCTTCACTGAGCTTCATCAACCTGGGCATTCCTGAGCCGACCCCCACTTGGGGCAATATCCTGTCTTCCGCCAAGGAAGGTGTGATTTTCGGCTACTGGTGGCAGGCGATGTTCCCCGGTTTAGCGATTATGATCACGGTACTTTGCCTCAATATCCTGTCCGAAGGCATTACCGATGCCATGGTGGCCGCACCCACTGCGACCGTTACCAAGACGGCCGCGGACGCTGAGGCTGAGCGTAAGGAGGATCGTATCCTCACCGATCCCGTTGCTGCATACAAGGAGCAGCATGAGGCGCTGGTCGAATCCTTGGCCAAGCTGCGCGAAGCCGAGTTGAGGCGTACGGACCGTTTCCAACCAACGAGTACCGAACCCCCAGTGATCGAGGTCAAGGATCTATGCATCCAGTTTCCTCGTCATGGAGACGTCAATGTTGTGGATCACCTGAGCTTCTCGGTGCGTCCCGGCGAGACGATGGGCCTGGTCGGCGAGTCCGGTTGCGGCAAATCCATCACCTCTCTGGCCATTATGGGCCTTCTGGATCCCAAGGCCAAAATCAGCGGGCAGATTCTGTTCGATGGCAAGGATTTGGTCAAACTCAGCGCCAAGGAGCACAATGCCTTGAGAGGCCACGAGATGGCCATGGTCTATCAGGATGCCTTGAGTTCGTTGAACCCCTCAATGCTTATCAAGTCACAGATGAAGCAGCTGACTCGTCGTGGCGGCACGCGCAGTGCTGAGGAATTACTTGAACTGGTAGGACTTGATCCCAAGCGTACATTGGAGTCTTATCCCCATGAGTTGTCCGGCGGTCAGCGTCAGCGCGTGCTCATCGCCATGGCCCTGACTCGTGACCCTAAGCTCTTAGTGTGTGATGAGCCTACTACTGCGCTTGACGTAACCGTGCAGAAGCAGGTCATAGAACTCTTGAACGAGTTGCGCGAGAAGTTGGGTTTCGCAATGATTTTCGTGTCTCATGATCTCGCTCTGGTGGCCAAGGTCGCTCACTCGATCACCGTGATGTACGCCGGTCAGGTCGTCGAACAGGGCTCCACCAAGGAGATTCTCACAGATCCCCGTCATGAGTACACCCGCGGCCTGCTAGGTTCGGTCACATCAATTGAGGCTGGTGCCGCCCGCTTGCATCAAGTGCCTGGCACGGTACCCAGTCCGGCCGACTTCCCGAAGGGCGATCGATTCGCCCCACGTAGCAGTCACCCTGATGTCGGACTCAATACCCGACCCATTATGAAGTGGGTGCCTGGAACCTACCATTGCTATGCGGCATTGCCATCAGACTCTGATGCGACGTCCGGCATAGTCGCCACTGTCGAAACCGAAGGAGGTGCACGATGAGTCAGGTCATGTCAGATCACACGCAGGCTGATCCCCGTGCTCCGATCATCGAGCTTAAGGATGCGGAGGTGGTTTTCACAACGCGAGCCGGTTCTGGATTGTTCCACAAGAACAGAATCACCGCGGTCAATAAGGTGAACCTGAAGCTCATGCCAGGTCAGACCATCGGCATTGTTGGCGAGTCCGGCTGCGGTAAGTCCACCACCGCTAACATCATGTGCGGACTGCAACAGGTTACGTCGGGCAAGGTCTTTTTCAAAGGTCAAGACGTGACCCACCGCACCGCCAAAGAACGCATGGCCATCGGTCGCGTGGTTTCCGTGGTCTTTCAGGATCCGGCGACTGCCCTCAACGCGCGCATGAGCGTGATCGACCAGCTCATTGATCCACTGGTCGTGCATAAGCTGGGTGACAGGAAAGCCAGACTCAATCGGGCCGAGGAGCTGATCCATATGGTCGGACTCCCTAGCCAGGTGCTGGGTGCTTTGCCGGGCCAGCTGTCCGGCGGTCAGCGTCAGCGTGTGGCTATCGCGCGCGCCTTGAGCCTCAACCCGGATGCCATCATCGCCGATGAACCGACCTCGGCACTGGACGTGTCCGTCCGTGCGCAGATTCTCAACCTATTGAGTGATCTGAAGAAAACATTGGGCTTGTCGATGGTGTTCATCAGTCATGACATCCAAACCGTGCGCTACATCTCGGACCAAGTCGTGGTAATGAACAAGGGCACGATCGTCGAACGTGGCGCAACCATATCGGTGATGCGCGATCCGCAGGATGACTATACCAAAATCCTCATGGGCGCCGCACCCTCGCTGTTGCATCCGACCGCCGCTGAATGCGCGTGATCCTATCAATCACCACATCCATTAATCACTAAGGAGACACTACTATGACCCAACATTTCCACGGCGTCATTCCCCCCGTCGTCACTCCGTTGACTGCCGACGGTCAGCTGGATCTGTCGAGCTTCCAGCGTTCGTTGGATCGTATGATTACGGCCGGCGTGCATGGTGTATTCACCCTCGGTTCATCTGGTGAGGTCGCTTTCTCCACCGATGGGCGACGCAAAGACATCATTGAGGCCGTTATGAAGATCGTCGATGGCCGTGTTCCGGTGTTTGTCGGCTGCATCGATACCGAGACCGACCGTGTTATCGAACATGCCATTGAGGCCGAAAAACTCGGTGCCTCGGCCATTGTCGCCACCGCGCCTTTCTATGCGCTGGGCGGATTACCGGAGATCGAGCGTCACTTTCGTCTCATTCACGAGGCCGTGCCTGAACTGCCGTTGTTCGCCTATGACATTCCGGTGTGTGTGCATGTCAAGCTATCGAATGACATGCTGATTCGGCTTGGTAGGGATGGTGTTCTGACGGGCGTCAAGGATTCCTCAAACGACGATGTGGCGTTTAGGTTCCTCGTGGATGCCAACGCGGATGCGGGCCACCCGCTCACCCTGCTTACTGGTCAGGAGATCGTAGTCGATGGTGCCTATATGGCGGGTGCCGATGGTTCGGTGCCGGGGTTGGGCAATGTGGAGTGCACAGGGTACGTGCGCATGTGGAATGCCTATCAGTCCGGTGACTGGGAGACCGTACGTGCTGAGCAGGCCAAATTAGCACGGCTGATGGCCATTGTGAATGTGACGCAAGGAGTTTCCGGCTTCGGCGCGGGTGTCGGCGCGTTTAAGACGGCAATGGCACTACTGGGCGTATTCGATACGAATCAGATGCCCAACCCCGTATTGCCGCTTCAGGGCGAGAATGTTGCGGCTATCGCAAGAGTGCTTGTCGATTGCGGTATGGAGCTGAAACGTACACCGGCCGAGGTAAGCGCATCGACGCGCTAAGAGTCGATGATCCCCCTAGCCGGAATGGTCCCGCTCCAACTGGGGGATATCGAGAATCGTTGGAAAGGAACCGCCATGGCGGAAGTAGTCATTGTCAAAAATGAGGATGAAGCAGGCGAATTGGTCGCTCAATGCGCCGCCACGCTCATCGAATCGAAGTCGGATGCCGTACTGGGTTTAGCCACGGGCTCTAGTCCTCTTAAGGTTTATAGGCATCTGGCCGGAAGAGTCAAGGCCAACCATATCGATGTGTCTCAGGTCAGCGGCTATGCGCTCGACGAGTATCTCGAGTTGCCATTGACTCACCCGGAGTCGTATCACGCTACCATCAAACGTACGGTTACCGATGTAATCGGGCTTGATCCGCAGAAGGTTCATGTGCCGGGTGACGCGTTAAATGGCGCATCAATGAATGATGCCAAGGTGATGCGTGGTGCCGGGGCGGCTTATGATCGCGCCATCGAGGCGGCTGGTGGCGTTGATATGCAGATTCTCGGCATAGGCACCGACGGCCATGTGGGTTTCAATGAGCCAGGCAGCTCACTGGCTTCCGGTACGCGCATCAAGACGTTGGCCAGACAGACTCGTGTCGACAACGCACGATTCTTCGGCGGCAACCTCGACGAAGTGCCCACCCATTGCATCACCCAAGGCATCGGCACGATTCTTAAAGCCCGGCATCTGGTATTGCTTGCCTTCGGCGCTGGCAAGGCGAATGCTGTGGCCGCAACGGTGGAGGGACCGGTGTCTGCCAGTTGCCCGGCCTCAGCGCTGCAGCTGCATCCACATGTCACGGTGGTTATCGATGAGGCGGCAGCCGGCAAACTGCATAATGTCGACTATTACCGCTGGGTCACTGACAACAAGCCGGACTGGCAAGGCATCTGAAACGGGAAGGCAAGACCATGATCGGACATATCGAGGAGGGTCGCCGCATCGATAAAGCCATGTGCGGATCCGCACAGACTTTCGCGATTAAGGGAGTTGAGCTGGTTGATGCGCGTGGCGTGATACCGCATAGCTGGGTAAGCATTGTCGATGGCGCCATCGATGCGTCAGGCACCTTCGATGATGATCTCGCCACGCACATTGAGATGATGGGCGGTGCGGATCATATCCGCGTGATCGATGGACAAGGGGCATGGCTGGCGCCCGGTTATGTGGATATTCACGCCCATGGCGCTTGGGAATGTTCCTTCGATGATGGGGCCGACGCCATCGCTGTGGCGCGTGCCTGGCATATGAACCATGGAACTACGCGGCAAGTGCTGTCCCTCATTACCAATCCGCTCGACGTGATGTGCGCCAACCTCGCCGTCGTCGCGCGCGAGACGTCGCGGCGCCTCGATGTACTGGGTGCGCATCTGGAGGGACCATTCCTTGCGTTGGGGCGCAAGGGCGCCCACGATCCGAATTGCCTTGTTGATCCTACACCCGGACGGGTGGACGCATTGCTGGAAGCCGCCGACGGATGTCTGCGTCAAATCACCATCGCACCCGAGCGTGAGTATGGCCTCGAGGCCATCTCCCGGTTCGCCGGGGCCGGTGTGACTCCCGCGGTGGGCCATTGCGATGCCGACTACGACACGGCCCGCCGTGCCTTCGATCGGGGTGCGCGGATCATGACCCACATGTTCAACGCGATGAATGGCATGCATCACCGCGAACCTGGACCCATTCCGGCGGCCGTCAATGATTCGCGCATCATCATCGAACTCATTAACGACGGTTTCCACGTCCGGAACCCCATGGTCGCCCTCGGTATGTCGATGGCCCCCGGCCGCGTGGCCTTCGTCACCGATGCGATGGCCGCGACCGGCTGCGCTGACGGAGCCTATAAACTCGGTGCGTTGGATGTCGCCGTAGTTGATGGCCATGCTCGTCTGATATCCAATGGTGCGATTGCCGGTTCCACTCTGACACTTGAAGTCGCCGTCCAACGTGCCGTCAAGGAGCTAGGTATAGGACTTCCTGACGCGATCGCCGCCGTTACGCTGACACCTGCCCGGGCAATCGGACTTGATGGACCAAATGCGATCACCGGTGCCCCGCTCGGCTTGGTGGCCGCTGGGTACGCGGCCGACCTGCTGTTGCTTGATCCTGCCACTCTATCCGTCGATCATGTCTGGTGTGCGGGACGTCCGATCCGCTAATACCCGCACCCCTCCAAGGCCTCGACCATGGAACAGTGTTCCGTTTTGCTAGGTGTTGTTTGTGAAGATAGAGGGGCCAGGCCGCGAGGGACATGCCCTGGAGGAATTCCGTGGCATGTCCCTCGTAGCCGTATCCGATGTCATATGTTCCAACGCATAATGTGTCGGACCTAGCCTTGGATCGTTCGTACGAGTCAAACTCGCTGCACAGTGTAGAACCGGTCTTTCGCATGGCCGAACATCCGTTCGGTGGTGGTGCCGCCAGAACCATCCTTGCTGCTCAGGAGGCCGATAGCCGCCCTAGCGCCAAGATTGGGACCTTATGGTCGATCCAACAGAAGAATACGGAGCACGCTTCGTTGGTTCCCTCCGCGAAACGGCACGCCATCCACCGGCGGATTCAGCCACCTCGCCTTGTCCGCTTGGCGGTTCGTCTCATATAAGAGTCATGCAAATCGAGATGCCCCGCAACGCTATCGTCAAAGTAGGCATCGATGGTCGTTGAATATGAGCCATAGCGCTTCTTGGCGTTGATTCCTTTGTGTTTCAGAAAGTCATGATACACTTGTTATGTCATCAGACATCATATGTCTGGGTGGTGACCAAGAACGAAGGAGTTGCCGTGGTCTCGTCATACGCATGGTCCGCCAATGATTTTCCTCATCAATCAGGCTCTATATCAATACGATTCGAGACGTCAGTCGACACGCCGCTCATGGTGATTCGCTCGGACGACGCGGTGTTGATGTCAGTCGCGGTCAGACATGCCGCGTTGTGGGTCGAGTCTCCGTCCAATGAGCCACCCATTGAACTCGATATCGAGGACACGTTTGGCGTTGGCCTTGGTGGTAGGCATGACCTTACCTTGACCTTCGGCGAATTTGGCACGCGTGTGTATCTTGACGGTTATCAATGCTTCGCTAATGCCACTAACCTGGTGCCGGCCCGTTATGCCGAACAAGGCATCATCGAGACGGCGGAGGGCGTCGTCTCCAATATGACGATTCATGACGAGGCCTTGAATAGCGAATGGATTGCCGCCTCTACCGTGTCGCCGATCGCCGATGTCGAATTCGCCGCCGCGTATTTGGCTGGACATGACCTACGACGCATCGAGAAGCTGTCTGCCGGAACCATTTACGCCTGCTTCCGCGTGCGCGGCATGAATCAGTTCGGCACCATTGTGGCCGCGGCCAACGAGCAGGGCGAGGCGATGAACGTGTCCATCGACGACGAAGGCTTCACCTACAGAATACTGGTAGATGGTGAATGGGCCATCTACCATGCCGCCGGCCTATGGAATGACGGCGGGTTCCATGACCTGGCCATCAGGGCTTTCCGCGGCGCCATCGACATCTATGTAGATGGCTACCTGCAGTTGCATCAGCCAGGACAGTTTTTCCTAGATGCGTTGAACGGATTGACTAAGTTTTCCATCGGCGAGGACACATCTGGTTCTCGGCTGTATGGCGAAGTGCGTAATGGCGGCATATTTGGCTATGCGCTAACTGATGGACAGATTAAGGCCCTTGCCGGTGTCGAACCTACGACTGATACCGCCATTTTCGATAAGGGGTACGAAGGGTCCGCCAGCTACCGCATCCCTTCATTAATCACCACTGCGTCGGGCGTACTGATCGCAGGCGCCGATCAGCGTGTGACGATATCAAATGATTCGCCCAATGAAATCCATTTCGTTATTCGTCGTTCGCTTGACGGCGGCGCGACTTGGTTGCCAATGCAGACGGTGATTGCTTATCCCGGCAAGGGATTGAATGGAGCTTCCACCATCGACTCCTGTCTGGTGGCTGACCGGGAGACCGGCCGCGTGACGGTTTTGATCGATCATTTTCCTGGCGGCGTCGGATTCGCGAATGCCGAACGAGCTATGGGCGTCGATGCTGAAGGCCGTTTTGTGCTGCACGATACCAATGGCGCGCAATACCTGTTGCAGGAGGATGGTTCGGTTACTGATTTAGAGGGCGTCGCCACTCAGTATCGCGTTGATGATAAAGGAAATGTGACCCAAGGCGACAAGCCGCGAGGCAACATCTACCTCAAGTCGGGTATCGATCCTCATGAGAGTCTGCTGACCCAACGAACAAGTTATCTTGTGGAGGTGCATTCTGATGATGACGGCGAAACCTGGTCCGCTCCGCGGGTAATCAGCCACATGGTTAAGGAGGAGTGGATGGGATTCCTTGGCGTTTCACCGGGCAATGGCATCCAGCTGTCGCAAGGGCACCACAAAGGGCGTCTACTGATTCCATACTATCTCACAGGCGATTCAGCCAAGTATAATGCTGGCGGTGCGTTGTATTCCGATGACCATGGAGAAACATGGCACCGTGGAATGTCGATCAATGAAGGACGAATCAACGATGGTCGGATCATTGACGAACGACACATCGATCGTGACGAAGACACCACACATGAGTCAGTGTTCATAGAACGCGCCAATGGTGATGTGGTTGTGTTCTTCCGTAATCAACATCCTTGCGGTCACGTGGGCCGGGCCATCAGCCATGATGGAGGCCAGACTTGGGATGAAGTTAAATTCGATCCCGTGATTCCCGAGATTTTCTGCCAGCCGAACGCCGTCATGATGCCCGACCCCACCCGCAAGGATTGGCGGATTGGCGAAGCCTCGGATACTGTCGTCTTTGCGAACGCCTCGATGATGCGTCCGTATCGTGGCTGTGGCGTACTGCGTTTAAGCCATGATGGCGGCAACACATGGGATGTAAATCGCTGTTTCAATCCATATCACTACGTATATCAGTGCATGTCCGTTCTCCCGGATCATTCACTAGGATTGTTATGGGAGCGTGAAACCGCGGGATTGTATTTTACCATTCTGCCGTCCCAATGGTTCGGCAAAAATGCGTTGTGATGATGCGTCCGCCGGAGAGGAAAGGAAATCGCCATGATAGGAACTGCGACAAACAGGGAAGAAGAGAATCATACCGTCCCCCCGTCTTTAGTATTTCTGTCTCGTGTCGCGGCAGATGACCTCACTCCCGCGATAGCGACACGTGCTTCCCAACGCAGCCGTTGTGATGAGGCGATGGATACGATTAAGGCATATATCGTCCGTAAACGATTGCATCCAGGCGATTCACTACCCACTGAAACTGAACTTTGCGAGATGATGAAAACGTCGCGTTCCTCCGTGCGAGAGGCGGTGAGCAAACTCGAAGCATTAAATATCGTCAGTGTGGAGCATGGCAAAGGAACCTTTGTAGGGTCATTATCGCTCGATCCAATGGTGGAGACCCTTGCGTTGCGTTCAATGGTATCCGTTGGACAGAATTTCGAGGACCTACGTAATGTTGTGCAACTACGTCGCTTCCTCGACATCGGATGTGCCGACGAAGTGTGCATCGCGTTACACGGGATTCCGCAGCCGGAACTGAGTGCGATTGCGGCACAAATGACACAAGACGCACTTGCCGGCAAGACTTTCCTCCGTGAGGATATTAATTTCCATATCGGCATTCTGCGCAATCTCAATAACGCAGTGGCCGAGCAGATGGTGCGCTGTCTGTGGCAAGTGCATATGGCGGTTTTGCCACAGCTTGATTTGCAGGTATCCGCTTCGTTGAGCCAGACGGCCGAATCTCATCATCGTATGCTCGATGCGGCGATTGCCGGGAATGTCGCAGCGTATCGTCAGGCGGTGATTGACCATTACGAACCAATCGAATCGATTCTGAACGCCGAACTGAATGTTAACTCGCACCATTCATAGAGGGTCGTATCGGCTACTATCTTTCTACGTTGATTCGTCGCTCCGCATTCGGTGACCACTAGGATTCTTCGCCACTGACCCGTGAATGCGACTTCAATCTGGAAGGCGTAGCCTTATACTCCGCTCATTGTGCCATCCCGGCTTGAAGCGATATTCAAGCGCGAAATCACTAACGATACATGGATGGGCCTTATAGGTCAGTTGAGATATGCACCCTGATCCTTGGCGTTAAGCAGGTGCCAACGTCAAAAAAGGGAGGCAATGCGGTAGATGCGAATCCAAGCCGCACGCGAATGCGACAGGCTGGGTCAGTGGCGGGCGAGAGGCGTTTCGTTCCGGAAAAAGACCGGCAGCGCCCGGGAACTCATCGGATCCACCGCTGCCGGATACGTCATCGACCAAAGCCATGGCGAGCTTGACGACCCGAACACCTCATGTGCGCTACCAATCGAGCTAGAGCCATGACCTTCTACCTACATCTGTCGGAGAAGCCCACGCCAACATCCAGCAATCCACAGTACCCGTAAAAAGCACAGGCTCAATGTACCCTAATCTCGTCCATGAGGAGGCAGCACGTTCACGTCGTTAGGCGACCAGGTTCCGCAGACGATCAGTGGCGACCACATCGTATCGCACTCCCGTTCCCAAGACCATTGCCCTCCCGCAAAGCCGACACTCGAATCAATCAGCATCATCATTGGCTGTGCTCCCTCCGCCCGCTTTTCCCTATCCACTCGCATACGTATATGCATGCTCACAATATATATTCGGCCGTCTTCACATTGCTTCGTGGGTTGGGAAACCTGTAGACGTGGTGCACCGTCATGGCCCGCCCGACGGATCAGGATGGAATGGCATCCGGATCAAGGACAATGTCGATGAAAGGCCGGTGAAATGACACAGGCAACCCGCCAGCAGGTCGAGGACATGTACGGGCTCCTCGAGGATATGAAGGCAAGCAGATACCGTACGGGCGTCTCGAGGATCGCGGACGACCGCGTCGTCTCCGCATTGCGGGGCATGGTCGAACCGAACGGGCTGATGGACGCGGTCATCGTCAAGATCACCCGGCCAGACACCCCGTTCGAGGATTTCGACGCCATCGCCGCATTGGACGGGCGGTCCACCTGGAATGTGTTCGAGAACCTGCGCTCCATCATGCTGCCGTCCGACTACGACGTGTCGCATGCCATCGCCTGCTCGTTCCTCCAGGACATCCCGGCTCTGTTCGAGGATTTCGCGTGTCTGATCCAACCATCCGCCGATCGGGCCGGCGCGTACCGCATCGCCGCGTCCATCAGCTATCTGGAAGGCGATTCCGCAGCGAGATGCAAGCATTTCGCGGATCTTTTGTTCCGTGTCAAACCCGAGGACGAGATGCTCAGGAACCTGTCGGCCGCCCTGATCCACGGCATCGAACCGAACCATCGGACCGGATCGGACGGGCCGGACGGAGAACGCGAACGGCCGCGCGCCGACGCCATGGCGGATACGGGCCCGTCCACCGACGGCCATACCGTCCGCCGTTGAACGGGAGGCATGGAGATGCTGAACCAGCCGGCCTTGCCGCCCCGCCCCGTCACCGGTCCGGCCTTGCCGTCACGGCCGCCCATGACACGGCTCCTGCCGTCGTTTCCGGCGCAGCCGACCGACAGGGTCTGGCTGGTCGCCGCTCATGGGGGAGCGGGATGCACCACCATCCTCATGAGCGCGAGGGATCGGTATGCGGAGGCGGGCCGTGCCCTGCCCGTCAGCACGGACCCGTCGAGACCGAGCCGGATCGTCCTGTGCTCGATGTGCACGGGACGCGGGCTTGAATCGTTGCGTTCCCTGCTCGCGGATTGGGATGCGGGACTGTTCGGCCCGACCGTCCTGTGTGGCGTCGCGGTCACCATGCCGACCGCGAACACCCCGCGCGCCCTGCGCAGGGGCGTCCTGCTCGTCGGCTCCGTCGCACCGTATCTGTGGCGTCTGCCCCATATCAGGGGCCTTGACCTCGACGGGTTCCCCGAACGGTATCCGCGTGCCTATGCGCGGATGGCCGGGGAGCTCGGCCGGCGGGACGGAAACCTGTAGACGCCGTGCCCCGTCGGCCCTACCGTCAGGGCCGACGATGGGATGGACATGACCATCATCCGAAAAGGAGAGAAAGAACATGCTGTCCGAAACCCTTGCCGCGAAGATCACGGCCACGATCACGGCCGCGAAGGCCACCGCCTACGGCATGGTCCTCGCCGACCTGCAGAACCCGAGGGCCTGCCTGCCGCCGGGCTTCTCCGGCCCGGTGGGCACGGCGCTCAGCTGGGTCAAGGCCCTCGGCCTGGTCGTCGCGATCGTCGCATTGACCCGTATCGGCGTGCACGTGCTGCGCCAGCAAGGCGATGGCGTGCCGGACCGTGACGACACGTTCGACAAGATCGTCAATTGGGTTATCGGCGTGTTCGTCGTGGCGGGGGCCCTCGCGTTCATGAGCGCGCTCGGCCTGTCCGTCGCGGAAAGCTGCTGAGAACGATGAGGGGCCGCCGTCCCGGGCCGCGCCTGCTCGCGATCCTGATCGCGTTGACGGCCCTGTGCTCCCTCGCCGGCTGCAGCGGGCCGAACTTCGCCTCCCTCGCCGACGACCTCAGGTTCGGCGACGAGGAGGTCGCCGACACGCAGACCGTCTATTCGATGAAGGTCCCGTCCGGCGGGCTCGGCAAACTCATCCGCCACGACCAGCTCGCCTGGGCCGAAGGCCAGTATGCGGCGGGCGCCTCCGCCGCCGGCGTCACCGTCAGACGGCTGCTCATCTCCACCCCGGCCCTGCAATGCGAGACGTTGAAGCACACCTATCAGGAGGAGACCACCGAGGAGGGGCCGTGGAACTGGGATGAGCGGAACCGTTCCTGCGACAAGACCCGCAAGCTCAGCTGGCTCGAGAAGACCATGTGGACGATGTACGAGCAGCAGTCCGACGACACGATCGACTGGCTGAGCACGAGCCGCAACACGCTCGTGGCCTCCGGCGGCACCGTGTCCACGTTGCAGGCCAACGCGGTCCCCATGTACGACGCGTGGGACGCGAACGCCGGCAAATACCTCAACATCGCGCAGGCGGTGCTCGTCATCGCCGCGGCCATCAGCCTGACCATATTGGGCGCGCGCATCGTCTGGCGGATCGGCGAGGCGTCCGGCGGCGGCATGGACGGGCATCTGCTCAGCCGGGTCGGATGGATCTTCCTTGGCGTGTTCATGGGCTCGTCCGCCGCGTCCATCGCCCTGACGTTCTTCAAACGCGCGTCCACCACGTACATGGGCGACCCTGCGGGCGCGTCGCAGGTGACGAACCCGTCGCTCATGTCGTGGACGCCCGGCCAGGGGACCTCGTTCTTCGTGTCGGACTGGGTGAGGCTCCAGGTCGACCCGTTCCTCCTGATCGCCGCCGTGTGCGGCGTGCTCGCGGCCGGCTTCAAGCTCATCACCACGCAGGAGGGCCGCGACCTGATCCCGTTGGGCAAGGCGTTCATGTGGGCCATGCTCACCAGCGTGTGCTTGGCGGGATTCGTCAACCTGTTCCAGGGCACCGTGGACACGTGGACCGCCGGCGTACTCAAGGCGGCCTCCTCGATGATGAAGACGGCGTGGAGCCACAACACCCTCGCCGCGAGCGAGTTCTTCAATCTCGACGGTCCCATCGCCCTGGTGCTGACCATCGTCATGTGGTTCTGCAACCTCATCAGCAAGGTGTTCTGCTATCTGCGTGCAGGCCTGCTGCCGATCATGGTCGGCGTCGCGCCCATGTGGGCGGCGATGAGCTGGACGGAGACCGGCCGGCAGGCGTTCGGCAAGGTCATGGGATGGCTGTTCGCGTTCCTGCTGTACAAGCCCGTGGCCGCGCTGGTCATGGCGGCCGGCTGCTCGATCATGGTCACCGCCGGTGCCGGGGACGACAGCCAGGCGATCACGCTGATGCTCACCATCAGCGTGATCGTGCTCCTGCCCGCGATGATCAGGCTCATCGTCCCGGCCGTCGCGGGCAGCGTCGGCGGCGGGGGAGTCATCCCGTCCATGCTCGGCGGCGTGGCCGGAATGGGCGTCATGGCCGCCGGCGGCGCGCTCAAGGCCGGCGCGAAGGCCATGACGGGCCTGGCCTCCGGCGGAGGCAGGCCATCGGCCCCCGACGGGGCGAAGCCGTCAGGAGGGTCGGACCCCGCGGCCCCGGCCGCCGTGGACGGTGCCGGCCGGGGGACGGCCGGCGGGGCGGAATCCTCCCTTGCCGGGCCCGACGGGAGCGCAGGAGGCCCGCCGGATGGCGGGGCGACGGACCAGCCGTCCACGCCGTCCGGAACGCCGCGGGGCGGATGGGATCCCGCCGGCGCATCCGGATCCGATCCGTCCGTGCCTTCCGCCTCCCGCCCATCCGCCCCGGCCGCGGGGGATGGGCCCGATGGGGCGAACCGCACCTCCACACGCAAGACCAAGGAGTTCTGAATGGCCTCCAACACCACCTACGGCGATTGGATGCGCCCCATCGCGGGCGGCATCCGCAATATCGGCAGACCCCTGACGTTCGCGGGTCTCGGCGTGCTCGTCGTCACCCTGATGCTGTCCATGGTCAACGTGGTCGCGGCCATCGTCACCGCGGCCGTCGGCATCGGCGCCATCACGGTGCTCGCCATCCGCGACCGCGAACACCGCAACGTGCTCGACCGGACGGTCGAACGGCGCACTTGGCTGGCCGAATCCCGCAAGGGCCGCGCCCTGTACCGGTCCGGCATGCTCGCCCCCGTCGAATCCGGCCAATGCCGGCTGCCCGGCATCCTGTCCAGGGTCTCCCTGGTCGAGGCCAACGACGGGTTCGGCGAACGGTTCACCCTCGTGCGCCACGGGCACACCGGCGAATATTCGCTCCTGTTCGCCTGCCAGCCGCAGGGCGCGGGACTGGCGGACGATGACGTGGAGGACGCGTACGTGGCCTCGTGGGCGGGTCTGCTCGAGGCGTTGGGCAGCGAGGCCGGCGTCACCCAGCTCGCGGTCACGGTGGACACGTCACCGGATTCGGGCGTACGCTTCCGCCGTAACCTGGCCAGATGCACCGTCGCGGACGCGCCCGAACTCGCCGCCAGGGCGATGGCGCAGATCATGGGCCTGTACGCGTCCGGCGGCGCGTCCAGCAGCGTGGTCCTCACGCTCACGTTCCGCTACGTCGACGCGCGCACCGGCAGGTTCCTCGGGCCCGACGACGCGGCACGCCGGATCGGCCAGCTCGTACCCGGCCTGATCCGCCGCATCGCCGACGCGGGAGGGGGCACGGCCCGCATGCTGACCATCGACGAGATCAGCTGCATGGTGCGCGTCGCGTACGATCCGGCCGCGCAGGACACGCTCGAACGGGACGAGGAACGGCCGTGGATCGCATGGGAGGACGCCGGGCCGGTCGCCTGCGAGACGGGTTGGGACCATTACCGGCATGATTCGGGCGTGAGCCGTACGTGGGAGATGTGCGACCCGCCGAAATCGAACGTGACCAGTTCGACGCTCACCCGCCTGCTCGGCCCGTTGGCGGACTGCGACCGCAAGCGTGTCACCGTGATCTTCCACATCCTGCCGCCCGACAGGACCGCGTTCATGGCCGAACAGAACAGGCAGAGGGCCGCGAACCAGGTCAGCCAGGAGCGACGCGCGTCCATCGGCGCGATGAGCCAGGTCAACAAGGCCAACCGGCAGGCCATCGAGACGAACAAGGGCGCGGCCATCGTGTTCTTCGGCCTGCTGGTCACCGCCACCGTGCGCGCCGGCGAGGGCGAGGCGATCCGCCTCGACGCCGCCACGCATGCGGTCGAGGGCGCCGCCGGCAGCGCGAGGATCGACCTGCGACCCTGCTATGGGGCCCAGGACAGCGCGTTCGCCGCGAGCCTGCCCCTCGGCCTGAACCTGCGGAACTACACGCCGCCGAGCGTGTTCAATCAACTGTCGTGAGAACGGGGAGACCATCTTGAAACCGAAACGTGAGGGACGACGTCCCGCCATACATCACGGGTCCGGTCCGGACGATTCGGACATGCCGACCTTGCGCGCCAGCCCGCCGCCACCACCGCGGCCCGCCACGTGGCGTGGACGGGACGGCAGGGGCGGCGGCTGGGCCGGCCTGATGCCCACAGTCGACGAGTTCTTCGGCACCAGCACGCAGGTGTGCGGCGGCTTCTGGCCGTTCGGCACCGACATGGCCCTGCCGGTCGAGGGCGTGCCCATCGGACGGAGCATGACCACCGGGGCGGGCGTGTGCTGCGATCCGATCAGCTGGTTCCGTGCCGGCATCATCGAACAGCCCAGCATGTTCGTCATGGGCCTGCCCGCGATCGGCAAGTCCACGTTCGTGCGACGCCAGGTATGGGGCATGGGCGCTCTGGGCATGAACGCGATCATCCCCGGCGACCTCAAACCCGACTACGCGTGGCTCGTCCGTCTGCTCGGCGGACAGGTCATCCGCCTGGGAAGCGGCCTGGGGTCCATCAACCCGCTCGACCCGGGCGACATCCATGCCGCGCTCAGGAGCCTCGCCGGCACGGCCCGCGAGGACCTGCTCGCCGACTACCACGAGCGGCGCAGCGCCCTCATGGAGGTGCTGCTGACCATCAGCCGCACCGGCCGCGAGGAGGGACGGCGCATCGTGTCCGACGTGGAGTCCAACGTGCTCGCCACCGCGCTGAGGATCCTGCACGACCGCACCAGGGACAATCCGAAGCCTCCCGTGATCCCCGACCTGCGCGACCTCATCAGGGAGGGCACGCCCGAGATCCGCGCCGCGGCCGTGTTCGACGACCCCGAGAACGACCAGGCGTACGCGAGGGCCGTGCGCGACCTGCTCGCCAGCCTGCATGGGCTGGCGAACCCGATGGGACGGTTCGGCCGCCTGTTCTGCGAGCAGACCACCGAACGCATCGACCTGTCCCGGCCGGTCGACTTCGACATCAGCGCCCTGGCGCAGGGCGGCGACGACGTGGTCGCCGCGGTGCTCGCCGCGACCTGGTCGGGCGCGTTCGCCGCGAAGAACGCGACCGACATGATGGCCGAGGCCGGTCTGCTGCCCCGACGCAACCACGTCATCATCATGGACGAGATGCACCGGGCCCTGCGCGCCAGCCCGCTCATGGTCGACCGGCTCGACCTGCTCACCAGGCTCAACCGCCAGTGGGGCGTCGGCCAGATCATGATCACGCACACGTTCGCGGACCTGATGTGCCTCGACACCGAGGCGCAGAACAACAAGGCGCGCGGGTTCGTGGAACGCAGCAAGATCAAGGTCCTCGGCGCGTTGAGCCGTACCGAGATCCGACGCTACCTGCGCGGCGAGTCCGGACTGCCAATCAGCGTACGCGAGGAGGACATGCTCTCCGATTGGGCCACGCCGACGAACTTCGACGCGAACGCGAGCTTCAAGGGCGTCGGCAAGTTCCTCGTCAAGCTCGGCGGCCTGCCCGGCATCCCGGTCAACGTGCAGATGTGCGACATCGAACGGTCGGGCTTCAACGACACGAACATGAAATGGAGCCGATGATGGCGTCCACGGCCCACCCGTTTCCGGATGCGTGGCTCGGCACGCGCCTGCAGCTCGCCATCCGTGACCTCGCCGTCGTCAACGGATACGCGGACTCGTTGTCCGCCCGCCTGGCCGGACGGCATGCGAACACCGGCCTGACCGGTCCGGGCCGAACGTTCGCCGTCGCCTCGATCATGGTCACGGACGCGCATTCGACGCTCCTGTTCCGTCCCCTCGCGCTCATGGAGCCCAACGCGTTCAGCGCGTTGATCACGGACCGGTCCGGCATGCTCGTCTGGCAGGAGGATACCGACCATCCCAGCTATTACGAGGCGTACGACCTCGTCCGCCGCGCGTTCGCCACGCTCCGCCGCCGCGAACGCGAGCAGGTGGCGCGCGCCCTCGCCTCCCATGATCCCGCTTCGGATGCCGGAACCGACGGGACGGATTGAGGGTTGCCGAGCATGAACCGGGCCACCCATACGAGCCATGTGGGCCGGCCGGCCGCCGCGTGATCCCCGCATCCCGATCCCGCGGTTCCCGGCATCCGTAAGCGGATACGCATATACATATGTACTTACATGCGTATCCGCCCGCCCCTCTTTTTCGGTGGACCTTGTAGACATCGTGTCCCGCGCCGCCGGACGGCACGGCCGACAATCGCCTTGGGACGCGGGACGGCATGCCGTCGCCCGCCAGGGAAAGGAGCCAAGACATGCCGAGAAGCACCATCGATCCGAACGCCTCCGGGACATTCCAGACCGGCGGCCGGCCCGACATCGGGCACGGCCCGTCGTTCCTGATCCGCGCCCTGGCGGACGCCGACCCCGAAACGGGCCCGTCACTCGACCATGTGATCGAGCTCGCCGACGACGACTACCGGCATGACGTGATCGCCGGCGGCAGGGCCGCACGCCGCGTCTGGCGGTCGGCCGGCGCCTATGAATGGCGCAAGCTCATGGACGGGAACAACTTCCCCGAACCCGGATTCGACCGGCATGCGCTGTCCGTCATCGCAATCAACCTGCGATACGCGCCGGACGCGACGCGTGCAATGATGGCCACGGACATGCTCTCCCCGGACCGTCCGGCCATGCCGGATCTCAGAAGGATCGCCGACACTCCCGAAGAGGACGTTCCCGTCGACTCGCTCATTGCCGGCCTGCTGGCCCGCTGGCCCGACTCCACCCCGGACCGGCCCATGCTCCTCGACCGCGACCATCAGGCATGGCGGATCCTGGAGCCCATCAGCGAGAACGCGCCCGCACCGGTCGAGGGACGTATCCTCGGCCTGATCGCGATGTTCGACTGCTTCGAATACCCCGCCGGCATGCAGGCCGGCCGGAACCACGCGGCACGCGCCCTCGGATTCGACCCTGCGGACAGGTTCGCCTCCGCCGTACTCGACACGGCGGCCGGTCCCGACGGCGTGACCGGCCTAGCCGGACTGGTGGAATCCACGGCGTGCAAGGGCCTGGCACGGTAGGCGGAGGAAAGGATCCCGGCGGAGCCTCGGATCGTGCGACCGTCGTCAGGGCCGGTCCCGCATGGGGGCGGGGAAACTTGTAGACGCGGTGTGCCGCCGCGCCGTCCATCCTGCCGCAGGATGGTGACGGACGCCACGGGAGGACGGGCGTCCGCCACATTTGATGGAAGGATGGGAACCATGCCACAGGCGATGCTGACCGTGAGGGGCAATCTCGGGGCCAACCCCGACTATCTGCCGGAGAAGACCACTGATGACGGTGTGATGCTGCCGTCCAAACTCCAGGCGGTCGTCTACGAGAACCGTCGCGTGAGGACCGTCGACGGCTCATGGGCGGATGATCCGCGCGGCCCGGTCAAGACGACCGTGCAACTGTTCGGCCGTGCCGCCGACACCGTGCACCGCATCGACATGAGACAGGGCGATCCCGTCATCGCCGGGGGAACCCTCGGCGAGCCGTCCGCGTTCGTCAGCCCGAAGGACGGCGAGATGGCCGGACGCAACGTCATCAATGCGCAGTTCCTCGTCTTCGACTCGATCATCTACCAGCGCAGGAAGGACAAGGCCGCCCAAAGCCGGCCATCCCAACCATCCATGGGGCCGGCCGGCCCCGCCGTCGGCCAGGATGCCGACGGGGAATGACGGCGGGAGGTATGCGGATGGACGTCGATCCGAAACTCCAGACCAACAGGGTATCCGACCTCGGGCGGACGGTCAGGCCATCCACCCGATACGCGGTCGCCGCCGTGGCCGCCGCATTGGCGGTGCTCGCCGTGTTCGCCCTCATCTGTTCGATGGCGGGCCACGGGTTCGACATCCTCGCTTTGTTCTACATCCTCTCGCGCCAGTGGGGCTTTTCCCATGGCCAATGGGTCTTGGCCGGACTCCTCATCGTCTCCGTCATGATGCTCGGCGGACCGTTCCGCTGGCTGCTCGTCCGCAAGGTCGCGCCGAGGATCACCGGCAGCGCGCACCGTACCAGGGTCGACGTGTACGCGCCGGCCATGGGCTATGGCGACGCCGTGGCCAAGGTCACCAGGGCACGGGCCGAGACCATGGCCCCGAGACTCGTCAGGGACTATGATGCGAAAGTCATGGAGCCCGGCTATCCGCTCGGCCGCAACATCGTGGACGGCACGCCGATGAGCACCAGCTGGGAGGACATGGTGGCCGTGATCTCCGGGCCCCGTACCGGCAAGTCCATGTGCTACGCGATCCCCGCGGTCTGCTCCGCGCCGGGCCCGTGCCTCGCGACCTCGAACAAGGGCGACATCCTCGACGTGACCCGTCCCATCCGCATGCACGATCATCCCGACGGGCATATCTGGGTGTTCGACCCCGAACGCATCGCCGACCCCAACCGCACACGCACCACCTGGGTGTGGAACCTGATCGACTCAATCCGCACCATCGCCGACGCGAAACGCATCGCGGACTGCTGGCGGTACGCGTCCGGCCAGCCGTCCACCGGCGGCGACGACTTCTTCCCGGGCACCGCGGCCCAACAGCTCGCCGACTACCTGTTCGCCGCCCACCTCGGCGGCAGGACCGTCGCGGACGTGTTCCGCTGGGCGTCAAGCGAACGCAACACCGAACCCGTGACCATCCTCGCCCAGCACGAGGAATACGGCGAGATCGCCAGCCGTGCCGGCTCGGTCATCGCGTTGACCCCCGAGACCCGTAGCGGCGTGTTCGGCTCATTGCAGACCATGGTCGCGTTCCTCGCCGACCCGGACATCATCGAATGGATCCTGCCGCGCGAGGGCGACGGCACGCCGGAGGGCCGCGCCGTGTTCGACCCGCTCGCCTTCGCCACCAGCGAGGGGGACACCCTGTATCTGTTGAGCGCGCAGGGGCGTCCGTCGACCGCGTTGACCGCGTCCCTGACCGCGGTCGTCGCGTTCACCGCGTTCCATTACGCGCAGTCCGAATGCGTCGACAACGATCGTCGCCTGCCCAGGCCCATGTGCTGCGTGCTTGACGAGGCCGCGAACATCTGCCGTTGGCCCGAACTGGCCGACGTGTACTCGTACTTCGGGTCCGCGGGCATTCCGATCATGACGATCTGGCAGAACCCCGACCAGGGCAAGGCCGCGTTCGGGGAGACGAACTTCGGCAGCCTGTTCAACAACGCGAACATCACCGTCTACCTGGGTGGTGTCAAGGACGCGAAATGGCTCGGCGAGATCAGCAGCCTCGTCGGCCAGAGGGAGATCGTGCGCGGCAGCCTCAACGTGGACGGGCGGGGCCGGCGCAGCGTGAACAACAGCATCCAGAGGGAGAACATCCTGGACGTGTCCGACCTGGCCGAATGGCCCATAGGCCGCGCGCTCGTGCTCGCCTCGCAATGCCGCGCCCAGATCGACCGGACCATGCCGTGGACCGAGCGCCGCGTCTGGGCCGATCTCGTCGCCAGGGCCGGCCGTCAGGGCCGACGGACACGGGCCATGTGACATGGGACTCAAAACGCTCATCGAAAGGATAGCAATGCCGTTCCAGATACCATCACGGAACAATCCCGCCGAAGACAGGGAATCCCGCCAGGCCCGCCCGGAAACCGTCCCGGCGGGCATCGCCCGGCCCGGGACGCGGGCCGGCGAGCCCGGGATCGACATGGGGGAGAGCATGCCGGAGGTTCCGGCCTCACCCGCCGAAAGGCCCGGCCCGGCGGAGTCCGAACGGGAGCGGGAGAATGCCCGGTCCGGGCCGGATGCGGATCAGGTGGAACGCGACAGTCGGGCCATGCAGGCCACGGCCGCCGTCGACCGTGTCGCGGACGCGACCAAGTACGGTCTGACCATCCCGTTCCTGCGCTGGCTGCTCTCCTACAAGGCCGGACTGACCGCCGAACAGTTCGCCATCGCCTCCGGTGAGGATCTGGCCCTGGCCGACGGGGAACGCGTGCAACGCGCGGCGACGCCCGCCGTCGGATCCCCCGATGAAACCAGGCATGCCGGATCGGATCCGGCCGGCGACGGAGGGCCGCAACATGGCGGGGAGGATGGCGTGGCGGAGGATGTCCTGTCCATTCCCGAGTCGAGGGAGCTGGAAGGCGACGCCGCCGAACGCGAGGCCATCGTCGGACAGTTCGGCGCCCGCCCGTCGATGAGGGACACGTATTATCCGAACCTCGCATGCTTCGTGGAACTGCATGTCGCGAACATGTGGCCGTACCAGCAGAGCGTCACGAGCAGGTTCCTGTGGGTGCCGGACTGGTGGCGGTACCCACCCCTCATCTACCAGCTCGACGCATTGTGGAGGGCGTACGAGAACGCGCGGAAGCAGCCGGGCCAGATGATGATCTTCAACATCCAGGCGTTCGGCCTGTTCGACCGCGTGTTCAACAAGGACACCGGCATCGTCGCCAGCCTGGGCATCGATGACCGTGCCCTCTCGACCGCGGCGAACACGCCGCTGCCGTGCATCCGCCCGCCGAAGGGCTGGCGGCGCAAGGCCATGGAGCCGCTGCGGCCGGTCCGTCCCAGGGAGATGGAGGAGACCATGCCCGCCATGGACGTTGAACGGACGCCGCACAGGATGCCCGTGCGACGGCCGGCCATGCGCACGGCGGATGCGAACGGGAACCGGCAGGAAGGAGAACCGTGATGTCGGCGATGGACCCGGAGGACGCGCTCGACCAGCTGCTCAACAGCACCTGGAGCAACATGGCCCAGCAGTTGGGTATGCTGCACCGCTCGTTGAGCGTGGACATCCAACAGCGGCAGAGGGAACGCAGGGGCGAACATGCGCGGCAGGCGAGATTGCAGGCCGCGGAGATCAAGGAGATGGAGGCCAGGCGCGCCCAACTGCTCTCGTGGGAGTCCGCGCACCGGCGCGAACTGAACAATGGTTTCGAGTCGGTGCTCAACGCCACCGTGCTCGGACATAAGGGCTGCGCGCCCCTGAGCGATACGAGCCTGTTGAAGGCATGGAACGTCAGTGAGATGCTCGTGGGCACGGATCCGGGATACGCGCCACGCCTCGAACGTGCCCGCCGTCTCATGGATGAGGAATGGTCGGGCCGGCATCCCGGCGAGACGATCGGACAGCGGGCCGACCGCGTCATGAACCGTGTGACCGTCGCATACGTCGACCGTTCGCCGCAGTTGGACGATACGCTCGCCGCGTTCGAGAAGGCGGGATTCACCGTCCGTCTCGACCGGCAGGAGATGGATCGTGAGGAGTTCAGGAACCGGCATGGCGGGGAGACGTTCCATGTCGACCCGGAGTTCGGCGAGGGCTGGGACGGGCAAAGGAACGACCGTATCGCGGAATGCGTGATGATGCAGGCCGTCGTGTCGGTCGACGAGGCCGGCGACCGGATCGCGTTCCTCCGTGACGCGGGACTGCCCGAATCGTCCGGCAGCGACAACCGCAGCGAAGGCGACGAGCCGTCCAGCCTGTTCGAGGGATCGATGAACGAGAACGAGAACGCGGCGCCCGTCTCCGACTGGCCCGGACCGTCCGCATCCGACGGAGACGGACGGGATCACGACCCAGAGCTCGGTCGAAGGAACGGCGACGGCGGGAAGGACGCTCCGACCGAGACGACGCCTCCGGAAAAGAGGAAGATGGCCGACTCCGTGACCGGCGGCGACCTGTCCGCCAGCGAGACCGGCCCTGTCGACCTGTATGGGCCGGAGGAATGGGACGGGCCCGACCTGTTCGGCGAATACAGTCCCGAACAGGAGGCGTCGATGGCCTCCACGACGCCGGCCGCCCCGGCCATGGAACCCTCCATGCCGGACGTTTCCATCACCAAACAGGCAGACCTGAAGAACGCACGCTGACGTCGAAGGCCGTAAGCGGATGGGTACATGGCATGTGCCCATCCGCCTTTCCGTCGGATGAAGGGCGACGGCCCTGGGAAAGCGGCTGGAACGGCGTGATGTCCCAAACGTTTTGACCATATCGGACCGCAGGCGAATAGGGGACAAGGTATAGAATGATTCACCATGCAGATTCTTTTTCTTGATGAGAGCGGTACCGCCCCGGCAAGCAACGCCGTTGGGAAAAACCCGTATTTCGTGCTGGGCGGGCTGGTCGTTCCCGAGGCGCAATGGAAATCCCTGCAACGGGACCTAAGACATCTCAAGGCCGAATACGGCGTCAGGGGAGAGGTCAAATGGAGATATTTCTTTCCCCATCCCCTCAGCAGCAAGGCAACGCCGCTTTCGCATCTAAGCGTTCAGAAGCTCGACGAGCTGCGCATGCGCCTGTTCGATGTGGTCGCCAGCTATAAAAGCTTCCGTGTCATCGCCGCTGTGGTGGATACGAAAAGCTATTACGAGAAATATCCCGACCGTGACGCCGAGGACATGTACCATGATGCGTTCGAAGTCGTCTGCACCCGTTTCCAGTACTATCTACAGGATATGCAGCGTGCCACGACCGGTTCGCCGTTCTATGGCATGGTCGTGATCGACGAACGTAATCATCAGCAGAACAAGCAGCTTGACGATTTCCATTTCGCTTTGCTCAACAACCACGACAGCAAGAAAGCCGATTACACTAATCTGGTCGAGGGCCTGTTCATCGCCGCGTCTCACCATAGCGTCGGCGTACAGTTCGCGGACCTGGTCGCAGGGGCCATCTACCGCAAGGTCTCCAAGGGAGATTCAAGCTTCTATGACGTGATACGGGGAAACATCCGGTGCCGTCAGAACGGGGACGTGAACGGATTCGGAATAGTGTCGGTCCCCCACGGAGCCCTGCACGTCTAGATATGATAGACGCCGTGTCGAGGATTCCTCCCCAAACCTGCGAAGTGGCGCAGTCACGGCGTAATTACAATATATCACCTGACACGCCGATATCCGTCCGATTCCTCCCATGGCTCACATCGTACGGGGCCCCTCATCCTCCCTTCGCGCATCGTTCCCGATCACATCGGACTGGTCCGCCAAGAATCTGTCCTCGAGACCGTATCGTTCGGACAACCTATCGAACACGCGCAGGCCCTCGCGCAACGCCCGGTCGTAGGCATCCGGATCCTCGCCCGCCCGCCTCACGCTCAGGGCGACGTGGAACGCCTCGTCGATCAGCCGTTCCATGTCATGCGTGGACAGGTTCGCGGCCCCGCGTTCCATGCCATCCGTCACGAGCGGCGGACGGTTCTCCATGCTCGCCCGCCACTCCTGGACGGCCAGGGCCTCGCTCCTCGCGTCATGGATCCACTCGCCGCGCAGCTTTCTCAACCGCATGTCGGAACCGAGATCGGTCGCGTTGAACCGTTCCGTCCAACCGTCCGTGCTGCGCCAGGTGATCCGGTATCCGACCACCTGCCCGGGCGAGTCGAACGATTCCCTCGTGACTCCCTTGCGCAGACGCGGGTCGATGCTGAATCCCTCACGGCGCACGCGGCGGATGAACTCGTCCTCGCTTCTCGACGCCTTCGCGCACGCCTCCACGATGCGGCCGACATGCTGTTTCGGCATCGTGTCCGCGGCCACGCTTGCGATCCGCCGCATGCGTTCGTCCCTGCCGAGCATGGGCCAAGGGAGTGGACCCGTATGATCCCGCCGTGCTTTCCATTCGGCCCAACGGCGCCATTCCGCGTACCGGTATCTGACATGGCTTTCCGTGATCGCCCTGTCGAGCTCGACGAGTTCCGGCCGTTCCCGTTCGATCCGCCTGCACGCCTGTTGCGCGCCTTTCATGTCGTTGAAGGTGTCGAGCCATCCGTCGTCCGTGGCGAGCTGCACCATCACATGCACGTGGTCGTTGCCGTTCCGGCTCAGCCCGTGGCGGACCGCGAGCCACGTCACGCCGGACGCGTCACCGTCCGGCAGGATGTCCATCCGCTTCAGATAATCGTGGATGATTGCGTTCCATTGGTCGTCGGTGAGGATGCCCTGGCCCGCCTTGATGGACAGTGAGCAGTGCCAGACACGGTCCCTGCCATGGTCCTTGTCCGGATTGTGTTTGCCCCGCCGGTCGCGTGGATACGGGTCGTCCCTGCGTTCCCTGGCATGGTAGCGACGGTCGAACCGTTCCCCGATCCGCTCATACGATGCGTTCGGATGGCCGTCGAAATCGAACGAGTCGAGCAAATCCGCGCTGCATGCGACGAGGTGCTGGTTGGCGTGTTCGTTGTGCCGGCCCTTGCCGAACAGGTATTTCACGAGTCCCGCCGGATTCGAGCCACGGCTGATCTTCGGAATCATGCATCCCATGATTCGACGTACAAGTCTTGGTGGCGGTGCACGGTGTCTACAAAGGAATTCGTCGGCGAGGCAGGAGTTTGACGGATGACGTGAGACTTTCAGTGAGTATTTTTGCCAGTGCCATTCTAAGTTTGAATCGGAAGCGGAAGATATGCGGAAGCTTAACAAGGAAAATATGAATGTGTTAGATTTCGTTCAAGACCATTTTCTGACGGGTACGGGAGGAAATCCATGAAGGGGAGGAACGTTCTCATCCGAGGGATGGAAGATATGGAAAAGAAACTGCTTGCGATGGACGTAAGTCGCATCATACCTTGGATCACGCCTCTTTTCGCACTAACGACATCCATAATGCCATTGGCCGGAATCTTAGATTGGAAATGGGAGATCATCAAGCAGTCTTTTGCTCAGGGCTGGATGGATATCGCGAATCTCGTACCCTGTAATTTCGACTTGCTTACATGGCTGTTGGCTCTTCTCGCATTCCAGGGCACCATAGTCATAGCGATTGCGATGGATGGAAAGGACCGGATCAAAGGAACGATAAGGCATCTTTCCACGGCCTCCGTAGGTACCTCTATTTTGATATCGGCTCTTATCGGCATCTTCTTTCCATATCTCATGGGAAGGTACGGATTCGTTGTCGGTCTGACATCCGTCCTGTTCATCTACGTGTGGTCATACGTGCTGGCGGTTGCCAGCAGAATCATCGGGGAAAAGGGACGAAGGGAGATTGCCGAGGAGGAGTTAAAAAGTGAAAAAAACGATCTGGAAAAGAGGTTGAGCGTCGGCCATGGTGAGAAATCTGATGATGAGAAGGGTTGGTGTCGCATATTGGACAGATATGGGTTTGTATTATGGATACTGATTCCGTCCCTCATATCCAATTTCGAACTGTTTTGGATATTGTTCGCGTCTCGATGCGTAGTTTTGCTCTTCCTTTGTGCGTTGCTGTTTTCTTTGTTGGATATCGTGGTATTAGTCCCGATACTTTTTGACTATGTCGTTCATAACGAATTGCATTTCGGTATCAGAGTGGCGGAGTATGTCCTTTGGATTCTCGTACTTCTCCAATTCATTTTTCTCCCCTTGATCCTGTCTCTTTCATCGATGTGGAGGAAGCTTCCGACATGGAGTCAAACCCTTTTGGGGCTAATAGCACTGGTGTGTTTTATATTTCTGTTTTTCCTTCCCGGACTCTGTAGATGGGAAAAATGCCGTTGCCTCGGTAATGGTTTCGACTACTATCGGCGTGACTATTTTCGGAAAAGAATCGATCAGATCGACAAGACATTAGAATCGACCCCAACAACTCAAGCCTCCAATTCGGAACAAGAAGATCATAGGAACGAACGTGACCGGAAAGCAGATATTTCGGCACTGGATGTGAACCAGTCGTTGAATGAGCGTCTTGCTGCGTTAGAATGTCAGACGGCTGCGCTCCTTGAAGCCACGGAAAGAATGGAGTCATCCATTTCCCGTACGAGGAGGGAAGATCCTGTTCGCCGTCTTTTCCGTTGGCTCGGCTCCATAGGCAGGTCTTCCAACATTTGACTGGGTATCGGAATCCTATTGGATTATTACAATCAGGGACGCCGGTTGCTTCGCCTGGGATCGATGTCCACGGTGCTCAGCGTCTTGGGCGCGACGGCGGAGACATAGTCATCGATTTTCCCGAATCCGGCCATACGAGGTTCCCTCCAGATCCCAATCAGACCACACTTGAGAGATATATCAGGACGATCACATTGATACATTTCCCGCCGTTGTCTTCACAGCTCCGACCATGCCTCGCCGGAGGATCTCAAAGGCACCCTCCTCGAAGCGATGGATGCACCGTCCTCCGTCCCATGGCACGTGCCGTGTTCCGTTTCGTCATGGAATCGTCTTCTCACGATTCGGGAGGTCCGGGAAACACCACCGCCACAGAACACCGACTCGGCGCTGTCACGGGAGCCGCGGCCACGCCATAAAATTCATATGCACGAACATATACGAAGAGAAGGGACCAGGAAGACCATGGCCGGGAACAAGGACCAGAGAAAACCATCATGGTTGTCAGAGCACCCGTTCGTGAATATCGCACTTTGGTCGGTAGCCGCAATCGTGTTATTCATATTATTCCTCTTGATTCTCGGTGGATTCGATTTCCGTAATCCCACATTCGAATCCATCCGCACCGCCATCGATCCCAAGCATGTCACCCCCGCCATCGCCATGCTGGGAATCATCCCCGCCACGGGCGCTTTGGTGTTGAAATACCAGGATGAGTTACGCAACCGTGCCGACGAGTTACGCAACCGTGCCGACGAAGAACGCAAGAATCGGGATGAGCGACGCAACGAGTTCTCGGCGGCGTTGGAGCGCATAGGCAGTGGCGGTTCGGCCATGTCCCGGCTCGCCGGTGTGCACACTCTGGTGGCTGCGGCGGACAGATACCCGGAGGAATATCAGGACGAGACCGTCCGCTTCCTATGCGCATATCTGAGATCCGACCATTCGAAAGACGATCCGGTCATCGAGTCCGCGGTATTGGAAAGCCTGCGGAACCACTACGCAAAAGACGCACGGCCAAGTTGGTCCGGCCATCGTCTCGACCTCCATGTCGCGACCATCGGGAACCCGTTCGACTTCGATGGCTGCGGGTTCAATGAGACCGTCAATCTGGATGGCGCGACCTTCGAACAGGATTTCCGACTCGCGGACTGCAGCTTCGAAAAGCTCACGACAAGGGGGACGATCTTCCGTCAAGATCCACAAATCAGCGACCCCATCATTAATGAATCCTGGGACATCCGACTATCGGGATCCTCGGCGGAAAAACTGACCATAACTCGTGGAATAATAGGGAAGATCCGCATATTTGACGTGTCCTGTCCATTATCATTCGATGCCTGCACAGTCAAATCAATCGACATCCAGGAACAAGGAACCATCAACTCAATCGAAGTAAAGCGAGGAACCATCGGATCAATCAACGTGGGCCGCCATGGGACCATCAACTCAATCGAAGTAAATGGTGGAACCATCGGATCAATCAACGTGGGCCTCCTTGGGACCATCAACTTAATCAACGCGAAATACCATGGGACCATCAACTTAATCAACGCGAAATACCGTAGGACCATCAACTCAATCAACGCGGGCCGCCTTGGGACCATCAACTCAATCAACGCGGAACGCCTTGGGACCGTCGGATCAATCGAAGTAGATAGTGGATTCATCGAATCAATCAATGCAGGACGCTATGGAACCATCGGATCAATCGGAGTAGATAGTGGAGTCTTCGGCTCGATCGGAGTAAGGCCAGGAGCCATCGAATCGATCGACATCCAAGAGCTAGGAGCCATTGATTCAATCAAAATCCAGGAGCACGGATATGTCCCATTGATTGAAACCTGCGGTGGAATTGGGTCATTGATGATATATGGCGGTGTTGATGAGTTGGAAATGACGGGTGGCGTGATCTACGCATTCTATCCATCGGCGAATAACGGGATCAAAAAGCTTGATCTGCGGGGAGGAAGGGTCGCCCTTCTCATAAAGCCGCAGGATTTTGAGCCTGGTGTTCAAAATCAGAATAGGGTAATAAGGACCGTCAGCCTGATGACCGCGATAACGGCTCCGGTTCCTGGCAGTGCCTGAGAGGTTGCGTACCTTCGGCCGCGCCCGTCCATGGCACGATGACCGGTTCATCTCCACGAGACCGGCACGGCTTCCCGCATCCGTCCGGTTGTAGGTGTCATGGGTCGGGGAATGTCGCGGGACGTGCCTGACGGGCGCCCGGACGTCGGCCGCGGCGGCTCTTTTTCGTCTTTCCCGGGCCGGTGCCCGTCCGATGATGCTTTTCTCTTCTCATGCGAGGGGTTGCATGGATCGTGCCAGCGTGTCGGAGAAGATCATCAGTTCGTTCGCCTCGCGCCGTGACGCCGCGCTGTAGCGCAGCGGGAACAGTCCGCCGGGATTCTCCCTGTACAGCGTGCGGATCAGTTCGGTGTCGTCGTAGGTGAGCATCCAGGTCCCGTCCCCGGACCGTTTGAGCGTCTCGGCGAGAGCCCGGTGCCGCTCCGTGTCGAAGACGGCCGGATACAGGCTTGCGCCCTTCTGCACATAGGGAGGGTCCAGGTAGACGAACGCGTCGGACCGCGAAACGTACTCCTCCGCCACGCTCCTGCCGTCGCGGCACGTCACCTCGATCGAGTCCGCGTGCTCGTCCAGGAAGACGAGCTTCTCACGCAGCCTCTCCTTGTTGTACCTGGCCGACACCCTGTATGTCCCGTTCTGGCCCAGCCCGCCTATCACGCCGCCGTTGATCACCCCGGACCTGTTGGTCCGGTTCAGGAAGAAGAACGCGAACCCGCGTTCGCCCTCATCGGAGGGATCGCGTATGATCCTGCGCTGCCTGCGCCATTCCTCCATGGTCGGCTCCACCGCGTCGAACCTTGCCAGGAAATCGGCGGGATGGTTCACGGCGCCGTTCCAGAAGGCGTACACGTTCCTGTCGTAATCGTTGATGACGATCCTGGACACGCGGTTCTCGCGTAAAAGGCGCAGGGCCACTCCCGCCCCGCCCGCATAGGGCTCCACGTAGGTCGGGTCCTTCATTCCCAGCCTCTCGATCAGCGTCGCGACGAAGCTGGACAGGACCGTCTTGCCGCCCGGGTACCTGAGAGGGGACGCCACGTCGTGGTTGCTCGTCAAAGGGACGTCCAGCCGCCGCGCCTGTCCGACCTCGGGCATCGTGCCTGTCGGGTTCCCGGTCCCTTGCCTTCCCATCGGATTTCCTCTCCTTCCCGTCGGGGTCGCCGATGTGGGGCGTGCAACGTTCCCGATGCGTTCCCTTTGGATGATCGTCCGGCTCTATCGTTCAATCGCATGTTTGCCCATCGAGACCCCTGACGATGTCCGCGGCTTCGGCGAACAGCCGTGCGCAATCCTTCACGGCTTTCGCGGCGGAATATTCGTCCTCCGGACCCGCGGCCATGTCACGGTTCGTGTTGCGTGCGATCTGGTTGACGTTATGTCCGATGCGCCAGATTTCGGATCGGATGGACTCCAATTGCCGGACGATGGGACCCGTCTCGCATTCCTTGCGCGCCGATTCGAGGTCGCGGCATGCCTCGTGCGCCTCGACCAGATAGCGTGAGATGCCGACGCCTTTCGCGTCCGCGGCGGCGCGGATCCCCTCGAATTCCCGGTCGGAAACCCTGATGTGGATCTGCCGCCCGCGGGTCTGGCCCGTCCTCTTCGGACGTTTTCCTTTGGAGCCGTTGTTCGTCAATGTTCATCCTTGCTGGTCGCCATGCCGTCCTGATGACGTGCGAAAAGACCGTTCCTCTTCCGTCCAAAGGCCTTCGGCACTCGGGTTCCTGTCCACCGCCATCGGGCGGTGGAGGGCGGTTTCGGATTGTGTACACAATCCGTATAACTTGCTACACCTATTTCTCCAACCGATTGGTTGCCGATCGGGATGGCGTTCGGCATGCCGATCGGCGGGCTTTTGGTATGACGTTCGGCATGCCGATTGGAATACGTTCGGTATAGCGGTTGGTATGGCGAACGGTATGGCATGTAGGGACGGTTCATTGGCCGGTTTTGAGCTTGCGGAGCATCCGCCGCGCCTCGTCGTCCACCGTCTTGTTCGTGAGGTTCTCCGGTATCGGCCAGTCAAGGTTCTCCGCGATGGCGATCTGCTCCCTGAGGATCCGCGCCGCGTAGGCTCCCTGCGTCAGGCCCCGCTTCGCGGCGGCGAGGATGACGACCTCGTATTCCGCGTCGGTGAGGAAGATGTCATGGTAGGTCTCCCCGCTCCTTCGTCCGGCCAGTGTCCCGTCCGGCAGTTCCGGATGCATCATGTCGTGCAGCTCCTCTTTCGCGGCGATGCCGCTGTAGAGGTCGCCGACGTCCTGGGGGATCAGGAACCACCGTTCGACCAGTGCCACCTGATAGCCGGCCTTCCGGCTCTCCTGCCTCAATTTCCGATATGCCTCATCGCCGATCCGCACGATCAGACGGTGTGGGAACGCCTTGAACCCCATTCTTTTCTCCTTTCGATGTCCCTGGTTCGTCCTGTCGGCCGGGTCGGCGGGACCGGACGTCCGGAATGCGGATTTCCATTTTTTGGAAAATCGTCTTCCGTTTTTTGGAAACGCCGCTTCCTTTTTCCGGAAAAGGAAAATCCGGGAAACGGAAAGCGATGCCCCATATTCGGTTTCGGTTCGACGGGCCGGTCGTATCCGATTCTGGCCCCGACGCCGCGGCATGATGGTGCACGGCGTCTACCGGTTGATGCCGATCGGCGGCTTTTCCATGATCCCCGCCGTCCGGATCGGGCCACGTCCTTTGCGTCCGTGGGACGACGCCATCGGAATTCGGCCTTGCCCGTGGCCGTGCTGGTTCGCGGTCCGACGTCGGACGGCCAACGGTCCATGCCGGTCTTGGTCATGGGATCGTTCATCGTTCCCGCTCCGGTGTTCCGAAACATGGAAAGGCCGCGCCCCATCGGGCGCGGCCGGAGCATGGGGTTCGCGTCATGGTCGGATGAAACCGAGCAGCGGGGCGAACACGGCGGCGAGTCCGAGCAGGGCGATGAGGGCGAACGCCACGCCGAACACGTATGCGATGATGCCGATGATGGTCCTTCCCGCGACGCCTCCGCCGGTCTCCACCATCATCGGATCGCGCATCCTCTTCGCGACGATCGCGCACACGCCGGCCATGGTGACCGCGGCGAGCACGAGCACGACCTGCAATCCGCCGTTCAGATGCACGGTCCAGTTCCACAGTCCCACGAGCAGGCCCATGATGCCTGCGAGAAGATTCTCCATCCTGTTTCCTTCCTTCGTACGGTGTTGATGGATTTCGGTTCCATCCTTCCCGCCATCGCGGCCCGCGACGGTGCACCATGTCTACAAGTCGAAAACCTGTAGACGCGGTGCACCGCGGGAGGCGGTTTCCCGGGTCATCCTTGCATCGGGAAACCGATACCGCATATGAAGGAGTGCATTTTGGTCAGCAACAACATGGTGCGTGACGCGAAGCGCGACGTTTCGAGGGCCCTGCGCGAATCGCAACGGGACCGTCTGGCCGCCCTCGACGCGTTCGCCCAGGGTATGATGGAGCTCAAGACCCTCCGGGCGAAGGTGAAGGAGCTGGAGGCCCATGTCGACGGTCCGTTGCGCGCAGCCGCGAAGGAGGCGGGCAACACCGCATCCGACATCAGGAACGCGGAACGGATCGTGAACGGGTTCGACCTCAAGGAGGAGTTCGGACGCGATGGGGCGGAAGCCGTCATGGACGGATCCGGCACGGCCGGTCCGGAGTGGCAGGAATCGACGGAAGGTGAGTGATGTCGAATAGCAGGGAACCCCGTCCGCTGCCGCGGCCGGTCAGATGGGTCGCCATGTTCATGGCCTTCGTGTTCGTCATCTCCCTTGGCGTCATCATCACCCATGTCAACAGGTCGGATGCCGGCCGGCAGGATCGGTCCTCATCGTCCGATGCCGGCGGGAAGGCGGGCGACACGGGATCACGTCGTGGTTCCGGTGGATACCGTGGCCTGAAGGCCGCGGGAATCCCCGTGCCCGGTGACTGGTCCCGCCAGTCGCTGGTCTCCGCCACCAGGACCGGCGGCGAATCGTCCGACGTCGGCCAGGCTCCCGTCGGAGGCAGGGGCGGGCCGGTCGACGTCGCGCTCGACACGGTGGACGCCATCCTCGACCCGACGCCGTCCGACGAGGAATGGAACCGGACCATGCAGAACCTCTTCCAGCCGGACATCGCCGGGGCGTCGCACGGGCCGGGCAACATGGCCCGATACTGGTGGAGGCAACGCCGGTTCAATGCGGACAAACTGTGTACCGGCGTCTCGAAGGACATGCTCCTCATCCAATCCTATGATTGCTCGACGGACCACAGGTTCCAGGGCAAGAGCGAGGAGACGATCAAGGACACGCAATACTGGGATCCCGCCTCCGCGTTCTTCGACGTCCCGCAGTCGATAGGCGAGAACGTCACTTCGTCGACCGACCCGCAGACGGTGATCTCACGCTACTATGATGCCGTCGCCATACCCATGGATGACGGCGTCTGGTATGTGACGGTCGACTGTCCGGCGATGGCGGACCAGCCCTTCCTCGACAAGAACGGCGACGAGATGCAGGCCACCTCTGCGGCCGACATGCCGGACGGGACGAAATTCTGGATATCATCGGTCTCGAGCGTGGGCGTGGGCACCAATCAGAGACCATGCCAGCCCGTCGAGATCACCGTCGCCGGTCAGACACCGTTCTGGTATATCGGCACGAACGACGGCGACTGACATGACATGGAAACATCCGGCATCCGCCCGCCATCGGCGGATGCTTTCCATCGCCGCGGCCCTCTGCGTGGTCATGACGACCGGCGCGTGCAATCCGCTCGATGTGCTCCATTTCCTCGCCGGATGCAAGGACGTCTCGTCCTCCTCCTCGTCGTCCACGGTCGCGTCCGCCGCGGCGGGCGACTGGACGGGGAACGTCGGCAAGTCCGAGGGCGAGGTCAAGAGGATGTGGCCCGCGTCCGTCTCGCCCTGCTCCGGCTACAACGTCGTGTATGGCGGTTCGGGCCTGCAATGCACTTGGTGGGCGTGCATGAGGCAAAGGGCCCTCGGGCATGATCTCGGCCAGGGCTCCTGGGGCAACGGAGGCGACTGGGGCGCGTCCGCCAGGGCCCATGACTGGAAGCAGGGCGTCAGGGCCGGCGGCATCGTCTCCTTCTCTCCCGGATCGTCCGTCAGCTACATCGGCGGCGGAAGCTGGACCGCGGACGGCTTGTACGGGCACGTCGCGGTCGTCGAGCAGGTCGACGGTGACAGCGTGCACATCAGCGAGGGCGGCAGCGGGTTCAGGAACGGCCACGGCGTGGTCGTCATCCATTCCGGCGTCATCAGCGCGCAGACTCCCGGGGCGACCTTCTGGCATCCGGACGACGGCTCTTCCACCGGAACCACGGCCACGTCGTCCGATGGCGGCGGCACGTCATCCTCATCCTCGTCCGCGACGTCGGCGAAATGGACATGCGTCGCCTCCTCGTCCGACGGTTCGACCTCCGACGGGAGCGTGAACGTGAAGTACGGCGGCGACGGCTATCACGCGAAACCCGAGGACGCGAAGGGCATTGCCAGGCAGATGATCGCCAGCGGCTACAAGGAATGGGACAACGACACCGACTGGCAGGCGCTCGTGTGGATCTGGGAGCATGAATCCGGCTGGCGGTGGAACGCCACGAACCCCACGTCGGGCGCGTACGGCATCCCGCAATCGTATCCCGCGTCGAAGCTCGCGACGACGGGAAGCGACTGGAAAGACAACGCGGCCACGCAGATCAAGTGGGGGTTGCGATACATCAAGTCCCGTTACGGCAGTCCTGGCAAGGCGAAGGAGTTCTGGCTGAACAACAACGCCTACTGATGCCGGTCCCTCCCCGCAAGCGGATGGGCGGATACGCGTGCATGCGTATGCGTATCCGCCCATCCGTTTTTTGTGGACATCGTGTCACGGCCGCGTGTGCGACGCGACGGAGGGTTGCGGATGGCCGGCCATCCGTGTCATCGGGAGTGAGCGTGCCCGTCGGATGGCCCGGAAGGAGACGGCGCCATGGCGCATGACGGCATCATGACCGGGATCCTGATCCCGGAGGGCGGCGATCCACGCCGTGTGGAGCTCGAGGCCCTCGGACGCGACTCGGTGGATGAGGCGCTGACCAGGCTGGTCGGCGGCTGGTCCGACACGTGGCCGGGCGTGATCCCCGGGGTGGACCTGTGGTCAACGACGACGGCGCGTCGAAGTTCGGTCCGAACCGCGCCATCTACGCGACCGGAACCCGGCGCGCGTCGGCCGGGGGAGAGCCGTACGCGATACTGTATGGTCCGATCGTCGCACTCGGCTTCGATCCGGACACCTGCGAAAGCGTCTCCCTTACCGACGGGCAGGCCAGGGCCGTCATCGAATACTTCACCGAGACGTCGCCCGCCGGCAGCGGACTGGCCGAGAGCATGAGGCTCGAGCCCGGCGCCCCGCCGTTCCCCGACGATCGGGCCGACACGGTCCCGCCGTGCGCGAGGGGGCTGTGACATGGCGGAGATGAGATTGACGACCGGATACCTCGACGCGATGCTCATGGAATCCGCGCTGCTGGCGCGCGCCTGCGTACCCCGTACGGCGTGCGGGACGACGTCCCCGCGGCCGCCACCGAGGATGAGACCGCGGCGCTTCCCGCCCCGTTGGCGTCGTTCACGTCGCGGCCGTGGCCGCCTCCGTGCCGGATGGCGCGGACCTACGCTTCTTGCTCCGTCGTGTGGCATGTGAGGCATGGCCCGTGCCGTTTCCCGTCGTCGGCCGTGGTCTTCTCGATGGGGAGGGCCGGAACGCCGGACGCGCCGTATCGCGGCGGCGGTTGCAAGCCGGGGCGTGTCCGGTGTCCCGGCCCTCCCCATGGCTGCGCCCTCCGCGTGCGGGGGCGCAGTCCCGGCCGGGTTCCGGGCGTGGCGGACGTGGGGGTGCGGGGGAGCCGGTGGCTCTCCTGCCGTTGGTCGCGCGTGGTTTTGCCGTCCGGCCCGGGGTGGAGGGCGTGGCGCGCGTTGCGGGCGCGTGCCGTGTCCCTCCGTCCCTTTTTTCGTGTGGCCGGGGTTTCAGTGCCGGCGGCGTGCGGGGGTGGCGTCGTCGATTCCGTCGGTCAGCATGTCGTTGATGGCCTCCTCGTATCCGTCGTTCCAGCCTTCCATGTAGGTGTCGTCGTATTCGGCCTCCCATGCGTCCCATGGGAGGGCGTCGGCCGGGTCCCGCCATCGGGTGTTGGATACCTGTATCGGCTCGCCGTCGGCCCCGTCGATGGTCCGGGGTCGGGTGAGCCATTCGATTGCGCCGTTCTGGTCGATTTTCGCGAACCTGCCTTGGCTTCCGTCGGTGAGGTCGGCCTGTCCGGTCTGCCATGCGAGTATCGCGTTGCGGCTGTCCGACGCGTAGCGTCCCTCGGTGTGCCGGTGGGCGATGCCGTTGTGGGCGATGAATCCGTGTTCGCCGTCGGACAGCCGGTAGCGGAACGGGTGCGTGTTCTCCTCGGTCGTGGCTCCGTGCGTGGCGAGCCGGAAGTGCATCAGGCATGGCATGTCCCTGAGCGTCCTCCAGTTCTTAATGATGAACGCGAGCGTCTGGTTGTTGTCGGGGTTGCGGTACCGGTGCAGGCCGGTGCCGTCGTGCCATGCGATTCCGGCCCCGTCCGGGTTCGTCTCGCTCATTCGGGCGAGTTGGCCGACGGTGGGCATGGCTCCCTTGCCGGCGGTGGCGATGACGCACATGGTCAGTCCTCCCTTCTCGCGGCGAGGCGCATCGCGGGCGTGGTTTCCGGCGTGCGGTAGGCGCTGTGGGCGCTTTCGCGCATGATGTCGGCGGTCGTGAGCCGGTAGGGTTCGTGCTCTTGGAAGTAGCGCCACATGTGGTGCGCCCATTCGAGGGCGGGGCGGAGCCTGTGGGCGGTGGTCCCGTCCCATCGTGCGAAGGTGCGCAGTTCGATGGTGTCGTAATGGTTGTCGTTCACCGCCGTGAATTTGCCCGTGTAGTCGCCGTGGACGAGACGGCACCAGCGGCAGTCGGTGGCGTGCCTCATGTTGAGGGCGCGTGCCTGACGGTCGGACAGTCCCTTGAGCGCCCAGTACCAGCGGCCCGGGGTCTGCCGGCTCGTGCGGCGTACGTGCATGTGCCCGCCGGCGCGGCCGGGTTCGTTGGAACGGGTGCGGATGCCGGCGATGAGGTCGCCGAGGTCGTCGAAGTCCTCGGCGGTGAGGATGCGGGTCTGGTATTCGAGTCCCTCGTCGAGGCTCAGGTCGGAACACCAGCCGGCGATGAGGCCGCTGTCCTTCATCCTGTCCATGTCGTGTCCGCCGTTGACCTCGATTTCGAGTCCGACAGTGAACATGTCCGGATGTTCGCGCATGGTACGCCATGCGGGGGAGTCGGGATAGTACGGCTCCCTGCCGCCGGCGGGCAGGCAGGACTCGCAGTAGCAGTCCCCAGAGTCGTCCCATCGGCGGCAGCCTTGGCATAGGTATTCGTCGCAGTTCTCGCAGACGGCGTAGCAGTCGCCGCATACGGGTTCGTCGCAATCGGTGCAGTGGCGGATGCAGTCTTCGCAGATGCCGCCTCCGCAGTCCACGCACCCGTATCGGCAGTCGCCGCATTCGTGCCGGCAGCCCCCGCATAGGGTCCTGCCGCAGTCGTCGCATGGCACGGCTTCGTCTGCCGCCGCCTGCTCGCCGCAGTCGTCGCATTCGATGTTCTTCCTGTCGTCCATCGTCTTTTCCTTCCGGTGGTCGGACGGTTCCCCCGTCCTTGTGGGTCGTCCCTATTTGTCGGACGCATGACGGTGGGCCGTCCGGGCCGTGGCGTTGCGCAGGGCGCGTAGACGATGCGGGCGTCCGGAGGCCCGTGGTATGCACCGCGGGGCGATGGTCGTCCCGTGTCGGACGCGCGGGGCCTTGCGAAACGCCGGCCCGGGCGGCACGCTGGCGTGCGACCGACATCATGTCCTCGTTCCGGTCCGGCCGGTCGGCGGTCGTGTTCCCTTCCGGGTGGGGGAGGCGGCCTCGGGGCCCGGAGGGAAGACGTCGTCTTCCCGGTTTCGCATGGTCTTCCCGTAGGGGTCGGTGGGATCGCCGGCATGCGGATGATTTGACTATCCGGGAAATTCGTTTTACGATATAGGAAGTTCGTTTTACGATATAGGAAGTGCCTTTGGGGTCTCCGTCGTCCGGTCCGCGGGTGGGGGAGGCGGCCTTGGGGCCCGGAGGGAAGGCATGGCCTTCCCGGTTTCGCATGGTCTTTCGTGGGGAGGTTCCGCATGTCCGAAGCGGTGGATGGTCTGACGTGGTCGCGGTCGAAGGCGGATCTGCGCCTGTACCGCGAACTGTTCGGCATGTCGGTGGCGGAGCTGGGCCGTCTGGCCGCGGTCAGCGGGCGGACGGTGCGTTCGTGGGAGGATCCGCGTGCGTGGGTGCCGGACAGGACCGCATGGATGGCGGTGGAGTCGTTGTGGCGCGACGCGGACCGCATGGCGTCCGGCCTCGCGGCGGACGCGGCGGCCGGTCCGGTGACGCTGCCGTACGGGACGGGCGCGTCGACGTTGGCGTGCATCGCGTCGAGGATCGCGGCGGGGCGCCTGTCGGCCGCGGGCGTGGCGTGGGACGCGTCGTTCCCCCATGCGCCCGGTCCGGACGGCGGCAAGGCGCGGTTCCGTCTGATGACGGACATGCTGCATGCCGGCGGTGAGCGTGGCGAGGCCCTGTTCGGCGTGTCCAGGCAGACGGTGATCGCGTGGAGGAATCCCCTTCTGGCGGGTTCCGTGCCGGCGATGGAGGCGTGGGATGCGCTCGATGCGCGGTGGAAGGCGATGGTGGGACGGGCGTCGGCCCTCGCGGACATGATGGCGGGCGCGGCGGTCCGGGCGGGCATGGACGGGCGGAGGCCCGTGGCCCCGCCGCTGACGTTCTATCGCCTGCGGTCGGATTGGGACGCGTGGCATGGTCCGGAGGACGGCGACTGGCTTCGCGAGGACTGTTCCGTGTGGCTGGCGGCGGTGCTGCTGAGGGATCGCGGCCTGCCGCCGTCGGCGGTGTACGCGGATCCGTATCCCGAGGCGGCGTTCTGACGGCCCGTCCGTGTCCCGGACGCGGCGGACGGACGCATATACGTATACGCTTATATATGCATATGTTTATGTGCTTATCCGTGTTCATCCGTTTTGTAGACATCGTGTCCCGGCCGCGCGTCCCCCGGACCCGATGATGGCTCCCGTGGGCGGACGTCGCGGACGGGCGGGAAACGGTTTCCCCCCGGGGACGTCCTCCGATGGAAGGAGTCGTCATGGCGCAGGAGACCATTCAGGGAGGGGAGCGGCGTTCGGAACGTTGGGCGCGCGTGAACTTCCCCAACAAGTTCGTGCATCCGCATGAGTACACGGCCCGGGACGGGCGCGTGTTCGACAAGATGTTCGTATCGATCCCGCCGGGCGTGAAGGTCAACGGCGTCGACGTGGGCGGATACGCGTTCGACCATTTCGCCAAGCCGCGCGAGATCGAGCGGAAGGCCAACGGCCGTCCGGTCGCGATCAACTTCCGTCCCGGCGAGCCGGTGCGCCTGTTCAAGGGCACCGGCGCGGAACGCCGCACGTTGGAGATCGCGAATCCGTGGGACCTGTGCCGGGCGGTGAAGGCGCACAACGACGAATACGCGAAGATCTATGGGACGGCACGGGCCGAGACGACGGAAGCGGTACGGAAACCCGTGGAGTCATCCGCCGATGCCGGCGGCCCGGCCGACGAATTCGACACGTTCGACGAATCGGCCGGAGTGTCCTATCATCCGGCCGATCCGGCCGACCCGATCAGCATGGCCGACCCGACCGCCTCGGCGGGCGCGACATTGTGATGGGGGTACGTCATATGGTCTCCCTCGAATGGATCAATCTGCGTTTCCCGAACGGGTTCGTCCACCCGTTCGTGTTCCGGGGGCGTGACGGCAGGGAGCATGAACGCCTGCTCGCGACCGTTCCGAAAGGCGTCATCGTGGACGGCATGGATGTCGGAGGCTATAGTCTGAGCGTCTTCGCGACCCGGTGGGCGAAAGAGCAGAAGGCCGATGGCAGGCCGGTGAACATCGGGTTGAGGGCGAGCCGGCCGGTCGAACTGTTCCGGGGCCGTGGACGCTCCCGTCATACCATCCGATTGGCCGGGCCGGGACCGTTGCGTGACGCGTTGGACAGGCGCCGCGACGGAATACGGGCGAGGGACGACACCTCATCCGCCCGATCCGAGGGGACGCCACGGGCCGGGGATCCCGGCCCGCGTGATCCATGCGCGCCAGCGGAACCGGTCAGGGGAAATCTGGAGGACGCAGCCCCGCCGGCAAAGGGACCTGCCGGCGGGTCGGGCATGGACCTGTTCAACCATCTCGCCTACGACAACGGCTTCGTCTCGCGCATGGATTGCCTCGTCACCCAGTTCGCCCGGGATTTTGTGCATCACGGCTATGATCCGCATGCCGCCTTGGATGAGGTGCGCGGACTTGTGTCCGCCGGCGTCAGCCTGTTGGAATCCTCCACGGGCGACACCTACGACGGCGAGGCGGTGGATTGCGCGGCGACCCTCGCCCTTTCCGCCGTGACATCGGCGATCAACGGATGTATCGGCGTGTTCGTCGACCGGGGCGAAGGCGATCCCCGGATCGTCGTCGCGAACATCCAGGAGCGCCGTGCCCGCATGGACGACTACTTCGCGGAACGGGCCATGATGTCGGAGGACATGCGCCTGCGCACTACGTATACGATCGGCCCGCCGTCCACGACGCGATGCCTGCACGCGTTCGTAACTACGTGCGGAGCCGTCGACGGGACCGATCTGTTCGGGGACCTAGACCCGGCTCCGACGCTCAACGCCGGCACGTCAATGCCGGCGTTGACGAGATAGCGGGTGGCTTGGAGGAACACGATATGGCAGGTTTCACGATTCCCAGGGCCTTCGTGTCGTTGGACCCGTGGTCCGGCATGCTGCTCGTCGGCATGCCCCGTGGCGTCGCATTGCCCGACGGGCGCGACATCGGGGGATACAGCCTATGCAAGTCCGCCACCGAGGGGGGAACAGGCCGACTGGGCAGTACTGGAGAACGTGCGTGTCACGTTGGATGACGGTTCGCCCGTCCGCCTGTCGCATGGTACGGGCGAAGACATCGAATCCGTATCCGTCAACGCGGCGACCCTCGCCCACGCCGTCACATTCCATCTCGAAGAGGCGTGGCATCCCGCCGGCATCACGTACGATGGGGATTCGCGTGACTATGATCCGACGGACGTGACGGATCCGACGAACCTCGCCGGCGGCATGACGGCGGGAGGACCGACGCTATAGTGTCCGGATCCTCCCGCGCATGTCCGCTTGTAGGCGTTGCGGCGTGCGGATAGCTTGAAGGTAAAAAGCAGAAATCACACTCAATAGCTCGAATGGGACAGACCCGCCCATCGGGAACGCGCCCCTGGAACTGGCGGTCAGAGAACGTATAGGAACCGTTTCTTCCTCGTCGACGCCACTCACGTGCTCCGGTTCCCATATTCCCATCTGAAATCGGATCAAGGCAACCAATTCCAAAGACCGTGGTATCGTCAACCACACCCCAGAGAAAGCATGCGAAAGACGAATGCCCTCCGTGGAATCGGAGAACCCGAATTTCGTAGAGTGTTTCTTGAAATCGTACTCTCTGCCGATCGGAATACCAGAGATCCCGGCACACGCACGGCTAGATACCCCCCGAAAAAGTATCCTCCACTCACCCAGTCCCATCCGCGAACAAAAACGACGAGCCGTATAACTTCCTAAAAAACCCCTAAAAAACAAGACGGCCATAAAAAAAGAGACTTAAGACAATCATGAAAATAAAAATTTCGGGGGGGGGGGATTTGGCTCCCGTCTTGAAGATAGCCTCTGAATAAAAAGATAACTCGCAGAACGAGACGAAAACACCCTCAAACTGGCCAATTCCACCGCGAAACCGGGCCGACAGGACGCCCCAAACCGAACCTCCGTGATGGGGAACAAGCATTGGCCGACAAAAGCAAGGAGACCGAACCATGCGCCCAACATCACAAGGCGGAAAACCAAAACCTTCCCCCTCAAAGGCAGATAACACACGTCTAAAAGCACAGGGCCACCATGTAGCACAACCCGGTGCAAGCACGTTCCTGCGACATAGATTGGCGTGCGTTGTCACCGCCGTGGCCATTCTGCTTGCCACGGTGACCGCCGGTACCGTCTGGGCGGTCGAGCCGACGGATTTCACGGACCGTATCACCGGGGTCGAGATCAAGTATTCCCCGGACGGCTACACCTGGGGCGATGTTCCCGCGGAGGGCGTCGAGAAGACCGGGCATTTGAGATTCAACATCCAATGGTCGTTGGACAGGAACTATCTGGATTCGAACAGTGCCATCCAATACAGGCTGCCGGGCGAATTCCGGCTGGTCAGGGCCGACAGCGGCGTCGTCTACAACGACAGGAACGCCGATCCCATGGGCACGTACGAGGTGAGCGCCGACGGACACATCGTCATCCATTACAACGAGACATACGTGAAAACGAACCGGAACAGCGTACTGACGGGCCATCTCGAATTCCAGGCCAACGTCTCGGACATGAAAACCGGCACGGACGAGAGGATCCATATCAGCATCCCGCCCCATTCGACGGAGATCCCCATCAACAGGACCAGCGGCATGTCGATCGACAAGAAGGCCGTGGAAATCGACAGCGCCAACGGCATCGTGAAGTACACCGCCACGGTGAACAGCGACAAGGGCACCTACGGGCCCGTGATCGTCGAGGACCGGATGCTCTCCGACTCCCTGACCCTCGACCAGGGCAAGGGGTTCACCGTCACCCGCAACGGCGGCGACATCTCATCCATCATCACCCCGACCGCGACGGGAAAGGGATTCAGGCTGGCCTTGGAGCGCATGGATCCCGGCGACCGGTACGAGATAACGTACTACGGCAGGATCACGGCCGACGCAGCCGGTACGGACGCGACGGTCGTAAACCAGGTGAAGGCCACGTCCAAACGGGGCAACGGCGACGATTTCTCCGTGGATAAACGGGTGGAGACCAACGTCTCCACTAGGCCCGACGTGTCGAAAAGCGGCGGGATCACGGCCGGCGGCAAGACGAAATGGACGATCGGCATCGACACCAAGAACAGGGACATCGTCGGCTGGACGCTGACCGACACGCCATCGGCGAACATCACCCTGCCTGACACGGTGCACATCAGTCCGGCCGTGAACGGATCGGACACCATCAGCGTCGGCGGCAGCGGCTTCACCTTTCCCGTGAACTCCACCGGCGATCCGGCCACGCACAAGTACACCATCACCTACGAGACCGACATGCCGGCCGTGGTTGACGGGACCACCAGGGTGGACAACACTGCGACCCTGACCCCGCCCGGGCCCGGCGGGGATCCCGGCTCCGGAAGCGCCGAGGTCGATTACGGGCAGCGTGTGAGGGACAGCTTGTACAAGTCCGGCCAGGGCGCGAACGAGCTCGCGGACGGCACCGCCGAACTCAAATGGGCCGTCAGCCTGAAATCCCCGCTCGAGGATTCTGCGGGCTGGACCTATACCGACAGACTCGAACAGCCCGAAAACGGCGTACACTACATTTCCGGGAGCCAGTGGGACATGCTGGTCGCGTCCGTCAGGCAACGCCTGCAATGGGCGGGCGAACCGCTCAAAAGCCAGGCCGAAAGCGTCCGGTTCACGCAGGACAGGGACACGGCGGGCCGTATCGTGGGCTTCACGATCCAGTCCGACGGCGTGTTCCCACAGGGCGGGCAGCTCTATTTCGAATACTCCTCGACCGGTGTCACGAACGCGCAGGCGGAAACGGTGTTCCGTAACCAGGCCGGTTTCAACGGGGCCACCCATACCGGCGAGAACCGGCTCACCCCGTCCCACACGAGCAGCGAGAAATACGATCTGAAAAGCAACATCACGGGCGACAGCGGCCATGACATGTCGGACCTGGACACGGCCGTGCAGAACGGCGGCCGGGTTCGCTACCTAGGGTGGAAGATCGTCACGAAGGTCGCACCGAAGGACCGGCATGCCGACATGAGAATCACGGAACTGCTGCCGGCCGGCAAGGTCGCCCTGCTCGCCAACGCCGACAAGCCTGGCCTGGGCTTCCAGGTCGGCGACGGAGCAGAAAGCGAGTTCGGGTTCGACACGTCGGGCAACGCGTCGGTGACCGTGAGGGGTGTGCGGGTGACCGCCGCCAGACAGTCCGACGGGTCCATCGTCATCACGGTGCCCAAGGAGCTCCTAGAAAAACTCGGAAACCGGGACCAGGACGCCATCAGCGTGTACGTGCGCGCGACGTTGGCCGACGGCGTGCTGTCCGGCAGCGGGGTCCGACATGCCACAATCGAGAATTCGGTCGTGGTCTCCGGCGGGGACGACGGCGGAATCCTTGATCGGAAAACACAGCGGCAGACCATTTCGGATGACCGGTACAAGGGCATGCTCTCCAAAAGCCATCCCGTCTCGCCCGACGGCCATTACGCGGGCAACGTCATCACCTACAGCGTGGTCATCAACCCCGCGGGCAGGAAGATGCTCACCGACCCAAACGCCACCTTGCGGCTGCGTGACGAGCTGACCTACACCCACAACGAGTATTATTCGAAGCTCCGTATCTCGTACGTGCCCGGAAGCGCGAAACTATACGAGGGCGTCAGGGATTCCTCCGGGAAAACCGTAGCGGACGAATCCAAACCCGTGGGAATGGACGACTTCCATTATGAAAGCGTCGTCGCCGACGCGGCGCAGGGGACGATGAGGAACATCATCACCGCTACGGTGCCCGACGGGAAACCGCTCGTCCTGCAATACAGGTACAGGTTCTCCGGCACGGAGAACACGTGGACCGGCAACGTGTCCAACACCGTCTCCTTGGACGGGCAGGGCTCGACTAGCGATACCCTGAGCTTCCAGATCAGGAAGAGTAGCGCGGGCGGCGACGTTTCGACCATCGCCGTCTACAAGCATGATTCGAGGAACTATAACAAGCCGCTGAAGGGGGCCATGTTCAGGCTCTACAGGTACAACGGCTCCACCTACGAGCCCGTCAGGGACGCCCATGGCGGGGATCGCATCTTCACCACCGGCGCGGACGGCCAAGTCGATATCGACGGCAAGGACATCGACTACAACACCGCCTACTATCTGGAGGAGATCAAAGCCCCCGACGGCGACTATGTCCTCCCGACCGGGCAAGGGGTACGGACCTATTTCATCCGTCCGGATGGTTCGGGCTCCGCGGTCAGCAAGCCTGCCGGGTTCACGGGCAGGAGCGTGTATCTGGGCGACATCATCGACATCGCCAACACGCGTGCCGTCGCATTGCCGTCGACCGGTGGCATGGGCGATGCCTGGTTCATTGGAG
>OGEZ01000254.1_pt1 | contig 55336 bp, 37 predicted proteins | sample 1570831 | NCBI WGS metagenome assembly OGEZ01 (sample SAMEA2582059, study PRJEB24529) | metagenome | biome: Human gut stool | place: China | collected 2011
TTCCACCCACTTTGCCTCCATGCAGAAGGACCAGGGCTTCTGGCCTGCCACCATGTACCTGGAGGGCCTTGACCAGTACCGCGGCTGGTTCCAGTCCTCCATGCTCACCGCCGTGGGCGCGCTGGGCAAGGGTGCGCCCTTCAAGGAGTGCCTGACCCACGGCTGGACCGTGGACGGCGAGGGCCGTGCCATGCACAAGTCTCTGGGCAACGGTGTGGACCCCGCTGACATCTTCAAGAAGTACGGCGCCGACCTGCTCCGTCTGTGGGCCGGCAGCGCTGACTACCATGTGGATGTGCGCTGCTCCGATAACATCTTCAAGCAGCTCTCCCAGAACTACCTGAAGTTCCGCAACACCGCCCGGTACTGCCTGGGCAACCTCAACGGCTTCGATCCTGAGAACCTGGTGAAGCCCGAGGAGATGCTGGAGCTGGACAAGTGGGCGGTGACCAAGCTCAACGAGCTGACCCAGAAGTGCTTCGCCGCCTATGATAACTACGAGTTCCACGTGGTCTCCCACGCCATCAACGACTTCTGCGTGGTGGAACTGTCCTCCTTCTATCTGGATATCATCAAGGACCGCCTCTACTGCGAGGAGAAGGACGGCCTGAAGCGCCGCTCCGCCCAGACCGCCCTGTGGCTCATCCTGGACACCATCACCAAGCTGTTTGCCCCCATCCTGGCCTTCACCTGCGACGAGATCTGGCAGGCTATGCCTCACCGCGCCGATCAGGATGCCCGCAACGTGGTGCTCAATGAGATGAACAAGCCCTTTGCCGACTATGCCCTCAGCGAGGACGAGATGGCCAAGTGGGACAAGATCATCGACGTGCGTACCGCTGTCAACGGCGTGCTGGAGAGCGCCCGGAACGAGAAGAAAATCGGCAAGAGCCTGGAGGCCGCCGTGGCCCTCACCGTTCCTGCCGAGGACGCCTTCCTGGCCGAGATGGACGAGGAGTATCTGGCTGACCTGTTCATCGTTTCCCAGGTGAACGTCACCGTGGGCGAGGCCCTGGCTGTTCAGGTCTCCGAGGCCAAGGGCGAGAAGTGTGAGCGCTGCTGGAAGCACCACATCAAGGTGGGTTCCGATGCGAATCATCCTACTCTCTGCCCCCGCTGCGCCGCTGTGGTGGCTGCCGAGAACCTGTAAGATTCTTCCCCATAAAACCCCAAAGCGGGCTGCCGACGGCAGCCCGCTTTTTTAAAAGTTTTCCACATTTTCTGGTGTTTTTGTGGAAAGTAAAGTACAATAGAGAAAAACGGAAGGAAATGAGGTGCCGTGATGACCGATGTAATCGTGGTGGGAGGCGGCCCGGCCGGACTCACCGCCGGGCTGTATCTGGCCCGAGCGGGGCGCAGCGTGCTGGTGCTGGAGGAGAGCACCCCCGGCGGACAGATCAACTTCTCCCCCCTTGTGGAAAACTATCCCGGTCTGCCCCGGGTGGCGGGCAGTGAGTTGGGGGACACCCTGGCTCAGCAGGCCCAGGACCTGGGCGCTCAGCTGGAGTATGAGAGCGTCACCGCCGTGACCCCCCTGGAGGACGGCTTCCAGGTGGACACCGACTGCGGCAGCCATACCTGCAAGGGGCTGATTCTCGCCACCGGTGTGCGCCACCGTCCCCTGGGTCTTCCCGGTGAGGAGGATTTGGTAGGTCAGGGCATCTCCTACTGCGCCGTGTGCGACGGCCCCTTCTGTAAGGGTAAGCCCGTGGCCGTAGTGGGCGGCGGCGACACTGCCCTCCAGGACGCCCTGTTTTTGGCCCAGTTGTGTCCTCAGGTGACCCTCATTCACCGCCGGGACCAGTTCCGGGGCGCCCAGCGGCTGGTGGATCAGGTTCTCACCTGCCCCAACATTCAGTGCCTCATGGACAGCACGGTGGAGGCACTGGATCAGGCGGACGGCCAGCTCACCGGCATCCAGGTAAAGAATAAGGTCACCGGAGAGACCACCGCCCTGGTGGTGGACAACCTGTTTGTGGCGGTGGGGCAGCAGCCTCAAAACCAGCTCTTTGCCGACCTGGTGGAGCTGGACGGGGCGGGGTATATCCGCTCTTCCGACTGCCGCACCAGCCGGCCCGGGGTGTATGCCGCTGGAGATTGCCGGACCAAAGATGTGCGGCAGCTGACTACTGCCGTCAGCGACGGCACGGTAGCCGCCCTGCTTTTCTTGGAAGAAACATAATCTATAAAGGGAAAATGTGCCTTTCTGAGAGATCAGAAAGGCACGAAAGAATCGCCGGGGGACGGCTCCGATGAGCGCCATCGCACAGCGGGCGCTCATAGTCCCCTTTCCCCCGGTCCCACTGTTGCGGGGGCGGGTCACTTTGGGCTTTTGGTAGCTTCCGGCGGCCTAAGCTTTGACCGTGCGCTCTCCTACTCCCGGCCCACTGGGGCCTACCGCTTTGAAATTTGCCGTTCCGGTAGTTCTATCCAACACCGCCTACCCCCTGCCTACTTGTTGGGTGCGTGCGTGGTCGGACGTGCCAGCTTTCCTGGCTTTGCCAGGGTAGGCGGTGCTATTTCAGCGCAATGTCTATCAAATTTTACACATAAAGGGCCTAAGGCCCGAGGCAAGTGGTATCACAGAACTTGTCTTTGCCCGCCGGGAGGTCATAACCAATCCTCCAGTCAGGCGTCCCCCGTAAATGGGGTCCGGGGCAAGCCGCCTATGAGCGCCCGCTGCGCGAAGGCGCTCATCGAAGGCGGCGCCCCGCAGGGCGAAACTTAATAAACACAAAAAAGGTAGGAGCGACAGAAAACGTTACTCCTACCTTAAATTTTATTACGGGCGCAGAGGCGAAACGAAGTTTCGCACAAAGTTCTTTTGCTTACTTTTCTTTCAAGAAAAGTAAGTTACAGGTCGATGACCTCACCGGAGAGAACTTCGCGGCCATCCACGACCAACTCGCCGTCCCGGTAGTCCACGGTCAAGCGCTGACCGCTCTCCACCTGATCGGCGATGATCTTCCGGCTGATAAGGGTCTCCACGGTGTGCTGGAGGTACCGGCGCAGAGGACGGGCGCCGTAGATGGGATCGTAGGCGCTGTCGATGATGAAGTCCTTGGCAGCGGGGGTGAGCTCCACCGTGAGCTGCTTGTCCTCCAGACGGCGGTTAATGTCGGCCACCATCAGGTCGATGATGTGGGTCACGTTGTCCTTGGTCAGAGGCTTGTAGAAGACGATTTCGTCCAGACGGTTGAGAAATTCGGGACGGAAGGAGCGCTTCAAGAGCTCATTCACCTGATCCCGGGCCTCCTGGGAGATCTCACCGTCCGCACCAATGCCGTCCAGCAGGAACTGGCTGCCCAGGTTGGAGGTCAGAATGATAATGGTGTTCTTAAAGTCCACGGTACGGCCCTGGCTGTCGGTGATGCGGCCGTCGTCCAGCACCTGCAGCAGGATGTTGAACACATCGGGGTGGGCCTTCTCCACCTCATCAAAGAGGATGACGCTGTAAGGTTTGCGGCGTACGGCCTCGGTGAGCTGGCCGCCCTCCTCGTAGCCCACATATCCCGGAGGCGCACCGATCAGACGAGAGACGGAGAACTTCTCCATGTACTCGGACATATCGATGCGCACCAGGTTCTTCTCGCTGTCGAACAGAGCCTCGGCCAGAGTCTTGGCAAGCTCGGTCTTACCGACACCGGTGGGGCCCAGGAACAGGAAGGAGCCGATGGGCTTGTTGGGGTCGGCGATGCCGGCGCGGCTGCGCAGGATGGCCTCGCTGACAAGGCGCACGGCCTCGTCTTGGCCCACCACACGCTGGTGGAGGATGTCCTCCAGGTGCAGCAGCTTCTCCCGCTCGCCCTCCATGAGACGGGCCACGGGGATGCCAGTCCAACGCTCGATGATGCGGGCGATCTCCTCCTCGGTGACCTTATCCCGCAGCAGAGAGCGCTGCTTGCCCTCGTTGGCGATCTGCTCCTCCGCCTCCAGGGCCTTTTTCAGCTCGGGGATCTTGCCGTACTGGAGCTCGGCGGCCTTATTGAGGTCGTACTCCCGCTGGGCCTTCTCCAACTGGGCGTTGGCGGCCTCCAGCTCCTCGCGGAGCTTCTGGACCTTGCCGATGGCGTTCTTCTCGTTGTCCCACTGGGCCTTCTTGGCGTTGAACTCCTCCCGCATGTCGGAGAGTTCCTTCTGGATCTCCGCCAGGTGCTCCTGGGAGATCTTGTCGGTCTCCTTTTTCAGAGCGGCCTCCTCAATCTCATGCTGGATGATCTTGCGCTGGATGATATCCAGCTCGGTGGGCATGGAGTCCATCTCGGTGCGGATCATGGCGCAGGCCTCATCCACCAGGTCGATGGCCTTATCGGGGAGGAACCGGTCGGTGATATACCGGTTCGAGAGGGTAGCAGCGGCAATGATGGCGCCGTCGGTGATCTTCACGCCGTGGTAGACCTCATAGCGCTCTTTCAGGCCACGGAGAATGGCAATGGCGTCCTCCACGGAGGGCTCATTGACCATTACGGGCTGGAACCGGCGCTCCAGGGCGGCGTCCTTCTCGATATACTGGCGGTACTCGTTGAGGGTGGTGGCGCCGATGCAGTGCAGCTCGCCCCGGGCCAGCATGGGCTTGAGCAGGTTGCCTGCGTCCATGGAGCCCTCGGTCTTGCCGGCACCCACAATGGTGTGCAGCTCGTCGATGAAGAGAATGATGCGGCCCTCGCTCTTCTTCACCTCGTTGAGGACGGCCTTCAGCCGCTCCTCAAATTCGCCCCGGTACTTGGCGCCTGCGATGAGGGAGCCCATATCCAGGGAGAAGATGGTCTTGTCCTTCAGGCTGGCGGGCACATCGCCCTTGACAATCCGCTGAGCCAGGCCCTCGGCAATGGCAGTTTTGCCGACGCCGGGCTCGCCGATGAGGACGGGGTTATTTTTGCTCTTCCGGCTCAAAATCCGGATGACGTTACGAATTTCGTCGTCACGGCCGATGACAGGGTCCAGCTTGTTCTGACGGGCCCGGTCCACCAGGTCGGTGCCGTACTTTTTCAGGGCGTCGTAGGTCTCCTCCGGGTTGTCGGAGGTGACACGCTGGTTGCCACGGACGCTGGCCAGAGCCTGCATGACCTTCTCTTTGGTCACGTTATAGGTGCGGAACAGCTCCTTCAAGTTGGAGTTGGGCCGCTCCATCAGACCGAGGAGCAGATGCTCCACGGAGATATACTCGTCCTTCATGGCGGCGGCCTGCTCCTGGGCGGCGGTGAGGGCGCGGTCCACATCCTGGGCCACGTACACCTTGTCGGCCTCCCGGCTGCCGCCGGACACCTTGGGCAGCTTGTTCACCAGGTCGGCAGCCGCCGCCTGGAAGCTGGGCACCGTCATACCCATGGCGGTGAGCAGCTGGGGAATAAAGCCCTGCTCGTCGCTGACCAGAGCCAACAGCAGGTGCTCCTGCTCGATCTGCTGGTTGCCGTGGGCCTGGGCGATGTCCTGAGCCCCCTGGATGGCGGCCAGAGACTTCTGGGTAAACTGATTCATATTCATAGTAAGAAACCCTCCTTTTCATGGGGTTTGATGTTTTGGTAATTTAGCACTCCTATAAACTAAGTGCTAAATGAATGATAGACCAAGTTTTTGAAAAATGCAAGAGAAAGTTTGAAAAAAGGGCGGGTAATTTACCCGCCCTTTCAGAGAGTTACTGTTACTCGATGGCGATCTTCCGGCTCTGGGGGATCACCTCGCCCTGCTTGGGCAGGGTCAGCTTCAGCACGCCGTTATCATAGGCGGCGGTGATGTTTTCCTCCTGGATGCCGGAGACGTCAAAGGAGCGCTGGTAGCTGCCGCAGCGGCGCTCCCGGCACAGGTACTTGCCCTCCTCCTTCTTTTCGGAGGTCTCCTGGTGCTTGGCGGTGATGGTGAGAACGCCGTCCTGCAGGTGCAGGTCGATGTCGCCCTTATTAAAGCCGGGCAAATCAGCCTCCAGCAGGTAGTGGTCGCCCTTGTCCTGGATGTCGGTGCGGAAGGCGGGCAGCTGGCGTTGGCTGGCGGGGAACATGGAACGCTCAAATTCATCAAACAGGTCGTTGAAGCTGTTGCTCATACGTCCAAAGGGAATCATGCTATACATAATCAAAACTCCTTTCGGCCCAATGGGGAGCGGTTTGTATTTGCTCCCGGGCCCTTCTGAACTTTGACTTTAGTATAGTGCCCAATTATGAACAGTTCTTGCAAACATTGTGTCTAAATTGTAAATTCTAGCACTCTAAATATGAGAGTGCTAATTTTGAAGAGACAGCCTTGCCCCAAAAAGTGGAGGCTGATATAATGAAACAGAAGAAAACCGCCCTGTGGGCGGATTCCCATGTATAAATATAAAAGGAGGAACCCCATTGAAGATCCTTGTGTACGGCCCCAAGGCCCGCTATGACGCCTACATGCCCGACTTTGCCGCCCAGCTGGGAGCAGAGCTGGTGTTCTGCACTCTGGACCAGTCGCCCCGCCAGGCGGCGGCGGAAAACCCCGACGCCCAGGTGCTCTTTGACGACCCCATTGTGGACGTGGGCCGGGAGATCATCGACCTGCTGCCCAACCTGAAGCTCATCCAGTCGGAGGGCGTGGCCTTCAACCGCATCGACCTGGAGGTGGCCCGGGAAAAGGGGATCTTCGTGTGCAACAACAAGGGCTGCAACGCCGACTCCGTGGCCGAACACACCGTCATGCTCATGCTCATGGCCCTGCGCCACGGCATCACCGGCCACAACGCGGTGAAGGCGGGCCTCCAGGTGAAGATGAAAGAGGCAGTGATGGCCTCGGGCAGCCCGGAGCTGGGTGAGCAGACCGTGGGCCTAGTGGGCTTCGGCGACATTGCTCAGGCCACCGCCCGGCGTCTCAAGCCCTTCGGCTGTAAGATGTACTATTACAGTCTCCACCGCCGTTCACCCGAGGTGGAAGCCGACTTTGGGGTGGAATACCTGCCCCTGGAGGAGCTGGCTGCCGCCTGCGACATCCTCTCCCTCCACTGCGCCGTCAATGACCAGACCCGGAACATGGTAAACGCCGACTTGGTCGCCAAGATGAAGCCGGGCATCATCCTGGTAAACACCGCCCGGGGTGACCTGGTGGACAATCTGGCGGTGCGTCAGGGCCTGATCGATGGGCGCATCGGCGGCATCGCCATGGACACCCTGGCCCCCGAGCCCACCCCCGCCGACCACCCTCTGGTGGATCTGCCCGCGGAGATCGCCGACCGGGCCATCTACTCCCCCCACCTGGGCGGCAACACCGGCGGTTCCTTCCGCCGGGCGCATAACAATATGTGGAACAATGTGAAGCTCATCCAGGAGGGCAAGCGGCCTAATTTTGTGGTAAATGGGCTGTAATCATTCTTTTTAAAAGCAAAACCGCAGTCGGAGTAAACCGGCTGCGGTTTTTTGTTTGGGGGACGGGGGTGTAACTTTCATCGATCCGGGTGAGGAAGTCTACGGCGGTCAGGTGGTGGGCGAGCATGTCCACGACAACGACCTCGTGATCAATGTCACCAAGGCCAAGCAGCTTACCAACGTGCGCGCGTCGGGTTCCGATGAGAAGGCCCGTGTGATTCCCAAGACGGTGATGAGCCTTGAGGAGTGTCTCGAGTATATCCGCGAAGACGAACTTGTGGAGGTGACTCCGAAGAGTATGCGTATGCGCAAGATTCTCCTTGACCACTTGGAGCGGAAGCGGGCTGGGAAGGAGTAAAAAGCCTCACCCCCTGCCCCTCTCCCAAGGAGAGGGGGGACCGTGCGGCATCCCGTGCCCCTTCTCCCCTCTCCTTGGGAGAGGGGTCGGGGGTGAGGCTATTGATAGTCTTCAGCGCCTGCACCCCGCACCAGTCAAACTCCACGCTGGAACCGATGCGGTAAGCTCCAGACCCAAGTACAACGATACTGCGGTGGTCGCCCAAGTAATGAACATCGTTGGCCACGCCGCTATAGGTAAGGTACAGGTAGTTGGTCTGGGCAGGATATTCGGCAGCCAGCGTGTCTATCTGCTTCACCACGGGGACGATGCCGCGCTCCTTGCGGTGGCGGCGCAAGGTGACGATGGCGTCTTCCATCTCGCCCTCCATGCCGATGGCGCGGGCCACCTGGAAGTCGGAGAAGCCCTGACGCTTGGCCCTACGCAACAGGTCGTCGGGCAGGTCGGCAAGCAGCTTGTGGTTGCCTGCCCACTCGTGCAGTTCCTTCGAGGTGCGCATGATGTTCATCAGCTTCTCCAGGAACCAGCGGTCTATCTTGGTCAGCTCGTGTATCTGGTCTATGGTGTAGCCGGCACGGAAGGCTTTCGAGATGACGAAAATACGTTTATCGGTCGGCTCGCGCAGTGCCTTGTCTATGTCGGGAATGACGAGTTCCTTGTTCTCTACAAAGCCGTGCATGCCTTGGCCTATCATACGCAGACCTTTCTGAATGGCTTCCTCGAAGGTGCGGCCGATGGCCATGACCTCACCCACGGACTTCATCGACGAACCCAGTTCCTTGTCTACGCCGTGGAACTTGCCGAGGTCCCAGCGCGGTATCTTGCACACTACGTAGTCCAGCGCAGGCTCGAAGAAGGCCGAAGTAGTCTTGGTCACGGAGTTCTTCAGGTCGAACAGGCCGTAGCCCAAGCCCAGCTTGGCGGCCACAAATGCCAGCGGATAGCCGGTAGCCTTCGACGCCAGAGCCGACGAACGGCTAAGACGGGCATTGACCTCGATGACGCGGTAGTCCTCGGACTGGGGGTCGTAGGCATACTGCACGTTACACTCGCCCACGATGCCGATGTGGCGGATGATGCGGATGGCCAGCTCGCGCAGCTTGTGGTAGTCGGTGTTCGACAGTGTCTGGCTGGGAGCGATGACGATACTTTCGCCCGTGTGGATGCCCAGCGGGTCGAAGTTCTCCATGTTGCAGACGGTGATACAGTTGTCGAAACGGTCGCGCACTACCTCGTACTCCACTTCCTTCCAGCCGCGCAGGCTCTTCTCGACAAGCACCTGGGGCGAGAAGGAGAAGGCCTTCTCGACCAGCACGTTCAGTTCCTCCTCGTTGTCGCAGAAGCCCGAACCCAGTCCGCCCAAGGCATAGGCGGCACGGACGATGACCGGATAGCCCAGCTCGCGGGCGGCGCGACGGGCGTCTTCGGCGTTCTCGACGGCCTCGCTCTTGATGGTTTTCACGTCGATTTCGTTCAGTTTCTGCACGAAGAGTTCGCGGTCTTCGGTGTCGATGATGGCCTGTACGGGGGTACCCAGCACCTGCACGTTGTACTTCTCCAGCACGCCTTCCTTATAGAGTGCCACGCCGCAGTTCAGCGCCGTCTGACCGCCGAAGGCCAGCATGATGCCGTCGGGGCGTTCCTTTTCAATCACCTTCTCGACGAAGTAAGGGGTGACGGGCAGGAAGTAAATCTGATCGGCCACACCCTCCGAAGTCTGCACGGTGGCAATGTTGGGGTTGATGAGGACGGTCTGGATGCCCTCTTCCTTGAGGGCCTTAAGTGCCTGCGAACCGGAGTAGTCGAACTCGCCGGCCTCGCCGATCTTCAGCGCGCCGCTTCCGAGCAGCAGGACTTTTCGTATGTTGTTCTCTTTCATATCTTGTTTTTTCGTTGCTAAATGGTCGTTAATGTTTGTATACCTCAGAAGGTTGTCCGCCCAAAGCGATGCGTTTGCTCACTAAATGCGGCGCATTTGCTCATTAAATGCGGCGCATTTTGTCACAAAACGCGGTGAGTTTTGCCACAAAAGGCGGCGCGTTTTTTCTACATTCAGAGCAGCTTCACGAACTCGTCGAAAAGGAACTCCGTATCTGTAGGACCAGAGGCAGCTTCGGGGTGGAACTGTGCTGAGAACCAGGGGTTGCGCTTGTGGCGGATGCCCTCGTTCGATCCGTCGTTCATGTTGACGAACAGCGGTTCCCAGTCGGCGCCCAGCGTGTTGTTGTCCACCGCGTAACCGTGGTTCTGACTGGTGATGAAGCAACGTTCGGTGCCCACCATGCGCACGGGCTGGTTGTGGCTGCGGTGTCCGTACTTCAGTTTGTATATCTTGGCCCCGCCTGCCTTCGAGAGGAGCTGGTTGCCCATGCAGATGCCGAAGATGGGGAGCTTCTCGTTCTGCATGGCGCGGCGGATGTTCTGCACGGCGGCGTCGCACGTATCAGGGTCGCCCGGTCCGTTGGAGATGAACAGGCCGTCGAACTGCAAACCGTTGAAGTCGTAATCCCAAGGCACACGGATTACTTCGACCCCACGCTTCAGCAAACAGCGCAAAATGTTGGTCTTTACGCCGCAATCGACAAGGACGACCTTCTTTCTTAATGAAGAATGAGGAATGAAGAATGAAGAATCGAGCTGCGCGATGGAGGCGTTCAACTCCTCCTTGGGCAGGACGGTGGCCAGCGAATAACTCTTGTCGCCGGCGTAAACGATAATGTCCTTGCAGGAAACGCGGTCTACATAGTTCACCTCACCGTAATTAAATGAAGAATGAAGAATGTCGGCTTCGCCTCCGAATGAAGAATTGCCATGCGGCGCAGCAGCGCAGCCTGATTCTTCATTCTTAATTCTTAATTCTTCATTTCCACCGAAGGTTGATTCTTCATTCTTCATTCTTAATTCTTCATTATCATCGAATACGATGCGCCCCATCATGACGCCATGCTCGCGCAGCACCTTGGTCAGCTCGCGGGTATCGATGCCCGTGATGCCGGGCACGTGTTCGCGCTTCAGCCAGTCGGCCAGGCTCTCCACGGCGTTCCAGTGGCTGTAGTTTTCGGAATAGTCGCTCACGATGATGGCCTCGGCGTGTATCTTCTCGCTCTCCATGAAGGTGGCCAGTCCGTTGCCTTCGATGGTGAAGGGCGGCACGCCGTAGTTGCCCACCAGCGGGTAGGTCAGAGTCATCAACTGGCCGGCATACGAGGGGTCCGTCAGGCTCTCGGGATATCCCGTCATGGCCGTATTGAACACCACCTCGCCTGCTACCGGCTTTTCATAACCGAACGACTGGCCGCGGAAGCGGGTACCGTCGTCGAGGATAAGGGTTACGTTTCTCATTGTCTGTTCGTATCGTTATTGTTACTGTTGTTGTCTTTGTTCTTCCTCTTCTTCATCACACTCAGGGCAAAGGCCATGGCTACGCCCATGGGCAACCAGAGGGCCAGGTTGTCGAAAATGATGCCGAAGGCCGTACCTAATGACAGGCCGATGGCCAGCGAGGAACCGTCGATGTATTCTTTGTCCTTCTGCTTCTGTTCTTCCATATACTTAGAATTGATAGACTTGTTCGATGTAGTCGATGAAGGCCCTGTTGAGCAGCTTCACGCCGCCGGGCGTGGGATAGTCGCCGCTGAAGTACCAGTCGCCCGGATGGTTGGGGCAGGCCTCGTGCAGCCCTTCGAGGGGCTGGTAGACAATCTGCACCTTGGCACGGACGCTATCAGGCTTGAGCAGTTCCACCATCTTGGCCGCTATCTCGTCGTCGGTGAAGGGGGCGTAAATGTCCTTCACGTAGTTCACCATCTGCTCCTTGGGCAGGTCGGCCTGCGCCTTGGCCTTGCGGTAGGCAGCGGCAATGACGTCCTTCATGTCGCGGTCGCGCAACAGCTCGATGGCAGCACGGAAGGCGATGAACTCGCTCATGCGGGCCATGTCGATGCCATAATAGTCGGGATAGCGCACCTGTGGCGAAGAGCTGACGATGACAATCTTCTTCGGATTGAGACGGTCCAGAATGCCGATAATGCTTTGGCGCAAGGTAGTACCGCGAACGATGGAGTCGTCGATGATGACGAGATTGTCCACCCCAGCCTCCAGACTGCCGTACGTAATGTCGTAAACGTGGGCCGCCAGGTCGTTGCGCGTGTTGCCTTCGGCAATGAACGTGCGCAGCTTGATGTCCTTGATGGCCACCTTCTCGCTACGGATGCGGCGCGACAGGATGCGTTCCAGTTCGTCGTGACTGGGGTTGTGGCCCAAAGCGGCTATCTGTTTCACCTTCTCCTCGTTCAGATACTCGTCCAGTCCCTGAAGCATTCCGTAGAAGGCTACCTCGGCCGTATTGGGGATGAAGGAGAAGACGGTATGGTCGATGTCGTAATTGACAGCTTTCAGGATGCTGGGCACCAGCTTCTCGCCCAGCAGTTTCCGCTCGCGATAAATATCCATATCGCTGCCACGGCTGAAGTAGATGCGTTCGAAGGAACAGGGCTTCAGTCCGCGCTGCTTGTTGATCTGCACCGCACGCAAGCGGCCTACCTTGCTGATGAAAATGGCCTGTCCGGGCTGAAGTTCGCGAATGCTGTCGGCCGGGACATTGAGTACGGTCTGTATCACGGGACGTTCGCTGGCCAGCACGGCTATCTCGTCGTCCTGATACCAAAAGGCTGTACGGATACCCCACGGGTCGCGCACGGCAAAGCTCTCGCCGCTGCCTGTCAGACCGCACATCACGTAGCCGCCATCCCAGTCCTTGCTCGAAGTACGCAGGACATTGGCCAGGTCGACATGCTCTTCGATATAATGCGTAATATCCATGCCGGTCAGTCCTTCGGCTTCGGCCATGTTGAACAGACGTTCTACCTCGCGGTCCAGACGATGGCCTACCTGTTCGAGCATGATATACGTATCGGCATACTTGCGGGGATGTTGGCCCATGGCTGTGATGCGGGCAAATATTTCGTCGACGTTGGTCAGATTGAAGTTGCCGCAAAGAGCCAGGTTCTTGGCCCGCCAGTTGTTGCGGCGCAGGAAGGGGTGCACATAGGTCAGTCCCGACTTGCCGGTAGTGGAATAGCGCAAATGCCCCATGTAGACTTCGCCGGCAAACGGCAGGCACTTCTCGGCATAACCGGCATCGGCCAGCTGTTCGGGAGTCAGATCCTTGAAGTGGCTCTGTACCGTCGAGAAGATTTCGGTAATGGCACCCGAACCCAAAGCACGCTCGCGGAACATGTATTCCTCGCCGGGATTGGCAGCCAGCTTGACACAGGCCAGTCCGGCTCCTTCCTGTCCGCGGTTGTGTTGCTTTTCCATAAGCAGATAGAGCTTATTGAGCCCGTACATCCACGTGCCATACTTCTTCTGGTAATAATCGAGCGGCTTTAGAAGGCGTATCATCGCCACACCGCATTCATGTTTCAATTGTTCCATATCATTATCCGGATTATTCTATTATTCTACTGTAACCGACTTTGCCAGGTTTCTCGGCTGGTCCACATCCATGCCCTTGCACACAGCAATGTGATAGGCCAGCAGCTGCAAGGGGACAGTCGTTATCAGCGGGTCGAGGCATTCCATGACGGCAGGCAGTTCGATCACCGTGTCGGCCACGCGGCTAATAATGTTGTCTCCCTTGGTCACGAGTGCCACTACCCTGCCCTTGCGTGCCTTTATCTCCTGTATGTTGCTCAGTACCTTTTCGTAAAGTCCGTTCTGCGTGGCCACCACAACGACCGGCATTTCGGCATCGATCAAGGCAATAGGACCGTGCTTCATCTCGGCAGCCGGATAACCCTCGGCATGTATGTAGGATATTTCTTTCAGCTTCAGCGCACCCTCCAGTGCCACCGGATAGGCATATCCGCGGCCCAGGTAGATGAAGTTATGCGCATAGGTGAATATCTTGGACAGTTCGGCTATGCGGTCGTTCAGCTTCAGCACCTCTTCCATCTTCTCCGGAATGTGCTGCAGCTCTTGCACTACGGACACGTACTTGGCTTCGTCTATCGTCCCCTTCTCGCGTCCCAACGTCAGTGCCAGCATGGCAAGCACCGTCACCTGGCCCGTAAAGGCCTTGGTAGAAGCCACACCGATTTCGGGACCAACGTGTATGTACGACCCCGTATCGGTAGCCCGCGGAATGCTCGAACCGACGGCATTGCAGATGCCGTATATGAAGGCTCCACGGCTCTTGGCCAGTTCTACGGCAGCCAGCGTATCGGCTGTCTCGCCACTCTGCGAAATGGCTATCACCACATCGTCCGAACTGATTACCGGGTCGCGATAGCGGAATTCAGAAGCATATTCCACCTCAACCGGAATACGGCAAAACGTTTCTATCAGTTGCTTGCCTATCAGCCCGGCATGCCACGACGTACCGCACGCCACGATAATGAAGCGTTTGGCCGCCAGCAGACGTTCCTTATAGTCTATAACGGCAGACAGTACCACATTGTTTCCTTCTACGTTGACACGGCCCCGCATACAATCGTTGATGCAGGCCGGCTGCTCGAAAATCTCTTTCAGCATGAAGTGCGGATAACCGCCTTTCTCCAGCTGTCCTAAGTTCATGGATACCGTCTGTACCTTGTGCGGACATTCTACATTATTCAGATTGACTACCTTCAGCGGACTGTCGCGACGGATCACCGCGATCTCCTCATCCTCCAGATATACCACCTTGTCGGTATACTCAACGATAGGAGTAGCATCGGAAGCCAGGAAAAATTCGCCTTCGCCAATCCCGACTACCAGCGGGCTGCTCTTGCGGGCTGCGACGATTTCATCGGGATTGTCGCGGTCCATCACGGCGATGGCGTACGCCCCTATCACCTCCCTCAAGGCAAGCTGTACGGCAGTGAGCAGGTCGATGTGGTCGGCCGACTGGATATACTCTATCAGCTGAACCAGCACTTCCGTGTCCGTACTGCTGTTGAAGTGATAGCCTTTTGCCTGAAGTTTTTCCTTCAGCACTGCATAATTTTCAATAATACCGTTATGAATAAGGGCGAAGCGCCCGGAAGAGGAATAATGAGGATGAGCATTGGCGGAACAAGGTTCCCCGTGAGTGGCCCAACGAGTATGGGCAATACCGATAGTACCGGAAATATCTTTTTGACTGACGAAAGTTTCAAGGTCTGCCACTTTCCCTTTCGTCTTGTATACATTCAACTGACAACTGTCACTGATCAATGCTACCCCAGCACTATCATACCCGCGATACTCCAACCGCTTCAGTCCTTTGATAAGAATGGGGTAGGCTTTTCTGTGACCTATATAGCCTACGATTCCACACATAATAACTTATACTTTTTAAGATTCGCAGTGCAAAGATACGCTTTTTTACGAACATAAAGTCAATTTTATCGCAGTTTCTTTATCAAAAATACATAATAATCCTTTTTTCCATCTCAAAAATCTATTCCTGTAAAGCTGTATTTTTATGGGAACTGTCCCGATGATTAGACTATAAATTCCTATAAAGGAACCATATTGGTCTCCATATGCCAATCATCGCAAGGCTTGGTTGTGTGAAGAAATTCAAATAGTCAGAGTCAGGAAAAATGCCCAGTTAGAAAAAAATTTTTCCCTAACTGGGAAAAAATAATTCTCCAGTTAGGGAAAAATCAATGCTCAGTACCGGTGCTTTCATCGGATCATCGTCACTGTATATTCCTTGAGTTTACGTTCCTTGACAGGTGTACCTGCGGGAGCATATCCCAAAGCTGCACAACCGAATACGCGATAGTCGGACGGGATGCCGAGTTCCTCGGTAAGAAACGCACGCATGGCCGGATGGTCGCACGTCTGTCCGGGCTGATTGATCCAGCAAGAGTCAACACCAAGGGAGGTAGCGGCCAGAAAAATGTTCTCAAGTGCACAGGCACAATCGAAAGGAGTCAACGAGCTGTCTGCCTTGCCCGAAACAATCACCAGCGTAGGAGCATGATAGTAGCAGCAATACGAATCGCTGTGGCCACGCTCCTGCCACTGCGGATTATCACTTGCAGCAAAGGCTTCCTTTACTTTGTCGTTGAGCTGGCGCAACAGATCGGCATTCTGGATGGCTGTAAAATGCCAGTCCTGAAAATTCATACCACTGGGAGCATGAGTCGCAGCCTCCAATATCAAAGACAAGTCCTCGACAGGAACTTGCTTTTCGGTGTAGACACGTGTACTGTGACGTGCCTTGATGTTCTGTAATACTTCGTTCATAATAATAATTTAAGTTTCGCAAGTGCTCAACTTATTAGTTGACAAGGCTTCAGTCAACAAGTCTACTAGGCTGGAATGCCCTGTTTGATAAAGTGCCGCTTGAAACGGCTCGCTACAAACACCTTGTCAACTCGTTAACTTGTTGCTCGTCAACTGCAACTTGAGCTTGTGAAAGTTGAAATAATAATATGTTTTATTATATCGTTTGATATTTCTCAAACTGTCCAGTCCCCAAAGACAGACGTCAGCGTTTCACCAGCCCTATCTTGGCATTCAGTTTGAAATAATAGCTGCCATTCTCCCTTTCCAAGAATCCGTATTTGTCCTTGTCAAGCGAGCCCTTCTCGAAACGGGTATTCTGAAAAAGGAAATCGGCAAACACCTGATAACGGGAACGGTGATAACAGATTACCTCCCCCTTGCCATCGGTCAGCAGCATGCCTTCGACAGCCGAGTCGGTACCATTATAGATTTTGGCCGGACGCATGCCCAAAGCCAGGGCCATGAGGAACTGTTTCATCTTGTACTCATAGAAATGATGTTTCTGAATCAGTTCGTCCTTTATCTTCAGCGGGTTGATTTCGCGAATACGTTCGGTCAGTTCGCTGACACGGGTAATGCCTTCCAGATGCATCAGCCGGACCATCTCGGCCAGCATGCGCGGAAAGTGAAGATCGATCATCAGCAGATTGCAACGGAACACCCGATCGGCTACATCGGCATACTTCAGTACACCGCCCAGACGCTCTATCATCAGCATGCGGTCGGCCACTTCGTTAGGAGCTTCGGGCAGGGCATTGATCTTGTTCACCGTAGGTACGGCAAACTTTATCCCCGTCTGTTCGAACTTCAGATTGGCTGTACGTCCTCCGTCAAGCAAAGGATTCATCGGACTGAGACGGCAACGGACGGCAAACCCCATAAGAGGCGCATCGGCATGCCAGAATGCGATAGAAAAATCGGTACGGTCATCGGTGCGGGCTTCGAGGTCGTAGATGCAGACCGCATCAAGAAAAGCCTCCAGGCTGTCATCGACTTCCACTTCTTCGCCCGGCAACTTCAACAGATCCAGCACAAGTGTGGCAGCAGTTGCAAAGTCTTCGCGCGGGAAGTGACGCTCACTGTCGGGACGGGGCAGAAAATTTCCGTTCTTTTCCAGGCTTCCGGAGACCGTCCGGATGTCTTCGCCTACATAATAACGGCGGGTGCCATCGTGCTCTTCACGTTGTATCATGGCCACAGGCCAGCGTTCGCCCTCATCGGCCACAGCTTGCGGAGTGCCCATAGCGACTACGCCATCAGCCAATAAGCGGAAAAAGGTATAAATCTCGCCCAGTTCTCGTTTGGTTGCGTTGAAAGACATACTACTTTATAATATAAATGAAATAAACAATCTATCATTTACTCCGGATAACGGAGGGTTTCTACTTTTTCGAGCCGCGCTTTAAGGGCAGGCATCAGCGAACGACGGATGCGAAGCGTCATACTGCAATCCATGTCATAAGCCTGTTGCACGATTTCGGGATTCATCTCCTTGACAACACGCATCACATCGTTCATAAAAGGATACTCGAATAGAAAAGACACTACATCGTCCACTGTCCGTTCGACAAACTCCGCAGCTGCAATGGCTTCGGCCGCTGCTGCCTTGTAGGCTTGTATCAGCCCACTGGTCCCCAGCTTGATGCCACCGAAATAACGCACAACCACGATCAGGATGTCCGTCAGTTCGTTGGAGTTGATCTGTCCCAGTATCGGCTTTCCTGCCGTGCCCGAAGGTTCTCCGTTGTCGTTGGCCCGGAAGTCTTTCCGCTCGTGCCCCAACATGTAGGCATAGCACACGTGGCGGGCATCGTAATACTTCTTCTGGCAAGCTTCGAGATGCACCTTGATTTCGTCTACCGTACGCACAGGAAAAGCCATGGCTATGAACTTACTGCGCTTCTCGGTGTATATACCTTCGGAAGGAGCAACAATGGTCTTATAGGTATCTTCACTCATCGGCACTGTTTCACTTTGCAACATTATTGATAACCTTGCCTTCTATATACCCTTTCAGGTTGTCGAGCAAGATTCCCATCAGCCGTTCGCGAGCCGCAGCACTTGCCCAGGCTATGTGGGGAGTGATGTAGCAGTTGCGGGCTGTCAGCAACGGATTGTCGGCCTTAGGAGGTTCCTGCGAAAGCACATCCAGTCCGGCTGCATAGATCTGTCCGTTGTTAAGCGCATCGGCCAGTTCCTGCTCGTTGACCAGCTGTCCACGTCCGGTATTGATAAGGATGGCTGTAGGTTTCATCAGTTTTAAACGCGCTGCATTGACCAGCTCGCGTGTCTTGTCGGTCAGCAGGCAGTGAAGGCTGATGATGTCGCACTCGCTGAACAGCTGGTCCAGCTCCATTTTCTTGATCTCGGGTGGAAGCTGGAAAGAGGATTTGGAGGTATATGCATACACTTCCATGCCAAAACCGATGGCTATGCGTGCCGTCGTATATCCCGTATTGCCCAGTCCTACGATACCCAGCTTCTTGCCACGCAGTTCGATAAGCGGTGTGTCCCAGAAGCAGAAGTCCTTGCTGGAAGTCCAACGTCCCTGATGCACCGCTTCGGAATGGTGCTGCACCTGCTGAGCAATGTTCAGGATATGGGCAAAAACCATCTGCGCTACCGAATCGGTGCTATACGAAGGTATATTGGTAACGATAATGCCGCGTTCGCGGGCAGCATCGATATCAACGATGTTATATCCGGTAGCCATCACTCCGATATATTTCAATTGTGGCAATGCAGCCATCATTTCGGCTGTAATGACAACCTTATTGGTCAGCACCACCTCGGCATCGGCGGCACGTTCAAGTACTTCTTCAGGAGCAGTACGGTCGTAAATGCCACATTCGCCCAAAGCCTTCAGTTCATCCCAGGAAAGGTCTCCCGGATTGGCGGCATAGCCGTCTAATGCTACAATTTTCATAGATTCTACAATTTTATTCTGTTATTATTATCATTCACTCTTTCATTTCTTCTTAAAACGCTCGCCCCACAAAGCTTGCATACGGTCACTGTGTTTCTGCTCCGCTGCATTGTCCTGCGGCTGCCAGATGCGATGCTCCTTCAGGTCGTCGGGCATAAACTGCTGGCGGACAAAATGTCCCGGATAGTCGTGTGCGTACTTATAGTTGTCGCCATAGCCCAACTGTTTCATCAGCTTGGTAGGAGCATTGCGCAAGTGCAGGGGGACAGGCAAGTTACCCGTCTGCCGGACAAGTTCCAGTGCATCGTTGATGGCGTTATAAGCCGAATTGCTCTTGGGGCTGGTAGCCAGATAAATCGTTGTCTCGGCCAAAGGGATACGTCCTTCGGGCCATCCGACCTTCATCACCGCATCGAAACAGGCATTGGCCAAAAGCATGGCGTTAGGATTGGCCAGGCCGATGTCTTCGGAAGCCGAAATGACCAACCGGCGGGCTATAAACGCCGGGTCCTCCCCACCCTCGACCATACGGGCCAACCAGTAGATAGCCGCATCGGGATCGCTGCCACGAATAGACTTGATGAAAGCGGATATGATGTCGTAGTGCATTTCGCCATCCTTGTCGTAAGCAAGCGGATTCTGCTGCAAACGGTCGGTCACCAGCTGGTCGGTAATGATAACCGGATCATCCGACTCGGACGAAACAACCAGATCGAGAATATTGAGCAACTTACGGGCATCGCCACCACTGTAGCGCAACATGGCTGTTGTCTCGCGAAGTTCGATGGTACGTTCGCGCAATACCACGTCGGTAGTAATGGCGCGGTTCAGCAGTTCAAGCAGGTCGTCCTTTTCAAGCGACTTCAGCACATAGAGCTGGCAGCGCGACAACAACGGACGGATAACCTCGAAAGAAGGATTCTCGGTAGTGGCTCCAATCAGCGTAACAACTCCCTGCTCGACGGCTCCCAGCAACGAATCCTGCTGCGACTTGCTGAAACGATGAATTTCGTCGATGAAAAGAATAGGACTGGCCTGCGAGAAGAAACGGTTGCTCTTGGCACGGTCTATCACGTCACGCACGTCTTTCACACCGCTCGTCACAGCACTCAATGTGTAGAAAGGAGTCTCCAGCTTATTGGCTATGATTTGTGCCAAGGTTGTTTTTCCTACTCCGGGAGGGCCCCACAATATGAAGGAAGAAATGCGCCCGGCATCGATCATCTTGCGTAATACAGCTCCCTGGCCAACTAAATGTTTTTGGCCGATGTATTCATCTAATGTCTTAGGCCTGAGCCTTTCTGCTAATGGTTGCACGTGTACTTCCTTTCTTTTCTTTAGAATATCGTCAATATCATAAAACGTATACCATCTTTCTGTACCCCCGGCATATTGGTATAGGTCAGACGCCGGACATATTCGATATGTATCAGCTTGAAGATGTTATATATTCCCACACTTGCTTCGACATAAGGCGTCTTGCCCATCACGTAACTGGTTGGCAATCCGTTGCGCATCGGAAACAGGAACAGGTCGGGATTGTTGCTCTTGTACGGATTGTTCTTGTCTGTCAGTGTTCCCCACAAGCCCCGGATGCGGAAACGCTCACGCCACTTCAGGCGCTTGATAAGCGGAATACGATTGAAGAGTTTTCCGTTCATGTCATAGCTCAGTGCCAACGACGCATAGCGGTCGTTCAAGAACTCCATATTGTCAATAAGGTTAAATGACTCATTATTCTGGGTAATGTACGAAAGATTGGCCATAGGCAGATTCAGCAAGGGGAACGGAACCGTGTTCCATTGTGCGCCGGCACGGGCCGTAACATCCAGCTTGCCCCACGAGCCAAACCATATACGCTTACGCAAACTGAGTTCTGTCAGGTTGAAGTTGTATTCTCCACCCAGCACTCCTTTAAAGCCGGCCGTATGCGACAGTGTGAATACCGGAGCATCGAGCGACACCGGTACACGGCGCTGCTTGGTATTGACAAACGTCTCGCCGGGAGCATAGCGCAACGTAACTCCCAGTTCGGTGGTAGTCATGTCGTGCACCAGCGTATTCGTAGCATCCCACTGCCCGGCCACCTTGCCATTGTTCTTCCAATACTGCAACATGCCGGCAGGCTGGTCGTTGCGGTGGCGTGCCATAGCCATTACGGAGAATCCGCTATTGGTTTCAAGCTCATAAGTCAGCGTAGCATCGCGTATATAGGACATCTGGTCGACAGTGGTCCACTTCCATCCGACAAACATATTATCCTTATCGGTCATCAGATACTTGTCCATAGGCGACATGACGTCGTAAGTATACTTAAAGGCCAGATAATGTTTGGGGAACTCCCACAGCACATATTCGCGCTTGTTGAAAGAATAGGCCGCCTGACCGGAATAAAACCATTTCTTGTCTTTCGTACCATAGGCTCCATAACCGCTGAAACTCCAGTGTGGATGCAGGTTTCCGGTAGTCATAGCACTCAGACGGAAACGGGTGCCATTGACATAGTTACTGGTAATCATTGTATTGATAGGACCAATATCTACTTTACTCGGATGCTCTTTGCTACCTGTTTCCACGAAATTCTCGATCAGCGCCTTGGCACCGAAAATGACGTATTTGAAACCTGGTATTTGCTCAATCCGGTTCATGAATATGTCCATGTTGCTCTCTTTCTTGGTAAGAGGAACCTGCCGAACCTTGGCCCAGTATTCATCACTCTTGGCCAACATATTGGCTTCCTTGATAACATTTCCTTTCAAACGGAAAAGCCGCGGTTCTATTTCATCGAATTTATAATCCGTATATTTGGTGGTACGTTGCACTTCCAGTCCCTGAATGCCTTTCACAAAAACCAGTTCCACCGTCATATCATCGTCGGTCAGCACCCAGTTACCGTCGGGCAGCTGCTCATATTCCTGAACGATATCCATATTATCCACAAAGTTCACCCCCGTTCGTTTGGGCAGATTCATGGTACAGCGTTTCACTGCATACGTAGAATCTTTCACCACATACAAATGTCCGGTAAAGCCAAAGTCTTGCGGATTCTGAGGTACAAAAGTCAGGTGCACACACTCCTGTTTGTCCACCATCAAGGTATCCATCAGGTAATATTTGTAGAAAGTAATGGCTCCCCGACCGATGGGGCTCACAAAACGGCGTTGCAACAGGCGAATATCATCATCGTAGATATTAATGTCCGAAAAGACATCATTCAAGATAGTACCCAGCATATCGCCGGTATTGAAGAACTCTTCGATACCGGTTGAATTCATTCCTTCAATGATGGTCTTCTCGCTTTTCGGACTCTTCCGGTAAATGGTTCGGGAAGCCGTTTCCTTGATCGAAATGGGAAGGATCATCTTGTTGGTCTTGGGCGAGACTTCTACCTGGTCTTTGAAGAAAGAGAATTTCTTATAGATGCCTTTTTCCATCTTCTCCGGAGTGACATCGTTGATGGACATCTTCATCTTCTCGTACTTCTGGTACTGGTAATAGTCATTCTCTTCCAGCTTCAAAGCCTTCTTATTGGCAATTACTTTTCGCATGAAATCCACGGCAGGATTATTCTTACGCGAATATTTTTCCTTTTTGGGCTTAACTACGACTTCGGACAGCATCACATCAGCCGGTGCCAATTGCACATTAAGAACCTTGATATCCGGAGTCAGCTTCACCCGCTTTGTAATATATCCAATAGCTGAAAACATCAGCTCATCCCAGCCCTTACGTGTCTCGACTTGATATTCACCCTCGGCATTCGTTATGGCGCCCACTCCTTTTCCCTCGTACTGAACGGTAATATACATCAGAGGCTCATTGGTCAAGGAATCCGTAACCACACCTTTTATCTGGGCAGAAGCGTCAAAAGATATGAATAAAGACACCAGACAGAAGAATAAAACGGTATATATATGCTTCATACATTCCATAATCAGACCGCAAAGTTACGAAATTACCGCCAAACCCAAAACATTTATAATCCTAAAGAAACAAGACGAATGTTTATCTATATAAAAACGACGGAGCGACAACTGTTTCGAAATCCAGTTGCCGCTCCGCATTTATCCAGTTTCAGGCAGGTTAATTATCCGCCGAAGTTATCGTACATAATGCTGGATGACTCAACACCCAGACCGTCAAGCATATTGACCACAGCCTTCGACATCGGGCCAGGACCACACATGTAGTATTCAATATCTTCGGGAGCCTCGTGATTCTTCAGATATGTGTCGTACATAACCGTATGAACGAAGCCCGGAGTATACTTCACGCCTGCAGCATCGGCAGCAGGATCGGGACGGTCGAGTGCCAGATGGAAGTGGAAGTTGGGGAATTCTTTTTCCAGTCCGAGGAAGTCGTCCAGGTAGAATACCTCGTTCAAGGCACGTGCACCGTAGAAGTAGTGCATTTCGCGGTCGCGAGTATTCAGTGTCTTGGTCATGTGCATGATTTGTGCACGCAACGGAGCCATACCGGCACCACCACCTACCCAGATCATCTCCTTCTTCGAGTCGAAGTGCGGATGGAAGTCTCCGTAAGGACCACTCATCGTCACCTTGTCACCCGGTTTCAGGGTAAAGATGTAAGAAGAAGCAATACCCGGATTAACATCCATAAAGCCACTGCGGTCGGGCTTGAACGGAGGAGTAGCGATACGTACTGTCAACATGAACACGTCACCCTCGGCCGGATAGTTGGCCATAGAGTAAGCACGTACGGTAGGCTCAGGGTTGACACACTTCAACGGGAAGAGGCCAAACTTCTGCCATGCCGGCAAATACTCGTCGCCGATAAGGCCTTTATCGATATCCTTGTCATAATCCATCGTGAATGCAGGAATCTTAATCTGTGCATACGAACCCGGCAGGAAGTCCATATGGGCACCAGCAGGAAGCTGCACTTTGAATTCCTTGATAAAGGTAGCCACGTTTTTGTTGGAGATAACGGTACATTCGTACTCTTTTACTCCCAATACGCTTTCGGGAACCTTGATTGACATGTCACCCTTCACCTTGACCTGACAACCCAGACGCCAGTGGTCTTTCTGTTGTTTACGGCTGAAGTGAGGAACTTCAGAAGGCAGAATTTCACCGCCACCTTCTACAACCTGACATTTACATTGTCCGCACGATCCTTTTCCACCACAGGCAGAAGAAAGATACACACCATTAACAGCCAAGGTATTCAGCAAAGTACCGCCAGATGCAACATCCAGCACTTTGTCGCCGTTCATGGTAAGTTTCACGTTTCCTGAAGGCACCAGGAAGTTCTTGGCAACCAGCAGAATTATCACAAGCAACAGAACAACCACCAGGAATACTCCAATGCTTGCTAATATCATATTCATATCCATTGTCTTATTCCTTTCTTTATTAGATGTTCAAACCAGAGAAACACATAAATGCCATTGCCATGAGGCCTACTGTGATAAACGTAATACCCAGACCTTTCAGCGGGGCAGGAACGTCTGAATAAGCCATCTTTTCGCGAATGGCAGCCAGACCTACGATAGCCAGCAACCAGCCCAGACCCGAACCAAGAGCGTAAGAGATAGAATCCCAAACGTCACCGATGTACTTCGGATCGCTTTCGCCCAGCGTAATACGCTGCTGCATGAACAGAGAGGCACCCATGATGGCACAGTTAACGGCAATCAGCGGCAGGAAGATACCCAACGAGGCATACAATGAAGGGCTGAAACGCTCTACAATCATTTCTACCAGCTGTACGATAGCTGCAATCACGGCAATGAAAAGAATAAAACTAAGGAAGCTCAAATCCACACCCTCGATGAGAGCGTTCGGACCCAGCACTTTAGTCTGCAACAGATAGTTGACCGGCAGCGTAACCACCAACACGAAGGTTACCGCAATACCCAGTCCGACGGCAGTCTTCACGTTCTTTGACACAGCCAGGTACGAACACATACCCAGGAAGAACGCGAATATCATGTTGTCCACGAAAATGGAGCGGACGAATAAACTTAATAAATGTTCCATAATTTATCTTGAATTGAGAATTTAGAATTAAGAATTAAGAATTTCACATAACGGATTCTTTATTTTTCATTCTTCATTCTTCATTATATATTATTTATCTTGCAACTCTTTATGACGAGAACGCTGGTACCAGATGATGCAAGCCACGATGATCAGCGCCATAGGAGGCATCAGCATCAGACCATTGTTCACGTAACCGATCTTCTGAAGGGGCTCGTAGTTCAGGATGTTGAATCCGAACAGCGTACCCGATCCGAGCAGCTCGCGGAAGAAAGCTACAATCACAAGAATCTTGGCATATCCCAAACCGTTTCCGATACCGTCGAGGAAAGATTCCCACGGACCGTTCTGCATGGCAAATGCCTCCAGACGTCCCATCAGGATACAGTTGGTAATAATCAGACCCACGTATACGGAAAGCTGGACGCTTACATCATATGCAAATGCTTTCAGAATCTCGCTCACGATGGTTACCAAAGCGGCAACTACTACCAGCTGAACGATGATACGGATACGATTGGGAATGGTCTTACGGATCAATGAAATCACCACATTGGAAAAAGCAGTGATCACGGTTACGGAAAGACCCATCACGATAGCCGGCTCCAGTTTGGCAGTTACGGCCAAAGCCGAACAGATACCCAGAACCTGTACGGTAACAGGGTTGTTCATTCCAAGCGGAGTTGAGAATACTTCTTTATTCTTTTTCGAAAACAACTGTCCCATATTCTTATTCCTCCTCATTATTATTGGTTAAAAAACTCTTGTAACTGCTCAGGCAATTCTTCAGCATGGCATCCACACCCACCGAAGTAATCGTACCTCCCGAGATTCCGTCAACCTGATAATCGGGCTTTTCTACCTTACCGTTCTTTACAACGCCCAAGGCTATCTCGCCGTTTTCCAGCGTTTTCTTTCCCGGGAATTCGCCCTGGAAGTGTGCACCGGCAATTTCGGCACCCAGACCCGGAGTTTCGCTGGCATGCGAGAAGTATACACCGTATACGGTATCCTTATCGCCGTTCAAAGCCACATATCCCCAGATGGCACCCCACAAACCGGCACCGTAAACAGGGAATACATACTTGGTTTCACCATCAACCTCGGCTACAAACACGTGCAGGCGGTTGTTTTCTTTAGCTTCTTTCTCGAAAGCAGTCACAAACTTGCCGGTGTATTCGGTCAGCGAACCGTCTTCGTTCACCAGCATGTCGCTCTTTACATATTTATTATATTCGGCTTCGGCATCCTTCACCTCCTTCACGTTGAGGGCAGCAAGAATCTGCTTCTTCGTATCGAGCTCTACATTCTTGTTCTGAGTCTCTTTCAGCGAAGAACTTACGAATGCCAGCAGGAATGCAACGATAATCACCATTACCGAAGCATAAATGATAGTATAACTATTGCTATTGGTATTCATTTTCTTTCGGTATTTTTAGCGGTTAGACTTAGTTGCACGTTTGGCACGGTTGTTGATGTTGCTCTGCACTACACAGTAGTCGATCAGCGGAGCAAAGATGTTCATCAGCAGGATGGCCAGCATCATACCTTCGGGATAACCGGGGTTGAGCACACGGATAATGATAGCCATTGCACCGATCAGGAATCCGAAAATGTATTTTCCGGTCTCGGTACGTGCTGAAGTAACAGGGTCGGTAGCCATAAACACGGCACCGAAGCAGAAACCACCGAGCACGAGGTGTTCGTACCAGGGCATCTGTGCCATCGGGGTGTCAGGACCAACGGTATTGAATACCCATGCCATAAACGCACCACCTACGAATACGGAGAACATAGTCTTCCAGCTGGCAATGCCGGTCCACAGCAACAGGATGGCACCCAAAGCAATGGCAATGACACTGGTCTCACCGATAGAACCGGGGATAAGACCGGTCACCATGTCCCACGAGAATTCGGGATAAGCGCCTGTCGTAGAAGCCACACCCAGCGGAGTAGCCACCGTCAGACCGTCGACCTGCTGTCCAAGGCCACAGATAGAATCGCCTGAAACCCAAACAGCATCACCCGACATCTTGGTAGGATAAGCAAAGAAAAGGAATGCACGGGTGATCAAGGCCACGTTGAACACGTTCATACCTGTACCACCAAACACTTCTTTGGCAAAAATAACGGAGAATGCAGTAGCAATGGCCAGAATCCACAACGGACAATCAACCGGCACAATCATCGGAATCAGGATACCCGATACCAGGAAACCTTCCTGAATCTCTTCCTTCTTCCATTGGGCAACAACGAACTCAATGCCCAGACCTACTACATACGAAACAATGATTTTCGGCAATACGGCCAGGAAGCCATAGCCAAACATCTCAATAAAACTACCGGTTGCGCCAGTAGCATGGAAGTGCTGATAACCCACATTGTACATACCGAACAGAAGTGCCGGTATCAGCGCAATGACTACCATAGACATGATACGTTTGCTGTCGATGGAGTCATGAATATGCGTTCCCGATTTCGAAGTGGTGTTAGGCACGAACAGGAATGTTTCGAAACCATCGAACACCGAACGAAATGCGTGGAATTTGCCGCCCTCTTCAAAGTTAGGCTTTATCTTGTCGAGATAATTTCTTAACGCTTTCATTAATATTCTGCTATTTTATAAATGTTTCTGATTCGTGAATTACGCCATTTCGGCACGGAGCATGTCAAGACCCGCACGCACGATGCGCTGAACTTCGACCTTGGACGAACATACAAATTCGCAAAGGGCAAAATCTTCGGGAGCCACTTCGTAAATACCCAAAGCCTCCATGCGGTCAATGTCACCGGCAATGATGGCTTTCACCAGGTATTCCGGATAAATGTCCATCGGGAACACGCGGTCGTATTCGTTCGACATGATCATGTGACGTTCGCCTCCCTTCACACGGGCATCAATCACATATTCTTTCTTACCCATCAGCCAGCTGAAGTAAGAGTGGCTTACGCTGAACTGATTGAAACGCGGCATAATCCATCCGAGCATTTCGTGTGTTTCGTCGCCTTCGGGGATAACGGTGAGCTGGCTGTCAAAAGCGCCCAGATAACCGTTCGGAGACACTTTCTTTCCGGTCAGCACGTTACCGCTGATATAACGCAGGTCCTTGTCGGTAGTGACATTTCCCTTGAACACGTTGGTCAGCAGCGCACCGACTTTCAGCTTGCAATAAGCAGGTTTCAGGACTTCGCTTCCTGTTACGGCCACCGTACGGGTCAGGTCTACCCGACCTGTATTCATCAGACGGCCGATGAAGATAACAGCTTCGGCACCAATCGTCCATACTGTTTCACCTTTCACAATCGGCGAAATGTGGTTGATCTGCACACCTACATTACCGGCAGGATGCGGACCGTCGAAAGCCGTGATGGTTACATTCTTTGCACCTGTCAGAGCTGCACTCTTCTGCTTCACGCTGATGCTCAGGTAAGTCTTGGCCATCTTAGCCAAAGCGTCGAGTCCTGTCTGGAAGTTCTTCTCCTCGCCTTTCAGGGCAAACTCGAAATTGGGAGCCAGCGGATTGCTGTCGAATGCCGATACAAAGATTGCTTTCGGAGCAACTGTCGGATCGGCGATCACATCGTAAGGACGCTGACGGATGAAAGCAAACATACCGGCTTTCAAGAGAGCAGCTTTTACCTCCTCTGCGTTCATCTTCGACGGATCCATCTTGCCGAACTCCTCGTAATCCTGTTCTGTAGCAGCTTCTACTACGATGTTCAACACCTTACGGCGTGCACCGCGCTCCACGCTTGTCACTACGCCACTCACGGGCGAAACAAAATTTAATTCGGGATGATTCTTGTCAATAAACAAGGGTCCTCCGGCCATCACATATTCCTGTTCTTTGACCACCACTTTCGGAGTGATACCGGTAAAATCATCGGGAACCAATGAATAGAATCCCGGCTCTTTTACGGTAACAAGCTCTTCCGCGGCTTTGCCTTTCAGGTTGATGTCAAGGCCTTTGCGTAACTTAATTACATTTGCCATGCGTTTATCTAAAATAATGGTTTCATTAAATTTGCGGCAAAAGTAACAAAAAAGAATGTGAATAAAGAGTAAAAGTTAAAGGAATTAAAGAGAAATTTCCGTAATACATTCCGTTAACGAGCACGAAGTTACTGTTTCACGTACAAAACAAGGGCTGGACACGCCTGCCACCCCTTGTCTGCGTGCCCCACACGACTATCATTTTCTCACTGTCTTCGGGGACTTATCCTTCTTCAGGCAAAGCAACGGAAGGAAGAAAAAAATACCGATGACCGACATCACCAGTCCGCCGATCGTACCTGCTGCCAACGGAAACCAGAAACCTTCCTTTTCGGTACCTACCATGAATGGAATAAATCCTAACACGGTAGATATCACTGTCAGGAAAATCGGAACAATCTTCGCATTCCAAGCCTTCACATAAGCATAATATCGGGACATGTGCGGGAAGCGCCGGCAAATGCCATTGTATTCGTTCAGGATGTAGATACTCGCATTGACCGTAATGCCACACAACAATACAAATGAGGCAAACCCTCCCTGGTCGAAGTTCAGCTGGAACCAATAGAACGTCAGGAACACGCCGATGTACGAAACCGGTATGATGAATATAATGGCCAGCGGTTGCTTCAGCGAGTTAAACAGGATGCTGGTCGTACAGAAAATGATGGATATCACGATGAGCAGAAGCAAATACTGCTTGTTGATGCCTCCGCCCCACCCCCATGTCTGGCGCTCCGACTCGGCCGTATACCCCATCGGGAGCAGCTTTTTGATGGCTTCCAGATCGCGTTCCTGCACCCGGTTGCCCATTTCGTACGAACCGATATATTCGTATTGCAGACACAGGCGGTACTGCTGGTTCTCCTTCGCAATGTTCTGGGGCATCTGCCCTTTCTCCACCACAGACAGGTCGGACAGCTTATACTGCTTGTCGGCCGAATAGCCGTAAGGATAGTACTGCATGGCCCAACTGTCGTACTCGCCCGACTGCCTGGAGGACAGATTCAACCGTTCCGAACCATTCTCGGTAGGAACCGTGCCCACCGATATGTTTTTACTGAAAATAGGTTCTACGGCATTGAACAGCATGCTTGCATTGACTCCTTCCTCTGCCATGCGCTGCTTGTCCAAATCGAAGTAGAACTCCTGGTAATCGTCCTTCCACCACGAAAACTCCGAGTTGATGGTGACTTCCTTTATACGCCGGTGGGTCAGCAAGGTGTCTTTCAGCGCTTCGGCCCATTTGTACAGCTCGTCGTAATTGTATCCGTACATGCGGATGCGGTACGAACCGGCACTTTCGCGCACGTCGTTGCTGAAGCCCTGATCCTGCAGACCGTAAACGCTCCAACTGCCTCCACCCAGCTCCAGCGCTTTCGAGATGATGCCCGCTTTCAGCGTATAGGGGAAACCGCTTTTTTCTGCTTCCTTCTTGAAATAAACGTTGATGCTGGCCCGGCGGGCATTGTAGACATTGGTCTGGAACTGCCTGATTTCGCCGAACTGCGTCAGATAGGTTTCCATCCGCTTCACCAGCGTGTTCATCTGCTCCAGCGTGCTGCCGTTGGGCAAATTGGCATTGGCGGTCAGCACCACTTCCTCGTTGCGGGTAAAGTAACTGCCTTCGTACACCTTCTCCACAAACAGCCGCCAACTGCCTCCCAAGACTTTGTCCACGATGGGTTTCACCGATTCCTTGTATGTGGTCGATCCCAACGTCTTGTTATACAAGTCCGGCCACGTACCTTCGCCCTCCAGCTTTTCGGGCAACAGGAAGACCGGCAACCCGAATGCCAGCACCAGCACTACGGCTACCGCCCAGCGCCAGCGTTGCAGAAACCTGATCTGACGGATATAGTAATGGGAGAACCAGACCGCACACCGCTTTGCACTGAACGTCCGGTGCCATTTGTCTGCCATCCGCTGACGCCAGCGTTGCAGAAACAGCAACCGGCGTTTCTTCGTTGACGGCTGATAGGTCAGCCCCGTCTTTTCGATCATGGCCGGTACGAAGAACAGGGCCACGAACAGCGAAACGGCCAGATTGATAATGACCACTGCCGCAAAGTCTTGCAGATTCAACCGGATACGTTCGTCCAGGAAGAAGACAATGACCAGGGCTCCCATCGTCGTCAGCGTGGCTGCCAGCACCGACATGAACGCCTTCAGGTTGCGGCGGTGCAGAATGTGGTCGGTCATCACAATGGTACTGTCTATCACCAAGTTCAGCGAAATGGTGATACCGGCCAGCGAGTAAAGCTGCATCTCCAGTCCGAACAAGTAATAGAAAATGATGGCCACCGCTATGTTGATAAACAGACTGCTGACAATCAGCAACAGATACTTACCTTTCCGTGTGATGAGCCATACGAAGACAAAGAGGATGAGCACCGTCAGACCGGTCCGCAGATAGATTTTGTTCATCTCCGCATGTATGTATTCGGTAGCATCGTATCCGATATGCACTTCATATCCGGCGGGCAATACCTGCTGTATGCTTTCCATTTCCTGTTCCACCAGTTTGCTCAGTTCCAGCTGGTTGGCCGTTTCCTCGGCTGTGACGGACAGGTAGATGGAGTTCAGTCCGTTGATGCGGTAATAGCTTTGAGGTTCTTCTTCGGTGTGGACGACGCTGACCAGCTGGTCCAGCCGGAACAGTCTTCCGTTGGAGGCCGTCACCGTAATGGTAGTCGGGTCGAAACCGAAATCGGTCTTTTCCGGGACCAGCGCCAGTCTGATCCACTGTTTTCCACCGCGTCCGTTGTCCACGTTGTGCGTGCCCAGGAACTCTTTCCGGTACGCCTGCTGGATAGCAGCCTGAATATCGTACGGGCTGATTCCCAGCGTACGCAACTTTTCGCTGTCGTACTCCAGCCTCCACTCCATCGGGGTGGCTCCGCTTACGTCCACCTTGTACACGCCCGGCAAGGCGGCCAGACGGGGCTTGATGTGTTCCTCGGCGTATTGCTGAATCCAGATGGGGGAAGAAGGCGCATTCAGCGTGAACGAAATAAACGGACGGTTGGCATCGTCTTCGGGCATCCGCATCTGGATGTACGGATAGCTTACCCCATCCGGCAGTCCCGACCAGGCCTGCCTCACCACGGTAGAGGCTTCGAAGCGTACCACGTCGATGTCGGCATGCTTGTCCAGATCGACATCAATTCTTCCCCATCCGTTTCCCGAAGTCGAATTCAGGTTCCTGACTCCCCGGATGCGTGCCAGCATGGCTTCCAACTTACTTGTCACTTCCATCTCGACCACCCGCGACGAAGCTCCCGGCATGTTGAAGCCGACACTGAAGCCCGGCAAGGCACGCGACGGATTCAGCTTGACAGGCAGCAACGGCACTAATGCCAGCCCCACCAGCGCAAGGCAGATAAAGGAAACGATGACTGTAAAAGAAGAATGTCTCATTAGTGACTTATTAATTTAAGTTTCGGCTTTACTATCTACAATTCCCGGCGGCTTTTCACGCAATTCCCGCCAGCTTTTCACGCAAAATCCGTCGGCTTTTTTCTGAAAACCCCTCGGCTTTCCAACGGAAACTCCCCAGCTTTTGCCTGAGTCGTATTCACCTCCCGCGGTGCGGAAGGCGGACGCCTGTTCTACGGCTGTCAATTGTCATAATCGAACTTTTCCGACAGTGAGAAGCCCGACATGAAGTCGTGCAACGTCAGTTTACGTATCTTGTAGTAGTTCAGCCAGTAATTCTTTAAGGCCGATATGTAGTTGCGTTGCGCCTCCTGCTGACGGTTCAGCGACAGGGTAAGGCTGTTGATGTCTGCCTTGCCGATGATGAACCGCTGACGCGTCTCTTCGTAAGCCAGTATGGCCAGGTCGAGCGCCTCTTCCGCACTGCTTACCAGGCTTTGCTGTATGTTGAAGTCGCTGACCGTCATCACCACTTCTTCCTCGATGCTTGCTTCGCTCTGACGGGCCGAAGTCCTTACCACATTCAGGTTGTTGCGGGCCATGTTGTATTTGCCTTTCCTCACGCCCCAGTCCACCAGCGGGATGCTGACACTGACCGACACCATCTCCTGCTGCATAGGCCGTCGGTATGCCTCGCCAAACTGTTCGGCCACCTGGTTGAAACCGATGCTGGCATTGATGCTGGCGTTGAAGCGCGACTCCTTCTTGGTGCGGTCCACATTCTGCTCGGCCTCCAGTATGTTCTGCTTCAGTTCCAGAAAATCCGGATTGTTGGTGCGGGCGGCGGCCAGAGCCTCATCCACCGGCACAACCAGCGAACGCGGCGTACCGGGCAACTCCAGCCGTATCTGGGTGTTCTTCTCCATATTGAGGAACGAAGCCAGCGCAAACATGGCACGCTTCAGCGAACTGGCCGCATTCTGCAACGTGTTGCGGGCGTTCACCACGTCGAGCTTCAAGGTCAGCAGGTCGGCACGGCTGATGGACGCTATCTTCAGGCGTTGCATGCCGATGCTGTACAGCGTATCTGTTGAAGCCACGTTGTCCTTGGCCAAGTCGTATTCTGCCTGTGCCATGGCCAGGTCGAAGAAGTAGGTGGTGGCCAGCTCGGACACCTGTTCGGCGTTGTAAATGTATTCTTTCTTCACCTTCTCGTACTTCAGAGGCTCTATCTTGCGTTCCCAGCGGAAGGCATTGTAACCCACCAGGCTCTGCGAGTATCCCAACCGGATAGGCACGCTGGTATACTGCGTATATTGGTTGGACCCGAAGCTACGCATGAAGCCCAGTTCCGTGTCGATGTAGAAGGTACCGCCCGTCAGGTCCAGATTCTGCCGGATGGCCAGGTTGCCATACGCGTAAAACGACTGCTGGCTGCGATAGATGTCCAGATCCTGTTCCGAGTCGTACCGGCGTGTAATGTCGCGGTTATACTGGGCGGGCGTCATGTTCAGCGTCAGGCTGGGCAGGCGGTTGGCCTTGTACGTACGGTATTCCCAGTAGCCTGCCAGATACATGTTCTGCGTGCGGAAAGCTTCCAGCGAACTGTCGTTGGCCAGTCTGATGGTTTTCTCCAGATCCAATACCACCAGTTGCTGGGCTTCGGTCTGCACGGCCGGCAGGCAGATGCCAAGCCCCCATCCTATCAGAAAAATAAGTTTTTTCATCTATTTGTTTGAATTTATGTCCTCAATACAGAGTCAGCACGGTGTTGTCTCACTCTTTACCTTTCGTTCACTTTTTCTATATATGTACCAATATATCAGCGGGATAATAAACAGGCTGACCAGCGTGCCTATCAGCATGGCCCCGATCATGGCGATGGAAAGCGGCTTCTGCAGTTCCGAGCCCATGCCGAACGAGAACAGCAAGGGCACCATGGCAAATATGGTGGTCAGCGAAGTCATCACAATGGGACGCAAACGCCTGCGGCCTGCCTCGTGTATGGCCTCCAGCAGCGGCATCCCGCCCTTACGCAGCTCGTTGATGGCATCCAGCTTCAGGATGGAGTCGTTGATGATGATGCCGCAGGTCACTATCAGTCCGATGGCCGACATCAGGTTCAGCGTATGCCCGCATACCCACAGCAGCACCAGCGAGAAGGCGACATCGACCGGAATCTCGAACAGCACAATGAGCGGTTGCAGGAAACTTTCGAACTGTGCCGCTAGGATGAAATACATCAGCAGGATGGAAACGAACAGGATAATGACCAGCTCGTCCAGCATCTTCTGGTTCGAGAAGAAGCTTCCGCTGAACACGGTGTCCCACTCGTCCGAAGCCTCGGTCACCTTGTCCACCCCGGCCATCAGCTCGGGCGCATCTTCCACGTCGTAGAAGCGGAAGGGAATGTATTCCCCGCTCTTTCCGGCGGTGATGGTCTTCAGGTCTTCGCCTGCCGTCACTTTCACCAGCATCGAAAGGGGAACGTACTCTACCTGTCCCAGTCCGTCGGGGCGTGTCTGTATCATGGTGTTCTGCAGAATCTCGTTGACCGTCTGCTCCTCGCCCACGATGCTGACGGGCAAATATTGCTGATAAGAGTGGAGCATGGCTACACTGTTCTCCTTGAAGGCTGTTTTCAGGGTCCGGTACAGTTCGTCGTAAGCCACGTTGTAGAGCAGCAAACGTTCTTGCAGAATGCTGATGTTCAGCTGGTTTTCGAATGCGATGCCCACAGGAGGATTACCGGTAGTCTTTGCCAGCTGCTTTTCCAACTCGCGCAACTTTTCTGCTTCGGGAGTCCGTTCCTTGTTCCGGGCATACAGCTCGGCCACGACATCGGCCTCGCCGGTGACAAACAGTTTCTCGAACACCGTCTCGGGAGGCGAAAACGAAATGACCGCATACGGATAGTGCTCGGCCACATAGGCATAGACCGCTTTCTGCAACGGAGCGATTTCTTCGGGCTTCTCTGTCTTGAAGTACAGTTCCGCTTCCGACGACGAAAGGGGGCGGTCGCGTTCCAGCAGGTAGTCCTGCTGGCCGATGGCTGCGGTGCGTTCCACCGTCTTTCCGGCAAAATGTTCCAGCAGACGGTCCACCCTGTCGCGGTTTTCATCCACGTGGATGTTCTCGTTCCACTCCACGCGCGCCAGCAGCTCGTTCTGGTCGACGGCCGGCATCCGCTCTTTGTCGATGAAGCGGAACATGAACACGCAAAGGGGGATGGAGACTGCACAGAACAACAGGCTGACCGCCTTATGCCGGAATACCCAGTCGACTCCGGCATCGTAGAAGTGATCCATGGTATGCTCTTTCAGCGGATTGGGGATGCGAACCCGACTGAGCCACGACTTCTGGTGCAGCTTTGTCCCATAAGCCAGCGAATAGAGAACGGGCAGCAACAGGATGCCCGTGAAATAGGACACAAGCAAACCTGCCGTTACGGCAAACGCCTGATCGTAGAACAGAGCACCGGCAATGCCGCTCATGAATATCAGCGGGACGAACACCGCCACCGTCGTCAGCGACGAACTCAGCATGGGAGTGATGACTTCACTGGCTCCTGCGATGCAGGCACGGTGCAGGGTAAAGCCCCGCTCGCGGTACTGCGAGATGTTTTCGGTGACAATGATGCTGTTGTCCACCATCATACCCTGCGCCAGTATCAGTCCGGACAGCGAAATTATGTTGAGCGACATGTTGAACAGGTAGAAGACCAGAAAGCAGACTATCAGCGACACCACCATACTCAGCCCGATGATGAGCGGCGAACGCACGTCGCCCAGGAACAATACCGCCACAATGCAGATGAACAGGAAACCCAATGACAGGTTCTGTTGCAGGTTGTCGATGGTGTAGTCCAGCAGTTCCGTCTGGTTGCGGCTGATGCTGAAGTCGATTTCGGGATAAACCCAACGGAAATAATTCATCACGCCGTTCACTGCTTCCTTCATCTTGTCCATATTCTCGTCGGCCTGCTTGATGACAGCCAGCGTCACGGCGCGCTTGCCGTTGCTGACCGACAGTCCACGCTCATCGACTGGCACAATGCCTACCTGACAGAAGTCGCCCAATCGGACAATGCGGTCGCCCTTGCGCAGCAGGATGTTTCTGACGTCTTCCTCCGTGCGCAGCAGGGTCGAGAACTTGATGCTGTATTCGTAATATCCGTCGCGCACGCTCATGCTGCCCGGCTCCACGTTGTTCTGCGACAAGGCACTTTCGATGTCGCCTATCGTCAGTCCCAGCACAGCCAGCTTGGCCGGATCGGGGACAATGCTCACTTCTTTCTCTACCAGTCCGGTCACATCGACCATCGCCACTTCGGGCAGCTGCTCGATGCGTCTTCTGATTACGTTTTCGGCAAACTCGCACAAATCCAGAAAGCGGTCGTCGGCCTGCATGTTTCCGATGCTGTCGTCCTTCAACGTCAGGTTCAGGTAGAAAACGGGGATGTCCGTCGCGCTTGCCTTCACCACCTTGGGCCGGTCCGTATCCTTCGGCAGATAGTTCATGGCGGCGTCTATCTTCTCGTTCACCTCGATGAAAGCCAGGTCGGTATTGGTGCCGTAGTCGAAGCTCAGCCGGATGATGCCGGCACCGTCTCGGATCTCGCTGCTCATGTCCCTCAGTTTCGAGACTTGCACCAACTGTTGGCGCAGGGGCCTTACCACCGTGTTCTCCAGTTCGCGCGCCGAAGTGTTGGCCACCGACACCTGCACGGTAATTTCGGGTATGGCGATGTCGGGCAGCAACGACACGGGCAAGGTGGAATAAGTCACCAGCCCCACGATGAAGCATGCCGCGAATGCCATCAGCACGGCAATGGGCCGCTGTATCAAGAACTTTATCATAACCCTCTCTGTCTTGTCCTATTGTTACTACTTTGTTTCCTCTACTACGGTGACGGGCGCTTCATGGGCCAGATTCACGTTGCCGGTGGCTATCACCAGGTCGCCTTCTTTTATCTCTTCCCCCACGAGCGTATAGCTGTCCGAGTTCTCAAGCTGTGTCTGCACATAGTTCCATATCGCCATATCGTTCTTCAGCGTAAACACCACCTGCTTGCCCGAGCGCAGCACCAGCGCACTCTTCGGTATCACCAACTGGTCGGGCAGTTCGCGGCGTACCTTTACCCGCACGTTCATTCCGCTGAACAGTTCGCCGCGGCTTGCCACCGTTGCTTTCACGTTCACCATGCCTTTTTCATCTACCAGGGGATTGATTTCCGAGATGCGTCCTTCGTATTTGGCTCCGGGATTGGCATAAGGCGACACCATCACCCGATCGTCCTGCTTGATCAGGGGCAATTCATTTTCCAGCACCGTAAAGTCTACTTCCATCCGGTTGGAACCGATCACCGTACAGAAGGCATCGGCCGTCGACACCCTGTTATAAGGTTTTGCAAAAAGATTGGCCACCACCCCGTCGAAAGGTGCCCGCAGCGTGGCATGTTCTTCCTCGTAGCGTGCTATTTCGTATTGATAAAGAGCCTGGTCGTAGCCGCTTTTCACCTTGGCCAACCGCATGACGTCGGCGGGTACACTGGCCGTATCGCCTACAGCATATCCCTGCCCTATCAGTACGTCCTGCAATTCCAGTTTGGCTTTTGCCAGTGCGTCAGCTGCCTGAGCCGTTTTATTCTGCAGAAGGAAAGGGTCCAGTTCGGCCAGTGGCTGATTCTTTTTCACACGTGTTCCGTTTTTTACATATATTTTTGCCACCACTCCTCCGGTTTCGAAATTCAGGGCTGCTTCTTCTGCCGCTTTCATTTTGCCGTTGCTCACCAGTTCGTGATAGAAGGTCTGCCGTTTCAGAGGCACCACCGTCACTTCAGTTTTCTTGTCCGGCAGCACGGTATTCACTCCCTCTTCTTCCACCGTTTTTTCCTTACCGGCTTCCGAACACGCTCCCAACAGGAAAGGAAGCATTCCACAAAACACGCAAGTGTAAAAAAGTATTTTCATCGTATTCTTATAGTTATTTGTTTTCAATGGTATTTTTATCTTGTTTTCACATGTATACTTTTCCTGTTCTACTTAAGGATTTCCAAAAGTATGCAAAGTATTCGATGTTTGCAAACAAATCAGACTGACTAAAACTGACAATCCTCATTCACAGCATATTGCACACATTCAATGTTACAAAATTGTAATTCTATGACACCATTCTATACCCTTATGACGAATTTTTACCCCATTCTTTTATACACTAAATCCACATTTTTCCGGCAATATCCTGCAAAATGAATCACATAATCAGGAATTGTGCCTGAACGTTCCAACCAATATAATTAGAAACCGAACCGACTACTTAAAAATAGTCCCGGATACCATGCCAAGAAAAAAGAACAGCCGGCTACAGGATACAAGCAGACAGTTCGGAAGAGACTGCAACTCTTCGCACCGCTTCTATCCCGCAGCCGGCTATCATTTATACCGGACAACGTAAAAGAGAAACTTTATTCCTCTTCGGCAAACATCGGATCCCAGGCAGGCAACTTGATCGGCTCCTGACGGAAAAGCTTCATCACCTTTTCGGGCACATACTTCGTCTCGACTACCAGACGGAACATATATTCGTCAAACCAGCGGTCGGTCATGATGAGGTGTCCTTGCCAGCCGCTCGACGCTCCCCAGCTGTTCTCCACCAACCACTTCACGGGCTTGCCGTCCTTGTCAAGGTCGACACCGGCCAGGGTCATGGCGTGGCTCGATCCGCTGGAGAAGGTGGCGATGCGTTGCTTCTTGTCCATGCCGAAGGTAACGCCCATCAGCGAAGCATAGTCGTAATTGTTCACGTCCAGCAGGCCGCGCTCGGAGTTGAGTTGCTGACCCACGTCGCACGAGAAGTACATCATCGTACTGTCCTTCAGCGAAGCGATGGCCATCTGCTTAATGTCTTCAATAGGCAGGTTGACGTACGTCCAGTTGTGTCCGTCGTAACGGTGGCGGTCGTAGTCTATCTCGTAAGTCTTATAGTATTCGCGCGTAGGGTCGTTCATCAGCATCACGTAGTCGGTCAGCAGCTTGGTGTCGCCATACTTCTGGAGGAAGGTCATCGGCGTGTGGTGTTCCGTTTCTACCGGATTGCCCTTAGCATCCTTACGCACATAGTCGAACTCGGCAGGCGGCATGCCCAGGTTGAGCACCAGCATGCGGTAGACAGTACCCAGCATGGCGGTCTTCTCCCGCTCCAGTTCGTCGGCCTTGGCGCCACGTGCCACCATGTCACGCAGTTGCAGGCCATATTCCTTCAGCTTCAGGCTGATGAGCGATGCCATACGCGAGGTGTTCGAACTGCTGTTTGTCTCGGGCATGGCCTCGGCAGGCACCAGTCCGTACTTCGACACGATGTCGGCCACTCCCGTAAACGTACCGCCGTCGCTCAGCGGATGCTTGAAGAGCCACTCCACCGTCTGGTCGCTCATGGGCAGCTTGCCGGTGTCGATAACGCCTTGCAGGAAGAGGTTCGACTTCTCCAGCTGATCCCAGAAGAAAGGATAGACTTCGGAAAACTCGAACGACGGGAAGCCGAAACGTGCCATCGTCTTGGCACGCATCACGTTCAGCCCCGTAAACAGCCAGCAACGACCGGACGACTTCTGGTCGGTGATGCCGCTGGACTTGACACGAACCGAGAAGTGTGTGTCCATACCTTTCATATTCTCCTGGTTCAGGGCCAGACGACGGATATCGTTGTTGCCGATGGCATTGCGTAGTGCCTTGTCGGCAGGCGTCCCCTGATAACTTTGACGAATCTGTTCGAGCATAGAAGGACTGATTCCTCCTTCACCGCCTCCCTGCGCACTGGCCGAAAGAAAAGCCGTCGTGGCGAGAACAAATACAGATAACAAATGTTTTTTCATAACGATCGAAACAGTTTTTTATTGTTGATAAAATACGATGGTTAATGGTGAATGGTCAATGGTTAATGATAAATGATTAATGGTTAATGGTGAATGGTCTGAGAAATTCCTCATTCTTAATTTTTCTTCATTCTTCATTTATCAAAAGCCCTCCCAAGCTGACAAATATAACACCTTTTTTGAAAAATTTAGTATTGTCTTTAGAATAATTGTCCATTTATAAGGAAACTGATTCAAATAAAATAGTTTTCTTTGCACCCTCATTCGTACGATATGAAGAAATTTATCCTGAGCTTGATAGCCCTGCTGGCACTGACCAGCCTTTTGCCTGCACAAGAAGTGCAGACAGACTCTGTAAAGACCGAAAACAGCCACGCACTGACCCGTAAAGAACTGCACAAGCAAAAAGTGGCGCGGCGTAACCTACACTACAACATTCTGGGCGGTCCCAGCTATACCCCCGACTTTGGAGCCGTATTGGGAGGAAGCGCATTGTTGACTTTCCGCATGAACCCCAGCGACACCACCCAGCGACGTTCAGTAGTCCCCATGGCACTTGCCTTCATGTTCAACGGCGGCATCAACCTCTTTTCCAAGCCACAGCTCTTCTTCAAGGGCGACCGTTTCCGCATCTTCGGTAAGTTCTCGTACAAGAATACGCAGGAGAATTTCTACGGCTTAGGCTATACCACCAACCGCGACTATGTGCGTAGCGACACCACCAGCCAGTACCGTTACAGCGGCATACAGGTGAATCCGTGGTTCCTCTTCCGTCTGGGTGAAAGCAACTTCTTTGCCGGACCGCAGATCGACATCAATTACGACCACCTGACCGATCCAGCCAAAGGCCTCGTCAACGAGCCTACCTACCAGGCAGCCGGCGGAACCGACAAGGGCTATAAACAGCTCAGCTCGGGTATCGGCTTCCTGCTGACCTACGACAGCCGCGACGTACCTGCCAATGCCTACACCGGCCTTTATCTGGACGTACGTGGCATGGCCTACTCGAAAATCATCGGAAGCGACCAGAACTTCTACCGGCTGGAGATAGACTACCGCCAGTACAAGCCTCTGGGCAACCGGAAAGTGTTGGCCTGGACCGTACAGACCAAAAACGTATTCGGCAACGTGCCCCTTACGCAATATGCCCTCACAGGTACTCCTTTCGACCTGCGCGGCTACTACATGGGACAATACCGCGACTATTCATCGCACGTCGTACTGGCCGAATACCGCCAGATGATCAACACCGACCAAAGCAACTGGTTCAAACGCGTCCTGCATCGGCTGGGATTTGTGGCATGGACCGGATGCGGCTTCATGGGTCCTACGATGGGCAAAATAGAAGGTGTCCTTCCCAATTACGGCGTCGGACTGCGCATCGAAGTACAGCCCCGTATGAACGTACGCCTGGATCTCGGAAAGAACACCGTCAACAATCAGACTCTCTTCTATTTCAATATGACGGAAGCCTTCTGATTTGAAGGAGAATGAAGAACTTATTAAATGGAGAATTGATAATGGATAATTGAGAATGAGTTTGCGCGTGTTCATTCTTCATTATCCATTATCCATTATCCATTCTCAATTCTCAATTATCTTAGGTATCGGCTTTAACTTCTATAACTTCTATAACTCCTATAACTCCTAAGGACAATCTTCTTACGCCGGTTCCTCCCCGCGCTCGATATAAGCCAGCACGTCACCTTTCTTCACATAGCTGCCCTGCTTGGCACATACCTCGATGATGCGTCCGCTGAAGTTGGCCGTCACCTTGTCGTGCGTTCCCCACGGCGTGGTGATGTAGCAGAAGGTATCGTCGGGCTCGTACTTGTGACCGGGCTCGGGTGGCATGGACGGGTTGGTCACATCTATTTCCCAAATCACCGTTCCCTTCGCCGGTGCCGTGATAGGCTCTGCCTTGGCACGCTTCAGTTTCTTCACATCTTCGTCCGAGAAGCCTTTGCCCAGCAAGGCCGATTCCTTGGCACGCTGCAGGTCGGTCTCGAAACGTTTGCGGGCCACGCCCGACTTATAGTCGCGATACTGGCGGTCGTGCATAGCCAGCTCGAACAGTTCTTCTTCGTCTTCGCCCACGTCCCAGCCGTTCTCCTTCATCTCCTTGCGGTACTCGTCCAACTGGTCGGGATAGTACGATTGCGGATCGGCATCGGTAAACTCGTAGTTGTTCTTCCGGGCCAGTTCCACTATTTCCGGATCCAGCTTGCCCGGCAGACGTCCGCTCTTGCCCAGAATCATGCCCCACGTGTTGTTGTCGATCATCGTCCAGCGCTCTTCGCCCTTCACCTGCGACATGACATTCATCAGTGCCACATTCTTCACATACTGGCTGAAGGGGGTCACCAATGGCGGATAACCCAGCTTGGGCCATACGTATTCCACCTCGTCGAACAGCATCACCAGCAGGTCGTCGATGCTCAGTTCCGGTTCGCCCTTGCCTTTCAGTATCAGGTTGATGCCGGCATGCACGCCTTTCAGGTCGGCCATCATCGAGCCCATCATTCCGCCCGGCAGTCCGCACTTCAGCAGTAGCGACGACATGTGCTTGTTGCTCGGGTCCATGAAGTAGCCCAGGAAGTCGTCGATGAACTCCTGCGTCAGCGAGCGGGCTTTCATGTAGGCCTTCATGTTGATGTCGGGCACCTGGAATCCCTTGTCGCGCAGCATGGCCTGCACCGAGATAACGTCGGGATGCACCTTTCCCCACGACATGGGTTCCATCGCCACGTCGATGATGTCGGCTCCGTTCTCGCACACTTCCAGGATGGAGGCCATCGACAGTCCCGGACCGCTATGGCCGTGATACTGGATGATGATATCCGGATGTTTGTCCTTGATAGCTTTTGTCAAACGTCCCAGCATGCCCGGACGTCCGATGCCTGCCATGTCCTTCAGACAGATTTCGGGAGCGCCCGCCTCGATCAGCTGGTCGGCAATGGCCGCGTAATATTCCACGGTATGTACGGGCGAATGGGTAATGCAAAGCGTAGCCTGGGGAATCATGCCTGCCTCAAGCGCATACTTGATGGAAGGGATGATGTTACGCGTTTCGTTCAGTCCGCAGAAGATACGGGTGATGTCCACCCCCTGGGCATGCTTCACCTTATACATCAGCCGGCGTACGTCGGCCGGCACCGGATACATGCGCAGTGCATTCAGTCCGCGGTCCAGCATGTGGGTCTGTATGCCTGCCTCCCTGAAAGGTTTGGTAAAGGCACGCACGGCCTTATTCGGATTCTCACCATAAAGCAGGTTCACCTGTTCGAAAGCGCCGCCATTGGTCTCAACGCGGGCAAAGCATCCCATTTCTATAATTACCGGAGCAATGCGGACCAACTGGTCCACCCGTGGCTGGTACTTTCCGGACGATTGCCACATGTCACGATAGACAAGACTGAATTTAATCTCCTTTTTCATAACGGTAGGGGAATTAAAGGTATTATTTGTTCGGTTAACTTAACATAGACAAATATAGCAGATAATTCTAACATATCGACAATAAAAGAGCAGATTTCTTTCGTCCAAAAGATATGTTATATATCATATTGTCAGTCCCTTCTTCATTCCTCCCACCCTCTTTCGGCACAGAAGCCTTATTTTTTCCGAAAAAATCGTAATACATCTGTGATTTTTTTATAGTTTTGCCCACATACAAGGAAACAGCCTTACGGTTTTAGTTTTTGAGTTTCTAAGTTTTTTAGTTTTTAAGTTGGGTAATACGAGAACTAAAGAACAAAGGACTCGAAAACTTAAGAACTTAAAAGAACTTACTCAAGTTTCGCAAGTGCGAAACTTGTAGAAGTTAAAGAAGTTAGAAGAAGTTATCGCCCGTCTTTGACGGGCTTAGGAGTTAAAAGCCAATAGAGAAGCAAACAGCTCACAATGTATCGGCTTAACTCCTTAACTCCTTGACTACAACCGATTAATAAACTTGCGAAACTTAAAGAACTTAGAAACTTAAAACTTAGAAACTTAAAACTAAAAAACTTAGAAACTTAAAACTCAAAAACTCAAAAACTTAAAAACTTAGAAACTTAAAACTAAAAAACTAAAAAACTTAAAAACTAAAAACTTATGAAATCTTTGAAATTGCAGTCGATTCTTCTGCTGGCTTTCGCATTGCTTGCCCTGCCCTCCTTCGGACAAGGGCTGAAAGCCTTCAAACTGAAGAACGGTCTTTCCGTATATATATGGGAAGACAACACCAAGTCCGACGTGTATGGTATCGTAGCCTGCCGCACCGGTTCGGTCAACGACCCGGCCGAGTACACCGGTCTGGCCCACTATCTGGAGCACGTCATGTTCAAAGGTACCGACAAGATCGGCGCCCTGGACTGGGAAAAGGAAAAGCCCATCTACGAACAGATCATCGCCAAGTACGATGAAATGGCCGAAGAGACCGACCCGCTGAAGAAAGAAGCCATCGGGAAAGAGATCAACGACCTGACCGTGGAAGAAGGCAAGATCAGCGTTTCCAACGAGTTTATGAACCTCATCGAGAGCATGGGCGGAAAAGGCCTGAACGCAGGTACCAGCTACGACGTCACCTACTACCACAACTCGTTCCCCCCGTACCAGATCAACAAATGGCTCGAAATCTATTCGCAACGCCTCATCAACCCCGTATTCCGCCTGTTCCAGACCGAGCTGGAAAGTGTGTACGAGGAATATAATATGTATCAGGACGACCCCGGAAGCGTACAACGCGAGTTTATATCGAGCAAGGCATTCGAGGGACATCCCTATGCGCGCCCCATCATCGGCCTGCCCGAACACCTGAAGAACCCGCGCCTGAGCAAGCTCATCGAGTTCTACAACAACTGGTACACCCCCGAAAACATGGTACTGATTCTGGTGGGCAACGTCAACGCACAGCAGATCAGCGGACGCATCAACGCCACCTTCGGACGCCTGCCCAAACGCCCCACGCCCGAACGCAAGACCTACCCCGACCTCGACATCAAGGGACGCAAGCAGTACACCGCCAAGGTGGGCTACTACCCCATGGTATGCCTGGCCTATAAGGGCGTACCCTCGGGACATCCCGACGAGAAACCGCTGGAGATAGCCATGTCGCTGCTGCACAACAGCAGCAACACCGGCACGCTGGACAAGCTGACCCTGGACGGCGAACTGACCAGCTGCGGAGCCTCAACCGACTTCCGCCGCGAGCAGGGACGCAACATGGTGTATGCCATCCCCCTGTACGACGAGAACCAGCGCCGCTTCGAGTCGAACAAGAGTGCCGAGAAGAAAGCCCTGAAAGCCATCGAGCAGATTGCCAACGGCGAATTTGAAGACTGGCAGATCGAAGCCATCAAGGCCAACATGTGCCGCGACTTCGACCTGACCATGGAGTCGAACACCAACAAGGCCATGATACTGATGCAGGCCTTCATCAACGAAGAAGACCTGGGCAAAGTGCTCAGCTACAAGGACGAAATCATGGCCATCACCACCGAAGACATCAAGCGCGTGGCCAAGCAATACCTGACCGGCAACTACCTGGCCCTTTACATCGAAAAAGGCAAGGCCGACAACAGCGGAAAAATCAAAAAGCCCGGCTACAAGCCCATCGAACCGCCCGTAGGCAAGCAGTCGCTCTACGCCCTGCAGTTCAAGAGCATGCCCATCGGACATGTCGAGGAAAAGTTCATCGACTTTACCGACGTGCAGGTCAAGAAGCTGAACGACCGCTCGAAGATGTACTATTCGGTCAATCCCGAAAACAACGTGTTCAGCCTCACCCTGCGATACGGCGTGGGCGAACGCGAGTTCCCCAAGCTGGGCATTGCCGCACAGCTGATGAACGATGCCGGCGTGATGGGTGCCTACCAGCCCCAGCAGCTGAAAGAAGAGCTGAGCAAGCTGAACGCTACCTGCAGCGTAAGCGCCAGCGACAACTACCTGTACATCACCATGGAGGGCTACGAAGCAACCTTGCCGCAAGCCTGCCAGCTGCTGTCGCGCCAGATCCTGATGCCGCAGCTGGACGAAAAGCAGCTGGCACGTATCAAAGGCTCGCTTCTGGGCGCACGCCAGCAGCGTAAGGAGAATGTGAACACCCTTTCGTCTGCCCTGATGCAGTACATGATCTATCAGGACAAGTCGAGCTTCATCGACGAACTGACCGATAAGGAAATCTACGAACTCTCCATCTCCGAGCTGACCGGCGACATCAACCGCGCCGCCAACTACGAGGCCGAAATCTTCTACTGCGGCACGATGCCTTTCGACAATGCTTACGACATCCTCAGCAAGAACCTGCCGCTGGTAGCCAACGAGCGTCCGTCCACCTCGCCGCAAGACAAGCCCCTGGCCTCTGTCACCGAGAATACCGTATACTTCCTGCCCAACTCCGACGCCGAACAGGCACAGATCTGGTTCTTCATGCCATTGGGCCAGTACGACAAGAAGGACGACGTGCTGCGCGACGCCTTCAACCAGTACTTCTCCGGAGGTTTCAACGGACTGGTGATGAACGAAATCCGCGAAAAACGTTCCATGGCCTACTCGGCCGGAGCCTACATCGGCACGCCTGCCCTGCCCGGCAACCCGACTTATCTGTTCGGCAACATCGGCACACAGAACGACAAGGCCAACGACGCGCTGGACGTATTCATGGGTCTGGTGACCGACATGCCGAAGAATGCCGACCGCATCGACAACATCAAGAGCTACATGCGCCAGGAAGCGCTGACCACTCACCCGTCGTTCCGCAGCAAGGCCGAGACCCTCAACTCGCTGCAACGCGTCGGCTATAGCGAAGACCCCGCCAAGGAGAACCTGCCGAAAATCGATGCCCTGACCTTCGACGACATCGTGAAGTTCTACGAAGACAACATCAAGGGCAAACCCTACTGCATCGGCATCATGGGCAACCCGAAGGACATCGACGTGAAGAAGTTGGAGAAATACGGCAAAGTTGTCCGACTGAACGACCGCAAGCTGTTCAACACGAAGGATACGCTGTTTTAATGAAGAAGTTAGCACTTCGTTAGAAATTAAAGAAGTTATCGAGGAGGTATCAAGTAAAAGTAACTGAAGTGGCTGTGTCAAAACCAAGTGATGGTATCTGACTCCCCTCCTTCTGGAAGGAGGGGTGCCCAACGGGCGGGGTGGTAGGTTTTACGACACGCTGTATATTAACACTTTATGTTTTCACCTACCACCTCCCCCTTCGGGTACTCCTCCTTCCCGAAGGAGGAGAGTTTCAGATACTTTTGTTTTGACCACCCTCCAGATACCATAACAAAGTTTCGACACACCCTCTAAAAAGTTAAAAGCCGATAGTCTTGCAAATGACAGCAAGTTCTATCGGCTTTTTATTTGCGAAGGAATATTTTCGCAATTCATTTTTTTGCCCATAACAAGCCCACCCTCTAACGGCCATGCGGAAAACAAGGAACTTCAATGCTGCATTATGCTAAATATCAAGAATTTTGTGTACCTTTGCCGTTAGAAGGGAACAACTAAAACCGATACAGTTATGAAAACGATGACCAAAGAAGATTTAATTAAAGCTTTAAAAAAAGCGAAGAAACACAAAGAGCAAGCATTGAAACAGACAAGCAAGGAATTCAAACGCCTTGGAATCAAAGGTAAAGTAGAGTTGGTATGATATGAAACCTTGATCTCCGCTCCTACCGCTTCTCCTCTTCCTCGCCCGCACCCGAAAGGATGGGCAGGCAAATCTTATACTTGACGGCCAGGATACGAGCCAGAAATACCGACACACCGCCCACAATCTGGCAGATATACGCATCCAGCCCCACCAGCTGGCAGAGGAAATAAACAGTACCGCCCACCACACAGGCCATCGCATAAATCTCCTTGCGGAAAATCAGCGGAATCTCGTTGATGAACACGTCGCGGAACACACCGCCTGCCGCACCCGTAATGCTACCCATGATGATGGCCACCCAGAAGGGATAGCCCAGCAGGATGCTCTTCTCCACACCCACCACAGTGAACAGGGCCAGACCGATGCTGTCGAAAATGAAGAACGTGTTGTTCAGATGAATCAGATGCTTTCCGAACAGAATCACCCACAGCAGGGCCAGACCGGTACAGATCAGGTAAATGGGATCGGTCATCCAGCCGGGAGTGACGTCGAGCAACAAGTCGCGAATGGTACCTCCGCCAATGGCGGTCACAAAGCCTACAACGTATGCCCCGAACCAGTCGAACCGCTTGGCCGAAGCCAGACGGATGCCGCTGATGGCAAAGGCAAACGTACCTATAAAATCGAGAATCTGAACAAATGTTGGCATATGGGGTTTTGAGTTTTTAAGTTCTTTAGTTCTTGAGTTTTTAAGTTCCTTAGTTTTTGAGTTTCTCGGTTATTGAGTTTTTGAGTTCTTCGTTCTTTTGTTTTCGTTTTTCCAAAACTTGAAAACTCAAGAACTTTAAGACTTAAAAACTCAATGACTAATAAAGTTTTTTGGCTCATAAGTCTGTGTCTTACTTCAACTTAAAAACTTAAAAACTCAAAAACTAAGGAACTCAAAAACATTTTTATCAGCAAAGTAACAAATAAATTCCCTAAGAAACCGTATTTTTGTCTCATCATTTTTTCATCTTGACTCAAATAATGAAAATAACAATCGTATCGGGCGCACGTCCCAACTTCATGAAGATAGCGCCCATCTGCCGTGCCATCGACGCGGCAAGGGAAAGCGGAAAGGACATTACCTACCGCATAGTATATACAGGCCCCGAAGCCGACAACAGCCTGGAAGCCTCGCTCTTCTCCGACCTGAACATGAGGAAGCCCGACGCCTGCCTGGGCGTAAGCGCGCAAGGACAGTCGGAAACGGCAGCCGCCATCATGCTGGCCTTCGAAAAAGAACTCGATGCCCACCCCGCACAGGTGATACTCGTGGTCGACGACCTGACAGCCACCATGAGCTGCGCCATCGTGGCCAAAAAGCGCGGACTGAAGGTGGCACACGTCATCGCCGGCACCCGCTCGTTCGACATGAACATGCCGCGCGAGGTGAACCGCACCATCGTCGACGCCATCTCCGACTACCTGTTCACCGCCGGCATGGTGGCCAACCGCAACCTGAACCAGGAAGGCATGATCCCCGAATACATCCACTACGTGGGCAACATCCTCATCGACAACATACGCTACAACCGCCACCGGCTGATACAGCCCCGCTGGTTCGACTCGCTGGGACTGAAGAAGGGCAACTACCTGCTGCTGACGCTCAACCGCCACGACCTGCTCGACAAAAAAGCCGTCGTACAGTCGCTGCTGCAGACCGTCATCGAGAAAGCCGACGGCATGCCCATCGTGGCTCCGCTGCACCCCTACGTGGAGAAGGCCGTCAAGGCACTCGACCTGCCCGCCGCCAACCTGCACATCCTGCCGCCCCAAAGCTACCTGCACTTCGGCTTCCTCATCAACCAGGCCAAAGGCATCGTCACCGACTCGGGCAACATCGCCGAAGAAGCCACCTTCCTCGACGTGCCCTGCATCACGCTGAACACGTACGCCGAACACCCCGAAACATGGCGCATCGGCACCAACGAACTGGTGGGCGAAAACTCGTTTGCACTGGCTGCCGCCCTCGACAAGCTGCTGCACGGCGACTGGAAGCACACCACCCTGCCCGACCGCTGGGACGGACGCACCGCCGAACGCATCGTGCAGACACTGATCAATGGCGAAAAACTCTGAGGAAAGCTCCCAACGTTATCCGAAGGATGTCAAAGCGAGAAGTGACTGACATCTTATTCTTTTTAGGCACGGATTACACGGAAAAAACGCAGAAAAGGAAGAATAACAATCTGCGAACTTCTGTGTAATCCGTGCCTAAAAAAAAGCGGTTCTTTAACTGACATACCTGCGGCATCGTGAATCCCCCGCGCCAGCGGAAACAAACCAGAAAATGTATAGGAAAATGAAATTCAGGTAGTTAGCTTCGTTACAACATGTAACATTCCAATTTAGGCCGACAAATTTAAGGATTTATTTCGTTTCCGCAAAATAGCCGCCTACTTTTCTTATTTTTTAAAAGTCCGTATTTTAATTTAAGATATTTTTAGTTCAAAAAGTTGCACGATTGCACATCCACCCTTATATTTGTCATGTTTTGTCAGGATAACAAAACAACTATGAGAACAGTTTCGGATCTTGTATGGAGTCCCCAGGACCGAAACACCACGAACCCGGGATCTCCGCTTCTAACCCTGAATGCAAGCTAATTCTACAACCATAGGAGCTTGCCATTCGCTGGCCCGGCGACAGCCATCAGATGCCACCAACCCGAAAGACGTACAGGGGGTTCAGCCCCCGGGAAGGTTCCTTCCACCAAGTGGGAACGGCCACCCGTATGTCCTAAAATTTCTCGATTGTTTAATTTTTTTAAAGAAAGGAGACACCTATGAAAGGCCACTTCTATTTCACTCACCCCATCGAAGCGTCGCTCGACCCTCGCATGGAGGCCATGGAGGAAAAGCTGCACGGCAAAGGTTTTGGAGTCTACTGGTACATCCGCGAAAAGATGTCCTACTTCTCCAACAACCGATGCCGATTGAAAGACCTCAAACCGTTTGCCACCCGCTACTACACCAAACAGATGATCGAATGGGTAGTGCTGGAAAGCGGACTGTTCGGTTGCGACGAAGCAGGCAACATCGTCCCGCTGAAACTGCAATGCGAACAAGAGTCGGAAACCGACCCCGCAGACGCATGGCAACCGGTACTCTGCCCGACCGAAAACCGCGAAACAACCCCGAAAACGACCGGAAAAAACAGCCGGAAAACTACGAAAAACACCCGAAATACGTCCGTTTCGGGCAAAAAAACAGCGGAAAACAACGAAAATCGGACGAAAATCAGCGAAAAAACAGCGGAAATCGATGAAAAATCGTCGGAAAACAGCAAAAAAACAGCGAAAAACGGCCCGAAAACAGCCCAAAACAGCACGAAAAAGGCACCAAAACCGACGGAAATCGCTACGCAACCATCTGAAAATGAAGCAACTGACAACAACATCCACACCAAAAGCAACACAAACACGTCCACTATATATAAAGAAAAAAAGAAAGAAAAAGAGAAAGATGTTGTTGTAGTAGCTACGCCGCCGACGACGCCGACGCCCTCCGCCAGCCCGACAGCCATACGACCGTGGCAGCAATACGTGGCCGAGTTGAACTCCGACAGCGAGTGGGGACAGATCGTCTGCATGAAAAGCGGCTACGGAGCCCTGCTGAAGAAGCACTGGAAAACGGCCAAAGAACTCTTCAGGCAGCACGTCATAGCCATGGGCAAGGAGCAAAGCCTCCTCACGCAGGACGAGGCGAAACGCTACTTCATGTCCTTTGCCGCCACCTGCCCCACCACCGCGGGCGAGCTGCGCCAACAGCTCCTGCGGCTGGAACAGGCTGCCACCGCCACCGCCGACCCCTACCGCTACGAACAGCGGCTGGACGGACGCCGCACCTGCAACGGACGCCCCATCCCCGACGACGCCCCTCCCCGCCCCGACGACCATTCCACCTGGAACAGCCGCCTGAAGCGCTGGGAGCCCGAGTACGGATAAGAAACCCGCCGCATCTGCCCCCACATTGCCCCGCGTCTGCCACCAAGATGCGGGGCAACAGGGCGGAAAACCCCACGGGTTTGGAGGGCAAAGACGAGGCGTTTTCACCACAGAGGACACGGAGTCGCACAGAGGGAAAAATTTTAATCCGTGTTATCTGTGTCTAAAAACTTCTTTCAACGCAAATTACGCAGATTATCGCAGATTAAAAATTAATAAAATAATCTGTGCTCATCAGTTATATCTGCGTTATCTGCATGCCATTGTTACACCACAGATTACGCAGATTGTCACAGATTAAAATCCTGGTTTTTCCGTGTCATCCGCGTCATCTGCGTCTGAAAAATGTACCATCCGCATGGTCATTTGCACATTAGCACATTTGCACATTACCCCACACGTTAAACCCTTAAAACACACAAAAAACATGAGAAATTTCAGTCAGGCCGGCATCGACACCGGCGGCCGCACCAGCGGCAAGATACGGACCACCTGCCCCAAATGCAAAGACACCCGCACCCACCCCGAGGACAAGTCGCTCTCCGTCGACCTGGACACCGGATGGTGCCACTGCTTCCACTGCGAAGCCAATTTCCGCGTACCCGACTCCGACGAAGAACGCCAGCGACAACGGCGCCTCGACCGCCAGCAGCGCCAGCACGAAGCCCAATCGGCCACCAGGCGCTACGTACGCCCCAGCTTCGTCGAGGCCAACCTCAACCTGCCCGCCTCCATTGCCGACTACCTGGTAGGCAAGCGCGGCATCAGCCTCCAGACCCTGCGCCAGCTCAAGGTGACCGGACAGTACGAACCCATGCCCCCCTTCGGGCAGGGCAGCACGCCCAAGGACCCCGAACTCTGCATCGGCTTCAACTACTTCGAAGACGGACGACTGGTGAACACCAAGTTCCGCACCCTGCAGAAAGCCTTCAAGATGGTGAAAGGCGCCGAACTCATCCCCTACAACCTCGACTCGCTGAAGGGGGCGGACAGCTGCTACATCGTCGAAGGCGAGATTGACGCCCTGACCCTGCACGAAGTGGGCCGCACGGCCGTCGTCTCCGTGCCCGCCGGCGGAAACACCAACTCCGCCTGGCTGGACCGCTTCATGGAGAGCCACTTCGACGCTATGAAGACCATCTACCTGGCCACCGACACCGATGCCAACGGCCTGAAGATGCGCCACGAGCTGATACGCCGCTTTGGCGAGGAACGCTGCCGCATCGTCACCTTCAGCCCCGACTGCAAGGACGCCAACGAAGAACTGCTGCGCCACGGACGCGACAGCCTGCTGCACTGCCTCGACCAGGCCGCCGAGCTGCCGCTGGAAGACGTGGTGACCGCGGCCGACCTGCGCGAAGACCTGCAAGCCCTCTTCGAAAACGGCCTGACACGCGGCGCCGAGACGGGACTGGCCAACTTCGACCGCCTCTGCACCTTCGAGACCGGACGGCTGCTCGTCGTCACCGGGCGGCCCGGCGACGGGAAGTCGGAGTTCGTCGACGAGCTGGTCACCCGACTGGCCATGCTGCACGACTGGAAAGCCCTCTACTTCAGCCCCGAAAACCAGCCCCTCGCCCTGCACCAGTGCAAGCTCATCGAGCGCATCGCCGGCGAGAAGTTCCGCCGCAGTTCGGGACTGGAGCCGCAGCGCGTGGAGCAGATCGTGGACTGGCTCAGCGAAAACATCTTCCACCTGCAACCCGGCACCGAAGCCTACACCCTGGACCACGTGCTGGCCACCGCCCGCCGGATGGTGGTGCGCAGGGGCATCCGCATCCTCGTCATCGACCCCTTGAACCGGCTGGAGCAGCAACTGGCGCCGGGACAGACCGAACTGCAATACATCTCGGACCTGCTAAACCGCCTGAGCCGCTTCGCCATGCAGAACCGCTGCCTGGTCATCCTCGTGGCCCATCCGCGCAAGGTGAACCGCAACCCCTTGGGCGAACTGCGCCGGGTGGAGATGAACGACATCAACGGCTCGGCCGACTTTGCCAACAAATGCGACTACTGCCTTGTGGTGGAGCGCGACCGCATAGGCGGCTGCACCCGCGTACACGTCGAGAAAGTGCGCTTCCGCCACCTGGGCGAGCCGGGCAGCTGCTGCTTCACCTACAACAAAGACTGCGGCCGCTACCAGCCCTGCCAGGAACGGCAGAACGGCAACGGCCGCGAACTCTTCGACGTGGACTACCCCGACAGCTTCTGGGAAGCCTGCCTCAGGGAGCACCTAAAGCCTCGACAATCAGCCTGACCTGCGCAGGCGTATAGCACTTGGCACGCGGATTCAGCCCGGTCTTCTCCAAAGCCTCGGAGAGGCCGGGCTTCATTTTTATCCAGCGGTTCAGCATCTTCACCGCACTGTCTGCACTGATTCTCGGATTGTATTTTACTGCCAGCTCCCTCTTCCCGTAGCTGCGCAGCTCGAACGGATGTTCGGTCATTTCTTCCTCTCTCATGGTTTTGCCGCTTTTTTATGATTGATAATTCCGTTTAACTGCATCACAAATATAGCGAAAACCAACAACATAAGCAAGCATATTCCATACTTTCTTCACACAAAAACATACCCTAACCTACAAAAACATACTTATACGGACACAAACCGACCGTAACCAACAATAACAGATTCATTTCCAAACAGATATAGTATCTTTGAACCAGCAGACAAGGAGAAAGGGATGCCATGGAGCCCACCGGAAAGCCTGCACGGGAGGAACGCCGTACCGATTCCATTCACAACAAACAAAAATCTTAACATCATGACAAAAGCATTAGTAGTGCGCGTACAACGCCACAAGAAAATCGGGGACAAGACCTCTCCCATGGTTTACACCTTAGTGCGCAAGCCCAAGGACGCCAAGACCTACGACCTGGAACGCATCGCCGCCGACATCGAGGCACTGGGCGGCATGTCGGCCGAAGACGTGCTGCACGTGGCACGCGGCCTGATCCGCAGCATCCGCCAGATTCTGACGGACGGAAACACGGTGAAAGTGGACGGCCTGGGACTGTTCCGCACCACCTTCAGTTGCGAGACCGCCGAAGAGGCCAAGAACTGCACGGTGAAGAACATCACCCGCGTCAACATCCGCTTCATGGCCGACAGCTCGCTCCGACTGGTGAACGACACCAACGCCTCCACCAAAGGCGCCCCGAACAACATCGAGTTCGAACTGGTCACCGCCGACAGCTCCGGCACAGGCAGTGGCGGCTCGGGTACACCCGGCGGCGGAGGCAGTGAAGAGGGCGGCGGAGAGGACCCGTTAGGCTAAATGCTGTTGAGAGTGGAGGGATGAGGGTTGAAGGTTGAGGGTTTATGGCTGAGGGTTTAAGGTTGAGGGTTTATGATTGAGGGTTTATGGTTGAGGGTTTAAGGTTTAGGGTGTATAGACAATGCACACGAACCTTGCCCCGACTTTCCCTCTGTGAAACTCTGTGGTACATCTTTCAGACACGGATGACGCGGATAACACGGAAAAACATGGATTTTAATCTGCGATAATCTGCGTAATCTGCGTTGAAAGAAGTTTTTAGGCATGGATTAAAATTTTCCCCTCTGTGGAACTCTGTGTACTCCGTGTACGGGAGATAAAACGATTTGTGAGAGAATGAGGGACGGGGAAAACGGCGTAAGTGGCTGTG
>OGEZ01000256.1_pt1 | contig 55107 bp, 44 predicted proteins | sample 1570831 | NCBI WGS metagenome assembly OGEZ01 (sample SAMEA2582059, study PRJEB24529) | metagenome | biome: Human gut stool | place: China | collected 2011
GTTCCAACAAAGTCGCTTTCATCCATTTTTGACACGTATTTCCTTTGCGGAACGTGTCAACTTTTTTCAGGCCAAGACAATGCTTTGGTCGCTGCTGTAGGTTGGCAGAAAATTATGGGCGCCTGAAAGGCGCCCGTGAACTTCAGGCGAGCAGTCGCCCGCAGGTCGCTTCTTTCATTTGTTGGGTGAAAGAGGCGAGCTTGGATTTGAGGGCTTGGTCGTCGTTGAGATTTTCATTGATGATGCGCACGTAGGCCGAGCCGACGATAACGCCGTCAACACCGTGAGCCATTGCTTCGGCGACATGTTCGGGCTTGCTGATGCCGAAACCGAGTAAGGCAGGCGGGGCGCCGGCGTCTTTCATGAGTTCGACGACATGATGCGTGGGCATGCCGGCGGCGCGATCTGTACCGGTGACGCCGCTTCTCGACATCAGATAGATATAGCCCTCGCTGTGCTGAGAAATGCGGCGTATCTTGTTAGCATCGGCGTTTGGAGGAACCAAACTGATCAGCTGTATGTCGTGCGCGCGTGCAGCTGTATCCCATTCCGATTCTCTTGCACGCATTGAACTCGGAATGTCGGGAATCAGCACTGCGTCAACGCCGGCTTCATGACACTGAGCGAAGAAATGATCAAGTCCCGGTGCGTAGGCGAGGTTGATGTAGATCATGAGGCTGATCGGCATATCGGGATGTTTGGCTCGGTACTGTTGTACGACCTGCAGACATTTTTGCGTGTCAGAACCATTGGCAAGTGCACGTTTGGAGCTGAGGCAAATCACCGGACCGTCGGCGCTGGGGTCGGAGAACGGAATGCCGAGTTCAAAAGCATCGGCTCCGGCTTCAGTCAAGGTCTCCAAAATTTCAAGACTTTTTTCTGGTGTCGGATCACATAGGTTAACGAACGGAACCAGAGCACCGTCCTTTCGGGCTTTCAACGCGTTAAAGAGGTTTGCAAAACGATCGGTCATGATGGTTGTCCTTCACTAAATCACTTGGGGTCAAAGCGTTGTGGCGTTGATGTAAGCCTCGCGGTTCATGTGACCGTCCTTAAAGAGTCCGATGCGCTCAAAACGATCAAGCACCTGATTGACGTCTTTGTCGCCGCGGCCGGAAAGGTTGCACAGAATGATCTGTTCCTTGTCGGGATTTTCTCGAATCATTCGCAGTGCATGCGCGAGCGCGTGACTGCTTTCGAGTGCCGGAATGATTCCTTCATGCAGACACAAGTCACGGAAGGCAAGCAGCGCTTCTTCATCGGTGGCGTTGACATACTGTGCGCGGCCGATGCTTTGCAGGTATGCGTGCTCCGGACCCACCGACGGGAAGTCAAGGCCTGCGGAAATGGAATACGATTCTTTGATCTGTCCGTCGGGCGTTTGCATATTGAAGGATCTCGCCCCGAAGAAAATGCCTTCCTGACCGTGACCGAGCGGTGCGCCGTGCTCACCCGTTTCAATGCCTAAGCCGCCGGGTTCCACACCGATCAGTCGGACGTCTTTTTCCTTGATGAAGTCCGTGAAAATTCCGATGGCATTGGAGCCGCCTCCCACGCATGCCACAACGGCGTCGGGAAGACGATGCTCGACTTCCATCAGCTGGCGTTTGGCTTCTTCACCGATAATTTTTTGGTATTGCTTCACAATCGTGGGGTAGGGATGGGGACCGGCTGCCGTACCGAGCATATAGTGTGTGTTCTCGAAGCTACCGGCCCAGTCACGCAAAGCTGCGTTGCATGCTTCCTTGAGCGTGGCAGCTCCCTCGGTGACGGGATAAACCTCGGCGCCCATCAATTCCATGCGAAGCACGTTGGGCTTTTGACGTGCGACATCTTTAGCGCCCATATAGATGCGGCATTCAAAGCCCATCAGAGCGCAGACAATGGCGGTGGCTACGCCGTGCTGGCCTGCGCCTGTTTCCGCAATGATGCGAGTTTTACCCATCCGTTTTGCCAAAAGGGCTTGACCGAGCACTTGATTCGTTTTGTGTGCTCCGCCGTGCACGAGGTCTTCTCGCTTGAGATAGAGCTTGGCCTTGGTGCCCTTGGTGAGATTGCGGCACAGCGTAATCGGCGTGGGGCGACCGGCGTAGGTGGTCAATAGACCGTTGAGCTCGGCTTGAAAGCTCGGATCATCTTTTGTTTCGACAAAAGCCTTTTCAAGCTGATCCAAGGCCGGAATCAACAGCTCGGGAACGAATTGACCGCCGAACTTGCCAAAAAACGGATTCAACAGCATTTTGATGTGTCCTCTCTTGTAGCGAATGTGGTTTAAGCGGCTTGAGCGAGCGTACCGTTCCGGGCAAAGTCGCGGTGTGCTTCGACGATTCCGAGGGCGCGTCCGGTTGCAAGGGTCTGGCGCGCGAGCTCTACGCCCTCGGCTATCGATTGAACTCGGTTGCCGGCCAAAAGCAGAAGCGCCATGTTGGCGCAAACCATGTCGTTGTGTGCGGGTTTGCCGCGGCCGCTCAAAACAGCTTGCGCGATGCGTGCATTTTCTTCCGGCAGGCCACCTTTGACGTCTTCTTCGGTGTACTTGGCCGTGATGCCGAAATCGGCCGGCGTAAAACGACCGGTCTGAATGTCGCCGTTTTCATACAGTCGGGCATATTCCGAAGGACCGGAAACGGAAACTTCGTCGTAACCGCTGCCGTGTACGACAAAACCGCGTTTCATGCCGAGTTCTTTGAGCGTTTGTGCGACCGGTTTGATCAGAGCCGTGTCGTAAACGCCGATGACGGCATAGTCGGGATGCGAAGGATTGGTCAGCGGGCCGAGAATGTTGAAGATGGTGCGGGTAGCGAGAGCGGAACGTACCGGCATCACGTTTTTCATGGAAGTGTGGTAGAGCTGAGCAAAACAGAATGCAAACCCTGTGCGGACAAGGAGTTCGGCCGCTTGTTCGGGGGCAGGGGCGATATTAAATCCCAAAGCGGTCAGCAGATCCGAGGCGCCGGTTTTCGACGAAACGGAACGATTGCCGTGTTTTGCGATGAATAGGCCGTTGGACGCGGCACCGAGTGCGGCAATGGTTGAAACGTTGATTGATTGTTTGCCGTCGCCGCCCGTACCGACGATTTCGCCGATTTCGATGCCTTCGGGACGAGGAAAATGCCGTGCGGCGCGAACCATGGCACGAGCTGCGCCTGCGATTTCAGAAGGGGCTTCACCCTTCATTTTGAGGGCTGTCAGAATGGATGCAAAGACGGCCGGGTCGGTTTCGCCGTTAAAGATTTTGGTAAAGAGTTCTTCGGTTTGTTCGCTCGAAAGGTCCTGAGAAGCGTAGAGAAGTTCAAGAGCCGGTGTCATTTTGGATTTCCTTTTTCGTCGTGTTGTTTGTCATGCAGATGCCAAGCTGAGAGAAACATCAGCGGCGCCAGCAGGGAGCAGGCGGCAGGACGAAGGAAAGATCCTTGAGTGTTTCGGCAGACTTCATTTTGCAGATCCTTTTTTTGTTGATCCGCGGACCTTGTCTGGTGGTTTTTTGAGGATAAGAAAAAACCCGCTGACCTTGTTGTCCGCGGGTTCTTCTTTTCAAACTTCACTCGTTGTTGTGATGTGACAAAGCGCACCCGCCCTATGGGAGGTGCCACCACCAAAACTGGTTGAAATGCTTCGTCAAGTTCATCATTTGTTATCCGAACAAAGAGAATTGTCGGTAAACCGTACCGATCGTTGCGCTTACTTTACCTAGACTTTCGATAAGCCGCAATAAGGTAACTTGCTTAGACACAGCATCTGAGGAGCCGAAGATTTGCTCCGACGAGGAAATCTCGGCAAGATACGGGCCAAGTTCAACCATTTGGCCGAAAACCGACGGCCTCAACAACGGAAACCAAAATATGACCGAACCTCTACAGATTACCGACATCGTGGTCGGCGACGGCGCCGAAGCCAAAAAAGGCGCTCGCATCACCGTGCATTACACGGGCAAACTCACCGACGGCACGGTGTTCGATTCGAGTATTCCGCGCGGCCAGCCGTTTGACTTTACGCTTGGTGCCGGTCAGGTGATCCGCGGGTGGGACGAAGGTTTTGCCGGCATGAAGGTGGGCGGCAAGCGCAAGCTTGTGATTGCTCCTGAATACGGCTACGGCGAATACGGCGCCGGCGGTGTGATTCCTCCCAATGCAACGCTCGAATTTGAAGTTGAGCTTCTCGAGGTGGAGGAAGTGCCAGAACCCGGTGAGCTCGAAATTGATGAAGTGCAGATCGGTACCGGAGAAGAAGCCAAGCCCGGTATGGTTGTGAGCGTGCACTATACAGGCAAACTCACCGACGGCACGGTGTTTGATTCGAGCATCCCGCGCGGTGAGCCGATCGAATTTCCGCTTGGACAGGGCATGGTGATTGCCGGCTGGGAGCAGGGCATTGAAGGCATGAAGGTGGGCGGTAAGCGCAAGCTTACGATTCCCTACAATCTTGCATACGGCGCACAGGGTTACCCTGGTGTGATTCCTCCCTACGCTACGCTGATTTTTGACGTTGAACTCACCAAAGTCGCCAAAATGTAACGGCTGATTCTCGGAGTCGACGATAGGCACCGGTGCGAATGTTTCTCGCCCGGTGTTTTTGTTTGCGCTTTGCTCAGAGCGGCTCGATCGGCACCACGTTGATAAAACCCGGTTCGGTCAGACCCACATGAGTGCTCACGCGATACACGGCTTCGAGCATATCGGGCTTTAATACTTCTTTGGGCGTGCCGCAGGCTCGCACGCGACCGTGGTCAAGCATGATGAGACGGTCGGAAAAGCGGGCGGCGGCCATCAGGTCATGCACGACGCACACGGTTGCGGCACCCGTGCGCTCGGTGTATCGGCGTGCCGCTTGCATTACGATGAGCTGATGACGCAGGTCCAGAGCGCTTGTGGGTTCGTCAAGCAGCAACACACGCGGAGTGGAAACAAAAGCCTGTGCCATGAAAACGAGTTGTTTTTGGCCGCCCGACAGAGACAGCACCGGTTCCGAGGCCAGTTCATTGATGTGCATGGCGTGTAGCACTGAGTCGACGCGGTCAAACGTTTTGGCGTCGACCGAAAGCGAAAGGTCATTCACGAGTCCGAGCAACACCATTTCAAACACCGTGAGGCGACTCTGGACGGCGGTGAGCTGAGGGACATACGCCACGGCGCTGTTGGAGAGGGTTTTGCCGTTTTCGGTGGCGCGCACCTGCCCGGTTGCTTTTACGAGCCCTGCCACGGCTTTGAGCAATGTGGTTTTGCCGCAACCGTTTTGACCGATGACGCTTACCAGTTCGCCGCCTGCGATGTCGGCCGAAACGTCCGAAAGAACAGTTTTGCGGCCGAACGACACAGAAAGGTTCTCGATGCTTAGTTTAAGGTCGGTGTGAACCGGTCGGTCGTGCCCGCTCAATAGGCTTTCGTGATGATGGTCATGGTCGTGCGGATGAGTGTGCCCCATAGCCCAGTCCTTGTGAGATTTCTCTTTTGAAAGGTGTCTTTTGCCGTTATCTTTCGTCTTCGTCGTTTATTTTTCTTATTGGTTTGCGAGTTGGCGATGAAGGTTCAGATACCACTGTACCGTTTGTTTGATGCCGGTATCAAATGACATTTCGGGGTTCCAGCCGAGCTCACGGCGGATTTTGCTTGCGTCAATGGCATAGCGGAAATCGTGACCGGGGCGATCGGTGACGTTTTTGATGAGCTCTTCGTAGCGGTGTCCGCCCCAGGGTTCGAGTCGATCCAACAGACGGCAAACGATGCGCATCATGTCCAGATTCGAGTGTTCCTCGTGACTGCCCACGTTGTAGCTTTCGCCGGCTTGCCCGTCGTGAAAGATTTTGTCAACGGCACGACAGTGGTCCATCACCCAAATCCAGTCGCGCACATTGCTACCGTTGCCGTAAAGCGGTATCGCTTCGTGCGCAAGAGCCTTGCGGATAATGGTGGGAATGAGTTTTTCGCTGTGTTGCCAGGGGCCGTAGTTGTTGGAGCAGTTAGAAATCGTCGCGTTCATGCCGTACGTGCGGCAATAGGCGCGAACGAGCAGGTCCGAAGCGGCTTTGCTTGCCGAATAGGGACCGTTGGGCGCATAGGGCGTTTTTTCAGTGAAAAAGCCCTCGTTACCGAGGCTTCCGTAGACTTCATCGGTGGAAATGTGATGAAAGCGGGCTTGAGCCAGACAGCCCCTGCGTTTCCAGTAGCGAAGGGATTCGTTTAACAGCGCCACGGTTCCGTTGACGTTGGTGTCGACAAAAAGCAGAGGATCGACGATGGAATTGTCGACGTGGCTTTCAGCGGCAAAATGGATGACGCCCGTGATGTCGTATTTTTCGAGGAGATCGCGAACGAGCTCGGCATTGCGGATGTCACCTTCGACAGGCACGACGTTTGGCATTTGTTTTTGAGCGTCAAAAGCGCAGCGAGAACCCGCGTAGGTGAGCGCATCCAGGTCAATCAGACGATAGTTTGGGTAGGTGCGTGCAAAGTACGCTACGAAATTGGTTCCGATAAATCCGGCGCCGCCGGTGACGAGAATGCTTTTTTCAAACATGGGAAGAATCTTCCGTCAATGCCGTCAGCCAATGCCGCGGCTCAATTGCGTAGGGTTGCAGCGAGTTGAGCGACAACACGCTGTAGGACGGTCGCTTTGCTTTTGTCGGATAGTCGCTCGTAGCAATGGGCTCGATGTAGCAGGACAAATCGAGATGCCGCACGATGGCACAGGCAAAGTCGTACCACGATCCGCTTCCTGCGTTGGTAAAGTGCAAAAGCCGCATCGGTTGCAGGTGTGCCTTTTGTTCGTAGAGCGAAACCAATGCTTTTGCCAGATCGTTGACAAGCGTCGGCGCGCCGATCTGGTCGTTGACGACGCGTAGATTGTTTCGGTTTGATGCGAGTTGCCGGATGGTTTGGTAGAAATTGCGGCTGTCCGCTTTCTTACTGTAAAGCCATGCCGTGCGCACGATCAGGCCCGAAAAGCCCCCTGAAAGAAGCGCGGTTTCTCCGGCGCGCTTGCTGCGGCCGTACACCGAGAGCGGATTGACGGGGGCATCGGTGCCGTATGGCAAAGAACTTTTTCCGTCAAAGACATAATCAGTTGACACGTGAATAACCGGTACGCCGCTTTCGGCAAGAATCCGGGGCCCCTCGGCATTGACGGAAAAAGCGGTTTGCGAATCATCTTCGGCGGCGTCGACGGCGGTGTAGGCCGCGCAGTTGATTACGCAGTCGAAGGACTCGAAGTCAAAGCAAGCTTTTACGCGAGCTTGATCGCAGATGTCCAATGCCTGACGAGAATACGCACGGCAGGCGATGCCTCGTCTTTGACAAAGCGCGGTGAGCGCTTGTCCCAATTGACCGCTTGCGCCGGTGATCAAGATCATCTGCGAGCTCCTTCATAGTGAAAGGCAGGCGCTTGGCAATATTGCTCCCAGGAAGGGGCCGCTTTGTCCTTGCCGGACTGCAGGCAAACGGTGCCGTCCAGTTGCCAATCAATCGCAAGTTCCGGATCTGTGGCATTGATCGCACCCTCGCTTTCGGGGGCGTAGTAGGCGTCGGTTTTGTAGGCCACATGCGCGACCTCTGAGAGGACCGCAAAGCCGTGAGCAAACCCTTTGGGAATGTACATCTGCAGATTGTTTTCGTCGGAGAGTTCGACTGCAACATACTGTCCGAAGGTGGGGGAATCCGCTCGAATATCCAGCGCCACATCCAGAATGCGACCGCATACCGCACGCACGAGTTTGGTTTGGGCGTGTTCGCTCTTCTGAAAATGCAGCCCTCTCAGTGTGCCTCGTCGAGAAAACGAGGCGCTGTCCTGCGTAAAGTCAATTTTGATGCCGAGCGAAGCAAGCTTGCGGCGGTTGTATGACTCCAGAAAATAGCCGCGATCGTCTCGGTAGACGGCGGGCGCAAGCAGCACAATGTCGGGGATGGCGGTTGAAAGAATCTGCATGAGCGATTTTCTCGATAGTCTCGAGGTCTCAAAAACAAAGCAATGACGCGGATTAGGCGTATCGGGCTTGAGTGCTGCGCAAAAGTAGAACAAGCAAAAACGGCACCCCCACAAGACTTGTGACGATGCCGACCGGTAGAACGGCGCCGGCCGAGAGCAGTTTAGCGGCCACGGAACTTGCGAGCATCAGCATGGCGCCGGTCAAAAGACTTCCCGGCAAAAGATAGCGCTGATCTTCGCCGAGCGTCAATTTGGCCAGATGCGGAGCAACCAGTCCGACGAAGCTGACGGTTCCGATAAACGAAACGGAGCAGGCGATCAGCAGCGCACTAATGCCAAAAGCGACAACGCGAAGACGACGCACGGGAACGCCCAGGCTCAGGGCTCTTTCTTCACCGATGGTGAGCGTCGTTAATTCCCACGAGCGACCGATCAAATATGCCGCTGCGGCGATCACGGCGGCAGCGGCTGCTGCCGTGCTGGTCCATGTGCTGCGCTCCAGGTTTCCGAAGGTCCAGCCGCTGATGAGTTGCGCGACTTCGGGGCTTGCATGGTACTGCAGGAATTGCTGCAGTGCCATGAAAAAGAAGTTCATGACGATGCCCGCCAGGATCACTGTCGAAGGCGACATGCCGCGCCGGCCGCCGAGCCAGTAGATGGCTGCAGACACGATGATGGCCATGGAAAAAGCGGCAAGTGCCGTGCCGAGCCAAAGCATGCCGAAAATCGTAAATCCGACGGTGATGGCGCCGGCTGCACCGAATCCGGCGGCCGAGGAAATACCCAGTGTTGAGGGACTTGCCAATGCATTGCCGGTGATGTTTTGAATTTGCAGGCCGGCCAACGATAAGGCGGCCCCTACGAAGAAAGCCGTCAGCGTCATCGGCAGACGAATGGACCAGACGATGACGGCTTCAGCTGTGCCGGCCTCTGGCCCTTGCAGCAGAGCCTGAAGCACCGCGGCAAGTTTCATGCCGGAAGAGCCCGTCATCAGGTCTGCTAAGGCAAGCAAAACGACTCCGACAACACCGGCAGCGAGAATGCGCAGGCGTTTTCGGCTTTGAAGTCGGTATTGCAGGTCGCAGCTCACGGTTCGATTTCCTTTGCGATCGGTTTAGCGTTCGAGCTTGATGAAGAATGTTCCCGAGCCGTCAACTTCAGGCAGATATGTTTTCCAGAAACGGTTGTATTCGGCAAGCGGATCAAAATCGGCAAATGCTTCAGGGTAGATGATTTTGGCGAGATCCATCAGATACGTGTAGTCAACCATGGAGCGGAGAGAGCCGTGGTCAACGCCGTAGACCTCTCCGGTCTTGACGGCTTCAAGGGTTTTCCATTCGGGACGAGAGGCAAAGCCGCGCAGCCGCGATTGTGCTTCTTTGGGGGAGACGGAAAGCCCCATGCGCATTTGATCGGTGTCATGAGCGCCTTGCCAGATACTGCCGGTGATGATAACAATCTGCGGATTGTGTGCTAGCACGTATTCGCGGGAAAGTGCTGCGTAGGGCTGCTTCATGTCCGCGGCAATGTTGTTTGCCTGCAGCTGATTGAGAATGCCGCCCCAGAGCACGCCCATGTTGTATGTGTTGCCATATTCGCCTGGGCCTTTGCTTCCGGTTTCGACGTAGACGCGGCGGGCTTTGGCTGATTCGGGGAGTTTGGAAACGCGCTCGCGGACGATATCGGCAACTTCAAGATAGCGTCGATTCAGACTTTCGGCCGTGGATTTCTGATTGAGCAGTTCGCCTAGGATTTTCGTACTTTGCGTGTGATTGGCAGCGGTAAGCGCGTGGTAGTCGAGCACCACGGTCGGAATGCCGGCTTTCTGAAGAACTTCGACGCGTTTGTTGTTGTCGGCGTACTGGCTTTTGTTGATCAACAGGAGATCGGGCTTGAGCGAAATGATCTTTTCCGTGTTGAGAATGTTGTCGTGGTAGCCGCCGATGCTCGGGATTTTCTTGATCTCAGGAAAAGACTTTGTCAGCGCAGTGTATTCGCCAAAACGCGTGGCCTGCCAGCCGTCCTGAGGCAGGGCGACGACTTTTTTCAAACTCTCGGTTCCGCCCACCATCAGAAAGTTAAGGATGTAGTTTCCCACGACGATGCGCTGCGGAGTCTCTTTGAGCGTGATCGTGCGATTCTCGAGATCGGTGATGGTTATGGGGGCGGCATCTGCACTCAGCGACAACATGCCGAAAAGCAAAACAAGGGTAGCGGATTGAAAAAGGCGACCGAGCATATCCGAAATCTCAAAGAGGACGGCGCGCGACTGCCGCCAGTATGATGTTTTTGCTTTTCGTATGATACCCGTGCTTTTTCAGGATGCCATAGCTCGAAAGACGTACGACAACAGTGAACAAGAATTTGGCAGAAACGGGCAATCCGGAGGAACAAAAAAAGGAAGCGCCTCAAGTTAGAAGCGCTTCCTGTCCGATCGGATACAACCCGCTGTTAGGCGAAGAAGCCTCGCAGGCCGTATGCGAAGATCGCAATGATCACGACCGGAATGACATAACGCACCCAGACAAACCAAAGGCCGGTGGTTTTATGCGGCAGCGTACCGCAGTTGTCGATTTCGTCCTTGGCGTTGTTTTTCATAATCCAACCCACGAAAATGGTGGCGCCGAGTGCTGTGATCACAAAGCAGATGTTGCCGCTCACAAAGTCGAACGCATCGAAAATGTTGCGATCGAGAATGCGTACGTCGCGCCACGGACCATAGGCAAGAATGCAAGGCAGATTGCCGAACAGGAAGATGCCGCCAAGCGTCAGATTGATGGCGCGGCCCAGGCTGATGCGCAGACGTTCAACAAGCACGCTGATGATCACTTGATAGATGGTCAGCGACGTCGTCAGAGCAGCAATCACCAGCAACAGGAAGAAGACGATCGCAAAGAAGTTGCCGAGGAACATTTCGGAGAATGCGATCGGAAGAGACTTGAAGACCAGAGACGGGCCGGAATCGGGAGCCAAATTGGCGCTAAAGAGCGACGGAAAGATCATGAAGCCCGCCATTACGGCCACCAGCGTATTGATGATGCCTGTAATAACAGCTGTCTTGACCATGTCTTCCTTCTGGTTCAGGTGCGAAGAAAGCGTGATCATCACACCGAAACCAAGTGACAGGGCAAAGAACACCTGGCCGAGCACGTCAAGGAAAAGTCGGGGTGTGATTTTGGAGAAGTCAGGCGTCAGGTAGAAGCTCACGCCGGCTGCTGCATCGTCGAGCGTGAGGTTGCGAATCACCATGATCAGCAGGCACAGCAGCAACAGAGGCATCAGGTACTTCACCGAGCGTTCGATGCCCTGAATGACGCCTTTGCGCAGGATCACCCAGTTGATGAGAACGAAGACGAGCGTGTAGCAGGTGATTGCAAAGGGCGAATGTTCAATTGTGTCGGAATAGAAACTTTCGGTGAGTTCTTTCGTGATAGGACTCGAAAGGTCCAGGCCTCCGGCAACGCCTGCGGCGCCGAGGAAAATATGCCAGATGTATGAGATCACCCAGCCGCCGATTACCATGTAGTAGGCGAGAATGCCGAAGGCGCCCAAAAGCCCCGTGTAGCCGAAGAGTTTCCATAAGGGACTCGGAGAATAGCCGGGAGCACGGCCAGCCAAAGCAAAGGCGTCGACGCTGTTGGCCTGTGCGCGGCGGCCGATGACGTTTTCAACGAGAATGATGGGAATGCCGACGAGCATCATGACGGCAATGAAGGTGAGCACGTATGCACCACCGCCGTTTTCACCGACGAGATAAGGAAAGCGCCAAGTTGCGCCGAATCCGATCGTCGCGCCGGCAACGGTCAGGATATAGGTCAAGCGGCTTGACCAGGTTTGTCGTGTACTCACCCGTTTTCTCCCGAAAATTTGTTTTTCTTCTATTGCAAAAAGAGTCCCGGCAAACAAACTCGGGATCTCAGATTTCTTGCAACTATTAACCCATTTTCGACTATACCATATAACCTAATATGACAATGCGTCTGTTCGAGTATTTCCTGGCGGTTGAGGGCCTTGTTGCAAACAAAAAATCCGCTGATGCGAGCGGACATCGGCGGACTTTTGAGTGGTGGGATGAGGTGAACCGAAGGGCATTGAAAAAATGGGGTTTTTTCCGCTAATTTTCGAAGATCTACCATGGGTTCTACCACTGTAATCCCCACTGGATGACTGTTCAAAACCAGCCTCCACAGCCACTGCTCCCATCCGTAAGAGCTCTTAAATCTAGAGGTCTAACATCAGCAGAACGCCGCAATTATACCTTCCTCAAAAAGGCTACTCGCAATTCAATGCGGTTGCCTGATCTCGAGATTGAGAACGACGGCAAGCTGTATGTTGATTGCGTCTAGAGTTTGGCTGTTCAGCGAGCCGATTTTCGTCTGGAGCATTTCCTTGGGGACGGTTGTGATCTTATCGGTCATTACCCAGCTGGTTTTGGTCAGACCATTATCTGGATTAGGCTCAACTCTGACTCGTGTCGAAATGCTGGAAGAGTCAAAGCTCGTCAGCAGGCAAAGAACGACCGATTGAAATTGAACGAGTTCGTCAGACTGGATAATGACGACGGGACGCGGCTTAGTTGCATAGCCATCGTCTCTGAGTAGCCAGATTTCACCTCTTTTCATTCTGATCGACCTCCTGGAGCAATCTGGTCGTCATGCGAGCGCTGAAATCAAGCGCTTCTTGTTCCGTTTCGAAAGGTTCTACGCGTGGTTGGGAGTTGACACGCACGTTGTAAGGGAAGCCCCCGGCCGCATTAAACGCATAGACAAACATACGAAGGGCGTCTGCGGGAGTTGTTCCTAGCTGTCTAGTTAAGGAGCGGAATTGTTCGTTTTGCTCGCTGTCGAGGCGGACGGCAACTTGAACGGTTGACATGCTTACCTCCAAATTGAATTACAACAAAAGCTATCAAAATGATAGCAAACGGGAGCTAAGCGTGAGTGTTTTAGGGCAATAAAGCGTATCCAGTAATTTTTGTGGTTTGGAATTGTTCGTGACTATGGTCGGCCGAGGGCAAAGTCTTTTTTGTGATACCAGCATGAGTGCATGTAATTGAGAGGTCAAACACATCTTGAGAAAATGCTGGAACGTCAGTCTTTATAAATCGAATGGATTGCAAAAGTTCGCAATTTCTCAGAAATTCTCTCACTTGTTGGGCGACTCTTAAAGTACTCCCAAACACAGCCGAGGCTATTAAAAAAGTTAAAACCCTTTTTGAGTAACTGAACAATTCAATGGAACTTCCTGTCGGCACAAAAGTTATTTGTTAGCCGGTACCGAATAATGATGTAACTGGCTGATTTTAAATCATAAAAATATCGGATTCCGAAATGAGAAGATCGGAATCCGATGATTTTGCGAAGTGAAAGCAACACAATTTCCTCAACGTCCGCAATTGGACGGCTACGGTTTCTTACGGAGGAAATTCAAGTGGAAATTATTCGTGCAATTCCTACCTTTGAGAGGATAGGGCTTAGAAAATCAGCAGGCTATAAGCGTGTCAAAGAAGGTTTACTGCCTCCGCCAATCAAAATCGGCAAGCGGGCATCTGGATGGCCTAAACACGAAATCGACACCATCGTGACACTCATGGTGTCTGGTGCGTCGGAAGAAGAAATCCGATCGTGTGTTACCAAAATGGTGACTCTGCGCAAAGCAATTACCCTGGAAAGCAGCCGGATCGGAGGCTTCGATGAGTAAAAAACGATTCGCAAAGGTATCGGTGAGCATTTGGAACGATGGCAAGTTTCAGGGGCTTTCGACTGAAGCAAAACTAGTTTTTCTTTTTTTGCTGACGACACAGCTCAAGACGTTGCTGGGGCTTGTTCCGGTACACAAGGAGGCGATCGCAAAGGCTTGTGGTCTTTCAAAACGGCGGGGAGACAAAGGTTTTGAAGAACTCCTCCAACAAGGCATGATCGAGTACGACGAAGTGGGGCTTGTGTGGCTGCGCAATTTTTTCAAGCACTCGGGCCCCGACAACTCTAATGTTGTGAGCGCATGGCCAGCAGCCAGTGACTTGTGTCCCGAATGTGATCTTAAAGAAAAGGTCCTTGTTGTTGCTGGAGAGCACTGTCTTGCACGCGGAAGCCAGTTCCTGAATGCCTTCCTCAAGGGTTTTCCAGATTACTGCCCGGGGATGGGTATGGGGAACGGTAGTGTTGACGGTTCCCCTATCAAAGAAAAGGGAGAAGAACAAAAAGAACAAACAGAAGATGAAGTAACCACCGTTCGCATACGGTTCCCTTACCATGCGCTTCCCACTCAGTGGCGCAATCTGTGCGAAAAACTGCGGCCTGATCTCGACCCGAACTTTATCTTTGAAAAGCTTTTAAAGCACTACTCAACTGCTGCTAAACACGAAGAGAGGACTGCTAGCCAGTGGACGGAAATGTGGATTGGGTGGTTGAAAAAAGAGCGAATTTGAGGTCGAGAACATGTTTGGTTTGATCCCTCAGTTTTCTCAGTCTTTGCAGAAAGTCCAAAATGCAGAACAATCGCTTTGGAGCCTGTTGGCTAATAGTGCAGGATGGTCTTACTCAGACCTTCAAGGATGCCCGATCAATGGGATTGCCTTGGGGGTTCTGAGAGATTTTTTCAAGGAAGATGCAAATTTGACGGTTGGCGTCATACCGTTCTGCGTGAGGAACTTTCATCCGCTTACGGCTGAAGCGTACAACTCCGGATGCCAGACTTTTGCCGAAACTCTGCTTTGGGCTGGAAAGCAGGACAGTTTTCCTCCAGAGGCGGTGAACTCGGCTTTGCAAGCCTTTGTCCGAAAGTACCTTGTGGAGGCTAACAAGTTAGCAACGATCAGCTCTGTTGGAGCCCAAGTCTGTTTTGGCATAGATCACGCCACAGTCAGAGCATTGCTCTTGTCTGACTTTGACCGATGGACGGCGGAGATTTTCGTAAGACACTTCCAGCCTCAGTTCTCTCTGCTCGGGGCTGACGAAAGTATGCGTGAGGATTTCAGGGATCCTGTGCAGTCGGCTTTTGTGGACTGGCTGATGGCGGCACCCAAGCAAAAGAATGTGCAACGAAACAAGTTTTTACGGACGGCGTTCAGGTTCACAGATCTTCCGGCCGGAAAACACCAACCGCAGGACTTTGCCCTGCAGCAAGAAGATGCGCGACAAGTGTTGGCTTGCTGTGCGGCATTTGGCGTTGCATTGCCGACAGCTCAACGGCTGTTGCAGTTGTATGGATTGGAGGAGAAAGCAGCGTACAACTTGGCTCGGAGAAGCTTGCGTCGCTCGCAACCCCGAAATTCGCTCCCGCATTTGTCTCGCTCGAAGAGAGAAACAGATCAGGTTCAGATTTGTCGTTTGCTCATGAATAGAGCCCTTGACAGCTCGTACACGACAACGACTTTGATCGAAGCCTTCATATGGGCAAGTCTAGCGTCCGTGCAGATCGTACGACAGGGACCGGTTCAGGGGTATGAGGGATTTTGGGTCACCTGGATCGAAAAAAGAATGCAGGGCTATTTGCGAATGTTGGCAGCTTTGCCGGACAACTTATGCGGAGCGGACGAGTTCTGCTCCGCGAAGAATAACGTATTGGGAGAACACGATGACGCAGCCTGAATGGGGTGTTTTAGCGAATCCTGAACAGGCCGAGTTGCGTCGATCCACGAGCAAAGAGCAGGTGTTGTCGGCGATTGAGTCTGAAGTGGAGTCAATGCAGTTGGCCATTATGAGCATTCGTCAAATTCTGTTGGTGAGTGGGTTGACAGCAACCGATCTCTTTCATGACATGCGGCGAGAAACGGCGTTTTCAAAAGAAGAAACGCAACTTGCGCCACGGGTACGTATGGATGAGCGAAGGGGCACGCCGAGCTACTACTGGGAGAGAACCATTCGTCATGCATACCCGCTTAATGGTGTCCAAACAAGCAATTTTCGATCAAAAACGAGGTCTTACAAAGCCTTTGTGCGCCGTAGAGGGACAAAGACGAAGGAGCGCATGCAGGTGTATTTGCTCTCCGAGCATGTACCTGTGCTCAAAAAGAGCCAGAGTGTTTCAATGAAAGTCTTCGCACAGGAACCGGAATGGGTGCGTACAGCGGCAGCGCTGATTGAACCGCAGCTGGCGGAATTGCGGCGGCTTTCGTCTGCGCTCAGTGATGTGAGCCGCAGCCTAGGGCGGTTTGATCGAATGTTGCATAAGCAGGCGGACAATGGGAGGTGAAGTCTGGTGTTCAAAGCACTCTTTGCCGTGTTTGCTGAAGGCGCATCGGTTTCTCGACAAGGCTTGGCTGACGAGGAAGTTATTCGATATCGAGATATTCCGAAGTGCACGAAGCTTGGTTTGGTTCACGATGGCTACCCGCAAGTTATTGGCGTGCCTTTGGTGCCGCGAGATCCGGAATTCTTTTGCCAGCGGTACGCGGATGACTTGCATCAATTGATCAATCAGCTTCCGTTGGACAAGGTGAAGATTGACCGTCTGCTTATGCCTGTGCTGACCCGATTGATCAAGTGGGTCAACATCATGCCTGCCTCGGAAACACACCATCATTCCGGTGCGTGTGGCCTTTTTGTCCATTCGCTTCAATGTGCGCAAGCAGCTGTTGCAGTTGCCGAGCAGCGCTTGATGGGAAAGAACGGCACACTTCAACAACGATATCAGGATCGGCCGAGGTGGTTGCTGGCCGCGGGCGTCTTGGGACTCATCCACGACGTGGGCAAAGTTTTTGATGTTGAGGTGGTTGCTGATAGTGGAGACAAATGGAACCCGTTCTTGGAGTCAATGTGGCAGTGGGCAAAAAGAATCAATGCACAGCGCATCTTTGTGCTTTGGCGCAAGGATCGCGTGCATAAGCAGCACGAGTTGCGATCTGTCCGACTGGCATACAGCAGCCTGTTTACGGATGAATTGATTGCGTATTTTGGCGAGATCTCAGGTGACTTGATCCTGGGCGCAATAGACGACGCGGTTGTGTTCGGTGCCGGGCAACTTGGGGATGTTCTCAAGCAAGCGGAAGCTGTTTCTATTCAGCAGGACGGAGCTGATCGTAAGCAGCTTGGGCCGGCGTTGACTCAAATGTCGTCGCCGTTGGTGACGCCAATTTTGTCGGCCATGAGAAGCCTGATTGAAACAGGGTTGTGGAGTGTCAACAGTGAGAATGCAACGGTTTTCGTTGCAAACCAGGGAACATTCGTTCGTTTGACTGAGCATGCCGCCAGGGATGTTCATCAGAAAGCCTGCGAGTTTCAGGCTCCGTACGTGCCGGCAACACCGGATGGTCTGATCCGAGTGATGCAGGAACAGAATTTGCTCGAGTTGACTAAGGATAGAGAAAATCAAAATTCTCCGTTTTGGCGGATTGCTGTGGGTACTGATAACACTCGATTTCAGACCTGCATCAAGTTTCACGACGCGATGCTTTTGTTTGCGAACCAGAAAATGCCGTCATTGATTAATGTGTCGGTTTGCACCGGAGCTGCCCCGGCAAACACTTGTGAAGTTGCCACTGTGGCGTCCCGAAAGAAGGAACTGCGATTCTTAGCTCCTGGCTCGGACTTTTTCCAGGGGCCGACCCAAGCTAAAGCGAACTTGTCAATGGGTTCCGTCAGCATGGCTGAATGCGATGAAGTTTTAACAGAAGCACCCGATCCACAAGATACGAAGCGTTTTGTCGATCGAGTGATGAAAACGCTGCTTGAGCAGATGCGTGTCGGAGACGGGTTTTTAATTGAGGATTTCCATGTTTCGAAAAATGGGAATCGAATTTGCAGCTCGCGAAAAGTCGAAGAAATATTAGAAAAGCGCAGAATCAGCCAAAAGACGCAGGAAATGCTCATTAGGTTGAGTCTGACAGGCTGTAGGCTTGATTTTGATCCAAGTGATCATGCTTTCACTTTGAAAGAGGGTAATGCGGATGAAAAATCAAAGTCTGAGTCTAAGGTGTCAATTGGGTCCTAACCTGCCTGGGCGGCGAGCGGTGGCTTGTGTGATTGGAGCCGTCGGTTACTGCATAGCAGCAGCTTGTGTGCCCCAGATGGCTTTGCCGTTGAGCGTTGTGGGCGGATTCCTTGCTATTGAGAGTGCGTTCGGTATCCAGAAAGCGTTGGAGAAAATGCGCTTTGAATCAGCCATGCTCGGCAAGCATCGTCAGTGGATGACGCATGAGGAATTTTCTCAGGTGGCAATTCAAGCTGCGGGTGTGGGAGCGCGTTGGTTGGGCTATGGCTTTTCGTGGGATGCCGAACATTGTCAAAGCACTGTGGACTTCCTCAAACGGGACTGGCGTGAGCTCTATCGTCAGGCGGTGACGAACGCTGCAAAGCTGCGTTATGTGAAAGGTCATTGGGCTGACTGCTTTCTGCATCCCTTGAGTTTGTGGAGCGTTTTGCAAACCATGAAGGATGTAGTCTCAACGCAGCCTGGTTACGCATGGATTCATGCAATGGGGGCAGAAAAACCGCTGTTGCTGCCAAATAAGAATTTCGAAGGACATGCGGCAGTTTTCGGGACCACGGGTGCAGGAAAGTCACGATTTTTGGAGCTGATGATTCATCAAGCGATTCTGATGGGTTACACGGTCATCGTGATTGATCCCAAAGGAGACAAAGGCCTTGTCAAAACAATGCGTGCGGCCTGTAACAAGGCCGGACGAGAGTCGGATTATCTGCATTTTCATCCGGGACATCCGGAAGAATCGGTTAACCTGAATTTGCTCGCGAACTTCACTCGCTCTGACGAGGTGGCTTCCCGTATTTCCGATTCGCTACCGGGCCAAGGTGGCGAGGGCCAGATTTTCATTGACATGGGGCGCGGAGCGTTACGTACGATTTGTAGCGGACTTGAAATCTTGGGGAAAAAGCCGACGTTTCGCAATCTTCATTATTTTTTTGCCAACCGCAGGGAATTGGCCGAACAGGTACTCTACAAAGTATTGGTTGATAGATACGGAGCAGAGGAGATAGATGCGGCTTTGGCTGGGAAAAAAGCCACAACACAGTTTGAGGCTCTTGTCATTTTTTATCAGTTGCGGCGAATAGCGACTCCGGAACTCGAAAGTATCATCGCTCTGGCAGAACGTGATGAGGATTCCTTTGCCAAGACAACGCAAAGCACTTGGTTGCTATTAAGTGCTTTGGCCGGAGGCGATCTCGGGAAAAAGCTTTCACCGTCTGATTCTGGCGGAAACGCTGAGCTGTTTTATGACACGAGAAAAATTATTGAACAGAAAGGCGTTTTTTATCTTGGTCTGGATTCTTTGACAGATTCTGGAATGGCTCGGGCCATTGGTTCCATGATGCTGGCAGACCTTGCCGCTACGGCCGGTGCTCGGTACGACTTTGAAAATGCGCCTGCTCCGGTCATGCTCTTTGTTGACGAGGCGGCCGAACTGACTTGTGAACCGCTCACCCAGATGCTTAACAAAGCTCGGGGAGCTAATTTCTCAATTTGCCTTGCCTCGCAGACGATTTCGGACTTCGTGGCTAAGGCGAAAGATCGTGCAGAGGCATTGAGAATTCTTGCGAATCTGAATAACTTTTTCGCCTTGCGCTGTAACGATTTAGAAACGCAAACATTTTTGATGAATCGAATTCCCAAAACGCGCATCTGTACAACAGTGAAGGCACACGGCGTTTCGACATCAGCAACGAATCTGATCGCCGAAGGCGGTTTGGTTAGCGAGCGAATCACGGAAGAAGAAGCCGATTTGGTTCCTGCTCCGTTATTGAGTGCTCTGCCTAACTGTGAGTATTTCGGAGTGGTAGCGGGCGGGCATGTGATTAAGGGACGAATTCCGATTCTCGTGGAGTTTGCCAAAGATTTTCAGGAGGCTGCGTGATGAGCAGTTCGAATTCAGTAAATCGACAGAACACGGGCTTTTTTGGCCTTGTTTGGGGAATGATATTCGGCCTTGTTTTTCTTTTGGTGCTGGCAGTTCCGATGGAAAACATCCGGCCCGTGGTTGATGCCGAATGGAAACTCAGTACGGATCTGTTTGGCTCTTGGGCTGTTGGGTGGACGAATCGGATCTATGACTTTTTCGGCGTTGAACATCTGATGCAGGAACTTGTCCGTTTGAGTGGTGCTGACCGCCCAAAGTTTGATATTGAAGCGCCGTTGGCTGACTGGATTATTAACCGCATTCAGGTGCTCAATGCTTTGCTGGTAATTTTCCTGCTGCGCATGGTCACGTTGTGCAGTTGGATGGCGATTTTTCTACCTGCTTTGGGAATTGTTCTCTTCTGCGGTTGGCTGAAGCGAGAGGAAAGCAAAAACGTGTTTTTCTTCACGTCTCCCTACAAGATGTCAAGGTGGACGTTAGGGTTCAAACTTTGTTTGATAGGGCTGGTTGTCGCAATGTTGTGTCCGACCGCAATCAGCGCTTGTTCCATACCGCTGATTTTATGTGTGTTGGTTTTCTTGAGTGGCAAACTGGTGAGTGGCTTGCAGAAGGAAATTTGAGGTCTGCGAGTGAAGTAGTGACAGGGTAGGTTCTGCGAAGTTAGAAGTCCTCCAGAACAGACCACAAAGACGAAAAAAAAGCGCAGGTTCGCATTGTTGACAAGCGAGCCTGCGTTTCAAAGAGAGGAGAGTTAAGAAAATCAAATTACTTCTGTCGCTTGATTTCAAATTTATGACAGGTGTTGCACATCAACTCGGCCTTGTTTTTATTCGGAAGATGGCACTCTTCGCAATTGACTTCGCCGAGATGGCTGTAATGAGGATTAACAACAAAGTCTTTGGTTTTTTCAGCTAGCGCCTCGTATGACGCATGACATTGAAGGCACTGAGTTTTGGTAACAAACCCGTCGATAGACTTAGGCCACGATCCCTGATGCTTATCAACCAGGGTCTGGTCGGCAGCAAAAACAGCAAAATTTGCACACAATCCCAAAACGGCAGTCGTCAAAATCCACTGAACTTTCATTTTGAATCCCTCCCTCAGGCTTTTTTAGCTCGTGCCGCCATTTCGCGACCAACAATGCGACCGAAGACAGTACAGGCACCTAGTTGAGAGCCTCCGAGATAGTCTTTGTAGAACAAACCGCCGGCAGCGTTTCCTGCAGCATATAAGCCGACAATCGGTTTGTTTTCAAGATTGAGGACTCGTCCCTTTACGTCAATCTTTGGGCCGCCATAGGTAGCCGTCATTCCGCCTTCAAACGGGAAGGCATAAAAGGGGCCTTTGTCGACCTTAAAGGGCTTGGCGTAGGTGCATGGAGGGGTCATCTCAGCTGTCGTTTGATTGTCAACTGCTTTGTTGTAGGCATTCACTGACTGCATAGCCGCTTTTGGCGGAATGTTGGCTTTTTTGCAAAGCTCTTCAATCGAAGTGGCGCTGAAATAAACGGCATTCATGTTCTGATACTTTTTGACGGTAGCAGCAATGTTTTTCCACTTAGAGTCCATAATGACCCATGCTTTGTTTTCGGGCGTTAACTGTGCGCAAGTTTTGGCCTTTGTTACGTAGGTGAAACTTTCATCCACAAATCGCTTACCCTGCATGTTGACGATAACGCCATAGCCGCAATTTAGAACTTCGGCCGGATTTGTGTGCGTCTCCGAAGAAATCGGACCGGCATGGAAGTGTCCCATGTTCACCAATTTGGCAAATAATGGCTTGGTGAGAGTAACGTTTTCCCCTGTGACCGAATGCGATCCGCGTAGAGACAAGCGCGAAGCCCATTCGCCGATATAGATGCCTGTCAATTCCTGATTGGCAGAAAAACCTCCCGTGCACAAAGCGATGCCACCACGGGCATTAAAGCGAATTTTCTGCGTAGGCGTCTGTGCAATAACAGCGATTACGGCGCCGGCATCATTGGTTTCAAGCTTGATTGCCTTATGTTCAAAGAGAATCGGAATACCGCGTTCACGAGCTCTCTTCAGAAGAGTTTGCACCAGACCGCCACCCCCAGTCATGCCTTTGCCATCAACCTGACAGGCACGTCGCAAAATCGGCCAAGTGAAGTTGAGCACCCGTTTAAATGGAACCTTCAATTCGTCCTGTAACCAATTGACTCCGTCGGTAATGTTGTCGGTATATACCCGCGTCAAATCAGGATCTGCGCGACCTACGGACACTTTCATCATCGTGTCGTAGAAGTCCTCTCGGGAATCTTTGATGCCCAAAGAGTTTTGGAATTTTGTTCCCCAGGCGGCGATGCATCCCATAGAGTAAATGCTGTTGCCGTCGGGGCGGTCACACTTTTCCAGTACCACGACTTTGGCACCGGCATCGTGAGCGCTGATGGCTGTTACGAGACCTGCAGCGCTCCCGCCCAGAACAACAGCATCAAATGTCTGTTCAGGCATGTTGTCAGAGACCGTTTTTGGTGGATCTTTGGCCAGAGTTGGGGAAGCGGAAACGGCAGATGCTCCGAGAGCCGCAACAGAAGCCGACATAAAACGGCGACGGGATAAGAATTTGGTCGTCATAGCAATACGATTCCTTACAAAATCTTTGTCGATAGATGAGTCTCTCAGGCAGCACTCTTACGTTTTTCACGCAGCATGTTGAGCGCTGATCCGTAACGGAACCATTCAATCTGACGTTCGTTGTAGGAGTGGTTGACAGTGAACCGATCAACAGTGCCGTCCTCGTGGCGGCACACCATGCGTAAAGCCGTTCCTGGCTTCATTTCTGTCACACCTTCGATCGTAATTCGGTCTTTTTCCCGTACTTTGTCATAGTCTTTTGGGTTGGCAAATGTCAGTGCGAGAATTCCTTGTTTTTTCAGATTGGTTTCGTGAATGCGAGCGTAAGAGCGGGCTACGACGACTTCAACATTGAGAAATCTAGGTTGCATGGCAGCTTGCTCACGAGATGAGCCTTCACCGTAGTTTTCATCAGCAACAACGATGCTGTACATTCCTTTGTTCTTGTAGTCTGTTGCGACTTTCCAGACTTGGTCGAACTTCCCGGTCAGGTGGTTGTAAACGCTATCGAGCTTGCCGGGATGGAAAGCGTTTTCCGCTACCGAGAACGTGTTTTCACTGAGTTTCTTGAGGTTGCCGTAGAAGGCCACCCATTTTCCGGCCGGCGTAATGTGATCAGTTGTGCATTTGCCTTTGGCTTTGATCAAAAGCGGCAGATCCGTAGGATCCTTACCGTCCCAAGCTGCAAATGCTGCCAACGGTTGCAGACGCGTGTAGTTCGGGGCAACCTTGATTTCTTTGGTTTTAAATGTCGCCGTGATGCAGCCTGTTTCTGCTTGAGCGTAACCTTTGGGCGGCAATTCATAACCCTTGGCTGCAGTGAAGCGGAATTCTCCCTTTGCACTTTTGATAGTGTCGGTGATCGGATTGAAGGAAAGCGAACCAGAGAAGGCATAGGCCAGAGCCAAATCCGGCGACACTAAGAAGGCCTCTGTTAGAGGATTCAAATCGTTTCGCTTTCTGAAGTTGCGATTGAAAGTTGTCACTATCGTGTTTTTACGCTGAGGGTTATTGTCTCGTTTCCACATGCCACAGCAGGGGCCACAGGCGTTAGCCAAAATGGTCACACCAAGGCGTTCAAATTTTTCAGTGAGACCGTCTCGATCCATCGTAGCCTTGATGAGATTGGAGCCGGGAGCGAGGAATGTCGGGCACTGGAGCTTCAACCCTGCGGCGTAGGCTTGGTCAGCCAATTCGGCAGCTCGCGAGATATCCTCATAGGAGGAATTGGTGCAAGAACCGATCAAAACGGCTTCGATTCTGTCAGATAGTTGAAGTTTGGCAACATTGGTGCGCATGGATGACAAATCTTTAGTTGCATCCGGCGAGAACGGCCCTGAGACCTGAGGTTCAAGAGACGATAAATCAATTTCTATGACCTGATCGTAAAAGCGCTTGGGATCCGCATAGACTTCAGGATCTGCGCGCAGATCTCGTACGACTTTGGTAGCCATTTGGGCAATTTCTGCACGCCCTGTGAGGCGCAAGTAGTCGGCTATGCGTGCGTCATAAGGAAATACCGACGAAGTCGCTCCGAGCTCTGCGCCCATATTAGCGATCGTTCCTTTGCCCGTAGCGGATAGACTTTCCACACCTTCGCCAAAATATTCAATTACAGCGTTGGTACCACCTTTAACGGTGAGCATGCCAAGAAGCTTCAAAATAACATCCTTGGGTGTGGTCCAGCCTTGCAACTTACCCGTGAGCTTGACTCCAATCACGCGGGGCACCAATACTTCCCATTCAACGCCGGACATGCAATCAACTGCATCGGCACCGCCGATGCCAATGGCCATACCACTTAAAGCAGAACCGTTTGGAGTATGCGAGTCACAGCCTACAATTAAGCAGCCAGGGAATGAGTAATTTTCGAGTGTCTGCTGATGAATGATGCCCGAACCAGGTTCCCAGAAATCAATGCCGAGCTTATCGGAGGCATCTTTCAAAAACTTATAGATTACGGCGTTGTCTTCGTTGGCGATGGCCAAGTCGTTTTTAGCGCCTTTGGAAGCCACAATCAGATGGTCTGCATGCAAGGAAGACGGCAACATCGTCTTAGGATAGTCTGCCACGAGGAATTGCTGCAGCGCTGTTAGTCCTAATGGATCTTGCATGATCAGGCGATCTGGCCGGAAGTTGGCGTACTCTTTGCCACGCACGAATTGTTTTGCATCCTTTGCATTGAACAGATGAGTAAACAGGATTTTTTCCGATAGTGTTAGCGGACGACCAAATGCTTTGCGAACAGCGACAACGCGCTGGGCATAGGATCCGTAAAACGAGCGGATCATTTCGATATCCCGGATCGGGTGCTGCACATGGGGGTCATCAACATCAGCAGCACGAGCAATAAAAGAATTTACGGCCATCGATGCTGCGCCCGCCTTAAAAAGAGTGCGTCTGGAAATTTCGCATCTCATTTTTTTCTCCTTTTTAGGGACTTTTTGGTGTCGTTACAAGAGCTGGAAGATATTCAATGGGACTTCCGCTTGGGGCAGTGTCTCATCAAACCATCGCTAGGTAGATTGCAAGCGATCAAGAAAAGCTTGACTAGTGCGCTGACCAATCCTTTGTTCGGATGGGGCCTCGCTAGAATCGCCTCTTATGGTGGCTTTTAAGGATTGGCAATGGTTTTAAAGAAAGATTGCACCAAGGCAACTTGCAATGGCGGTTGGTCTTTTCGTGCTCTGCGAATCGGCGCAATTTTCGTCTGCGTGGCTTTGCTGATGTCTGTTATGTGTGTGCTTGATGCACATGCGCAAACTGGCGTACTTCTGGCGGAACAACTGCCAAATCAAAACTTGCAGCTCGGACGCGTTCTCTATTCACCACAGGGTTCGCCTGATCCCGATCGCCCGTTCGTGCGATTGGCCGTTAATCCGTTTGCTCTTCCTAATCCCAACGAAGCTATCATCGATGGAACCATCCAAGCATTTGTCAATACGTTTGGAGAGAATAATTTCCGGGCTGAAGTGATTTCCGATACCACATACGCTTCCCAACCGGAAATTGTGGATCTTGTACTTGGGTCAGCAGGTACATATGCCAAAGCTGCTCCTGTCGGAGCTCGACCGCTTGCTACGTTATCAAGCGGATATTTTCCTAATCCCAACAAGGGGGAGGGGGCAGTTTTTGTTGTTCTTAACAATTCAAATATTCATAATTTTGGAGATATGAAGGGCAAACGAGCCGTCTTTCTCGACCCCAATGCATTTGCTGGCTACGCTGTAGCTCTGGGAGAAATTGCACGGCGCGGAGAAAATCAGGACACATTTTTCTCGTCGCAGATTTTTGCCAACGCTTCCATGCCTCGCGAAATCGACATGCTCCGGTCGAAAGCGGCCGATGTGGCTGTTCTGAGAACCTGTTTTCTCGAAGAACTCGAGGCTCGCAAGATTGATGTGTCAGATCTCCGTGTTGTCGGTGCTCGTTCTGACATTGGAGCAGACTTCCGATGTCAGACATCAACAGCGCTCTACCCGAACTGGACTATTTTTTCGATGCCCAAGGCCAGTCCAGTGGTTGCCAGATCCGCTGCCGCCACATTGCTTAATATGCCGGTGGATCACAATGCTTTGCAATGGAGCATTGCTTCGGACTTTACGCCTGTTGATGAACTCTACCGACAAATTGAACTCGGGCCGTACGAATTCCTGCGAACATGGACCTGGCAGCGGTTTTGGAATACTTATCGGACTCAGATTTGCTGTGTCATCTTTGTCTTGCTTGCATTGATTGCGTATGCATTCGGAGCGTCAAACATCATCTACAGACGAACTCAAGCTTTGCGCGACGCTCTTCAAGCGCAAAAACAACAGGCCGAGCGCATACGTCAAGCCAACGCTCGAATTGATGCCATGCAAAATTCGGCTGCTATTGCGCAAATGTCACATGCCATTGCGCACAACCTTAGACAACCGCTTTCTGCAATCGTAAATTTTTCGTTTGGCATCCGCCGCTTGCTGGATGTCTCAGACGTTGTCAATAAGGACTTGGTTGCTGAGGGTGTTGAAAAAATACAAAAGCAGGCAGAACTTGCGGAAAGCATTGTGCAAAAGGTTCGCGGATACAACAAAAAAGGCATAGGCGGGAATTTTTGCGACGATATTCGAAAACCGGCTCAACTGGCTTTGCAGACATTGTTAGCTTCACACCCATACAAAGGTACGGTTAAGTGCAGTTTTGACGAGGATCCGATTCCTCTGGCCATTGATGGTGTGGAAATTGAGCTTGTTGTTATCAATCTTGTTAAAAACGCTCTGGAAGCTGTCGAAAATCAAACCAATGGAAGGGTTGTTCTTTCGATACACCCGCAGACTACTGAAGCAGGTACTTTGCGTATTGAAATTTGTGTTTCTGACAACGGTTCGCCTGTTTCTGAGCCTATCCTTGAAGCGATGAACGGCACTCCGGTAACCACCAAGGTCGATGGAATGGGATTGGGGATCGCTATTGTCCGTATGATCGCCGAAAAACATGGCGGTCAAGTTCTTTTCTCACGAGGACAATCAGAAGGAATCCAAGCAAGAGTTGTTCTGCCGGCTAAGCGGCGTTCTGCTCAGCCTCCTGCAACATAGTAAGAAGGTCTATATGAACCGATGTGGAACCAAAACTCTCGTCAGACTGGTCGATGACAATACCGATTTGCTTGACTCGCTCGTCTATATGCTTTCGTGTGAAGGCTATCAAACAGTAGCCTATGGTAGCGCTGTTGAATTCCTTGAAAAGGATGATCCTGACATACCGGGTTGCATCGTTCTTGATGTACAGATGCCAGAGCTTTCTGGTATTGAGCTGCAGCAAAAACTTAAGGCGGGTTGCTCAAAGCTTCCCATCATTTTTTTGACAGCACATGGCAATGTTGATATGGCAGTGGAGGCACTGCTTGGCGGAGCTTTTGATTTCCAGCAAAAACCAATTGACCCGCCGAAACTTTTCAATTCAATTGCAAAAGCGCTACGCACTGTATGCTTGACTGTACCTGTTGAAAATATTCACATCGAAATAGATAAAGTTTCTCGTCTATCCGAGCGCGAAGAGAGAATCCTTCGAGCTGTTGCCCGTGGCTTGACAAATCGCACGATTGCCGAATCACTTGGCTTATCCAAATTTACCGTGGATCATTATCGGCAAATGGGATGTGACAAAATCGGATTGCGAGAACCTGCTGATTTAGCTAGTGCGTCCAAATTATCGTCGACGATAATTTGGACGCACTAGAGTCTCTTTCTTTTCTATTGCAAAGTGAAGGTTATGAAGTCATGACCTACACCAGTGCCGAGGAATTTCTTCGAGAGGATCGTCCATCACGGCCTGGCTGTTTAATTCTAGATGTTCGCATGCCTGAAACATCAGGTCTAGAGCTTCAATACATTCTCAATGCCAGACGAATCTGGATACCGATTATTTTTTTAACTGCTCACGGAAATGTTGATATGGCTGTTGAAGCCATTCAGGAGGGAGCGTTTGATTTTCAACAGAAGCCAGTCAATCCGGCAAGGATGCTCTCGTCTGTTTCCAGAGCCATACTGGCCGATCTAAAACGTCGTGGTCTGTCCACTTCAGCTAAAGAGAAGTCGAAGCTTTCTCTTTTAGGACTTCTAACACAACGCGAACGAATGGTTCTGGAATTGGCCTCGCAAGGGTTTACCAGTCGAGAAATAGGAGAGAAGCTAGGCATTTCTCGGCGGACTGCAGAGCATTACCGCGCTGATGGTCTTCGAAAACTGAATATCAAGACGGCCTCTGAACTTACCTTTCTTTTCGAGTTGGAGAAAGTTGCACTGGTTTGATCAGCAGAGGTCAGCAAAGCCATGTCCCGAAAACGAATGTTTCGACAAGCTCGGGCTGTTTGCTGAAAATTAAATACGGCAAAGTTGAGGATTTTCAAATTACCTAGCGACGGTGCAATGTGAAGATTTCCTGCGGATTGAAATTCCATCCAACCTCAGGAGATAAACATGAAAGCACAACTCAATCATTGCAGTCGGACACAAATAGCAAACCTCTCAAAAATTTTGTCCATTGCAGTCTTTGTTGGTTCATTGTCAGGCATGAGCCAGGCGGCACAAGTCCAACTTTACGGTGTTGTTGACACCGGAATTCGTTATTTGCACAGCGATCTTGACTTTGCTGGCAAGTACGACGCTAGCGATCGCTTCAGTATGGAGTCGGGGATGCAATCCAGTTCCCGATTTGGCTTCAAGAGCGTTGAAGTGCTCGGTAATGGACTGCAAGTCGGATTTGTTCTGGAGGAGCAGTTTCTGGGTGATACTGGAGCCATGGCTGACGCAGATTTGATGTTTAGGCGTGAGTCCAGTCTTTTCCTCCAAGGTGGAATGGGCAAGATTGCTTTCGGACGAATGGGTTCAGTCAATAACGGTGTCAGTTCCTGGGGACGTCACGCAATGATTTCTGCCTTTTCAACGTCATGGGGTAGCTACACCGCGAATGCTGATAATTTAGCTGGTAACTCCGGGCTCTGGGACAATATGATTTCGTACGAAACCCCGAATTTGGCAGGATTCAAGGTGTTTGCCCAATACAGTATGGGCAATCAGCTCGAAGTTGACGATGAGAAGTATGGTGTGGAAAACGAATCGTCATCAGATCGCTATCTGGCAGTTGGGGCAACGTATGCCAACGGCCCGTTAAGTCTGTACATAGCCGTTGACAGCGTTAATTACGCCACGTCAGGAACCGGAAGTAATTCCAACGCGGACGATTCTTTCACGGTGACGATTGGTGGTAACTACAACTTTGATGTTGCCAAGTTTTTTGCAGGTGCTTCCTACTTTGATGAAGTCAAAATGTCCAACTATGGCGGCGCAGCATCGGATTATTTCAATCATGAAAATTTTGGCGATTTTTCCGCTTCCGATCTGAAAATCAAAGGTTGGAGCATAGGCGTATCAGGCAGTATTCCCGCTGTTGGAGGCGAAATTCTGCTGGGGACGGTCTATCTTGACGCCGAAGCTGCCGACACCATGGAAAAGTACGACCGAGCAGGTACTTTTGCAAATGCGGAAATCAACCGTTGGATTGTTTCAGCAGGTTATAACTATCCACTTTCCAAGCAAACAAATGCCTACGTGATTGCCACCTATGTGCAAGATAGCATCGAAGCTGTCCAAAATCACCAAGATGCTGATCCTACTGTGTTTGGTGTCATGATCGGCATGCGTCATAAGTTCTGATGGGGTGGAAACTCATTTCCATAAATGAGACATCCTCAAACGCTTTGACTACGTATTTTGTGGATTAACGGATGCTGTTGCTTTTTGAATTTTGTGAATGTTTTGGCAAAACACGCGGTACAGATGAATCCAAGATTTGATACTGCGATCACAATTGTCGGGAGTGATGACGCTGTTAATCGCAAGAGTGTCAGTCCAGGCAACCAAGGTGTCGAGCATTTGGGTGAGATTGAGTAGCCTCAAGGAATACGATGTACGTGCAGGTACCGTGAAGGTTCGCGTGTGGTCATAGACGAGCTTGCGGTTTTCTTCCGGTACTTGCGCCTCAATAAGCTTTTGTAATTCGGCTACAGTGGCGGACAAGCTTGACGAAAATCTTTCAAACAGATCGTGCAGAGCTTTTTCGGCTTGGCGTGCGTCAGCAATTCGGTACTGATTGCGCGCGATACTGGTGGCGGCGTACAAGGAGTAGTCCACTCGGATATAGACGTGTTCAAAGGCCTGTTGCACCTGATTGGTGTGGATCACAATAGTTTTTGGCAGGACAGGTTTGGAGTAGTCCGCGGAGACTTTGCGCCGTTGAGGTTTGATATCGGGAATCGCATCGTGAGCAAAGTTTTCGGAGTGAGAGCGCAGGTTTGTATGTCGTGCAGCTCTTTTTGATTTTGGAGGTTGAGAATCCGGCATGTATTGCTCCAGGTCGTTGAATTTTTTTGAGGGTACCAGGCACGGTGACTGCAGATAGGTCAAGAATCTGCCAGAAATGGCTGTTTTTGGAACAATCTGCCGGGACATAACCGATTACAGTACAAAAGAACAAATGCAGCTTGCTGCCGTGCTCTCCGATTGACACGTAAAAGCGATCGGGCAGTCCTCCGTGATGACTGTGACGCGGGTCGTGCGCTGAACGACAAACAAAAACAGCATTTACCGAAGCAGTGGCAGTACAGACTGTTTCAACAATTAACCCGAATCCGGGAGTTCATTCCCGGTTGACGGGCGTGGGCTCCCTTTTTTAGGAGCTCACACGATGCATGAAGACGCACTTTCACCGGAATTCAAGTATTTCGGCTCGGACGTCTTTTCGAACGTCTACGACGGCGAAAAGAAAATTGAAATGCCGAAATCTTTGCAGATTCTCGGCTTTTCAGACGACAAAGATCCTGGTGTGCCCAAAGCCCACGAGAACTACGTTTTCAGGCGAGAGGTACTCAGGGATCTTCTTGGTTTTCTCAGAAAACCCAATCACGACGCGCTTTTCATCACAGGCCCCACAGGAAGCGGGAAGACCAGTGCGGTTCTCGAGACTTGTGCTCGACTTAACTGGCCGGTTCAATCGCTCACCCTGAGCAGCCGTTTTGAATACACGCAGCTCACCGGTCACTTCACTTTCGCTGCAGCAGCAGTTGGTGAAGCGCCCCAGATGAGGTTCCAGTATGGCCCCTTGGCTACGGCCATGAAATACGGACATGTCTTGATTCTTAACGAGGTTGATCTGGCAGATGCCGGTGAACTCGCGGGACTCAACGACATCCTTGAAGGCCGGCCACTTGTACTTGCCGAAAACGCAGGAGAGATCATTCATCCGCATCCGATGTTCCGTGTCATATGCACGGCCAACTCATGTGGCAGTGGGGATAACTCCGGGCGTTACGTCGGCGTACAGCAGCAGAACCTTGCCTTCATGGATCGCTTCCGCTTTCTGGAAGTGCCGTACCAGGATGCCAAGGTCGAAGAAGAGTTGCTGACGCAGTTGGCTCCGGCCATGAAGCCTGTCTTGGGCGGCATGGTGCAGCTGGCCAACGAAGTCAGAAAGCTTTTCACCGAAGGCAGGCTATCCGTGACGCTTTCCACGCGCACCTTGGTGCGTTGGGTTCAAATCGCGCAGGACTTTCGCAACAGCCCCAACTCGTTGGACTATGGACTGCGGCGAGCGCTTCTGACGCGAGCCGAGCCCGAGGAAAGTCAAGCCATCGTGGGGCTTTGCCGCACGGTTTTTGGCGACGCATGGTCTTCGGCCACCGAAAAGTAGCCATTACTTTTATCCGCACCCGTCATAGGGAAACACACTTCCCTATGGGGGACGAGTGTTTTCTTGTGGCGGGTTTCTTTTTTGAAACGAACCACATAGGAAATACTCAAATGGAAAACCGCGACACCTCTGCAGCAAAAGCTCAGACCCAAGGTTTGATTGCCCGTCTTGCCGGAAGGTTCGGTGTTGAGCCGAACCGCCTTTTGAAGTGCCTGACCACTCAGGTCTTCAAGCAGGCAGACGGCAGACAGCCAAGCAACGAAGAGCTCATGGTTCTTCTCCTGGTCTGTGAAAACTTCGGCTTGAACCCTTTTAACCGTGAGATCTACGCATTTCGCGGCAAGAGCGGCGACATTGTTCCGGTTGTCAGTCTTGATGGTTGGGCAAAGATTGTCCGAAGCCAGAAGGACTTCAACGGCGTGACATTCGCTTTTTCGAACAATACGGTCAAAGTTCCCGGGTGCGCTCAGGAACTTCCCGAATTTGTCGAATGCGCCATGCGGCTCAAAGGCGTTGACGAACCGATCGTGATCCAAGAGTTCATGGTCGAGTGCTTCAACGACAAGAGCCCGGTATGGAAGAAATGGCCGAGGCGAATGCTTCGAACCCGAGCTTTCATCCAATGCGCTCGTCTAGCTTTCAGTCTAACCGGGCTCTACGATGAAGGCGAAGACTTTGCCGAAGATCTCTCCGGTATGGTCGCCATGGGATCGGTGCCGTCTCAGGCGCAACAGACGGCCGTTGCTCAAACGAGCGTGCCGAAACTTGCACTGGAGCGTGAGAAGCTCGACGAGATGCTTGGAAAGCTCATGGTGTTTGCGCAAAACCAGCCCAACGGCTGGGAGCGCGCAGCCAGATGGATTGAAGTTAAGCTCACGGGTGAAGACAAGCTTTATGCGCAGGAAAAACTGCGTGTTGAGCGTGCCACTTTGGAAGTTTCCGATGTACTTCCTCCTGTTGAGGAGGTGAATGCGGAAGTCGTTTCAGAGGAGGTCGATCATGCGTTTGCTTGATCTTGAGCAGCGCAGCGAGGCTTGGCTTGCTTGGAGGCAATCCGGCATCACGGCAACGGAAAGTGCGGTGATTCTGGGTTTAAGCCCGTACAAATCTCCGTGGCGTCTATGGTGCGAAAAGGTCGGCAGGACACAACCGGCAGACCTTTCAGCCAATCCGTTGGTGCGCTTTGGAATCGAACACGAAGACGAAGTGCGGCAACTCTTTGAGCTCAAGCACCTTGACGTCGTCATGCCTGCATGCGCGGAGTTCGACGAGGATCCGATCTTTCGAGCTTCCTTTGACGGACTCACATCGACGATGGAGCCCGTGGAAATCAAATGCCCAAGCGAGACGACAATTTCGGATGTCAAGCAAAGGGGATTGGAAAGCGACGCCTGCCGCCTGTACCGCATTCAAGTTCAGCACCAGCTGATGGTAAGCGGAGCGCAGCACGGCTGGCTCGTGTTCTTCGACCGCTCGACAAACGATCTCATTGAGTTCGTGATCGAGCGTGACGAGGATTTGATTGCTGAAATCCGCAGCAAAGGACGCGAGTTCTTTGATCGATTTGTAGCCAAGCGCAAGGAGCCTCCGAAGGATCCGACCCGCGACATTTACGTACCCAAAGGTGATGTGGATATTGCCCGTTGGAACCAGTGTGCAGCCGATTACGCGGCAGCGCAGAAGGCCACGGACGTTTTGCAAGAACAGATCGATGCGTACACCGCCATCAAGTCTCGTTGCAGGGATGAGCTCACTGCCATGATGGGTGAATTTCTGCATGCGGATTTTGCTGGCGTTGCGATCACCAAGCGTGCTTTGCGCGGTACGCTGAACTACAAGGATTTCCTGCAGGCAAAAGGCATTGACGAAAGCCAGCTGGAAGCTTTTCGAGGGAAAGGTTCAGAGAGTTGGTTGGTGCGGGTGACGCACGAAAATCTTCCGAAGGACTTTCAAGACGAAGAGCTCGAGGCGATTCTCATGCAGGCTCAGCCAACAGAAGATCTGTGGTTCTGACACGCAATTTAGTTCCCAAAGGGGATGTGAAGACATTCAATCCCCATTTGGGGAGAAGTGTATTTCCACATTCCCACATATCAACATTTGTCGGAGTAAGGAAATGACACATCATCAAAACACAAACGACATGGCCTTGATCGGAAAGATTGTGGTCGTGGTGCCGCGCTTTACGCAGTGGACCGGAACCCGCGCGATGCACGAAGGTGATTACACCATCGGCACAGACGGGCAGTTGCCGCCGAAAGAAGTAACGAAGTCTTTGGGATTGAAGGCGATCATAGATACGCAGGAGCTACGTGTTTTTGACCGCATCAAGCACAAGGCCGAGGTGCTTCTCGAAGGCTGCGGCGTGAAGTATCTCTCAGGATGGGCGATTCCCGAGGATAAGGCCAACGAGGTGTTCAAAGCTTTGGACGCACTGGTTGAGCAGTATTCGATGGAAAAGGCCGACTTCTTGAGTCGATACGACGCCTTGGTGAAGGATTGGGCTGATAAGAACCCTTCGTTTTCCAAGGAGATCATGGAAGGCAAGCTTGACGTTAACGCCGTGTCCGAGCGCATCAACGCCGGATACGAGACGTTCCGTCTGCAACCTGTTTCTGCGGAAAAAGCAGTTGCTCTGGCAAAAAGCATCGGAGGTCTTGCCTCTGAACTCATCGCCAGCGTTACGCGCTCGGCAAGGATCTTTTTCAAGGAGAGCTTTCTTGGGAAGACCCGTGCCAGCCGCAAGACGGTGAATGCCGTTTTGAAGATCCGGCAGAAACTACAGGGGCTGGCTTTCTTAAGTTCAAGCATCCTGCCTGTGATCGCGTTCATCGACAAAGTGCTCTGCGAGATGCCCTCCGAGGGGTATTTCTCCGGAGAACCCTTCTGGAAACTGGCCGCCTTGGTGAAAACTTTGGGCGACGCCACGTTGCTTGAAGAAATCATGAACGATCCGGCATACGCCGCAGCTGCATTTCCAGTGCAGGAGACGGAAAGCTCTAGTGCCCAAGAGGCATTAGATCTTGACGTGCCGCAACAGGACGCCAACTCACACTTGCCGATTAAAGATTCAAGCGAAAGCTTGGATCCGACACAACAGGAGAGTCCTTCCGAAAGCCTTGATGTACAGGGCTTCGCGAAGGGGGATGAAAATCAAAAAGATCTCTTCAAGGAACTTGAGGAGTTTTTTGAAACGCCTGTTGGGCAAGGAAAGTTATCGTCAGAAAACCCGACGACAACTGAAGAAAAAGGAGATCTCGTGGGCAACAACGACGAGAAGTCGTCGATTTCTCAAGTGGCTGTTTCTCCCGAGTGTTCAGAGCCCATTGTTCCCGTCACGGTTCCGGCCGTCGATGTGGGCGAAGGGTTGTACTTCTGACCTGACACGCCTTTTCCTTGGTTTGTCATCTTTCCCCGCAAGGGCATCTTCATTGCCCTGCGGGGAGGGAGAGCCTTTGCGGGATTTCTTTTTGGAGAATCCCATGAAAGCACATCACACATCAAAGCCGCGTTCGGTGTTCGAGCAAAGTCTTCCCATTGTGGCGGCTGCGCTCGGACGCCTGTGCGGCGTGGCAATCAAGTTCGGCGGTCAGGTTCCTGCAACCGACGGCAAGACGATCTACATGCCGATGCCCGAGACAATGACAGAAGAGGACGAACTCAAGGTTCTCGGAATCCTTTGTCACGAAGCCGGTCATGTACGGCTGACGGACTTTGGAAGCGTTAGTCAAAAGCTCACTGCTTTGGAGCGGGCGATTGACAACGCTCTCGAAGACTGCCGCATCGAAATGGCGATGAGTCGCCTTTATCCCGGAGCAGAAAGCCTTTTTGAGAGGGCGCATGCCTCCAAAGTGCAGGAATTGGTCAGTTGGGAAACGTTTGACGAGCAAACGCTTGTCCCGCTTTTTCTGTTGGCCATATCCGAAGAAAGGCTTCTTTATCGCAAGTGGTTAACGCCGCTTACGACCAAGCTCTCTGAGCACTTGCAACAAGCCTTCGGCAAGGAGGTGGCTGCAAAACTCGAGGCCCTGGCACTTGAGGTCCGGGATGCGAAAAGCACGCAGGATGTCGTTGCGATTCGCAAACGGATCATGCGACTTTTGAAGCGTGAAGCTGCCCGGCAGGAGTCTTCTGCAGCAGCACCCGCTTCAGACAAGGCCGCCTCGTCGGAAAACGGCAAGACAGAACGGTCGTCTGGCTCATCCAACGGGTCAAACGAGAGTTCTGACACTGCGTTGGAGCGACTCTTGAAGCCCACGTTGAAACCGGTGGTTAATCCTCTGGATATCTCGGGAAACTTCAAACGGCTTCAGGCCGATGAAAGTGTTCCGGGATTGAAGGTTGATCTGACCGGGCGTATTCGGCCGGCACCGGCCAAAGAGGACGTTGGGCTTGAGCGCCTTGCGCGTGCCCGAAAGGACTCTGTAGCTCTGAGACTGGCCCTGCGGGGACTCGTACAAGCCAAGGCCAGATGCGGGCGGCGCATCACGGATCGCGGCCGACGGTTCAGCACGATGCATCTGTGCCGGCTTGTGGTGTCTGACGCAAGAGTCTTTGAAGAGCGAATGGAACGTCAAGCGCCTAACGCCGCCGTTCATGTGCTTTTGGACATGAGCGGCAGCATGGGTGTAGCTGGGGGCGATTTGGCGGTTCGGTCTAGTCTCGGACTTGTTCTGGGGTTGGAATCGATTCGTGGGGTCAATCCGGCACTGACGGTGTTTCCGGGTGCAGCCTGCGGGCACGCTCAACAGGCGATCTGCATGGTACTCAAGCACGGTGAACGCCTTACCGGGGTGACGCCGGGACAAATCGGTGCCATTTCCAGTTGGGGCGGCACGCCGCTTCAACAGGCTCTGCAGGCGGCGGGCTTTGCGCTTGCCGCTTGTCGGGAAGCCAAGAAGGCGCTCATTTTGATCACTGACGGACGAGTGAGCGTGCAGGAAACGAAGGAAATCTTTGAAGAACTGAAGAAAGCCGGCATTCATGTGCTCGCTATTCAAATCGGGATCATGGATGACCTCAAACGCTTTCCGATTGACAGCGCGCACATTTCCAATGTCAGCGAGTTGCAGCAAGTGCTTTTTGGCTTTGCCAAGAAGCTCCTCCTGTGAGGGAGGACTCACTTTTATCAACCCGAAGGGGACTTTGCTTCCCTTCGGGGAAGGTGGGTTCCCTCAACTGTGCAAATGCATAGAACAACAAATCATCAGGAGGATGTCATGACTTACCGATTGGATGTTTCTGTCGTTCGAGAAGCGGCGCGAGGCCACTGGGATGCGATTTTCTGTGCGCTGGCACCGATGCTTAAAACGGCGATGCAACAGCCCGGAAAACACGTGCCGTGTCCGATACATGGCGGCAAAGACGGTTTTCGTCTGTTTCCTGACTACGCAATGGCCGGCTCTTGCGTTTGCAACACTTGTGGAACGTTCCGCGATGGGTTTGAAACGTTGGAGTGGCTGCACGGATGGGGGTTTGCGCAGACGCTTGCGAAAGTGGCTTGGGTGCTTGGACTGCAACCTCGACAAGGGGAAGAAGTCGTTGCACGCGAGACGCTGAATCGCAGCTATCGCGGCCACATCCTGTCCATGGGGACGCCGGCAGTTCGGCAGCCGCGGGCGTTTGAAGGATTTCTCGTTGAGATTGACGACGAGATCTCCAATTCTGTCCGCAAGCTCGGAACTCGCTCGCTCAAGCGGACGCTCGCTGAAGCCGGCGTCAAACCGCATGAGCGAGTAGAGATCGTGCTTGCTGCGCGTGAGCGCGTCCGCCGAGCCGATGGTTTTTCTTGTACTCGATACGTCTGGTGCGTGAAGCGCTTGATGTCAAAGGCGCAGGAACAGCTTTTCTCGGCAGAAAAAGCACAGCTCAACGGACAGTTGGCCAGTGCCATTCGCTCTCGGTGGCTGAATGCTCTGCGGTTTGATGCGTCAGGCCCGGAACAGAAACCATTGCAGTTGTACCTGAAACGACGAGCCATCGCCGATGTTGACGAATCGTTTTTGAAAGATCTTCGCTTTGAACGAAGGTTTTTCGACTGCGAAAGTCGGCAGTGGCTCCCAGCAATGCTGGCCGCCGTGCGCGACATCTCCGGGCAACTGGTGACGTTGCATCGCACGCTGCTTACCGCTGACGGACGCAAGGCTGATGTCGATGTTCCGAAGCGGCTTATGCGTTTGCCTGAGGGCAGAACCATTACCAGCTGTGCGATTCGCTTTGGGGAGCCGCACGAGGTTTTGGCTTTGGCAGAAGGCATCGAGACGGCGCTTTCGGTTGTGGTCGCTACGGGGCTTCCGTGCTGGGCGTGCATCTCTGCGCATGGACTGGAAGTCGTGGAGATTCCGGACAGCGCGCGAGAGGTCATGATCTTTGCAGACAAAGACCGCTCGCGAACAGGGATACGCGCGGCGCTCTCACTTCAGGCACGTCTAACCGCACAGGGAATCGCCGTTCGGATCGTGACGATTCAAGAGGAGATTCCCGAAACCTCAAAAGGCATTGATTTCAATGATTTGCTTTGCCGACGAGGCAAAACAGGAATTGTTGCGATGCTTACTTAACTTATGCACTCTTCCGAATTTTTGATGTTCAGAGGAGTGCTTTCCACATAAGCCCAGACAAAGGTCGCTTTTACCACCTTTATGCTTTAGGCTCTGATTTGGCGTTTCCTTTCCTTTTTGTCAATCTTTACGAAGTCGAGTTGAGTTGAACCAACAATCTCAATCACCGTGATGTCTGTGGGTTCTTGCAGAGTAATGAGGTCCCTCAGCGATGCGATTCCCCCGTCTGGTTGAAGTTTCTCTGAGCTTCCGTGTCCGTTGATGTCATGCCCGTAAGTTTTGTGGTCTAATACGGCCGTGTCCCTAGCAATCATCAGGCCGTTGTTTCCCTTTTCAAGCACACGCCGGCAGGACATCATCAAAACGAGTCAGGCGCGATCGAGATCGTGGCTAATGAGTCTACAGTGATAGGATGAGATAACGATTGCGGTCGGGCTGGACGGATGATCTATCTGACAGATCCAGAATATCAGCAGGGGTGCTCTTCTTATTGATGGCATCAGATCTGGCGTTACGACAAATCAATAACAGTTACAAGATTATTGGCAGCATGAATACATCATCTCGGAACCTCGGAGTGGATTCTTTTTCTGATCAGAATGCCTTTTTCAATGATCCAATCCTCAATTCTCCATATGAGTTGCCAACTCGACACTGGGAACTCATAGATGGTCAGCCTACTCAGAAAATTCTGCTATCGCGCCGACCTTCAGATTTCATTACGCCAATTCCCAAAGTTCGATTTAAGACCCAAGAAGTCGAGTCAGTACAACGTCTTTTGGACCTTGACGATACTGACAGGCTAGGATCTGTTGATCAACAATACACAAAAGATTTGATCAATGAGCTAAGACACTTCGTTGCAGAATGGCGCCGAAAACCCAAGAATCAATGGCGCGTGACACCTGAGACCGCTCGCCTTCTTGAATATTGGCGCAATCATAAGTTCGAAGGCATACGCCCCTTCTTTTGCCAGGTTGAGGCAGTTGAAGTTGCGATTTGGCTGACCGAGGTTGCCCCACATATCCCTGAAGGGAAGAAGTTCATTGAGCACCTCGCTCGTATTAACGAAGACTTCAATGACGGAGTTCCGCGACTTGCTCTTAAATTGGCTACGGGTGCAGGAAAGACAACCGTTATGGCAATGCTTATTGCTTGGCAGACAATTAATGCTGTCAAGTCTCCGAAGCGTCAGAAATTTACAAAAGGCTTCCTGATCGTTGCTCCCGGTATCACGATCCGTGATCGTTTGCGAGTTCTGCAACCCAACGACCCGGATTCGTATTATGCAAATCGAGAACTTGTACCAATCGATCTTTTGCCGCGTCTACAGGAAGCACGAATTGTCATTACCAACTACCACGCCTTCATGCTACGAGAGAAAATCCAGCTCTCTGCAGGCACTCGGGCTGCACTAGAAGGAAGAAACGGCGGGGATCTGTGTACGACTGAGTCGATTGGTGAAATGCTCCAGCGTGTTATTCCGAGCCTGATGGGGCTGGAAAGAATAGTGGTAATCAATGATGAGGCGCATCATTGTTATCGCGAAAAAAAGATCGATCCTTCAGAAGACTATCTCACAGGATTGACTGGTTCCGATAAAACGGAAGCCAAGAAGGATGCTGCAGAAAATCAGGAAGCTGCACGTGTCTGGATGACTGGGCTTAATGCAATCAAAGAACATTGGCAGGCCAAGAAAGGCACGATGCTTCGCGTCTTTGATCTGTCGGCTACTCCTTTCTTCCTTTCCGGTTCAGGATACGCACAGGGGTCCATGTTCCCATGGACTATGAGCGATTTCTCTCTTATGGATGCTATCGAATGCGGCATTGTCAAACTGCCTAGAGTTCCTGTTGATGACAGCAGTCCGAAGGCGAATGAAGATGCGATTTCCTACCGCAATCTCTGGGAACATATTCGTAAGGATATGCCGAAGAAAACCAGAGGAGCGGAGATCCTTGATCCTCGTAAGCTCCCTGCCCTGCTATGTTCCGCTTTGGACGCCCTCTATTCGCATTACAAGAAGATCTTTGATCAGTGGCTTGACGCCGGCATTAAAGTACCGCCGTGCTTCATCGTGGTTTGTAATAACACGCAGACCTCCAAGCTTGTCTATGACTACATCTGCGGCGGTGATGGCAAGTATGGTCATGGCAAATTCCCGCTATTTAGGAACTACGATGAAAATGGAGAGCCATTATCTCGCCCAAGAACAATCCTGATCGACTCTGCGCAGTTAGAAAGCGGAGCTGCGCTTGACGACACTTTCAAGAAAGTCGCATCTCATGAAATTGAGATTTTCAAACGTGAAACCTTGCAAAGAGGAGGAGCATTGGCAAATCAGCTTCGCAAAGGGAAAGAACTTGATGATGCGTCTATTTTGCGAGAGGTAATGAATACCGTCGGTAAGAAAGATCGCCTTGGGGAATCAGTGCGTTGCGTTGTGTCGGTATCAATGTTGGCCGAGGGTTGGGACGCCAATACCGTCACGCATGTTCTTGGATTACGAGCCTTTGGGACACAACTTCTCTGCGAGCAAGTCGTAGGCCGAGCATTAAGACGACAGTCTTACAGCTTGAACGAAGAAGGAAAGTTTGAAGTCGAATATGCCGATGTGCTCGGAATTCCATTTGACTTCACTGCCAAACCTGTCGTTGTGTCTCCGAAGCCTCCGGTAGATGTAATCTCTGTTCACGCAATCAAACCTGACAGAGATGCGTCGGAAATCACTTTCCCACGAGTTACCGGATACCGTAAAGAACTGAAGAGAGACCTCATCTCTGCTTTGTTTACCGAGGATTCTAGTTATACGCTAACGATGGAAGAAGTCGGTCCGAACATTACTAAGATGTCCGGAATTGTTGGCCTTGAAGAAGAGCTTTCGCCCAAAGAACTGCTGGAAAATATGCGCGACAATACGATTGCCATGCATCTAACTAGCTTCCTGCTCACGCATATCACTGAACCTGGCGAAACACCTCCGCTACACCTCTTTGGACAACTCAATACGATTGTCAAAGAATGGCTCGCCAAATATCTCTATTGCCAGTTAGGTACATATAAAGCGCAGGTGCTTTACCGTGTTATTGCAGAACAAGTGTGTGAGCGTATTAAGCGTGCCATTTACCGTTCGGCAGAGGAGTCCGAATCGCCCCTCAAGGCCATTGTTGATCCCTATAACCCAGTCGGGTCAACTCGCTCTGTAAATTTCACGACTTCCAAGAAACTGCGTTACGAGACATCCGAAAAGTGCCATGTTAACTGGGCAATTCTCGACAGTGACTGGGAGGGCTCACTTTGCAAGGTGCTTGAGCAGCATCCTATGGTCAGGGCTTATATAAAAAACCAAGGATTGGGCTTCACAATACCTTATAGACATAAAGGTGAAGTGCGTACATACATCCCAGACTTCATAGCTCACGTCGATGACGGGCACGGTGAAGACGACCTACTCAGCCTAGTAATCGAAGTTAAGGGATTTAGGGGTGAAGATGTAAAAGACAAGTCCGATACCATGAACACCTATTGGGTTCCTGGTGTTAATGCCCTCAAAGAATACGGTCGCTGGGCCTTTATAGAGTTACGAAGTGAAGCGAATATGCGGGAAGACTTTGAGAACGCTATTTCTCAGAATCTCCATGACCAGATTAATACTATTTCGTCGAATTAACCATGCCAAAACAAGTTGAATCCTATTCGCACTCTGAATCGAAGAGAAAAAATATCCCGACCGAACAGTTGCAGAACTTTGTTTCGGAAGATACGAAGCAGCCGATCAACATAGAATATCAAAGACGGAATCCTGATCTTGATCCTCAATTGATCTGGAAGGGAAAATATGCTGAAGGAGATGTTTTAAGCATAAGTGCCAAACCTCTTTATATTCAAGAAAAAATTCATCCAAAAGCTCTTGTTGAAAATCTCCGCAAAAAAAGCATAGAGCTAACTGATGCTCCGTCACTGTTTGACGATACTTTCGGAATGTCTCCAGAAGTTGATCGTATGGATTTTTACAAACATGATCAAAACTGGACGAATCGAATGATTCTCGGAGATTCTCTTTATGTTATGGCAAGCCTTGCCAGTCGGGAAGGATTACGTGGAAAAGTTCAAACTATTTATTTAGACCCTCCTTATGGGATCAAATTTAATTCAAATTTCCAGTGGTCAACTACATCCAATAGTGTCGCAGATGGTAAACCTGGTCACATGACACGTGAACCAGAAATGGTAAAAGCGTATCGTGATACATGGCGCAATGGCATTCATTCATATTTAAGCTATATCAGAGATAGGCTTATTCTTGGACGGGATCTTTTGGCCGATTCTGGAAGTATCTTTGTTCAGATAAGCGACAAAAATGTGCACAGAATTAGATGCATCTTAGATGAAATATTCGGCGAAGATAATTTTGTCTCGCAAATCACTTATGCAACTACGTCTGGTTTCACTTCAAACTTTCTTTCTCGAGAAGGCGACTGCATTCTCTGGTATGCCAAAAACATAACAGAAATGAAATACAACCCTCTTTATATGAAGAGAAATGTATTGCAGGATGACACAAAATATTCCAATGTCGAATCTGACCTTGGAGTCCGTCCTATCTCAGATGTTGAAAGATTTAATCCAAATTTGTTGCCTCTAGGAAGTCGTGTCTACCGTGCAGGTGATTCTACATCACAAGGATCTTCTTCCAAACCTGAGCCTTTTGTCTTTCACGGTAAAACATTTAATCCTCCCCGAGGACGACATTGGACGGCCGGTACCCAAGGCCTAAAAAGGCTAGAAATGGCCAATAGATTGGTCATTACCGGGAATAGTCTCAGTATTAAACGATATGCTGATGACAATAATTTGCAGAAATATACTTCACATTGGAGTGATACTTCCTCGGGATCAATGCCTTCAGGAAAAATCTATGTTGTCCAGACGTCTACTGCCGTAATAAGTCGTTGTATATTGATGACGACCGATCCTGGAGACTTAGTTTTAGATCCTACTTGCGGGTCTGGTACCACAGCTTATGTTGCAGAATATTGGGGGCGGCGTTGGATCACAATTGATACTTCACGCGTAGCTTTAGCTCTCGCCAGATCAAGATTAATGGCAAGTTCATATCCATATTTTATTCTTAAAGATTCGAAACAGGGAATATTAACAAGTGCCAAAGAAAACAATGAATATGGCGGCTGTACAAAGACGTCAGGTCTTTTGAATCATGGCTTTGTTTATGAAAAAGTTCATCGAATAACAATTAAGGAGGGAATTACCGATAATCCCGAAATAGACATTATTTATGAAAAATACCAGCATCGTTTCGATGAAATTCTAGATAAAATCAATTCGTTAACAGGTAAAGAATATTTTCTTTGGGATCTTCCGGTTGAGCAAAACTCAAACTGTCAACTCCAGTCTCTAATCGATGAGATCAAAGTAATTCGAAGAGGATATATTAAAGAAATCAATGAATCCATCAGAAAGCATTCTTCTTTTGAATATCTATTAGATAAACCTTACATAGATAAACAGGTTGTTCGAGTAACAGGTCCATTCACCGTTGAAAATTTGTCTCCTCATCGAGTCCTTGGCGTTGGTGCCGATGGAAGAACCATTGATCCTTTGAATATTGAACAAAACGGCGATATCAAAGAATTTGCTTCCATGATCATTGGGAATCTCAGAGCCAACGGCATTCAGCAAAGCGACAAGAGCGGTAAGTTAGATTTCACCAGTCTTGAAGAGTTTCCAGGAGATTATCTTTGTGCTGAAGGTCGATATCTGGAAGGAGATCAGGAGCGTCGCGCTGGCGTTGTAATAGGCCCAGAATTCGGTACTTTGACGAAAGCAGACATCACGGCTGCCGCCCGCGAAGCTGTTGATTGTGGCTTCAGCCTTCTGGTTGCCTGTGCATTTCATTTCGACGCCCAGTCGTCAGACGTTACCAAACTCGGCCATCTGCCCATTATGAAGGTCATGATGAATACAGACCTCATGATGGGGGATGCACTGAAAGGCAAGGGAAATCTTTTTGTAGCTTTTGGTGAGCCAGATATTGTTTTGGAAACCACTGAAGATGATCAGATAAGGGTTCGAGTGCGTGGCATAGACATCTTTTTCCCAAATACCGGCGAAGTCCGGTCTGACAACGAGGACGGTATCGCCTGCTGGTTTGTTGATACTGACTACGATCAGGAAAGCTTCTTCGTGCGGCAGGCCTACTTCTTAGGAGCAAAGAATCCTTACGAGGCGCTAAAGAAAACGCTTAAGGCTGATATTGACGAAGAAGTCTGGGAAACCTTACACAGCAGTGTTTCTAGAGCTTTCCCGAAACCGAAGAGCGGTTACGTTGCCGTAAAGGTCATCAATCACCTCGGTGACGAAGTAATGAAGGTGTTGAGAATCTAACGTACTAATTGTACGGGTGGGGACTCAGTTTGGTCCTCACCACTACGATATAGCAGCTTGCTCAGGCAATACTAGACACGATCAATGCCGATTCTGAGAGCATCGTGACTTTTGGTTCAAGTGGCGGTAGGGGCGCACCACTCGAACCCCCGTCTTTGCCGCTGGAAGGCTCGGGGGAATGGCCTCCGCGGCATGTCGCCGCTACCTCCATTCTCCCCAGCCCAATCCTCGGTCTGTCAAGGGGCCGGCATAAACGACCTCCTCCCCGCTACCGCGGGTCTCCTCCATTTAATCCTCACTGTCCTTGACAGTCCTTGCGGGGTGGCTTTTCCCGTAGATTTAATCAAATAAACCCTGGTGGAATTCTGAGTGGCCTATCGGTAAGGTAACTACGATCACCGTTGCGGTACTTTTAAATGCCGTCTGACAGCGTGCTTCTTTCCACGCAGTTGCTGGGTATGAAAGCTGCCTAAGTATTCTTTATTGTTAAGTCAGAAGCTCTCGGGTAGTCATTGGAGGAACGAGGCATAAATTGCAAAATGGATGAACAACCATCCGCCACAAATACACATTTGTCCTTTCCGGAAGCTTCATCACAGAAAAGCTTTCCGACAAGTGGACGCAATTGCTCCAACTGCCGATCTTGATGTTGATCTGCGGTACTCACACGAACGTAACCAACGATCATTGAAATTACCCATGAAAAATACTTTGATCATTATCCTCCAATGGACTCTTATGATCAATAGAAATCACTTCTTTTCTGATTCTCTTTAGGGTGTACGCTAAACAGAATCGTTTAGGTCGTAGGAGCAAAATGCTCGTGAGGGATAACCACACGAGCATTGGATTGATTTGGTCGTTATTTCTTGAGATTATTCGAGGATGTAGAAACGATATTTATACCGCGAAACCATTCAGCTTTCATTCCGGCCCGCTCTGCAAGTTTTTTAGTTCTTGCGAAAAGAGTATTTACAGTATCGGTTTGGAGTTTAGTATCAAAATATTCCTGTCCTTTTTTGCTTGTTAACCGGTCGTGTATGGTTTGAAACACTTCCGCAATTTCTGCTTGAGATATTTTTGCGCTGTCTTTTATATATTCAAGAATGCCATAAAGAACCTTTGCAAACTTTACGGTTTCTTTTTCTGAAAAGTCTTCAGTATATTTTGTTAATTCTTGGGACAGATGTTCGAGGTCTGTATCATAAAGTTGTTTGTTATATTTTAGTTCATGCTTAAGATTTTGTAATTCAGTAGTTAATCTTGAAAGATCGGCTTTTGTAACCGCATGGGAATGCTGTTCTGCATTAAGTTTGCCCAATAATTCAATAGTTTCATCATCTTTGATCTTGTTCTGGACTTCAAGGCTTGTAATGCGGTCTTGAGTTTTCGAGTAATTCGAATATAGTTCATTGTAGTTAGTTGTCGTTATATGAAGTTCAAGCTGGGTATCCTGTAATTTTTTCATTAGTCTGGTAACGGCGTGGTCAAAAGTTACACCATTATCTTCATCAATAAGTTTTACTACTTCAGGAAGAGCGCCGAGATTTTTGGCATTATCGTCAAGAGCTTTAATTCTCTTAAAGATTTCTGCTCTTAACACCATCATATCGTGAGCCGATTTAAAACGACGTCGTAAAAAAGAACTATCAAAGAGAAAATAGCGTAGTGGGTATGCACTAAAGAAAAGGAACAGTAGTCCTAAAGCTAATATTCCAACCCAGGTGGGCCAGTGACTAATAAGCTGAACGTAGGTTATACCTTTGCTTCCGAAAGGAGCAGCTATTGCCAAAAGTGCATTGAAAATAGAAATCCAGAAAATATATACGGCAATTGGCCAACGCCAAGACCAGGCTGGATCTTTGCCAAGAGAAGAAATTAATCCGTTTTGTTGCTTGATTTCAACTTTTTTCAAAGCGTCAATTAGAGTGTCAAGCTCAAATTGAGCTGTGGTTGCTGACACACTACCTGTCCAAGATATGTATGTTTCATTTCTAAGTTTTGCTGTATTTGAACGATAAGAAAAACGTTGGATTTTTACTTGTTCAAATAAATGCGATTGTAATTGGTATGCAAAACCGTAAATATTGGCAATTAATCCAATATTTGTAAGTAAGCATTTGGAGGGGTCTAATCCAAAAAGTGCAACTATGAATTCGGCTAAAGTTAAACGGATTTTCATAAAATCACCACTAGTAAATATTTATTAATATGTCCTTGATGCTTATCTAGAACAATCTGAAGCAAGTTTAGAAGAAAACAATTTTCAGCATTGCAGAAATGTCGTGCCAGGACCAAAAATCCGGCATTTTCCGCTAGGTGTGTAGCTGCTTTTTTCAGACACTTGCATCTGCGACTCTAACGTACGCAAAAAGAGGAGCAAATGCGTTAATTTGCGATTTTTTGCAAATTGCGCAATGCTGTTTTTGGATGAATTCAACTTTTTTGGGACAAGGACTTCTCCTTCCGGTATGTATGAGAACAGGGCCACTACTTTTGAAGTGACGAACTCACTATAGGAAGGTCCTGAAGATCACGTGGCACTAGTTTTTGTGGTGGGTTTTGTCCGCTTCAAATTTGATTTAGCTCAAAAAAGAGTGATTCATCCGAGGGAGCACAGGATGCGCGTCTGAACATGCACGTGAGGGGCAGTTATGTTGCAAAGCGACACTAGTGGCGCAAGATACGAAAAATTGCTCCGGAGCAATTTTTCGAGAAACTCCTTAATTTTCAGTCCATTGAGAGAGGCAGAATTTTCCCCATTCCTCCATAACGAACCGACGTTCAGGCTCAAGGGTTGAACGATTGTACGCGCCGTCATAATCGTCTTTTAGGCGATGAGCCATACAGAGTTCAACGGCATCGTCATCCAAAATCTTTCGGTTCTCGCCGCTTCGAGCCCACGTTTTAAAACCGGCTCGAGCGGTTCCATGTTGAGTTGCGATGCATGGTTTTCCAAGCTTTTTGCTCAGTATGGGATCTATCCAGCCGATGCCGTCTTCCGCAAAACGTTTTTCGTGCATGTCTTTGAAAACTTTGCCCATTGCTGCGTCGGAAAGAGGTTGCAATCTCAGTGGAGAGGGGAAGATCAGATTAATTCCCTTAATGCGAGGAACCATCCTGAGAATGCGTATGGCGGCTTCCGATAAAAACACTGTGTGAGAGCCGCTTTTTTTCGTTTTGATGTTTTCTTGCGGAATGGTGAGCGTTTTTGCAGTGAAGTCGACGTCAGACCATTTCGCTAGACGAACCATTTTGGATCGGAGAACGGTGACAATTGAGAAAGCGGTCATGAGCTGAGAAATTTTCCCAGCTTCAAGAAGTTCCCTGATGAAGCGTGGAATTTCGTGGAAATCGAGCGCGGGCAAATTTTCCGGTTGCTTGCGATCAACCTGGAGGGGTTCCAGTAATACACCAAGAACGCCGTTGAGGTCGGCAGGATTTTCCCCGTTGCACCACCCACGAGCTTTGGCCCATCTGAAGATATGAAAGACTAGGCTACGACAGTTCCGCCCAGTATCCGTCGTGGTCTGCCAGAGTGGTTTGAGCATTTCATAGACATCAGCAGGCTTAAGAGCATTAATTGGGATACGACCGATAACGGGAGAAATATGGTTACGAACGTAAGCGCGAGCAACACTTTCACCCCGGATGTTGTTTTTCCAATATCCGGCTCGGTCGCGCTCAGTAATAAACTGATCGGCACAGTAGTCAACTGTTCTTAAAGAGGCAAGCCTGTGGTACTCCTCTTCTGCCCTTATTCTTGCGCGCTCCGCAGCCTCTGCGCGTCTCTTTTCTCGAGGATCGCCGCCCTCTAAAACCAGTCGTCTGGCTTCGGCAGCAAGCTCGCGAGCTCTGGCAAGGGTTGTTGTTTTGGTCGAGCCAAGCCCGATCATGGCTCTTTCGCCGGTGCTCCGAATAGAAAATCTGAATACATAGGAGCGTGTTAGGGTTATCGGTTTTATGGCTAGGTAAAGGCCCGGAACACCTCCCAGGGCCGTATATCCAGGTTTGGTAATCTTGGCGACTTCAAGGACGGTGAGTGTTTTGGTAATTTTTGGCATAGCCCCAAACTATTGTTTTCCTAGCGAGCATTTTTGCTAGCAAGCATTTCTGCGGATCGAACGTTTAGTTCTACCACCTGTTATACCAAAAAAAGAGCGGCTGCAGAGGGATTTGAGTGGATGGAGGCGGAGCGGGTATTTGACTAAGTTGTTGAAAATAAAGGGGAAAATAAAAAATCCACGGACGCCGACGGACATCTGTGGACTTCAAATGGTGGAGATGAGGGGGATCGAACCCCTGACCTCTGCATTGCGAACGCAGCGCTCTCCCAGCTGAGCTACACCCCCACTGATCAAATTTTTCAACCGCAAGCATACGCCTGCGAAGGAGGCATTATGCCCGAGGCGGACATTGAAAGCAAGAGCCTAAGGCGCCTCGAACGGAGGTTCAAAGCGCCATTTCTCAACGTTAGGCAACTGCTTTTTCAACAAATTCCTTGAACGGAGCAATGCTCTTGGGCTCAATGAGCGTGTCGACCGGTTGGCCGTCTTTCAGGACGACAAACACCGGAATATGACGCACGTCGAACTTCTCCTTAATGCCGGGGTTGTTGTCAAAGTCGCAGCTGGCAAACACCAACTTGTCGCTGTAATCTTTGGCAAATTGCATGAACAGAGGCTGGAGACGGCGGCAGTCGGGACACCACTGTGCGCCGATGGCAAGAAGCACAGGCTTTTGACTTTCAGCGACAACCGAGTCGAAGTTGGCGTCGGTTACCATCGTGATGTTGGGCATGGTCTGCATAGCGGTACGTTCCTTGGAAAAACTGAAGATGAGGGCAGTATATCCGACAAGTGCACTCAGGTATTTGTGAGTAAGCCGATTTTGTTTTGCCAAATGTACGCGACCTTTCAAGCTGTTGAAAACTCCGCAAAATCTTGCTGTGAGAACAAGTCCGAAACGGCGAGAAAAGCGCGGAAATCCTTATAATTCATCGGCTATGCGTAAAACCAAGAAACCCGCAATCGCCAGCGAATGGCGAGAAAACAAAGAGGCGCAGCAGCGCGCTGATCAGAAAGCAGCTCGGGAGCAGGCCAGAGCTGCTCGTGCCGAGGCGTTTGCACGCTTTTCCGGAGCGGCCGGCTACCTCATGATTGCCGGTGGTTGGGTCGTGTGCATTGCTTTGGCCGTCTTGTTTGGGCTTTCGCTTGCAACGTACTCGCCGGCTGATCCTGGATTTTCCGTAACCGGCACTCAAAAGGCCGCCAACCTGTGCGGCATCGTCGGGGCCTGGGCGGCGGACTTTTCCTATTGGCTGGTTGGCCGGTCGGCCTGGTGGGTTGTGGCGGTGCTCGCTTTTTCCGGCGTGCAGATGGTGCGGGCGTTGTGGGCTCGCGCCAATACTGTGCAGTACAGCCTTTGTCCTTGGTCCGCAAGCGTCGGTTTTGTCATTCTTATGAGCGCCTCTGTCGGATTGGAGACGCTGCAGTTCGGTTACGCGGGCGTGACGCTTCCGCTCGGCGCCGGTGGTCTTTACGGTCAATTTGTGGCGAGCCAAGTGACGCCATTTTTCGGAATCTGGGGCTCGACCTTCCTCTTTATGCTGCTAACGGCCGTCGGTCTGTCATTTGTTTTTGGCTTTTCTTGGTTTGATCTTGCCGAAAAACTCGGTCTGATTTTCGAAACGATCGTGAAATTCATCACTACGCCGCGTCGTAAGGAAAAGCCGCAGACTGTCTCTGAACAAGACGAAGCGACCGAAGAAACGACGGAAGAAAAAGTCGAGGCTGATCTTTCTGCTCCTGCCGAAGTAAAGGATGTTGTCAAGCGCCCCTCTGCGGCTACAACACGAAGCAAGCGTGCCAAGGCTGCCGCCGCGACTTCGTCTGAAGGCGTCAAGGGGCCTGATCTGGAGATCCTGATCGATCCGCCTTCTGATCAACGCGGTATCAGCGAAGAGACGGTAGAAAAGATCAGCCGCCTCATCGAAACCAAACTCAAGACATATCGCATTGACGCAACCGTCGTGGGAGCGCAGGCCGGTCCTGTCATCACGCAGTATTGGCTTGAACTCGCGCCCGGCGTCAAGGGCAGCCGCGTTGATGACATTCGCCGCGACCTCACACGTTCGCTATCAGTGGACTCGGTGCGCGTGGTGCCCGTGATTCCCGGCAAGCCCTACATGGGTCTGGAAATTCCAAACGGCAGCAAACAACGCTTGGCGGTCTATCTCAAGGAAATCATCGGTAGCCCTGACTTTACCGAAAGCAAATCGGCGTTGTCGCTTGCTCTGGGCAAGGATATTGCGGGCAAGCCCGTGGTAGTCGACTTGGCCAAGATGCCGCATTTGCTGGTGGGCGGTACCACCGGCTCGGGCAAGTCGGTTTGCATCAATACGATGATTCTGTCGCTACTCTACAAGAGCTCGCCGGATCGTCTGCGCTTGGTGCTGATTGATCCCAAGACCGTTGAATTTTCGCTTTATCAGGATATTCCGCATCTGCTCTGCCCGGTGGTGACGGATATGAACAAGGCCTCCAATGCGCTTAATTGGTTAGTCAACGAAATGGATCGCCGCTACAACCTGATGAGCAAACTGGGTGTGAGAAGTTTCGATAGCTTCAACGACAAGGTCAGCGCAGCCATTGCTGCCGGTAATCCGATAATGGATCCGTTCGATGTTTCGCCCGAGGCGCCCGAACCGCATACGCCACTCAAGCCTTTTGCTTACATCGTCTGCTTCATTGACGAGCTTGCCGATTTGATTCTCATCAACCGCAAGCAAGTTGAAACTCAGATCATGCGTCTGGCTCAGAAGGCGCGTGCTGCCGGCATTCACTTGGTGCTTGCCACGCAGCGCCCGAGTGTGGATATCGTGACGCCGCTTATCAAAGCCAATATCGTAGCGCGCGTCTGCTTCCAGGTGGCAAGCCGCTTTGACAGTCAGGTGGTGCTTGACGACACCGGAGCGCAGGACCTTCTCGGCAAGGGCGACATGCTCTTTAAGCGTCCGGGGCAGGGGGTGCAGCGCGTTCAGGGCTGTATGGTGGCCGAAAGTGAAGTGCTGCGCGTGGTGGAAGAACTCAAGGCGCAGGGGGCGCCCGAATACGTTGACGCGGTTACCGAGCCGGAAACGGGTTCCGCCGCGGGTGAAAGCGGTGGTCCCGGAGCTCGGCGCAGTGGCGAAAACGACCCGCTTTACGACGAAGCTGTGCAGATGGTGATTCAACACAAGCGTGCGGCCACAAGCTTCGTTCAGCGCCGCTTCAATATCGGTTACAACCGCGCGGCCAATCTGCTTGAAAGCATGGAGGCGGCCGGTATCGTCAGTAAGCCCAATCCTGCAGGCAAGCGAGAAGTGCTCGTCAAGGACAATACGGAGGCTCTGTAATGACCCGACGAATGGTAAATGCGCTGATCTTCACTATTGCCGCATGTTCGAGTGCATCGGTTTGGGCTGCTTCCGGCAGGGAGGCGTTGTTGGCCTTTGCTGATAAGACGACAACGGCGCAGGGTGAGTTTGTTCAAAAGGTGACCGACAAGAAGGGGGAATCGGCCGGAAGTGACAGCGCAGGGACGTTTGTTTTTGAACGTCCCGGCAAGTTCGTCTGGGAAACGAAGACTCCTTATCCGCAAACGATCGTTTCGGATGCCAAAACCGTTTATGTGTGGGATCCTGATCTTAACCAAGTGACGGTGCGAAAACTCACCGAAGCGATGAGTGCCACGCCGGCGGCCATTTTGTTTGGCAAAGGTGACATTGAGAAAAGTTTTCGCTTGAGAGATATGAAAAGCGACGGCGGTCTGGATTGGGTGGCGGCCGAGCCGCTCGTCGAGGACCTCACGTATCGTCGCTTTGAAATCGGCTTTGATGCCAAGGGCGTGATGGCGAGCATGCGTCTGTTTGACCATTTCGGTCAGACAGTGACGCTTACGTTCCGAGATGTGAAAACCAATGGCAAGATTGAGGCCGGCGCATTCGACTTCAAGATTCCCTCGGGCGCTGATGTGCTTCAGGATACGCACTGAGGCGATGTTCGGCAGACAAGGACAAAACGATGTCTCAGGACTTATTTGAAGGGCTTGAGCCCGAACAGCCGATTCGGTTGTCGGTCGCCAGCGAGGCGGCGTCAAGAGCGGCACTTTTGCTCAATAAGCTCGCGCCGTTGGCCGAACGCATGCGCCCAAAGACGATAGACGAAGTGATCGGTCAGAAGAAGCTGCTGGGGCCAGGGCAGCCTTTGCGGGTGGCTTTTGAAACGCACCGACCGCATTCGATGATTCTCTGGGGGCCGCCCGGAGTGGGAAAGACGACACTTGCTCGTCTCATGGCAGATGCTTTCGGACTTCCCTTTGTTGCGATTTCGGCAGTCCTCAGCGGCGTCAAAGAAATCCGCGAAGCCGTTGAAGAAGCGCGCGTAACGATGACGCAACGGCATATCCCGACATTGGTTTTTGTCGATGAAGTGCATCGTTTCAACAAAAGCCAGCAGGATGCGTTTTTGCCGCATGTTGAGTCCGGGCTTTTCATTTTCGTCGGTGCTACAACGGAAAATCCCTCTTTTGAGGTTAATTCGGCATTGCTGAGTCGCTCAGCGGTGTACGTCCTTGAACCTTTGTCTGCCGAAGAGGTCTCGGAACTCATCGACCGAGCGTTTGAGCGCGAGTTTCCCGGATTGGAACTCACCGATGATGCGCGCAAGATTGTGATAGGAACGGCCGACGGCGACGCACGCCGATGTCTCAATGCGCTTGAAGTGACCTGCGGCATGGCGCGCGACCGAAAGCTGACTGTGATTGATGGAGATTTCCTGCGAAGCGCGCTGCCTTCGAGTCTGCGGCGTTTCGATAAAGGAGGAGAGAACTTCTACGATCAGATCAGCGCACTGCACAAAAGTGTACGAGGTTCGGATCCTGATGCGGCGCTTTACTGGATGTGCCGCATGCTCGACGGCGGCTGCGACCCGCGTTACATCGCCCGTCGTCTGATTCGGATGGCGGTGGAAGATATTTCGCTGGCCGATCCGCGAGCCATGCAGGTGGCGTTGGATGCAGCTGACATATATGAGCGGTTGGGCTCTCCGGAAGGCGAGCTGGCGCTCGCTCAGGCCGTTGTGTATCTTGCTGTCGCCGCCAAAAGCAATGCCGTCTACAAAGCGTTTAACTCGGTGCGCGCTTTTATTCGTGAAGACGGTACGCGGCCTGTGCCGATGTACCTTCGCAATGCTCCCACCAAACTCATGGATGAACTCGGCTACGGCGACGGCTACCGCTACGCTCACGATGAGGCGGGAGCCTTTGCCGCGGGGGAGGTGTATTTGCCCGAAGGGCTCGAAGGTATGCGTTGGTACGAGCCAACCGACCGCGGTCTTGAAATTAAAATCGGCGAAAAGCTCGCGCGTCTGCGTGAACTCAACGAACAGGCGGCCAAGCAGGGAAAGGCACGGAAGCGATAAGCCGCACGGTGCTAAAATTTCCGTTTGTGTGTGATTCGGGCCTTTTGGGTCTGGATTGCTATGGGATTCTCTTATAGATCGGCCTGCAAATGCAACAGTAAGTGTTGCTGTCAGAACTGCAGTGCGACAAATCAAATCATCGAAGGTTAGAAATGCTCGATATCAATATGCTGCGCAAGCAGCTTCCCGAAGTGATCGCCCGCTTGAAGACGCGTCCCTTCGACTTCCCCGAAAAGGAATTCAACGCGCTGGAAAACGAGCGCAAGGAAGTGCAGACCAAGACGGAAGAACTGCAGGCGTTGCGCAACCAGCTCTCCAAGCAGATCGGTATTGCAAAGAGCAAGGGCGAAGATGCCGCTCAGTTTATGGCCGAAGCCGCAGCCATCCCTGAAAAGCTGAGCGCTTTGTCTGCTCAGCTCGACAGCGTGCGTGAACGCTTGAACGAACTTCTGATGAGCATTCCCAACTTGCCGCACGAATCCGTGCCTGTGGGGCGCGATGAACACGACAACGTTGAGCAGTACCGCTGGGGCACGCCTCGTACGTTTGACTTCCCCGTGAAGGATCACGTTGATGTAGGTGCTCCGTTGGGCTTGGACTTTGATACGGCCGCCAAGCTTTCCGGCTCGCGTTTTTGCTACATGAAAGGGCAAGTTGCCAAGTTACATCGTGCGCTTGCTCAGTTCATGCTTGATATGCACACGACCGAACACGGCTATACCGAGTGCTACACGCCCTATATCGTGACGGCCGAAACGCTTCGCGGCACCGGCCAGCTGCCGAAGTTCGAGGAGGACCTCTTTGCAGCCAAGAAGGGCGGTCAGGAAGGCAAGGGTGAAACCCTTTACCTGATTCCGACGGCTGAGGTGACGCTTACCAACTGCGTCTCGGGCAAGATGCTCAAGGCAAGCGATCTGCCCATCAAGATCACCGCTCACACGCCTTGCTTCCGTTCGGAAGCAGGTGCCTATGGACGTGACACTCGCGGCATGATTCGTCAACATCAGTTCGATAAGGTTGAAATGGTTCGCATCGTGCGCGACGATGACAGCTACGAGCACCTCGAAGAACTTACGGCTTGCGCCGAAAACATCCTCAAGAAGCTTGGCCTGCCGTAAGTTCTTCGA
>OGEZ01000259.1_pt1 | contig 54689 bp, 43 predicted proteins | sample 1570831 | NCBI WGS metagenome assembly OGEZ01 (sample SAMEA2582059, study PRJEB24529) | metagenome | biome: Human gut stool | place: China | collected 2011
TGAAAACAAGAAGATGTAATGGCTGAACTGTAACATATTTATAGCAATCTTCACCACTCTGTGCCTGCCTTGCGTTTTTCACCTGTAAAGGCACCTGAGTGGTCGAATCTTCTATTTTCTGGTAAAAATTGGAATTTTCTATCTTTTAATTTCAAAGATCTCGTCTAAGATCGCCCCTGCAACCTCTTCCTTCGACATGATCGGAAGCTCCGTCTCCTTATTCCCGCGGATCATCGTCACTACATTCGTGTCCGTTCCGAAACCGGCACCGGCAACCTTCAGATTGTTGGCAACGATCATATCGAGGTTCTTCTTCTTCAATTTTGCCCTGGAATTCTCCAGCATATGTTCCGTCTCCATGGAAAATCCGCAAAGGAACTGGCTGTCTTTTTTATGTTCTCCGAGCCATTTTAAGATATCGTCGGTGCGCTCCAGTTCGATCGCCATATCTCCGTCTTTCTTCTTTGTCTTCTCGGTATTCACGAACTTCGGGCGGTAGTCAGCGACAGCCGCGGCCTTGATCACCGCGTCCATCTCATCACTGCGGCCTGTCACGGCCTCAAACATATCTTTGGCAGTAACCACCGGAACAAAGTTTACGAACATCGGCGGCTCCACCTCTGCCGGTCCGGAAACAAGAGTCACCTCAGCGCCGCGGAGAGCAGCCGTCTTCGCGATAGCATACCCCATCTTTCCGGTACTGTGGTTTGTAATATAGCGGACCGGGTCGATGGCCTCCCTCGTCGGGCCTGCGGTCACGAGGATCTTCTTTCCTTTTAAGTCTTTCTCGTACTGGACTTCCTTTAAGATGTACTGGAGCAGCACCTCCGGCTCCGGCATCTTTCCCGCTCCGGTATCGCCGCAGGCGAGGTATCCGCTTGCCGGACTGATCACTTCCATTCCGTAGTGTTCGCAGATCTTTAAGTTATCCTGTGTGATCGGATTCTCGAACATTCTCGTATTCATCGCCGGGCTGATGATCTTCCTGCAGGTACATGCGAGAACCGTGGTCGTCAACATATCGTCCGCAAGACCATGGGCCAGCTTCGCGATCACATTTGCGGAAGCCGGGGCAACGAGGACAACGTCCGCCGCCTTCGCAAGGGAAACATGTTCAACGGAAAACTCAAAGTTCCGGTCAAACGTATCCACCAGGCATTTATTTCCGGTCAGTGTCTCGAATGTAATCGGGTTGATGAAATTTGTCGCATTCCGGGTCATAAGCACATGGACATCTGCCTTCAGTTTTTTCAGTGCGCTGGCGAGATATGCGATTTTATATGCAGCGATACTGCCGCTCACGCATAAAAGTACGGTTTTTCCTGCTAACATTTGGAATCCTCCGTTGTAATTTTAGTCAATTTATGGTAAGATAATTCGAACTTTAAAATTATGAGGAACCTGTCTCACATGTTTCTCATATTCACAGTGACGGCTGGCAAGTCCCGCAAATACGGAACCTTTGATCAACTGCACACGTAAAAACAGTATAACACGTTACTTAGATTTGTGGAAGGAGTTTTCTCAATGATTTTAGCAATCGACATGGGAAACAGCAATATCGTTGTCGGAGGTCTTGACGACAATAAAACATATTTTGAGGAGCGCATCACCACCGATGACCGAAAAACGAGTCTCGAATACGCGATCCTTTTAAAGAATATTCTGGAGATCCATAAAGTAAAGAAAAATGATATCGAAGGTTCCATTATGGCGTCCGTTGTCCCGCCGTTAAACGCGCCGATCTCTTCCGCCGTAAAGAAGATCACCGGAAAGAAACCGCTTCTTGTCGGTTCCGGCATGAAGACAGGCTTAAACATCAAGATGGATAACCCTAAGACCGTCGGCGGTGACCGAATCGTGGCCGCTGTCGCTGCAAATGCCAAATATAAAGGACCGATCATCATCGCGGATATGGGAACCGCGACAACGCTCGATGTGGTGGACCACGATGGAAATTACATCGGCGGTGTGATTCTCCCCGGTGTAAAGGTTGCCTTAAACTCCCTCGTTTCCAATACGGCCCAGCTTCCGAGGATCAGCTTCGATGTTCCGAAACGTGCGATCGGAAAGAACACCATCGAATGTATGAGAAACGGTATCATGCTCGGCAATGCCGCAATGCTCGACGGTCTTATCGACCGCATGACCGCAGAGCTCGGCGAAGAAGCCACACTGATCGCAACCGGCGGCATGGCAAGATTTATCACCCCGCTTTGTACGCATAAGATTACATATGATCCGGATCTTCTGCTCCGCGGACTGATGATCCTGTACAGACAGAATACAGAAACAAAAGATGCGTAAAGCTTCACTGCCGAATGAAATTAACGTTCATTCGGCTTTTTTATTCAGAATTGTCCTCCCGACTGTTGCTGTCTATACATTTCGTTTGAAACGAAATATAAGCGAAATGCAGAGTTGTAATATTTCGTTTAATGGGATATACTTATGATAAAATTACGTTTGGAGGTGTTCAATGAACTATTTATCCAGCATGGAAGCGGCAAAAGTAATGGGAATCACAGTGCGCAGAGTCCAGCAGATGTGCAAGCAGGGCGAAATTTCCGGAGCTGTGAAAAAGGGACATTCCTGGCTGATTCCAGAAAATGCAGTTTGGCCAGATTCAGGCGAAAAGAAAAAGCCGATGCCCATTGGGATTTCTGATTTCAAGACGACGACCACAAGCTATTATTATGTAGATAAAACCTTGCTGATCCGTGATTTTCTGGATACGAAACCTATGGTATCGTTGTTTACCCGTCCGAGACGTTTCGGTAAAACATTGAATATGGATATGGTTCGGGTCTTTTTTGAAAAAACACAGGAGGACACCTCCATTTATTTCAAGGATAAGCAGATATGGCAGTGTGGTTCTGGTTATACCCGGCATCAGGGAAAGTATCCGGTCATATTCCTGACATTTAAGGATGTAAAATGTCTGACATGGCAGGAGACATTTCAGAAGATCCGTAAGCTGATTTCACTGGAATTTATACGGCACAGTGAACTTGAGGAAAGTACTGCACTTGGAATCTATGAAAAAGAACAGTACCATCGCCTTGCCAGTGACAATGCGAATGAAGTAGACTGCCAGATGGGATTACAAATCTTATCTCTGTTGCTGCACAAGCATTATGGACAAGAATGTATTATCATTATTGATGAATACGATACACCGATCCAGCAGGGACATCATTGCAATTTTTATCCTGAAATCGTGAATTTCATGCGTAATTTCTTTTCCGGCGGCCTGAAGGATAATCCACATCTGGCTTTTGGCTTTCTCACAGGCATTCTCCGTGTTGCAAAAGAAAGCATCTTCAGCGGCATGAATAATTTGAAAACCAATTCGATTTTGGACGACAGTTACAGTGAATATTTCGGCTTTACAACTGAAGAAGTAAAAGATATTCTGCACTACTATGGGAAAGAGGACAAATATCAGGAGATCTGCAGCTGGTATGACGGATACCGATTTGGTCATACAGAAATCTTTAATCCATGGTCTGTGATCAATTACATTACCGATCAGTGCTTCCCAAAGGCGTTCTGGCAGTCTACCGGCAGCAACGAAATCATTGGTGAGATTATCGCGACAGCTACACCCGAGATAACGGAAGGACTTCATAAACTGCTCTGCGGTGAAAAAGTCACTACGTATATAGATACCAGCGTGATCTATCCGGAGATCCAGAATAATCCATACACGATTTATAGTTTTCTTCTTGTTGCGGGTTACTTAAAAGTTGCAGAAATTTATCCACAGAATGATGGAAATTTCATGTGTGATGTTGCAATTCCAAATAAAGAGATTGCCTGTGTTTATGAAAAAGAAATTTTGAATCGGACGAATCAGAACAGCGTCGCGATTTCTATCAATCAGGCGATATTCTCCGGGAATGCAAAAAAGCTTCAGTCTTTGCTGGAGAGTTTTATGCTGCAGAGTATTTCTTCTATGGATGGGGCAAATGAAAGTTTTTATCATGGCATGATGCTTGGATTATGTGCGATCCTTGGAAACAGGTACCAGATTCGTTCCAATCGAGAATCGGGGCTTGGCCGATTTGATATTCAACTGAATCCATTAGTAAAAGGAATTCCGGGATTCCTGTTTGAATTCAAACACACAAATGATGATCATGTGGATCTGGATGTGCTGGCAGACCGCGCACTCCAACAGATAGATGCGAAAAAATACGACACGGAATTGCTGGCTGCGGGTGTCCGGCCGATCATAAAAATCGGGATTGCTTTTCGTGGAAAAACAGCCGTTGTGAAACGAAAATAGTGAGAAGGGGCTGCCGCACCAATTTTGGCATGCGGCAGCCCCGTTTTCTATAATCATGTTTCTTTTTTATCCCAGTCTTCTCACAAATTCCTCATACCCAAAGGTTTTCACCACACTGCACTCCCCATTCTCATCCATTCGCGCGATGGACGGCAGGCACATGCCGTTGAAGGTGTTGTTTTTTACCATGGAGTAGATCGCCATGTCCTCGAAATAAAGTCTGTCACCAATCCGGATCTCGTGGTCGAAGGAATAATCGCCGATCACGTCACCCGCAAGACAGGTCATGGAGGACAGGCGGTAGGTGTACTGCTTTTCGTCCGCTTCGCCGGAGTCTTTTAACGGCGGACGGTATGGCATCTCCAGCACATCCGGCATGTGGCAGGCAGCGGAAGCGTCCAAGATCAGCGTCCTGATCCCGTTATCCACAATGTCCATGACTTCCGTCACGAGATATCCCGCGTTTAACGCCACGGCTTCCCCAGGTTCCACATAGACAATGACATCATATGTCTCCTGCATATGGCGGATGCAGCGCTCTAAACGGTCGATGTCGTAATCGTTTCTCGTGATATGATGTCCGCCGCCCATATTGAGCCATTTGATATTCGGAAGCTTCAGATACTTTCCGAATTTATCTTCCACAGCTTTCAGAGTTGTCTCCAGATCATCCGAGTTCTGCTCGCAGAGAGTATGGAAATGGATCCCGTCAAGCTTTTCCACGAGATCTTCCCGAAAATTTGCCAGGGTCACGCCGAGTCTGGATCCCGGCGCGCAGGGATCGTAGATCGCGTGGTCGCCCTGAGTGGAGCACTCCGGGTTTACGCGGATGCCGATGCTGACGCCTTTTTCCTTACAGAAGTCCGCGTATTTTTCAAGCTGGGAAAAGGAATTGAATACCAGATGTTCGCAGATATCGGTGAGTTCCCCGATCTCCGATTCCTTGAAGGCCGGAGCGAATACGTGATTTTCTTTTCCCATTTTTTCATATCCAAGCTTTGCCTCGAAAAGACCGCTGGCTGTGGTTCCGTCCAGATACTGCCCGATCAGTGGGTACTCAAAGAAGTTCGAGAATGCCTTCTGGGCAAGAAGGATCTTACAGCCGGTGTCGTCCTTGACCTTCTTTAAAATTTCCAGATTCTTCCGAAGCTTTTTTTCATCAATTACATAACATGGAGTTGGTAATTCATTAATCTTCATCTTGTTCTCCAATTACTGACTCGTTCCTGATACACATCTCAGCCCTACCAGAAAACGAAGTTCATTTTTCTACTGCCGTATCACAATACAGCAACACCCCTGACAACTCGTTCCTGCCAGAGGTGTTTTCTGTACTTGAACCTGTTCCACATTCCGCGCTTTTCCTGCATTCATCGCGAATATGCCAAACAGTCATTCATTTTCAAATTTTTATTTCACAATCTCCGTATTCTCATCCACAACCCACGGAAGTCCCCACTTGTTCAGTGCTTCCATATACGGATCCGGATCGAACTCTTCGACGTTGAATACGCCTGCGCCCTTCCAGGTTCCGTCAACGACCATCATGGAACCGATCATAGCCGGTACGCCTGTCGTGTAGGAGATGGCCTGGGAGCCGACTTCCTTGTAACACTCCTGATGGTCACATACGTTATAAATATAGATCGTCTTCTCTTTTCCGTCCTTCACACCGGTAAAGATACAGCCGATGTTTGTCTTTCCGACGGTTCTCGGACCTAAGGATGCCGGATCCGGAAGAAGAGCCTTTAAGAACTGGATCGGAACGATCTCCTGTCCGTTAAAGTTTACCGGGGAGGTGGAAAGCATTCCAACGTTCTCTAAGCATTTCATATGGGTCAGGTAGCTCTGGCCGAAGGTCATAAAGAAGCGGATGCGCTTTACGCCCGGAATGTTCTTTGCAAGGGATTCGATTTCCTCATGATGTAAAAGGTACATGTCCTTCTCGCCGACCTGCGGGAAGTTGTACTCGCGCTTGATCTCCATCGGTTTTGTCTCTACCCAGTGGCCGTTCTCCCAGTAGGAGCCGTTTGCGGATACCTCACGAAGGTTGATCTCCGGGTTGAAGTTTGTAGCGAACGGGTAGCCATGGTCGCCGCCGTTGCAGTCTAAGATGTCGATGGTGTGGATCTCATCGAAATAGTGCTTTAACGCATACGCGGAGAAGACGCTTGTGACGCCCGGGTCAAAACCTGTTCCTAAGAGTGCCATAAGTCCAGCCTCTTTGAATTTCTCCTGATATGCCCACTGCCAGGAATAATCGAAGTATGCGGTGAAGCCCTCTTCCTTGCAGCGTTTCTCATAGATCGCGCGCCATGTCGGATCGTCGGTGTCCTCCGGCTCGTAGTTTGCGGTATCGATATAGTTCACGCCGGCCTTTAAGCATGCGTCCATGATCGTCAGGTCCTGATACGGGAGTGCAACGTTTAACACTGCATCCGGCTTGTAGCTTTCCATTAAAGCAACCAGCTCGTCCACGTTGTCAGCATCCACTTTCGCGGTCGTGATCTTCGTCTTTGTCGTTCCCTGAAGTTTCTCCTTTAAGGCATCGCACTTGGATACGGTACGGCTTGCGATCATGATTTCTGTGAATACATCACTGTTCTGACAGCACTTGTGGATCGCTACGGACGCAACACCTCCGCAGCCGATGATCATTAATCTGCTCATGTTTATTTTTCCTCCTCTTTTAAAAGATCCTCAACATACTTCGGCAGCATGAACGCTCCCATGTGAAGATGTGTCGTGTAATACCAGGTTTCGATATTTAATGCATCCCATTCCCGGGGCTTGAAATCCTTGATGGGATGATATTTCTTTGAAGCGAAGCCGAAGAGCCAGTATCCGGACGGACAGGTTGGAATATGCGCCTGATACACACGGCTGATCGGGAAGGAGCGGAATGCCTTTCGGTGCATGCTGCGGCAGGCCAGCTCGTCCTCATCGTAGAATGGGCTTCCATGCTGGTAGACCATGATTCCATCTTCCTTTAAGGCGCTGTAGCAGCTACCGTAGAATTCCTTCGTGAACAGTCCCTCAGTGTGGCCGAAGGGGTCTGTGGAATCGTTGATGATAAGGTCATACTTTGCCTTCTTGTTTCTTAAAAATCTCAGACCGTCATCATAGTGGACCTCGACACGCGGATCATCTAAGGCACAGGCTACCTCCGGGAAAAATTTTCTTGAAACCTCCACAAACATCTCATCCGTCTCCACGACATCGATATGTTCCACGCAGTCATACTGCAAAAGTTCTTTCGCGACACCGCCGTCGCCGCCGCCGATGATCAGTACGTCCTTCACACACGGATGGACCGCCATCGGCACATGGGTCACCATCTCGTCATAAATAAACTCGTCCTTCTCGGAGAATACGATCTCCCCGTCCAGAGAGATAAATTTTCCAAATTCCTCGGAATCGAACACATCGATCCGCTGATATTCACTCTCCCCGGAAAACAGCTGCTTTTCGATCTTGATGGACAGCTTGACGTTTCCGGTGTGCAGTTCTGAAAACCAGAATTCCATATCTCGTGACTCCTTGTATCGTATTGGCCAAAGCCTGTATGCAGGCAGACATCCTGTTTGCCTGCAGCCAGGTCCGGCGCCTTAAAAAATTCATGCTATATGTTTGCCAGCACCATCAGATGATCCACCGCCGGATCTTCTGTTCCCTGCATGGAGCATCCCTTTTTCTTCGCATACAGGATATACTGGACCACATCATCCGTGATCATCTCCCCCGGCGCCAGGATCGGGATTCCCGGCGGATAACACATCACAAACTCCGCACAGACTCTTCCTGAAGACGCTTCCACCGGAACGGAGACCTTCTCGGAGTAGAACGCTTTCTGCGGGGACATAACAACCTTTGGAGAAATGTACTCGCCAGAGAGCAGTCCGGAGCTGTCTTTTTTGTAGAGACGCTCGATATCATCCAGAGCACCAACAAGGCGCTCGATGTCCTGGATACGATCTCCGATGGAAATGTAAGCCAGAATGTTGCTGATGTCACCGAATTCGATCTGGATATCATACTCGTCGCGCAGAAGATCATAGACCTCGATTCCCGCAAGCCCGATGTCTCTTGTATACACGGAGAGCTTCGTCACATCATAATCGAAAATGCTGTCACCGTTTACAAGTTCTTTTCCGTAAGCATAGTAGCCACCGATGGAGTTGATCTCCCGTCTCGCGTACTCTGCCATCTCAACGACCTTCGCGAAGGATTCCTCGCCGCGGAGAGCCAGATTTCGTCTTGAGATATCAAGACTGGAAAGAAGCAGGTAGGATGCGCTTGTAGTCTGGGTCAGATTGATGATCTGGCGCACATAGTCGGTGTTCACTCCCTTATTTAAAAGAAGAAGCGAACTCTGGGTCAGGCTTCCGCCGGACTTGTGCATGGATACCGCCGCCATATCGGCTCCCGCTGCCATTGCGGAGATCGGAAGATTCTTTCCGAAATACAGATGGGTTCCATGAGCCTCGTCCGCGAGGACCTTCATGCCTCTCGCATGGGCGAGCTGTACGATCGTTTTTATATCAGAGCAGATGCCGTAATAGGTCGGGTTGTTGACGAACACCGCAACCGCGTCCGGATTGTCCTCGATGGCCTGTTTTACTTTTTCGACCTGCATTCCCAGTGAAATACCGAGTCTCTGGTTCATCTCCGGATTTACATAGATCGGGATTCCGCCGCAGAGCACCAGAGCGTTGATGACGCTCTTATGTACGTTTCGCGGCAGGATGATCTTATCTCCGGCTTTTACCACCGAGAGGATCATGCTCTGGACCGCAGATGTCGTTCCGCCTACCATCAGATAGGCGCTGGCCGCTCCGAATGCCTCCGCCGCAAGCTCTTCCGCCTCACGGATCACGGAGACCGGATGACAGAGGTTGTCAAGCGGCTTCATGGAGTTTACGTCCAAAGATACACATTTTTCGCCTAAAAGCTGTACCAGTTCCGGATTTCCGCGTCCTCTCTTATGTCCCGGCACGTCAAACGGGACAACTCTCTTCTTTTTAAATTCCTCGAGCGCTTCATAGATCGGGGCTTTCTTTTGTCTCTCTCTGTCCATGGTTTTGTTCCTCACGCATTTTATTGATTGCGCATCATCTGAATAATAAAAAAAGCAGATGACGCCAAAACCATCATCTGCTCAAAACGATTCTATTCCATTGGGGTCTGGGGCGCGTCACTCCGCTCCCGTCTGCCTCTGACCTTTATCGTTTTTTCCTCCAAGTCTGCAATCGCAAATATATTGTCCCTGCACTTATTGACCGATTCACAAGATGATGTGTTTTTCAAACACTGATTATAAAGTAATCAACTTATAAATTTGAGCTTTTAACTCAATCAATAATGTGGGCTTAACCCCACGCGGCGCTTGACCCGCCTGTCTCTTCACACTATTTTTATCATACATGAAAAACACGGGAACTGTCAAGTAAAAAATATTTTACCGCAAGGGGGCTGACCAGAGTCAGCCATTTTCCCATCTGGTTCTTTCCATTTCAACTCACAGCCCCGCAAGGGGACTGACGAATAAAAAATTTATATTCGCACATACTACAAATATTTCAACTCACAGCCCCGCAAGGGGACTGACGCATTAAGATTTTCGTTCCGATTATCGCCTATGAATTTCAACTCACAGCCCCGCAAGGGGACTGACAGCAATTTTAGCCAAAAATATTGCCTGACCAAAATTGTTTTTTGTATTTATTTCACATATTTCTACTAATTTCCCCTCGCACTTTCAGGATTTCCATGGCCTTTAGGCTAAGATTTCCCTGTTTTTTCGGTGCGAATGTCCCGAGGTTTTTCTGTATACATGCTTCTCGCACTATAATAGCAGCGTTTCCGTAACATCAAATCCCGGCTTAGCGCCAATATGTTCTACCTTATTTTTGTATTTCTCACCCAGATAATAGAATCTCAGACTATCTACGTCTTTGTCGATGAGATTTTCAAGTATGTTTTTCACCTGTCTGCATTTTGCTGCATCCATCTGACATTCAAATACAGAGTTCTGCACTCTCTGCCCATAGTTGGTGCATTCCTTCGCCACCTGACGCAAACGTTTTCTTCCTGCTGCCGTCTGTGTATTCACATCATAAGTAATCAAGACCAGCATTTATTCACCTACTTCCAGAAAAACGGCGGATATTCATCCAGATCGCCTCTTAAATATCTCGCCAGCAACATGCTCTGAACATAGGGAGCCATTCCCCATTCGATTTTTTCGTCCAGAAACGGATGTTTTATAGTTTCCTGTTTTTTAGCCTGCCAGGCAGATAAAAATACTTTTCTTCCTTCCTCTGTCATAATGACTGCTTCGTTTTCTTTTTTGATAAAATATTTTTCCTTCATGATCTTTTTGTTGATCAATGTTAAAACAAATCGGTCAACCATGACACTGCGAAATTCTTCCATAAGATCCAGTGCCAGAGACATACGGCCGGGTCTGTCTGTATGAAAAAATCCCACATACGGATCCAGACCAACCGCTTCCAGTGCTGCTCCGCACATGCCGGCAAGCAGCGAATATCCAAAAGACAGCATTGCATTAACATAATCCAAAGGAGGTCTCTTATTTCTTCCGTGGAAATAAAACACATCCTTTTGCTGCAGGATCAGATCATCGAAGACAGAAAAATATACAGAAGCCGCTTCTCCCTCCAGACCTAATAGCTCATCCGCATGTTCACAAACTCTTATTCTTCCCATACTCTGTGCCAGAAACATTGACTTATTTTTTATGTTTTCCGTATCCAGACGTATGGAGTGATCCCGCACAGCCCGTTCCAGGATCCATCTTGAATTATGTACTTTTCCGAGGATAAAATTTCTTGCAATATGTACGCTCTCATCTTTATTATCACTGATTCGGTATTGCTGCTTTCTCAGTGTTACATTTCCCTTGACTTCACCTGTAACTCTGGCAAGAAATCTTCCGTTCCCGGACATAAAAGAAAGGCTTATATTTCTCTGTGCACATGCTCCCATAAGTGCCGGACTGGCTCCGGTATATCCAAATGTAACGATTGCCTGCAGATTATGCAAAGGAATTCTTCCGATTTCCTTTTGGTCTTCCAGAACGACCACATTTTCACCATCCAGTGACAGATATCTGTTGCCGGTGGTTACATACAATGTATTTAACAATCTTTTCATTCTTGTTCCTCATCTGCAATGATCCTATCAATATATCCGGAAACAGATTTCTTCTTGTTCAGAATCGGAAGGCATATATCCTTCAGAGAACAGGCGTTACATCGGGTGCCTGTTTTTACCTTTGGCGTGTACCGCTGCTCATAGTATTTATGCATCTCCTCAAATACCCTCCGAACCTTATCTCTGATTTCATCTGTAAATTCCACCTTCATGCGATGCCTTATCTCACCGTAAAAAATATATCCATAGGATATCGTGCAACATAGCATTTCCTCCAGACACATCGCCTGCGCCGCCAGCTGAAGAATATCAGAATCATCTGTTTTGGGCTTTCCTCTTTTGTATTCTACCGGAATCGCCTGATAAGATCCCTCCTTGCCTGCCAGACGGATCCCATCATTGACCTTATGAAATTCCACCACATCACACTCGCCGCTCACTCCCATTTCCCGGGAGTGAATCGGCAATGCGCGCACGACCAAAAGATCACCTCGTTTTTCTTTCATCTCTGCATCGTGTGCTTTTTCGTGAAGGATTTTCCCTTCTACTGTTCTGACATTTTCCTGCCACTGCATCTCTATATATGCCAGTGCCCACTGTCTTCTGCAGAACTCAAAGTGCTGGATTCCGGATAGCTGGAGGAAATCCTCCTCCTGAAACAACGCTAAAACACCTCCGGTTCTTTACATCCGTCTACATGCCATGTGATCTCATAATCTGAAAACTCTTTCGGACGTTCCTTTTTGGCCTTAATGTCAAAGCCTCTCTGGATCCTGCCACTGGAGATCTCCGGTGTCTTAGCATCATGCTGCCACCAGTACATCCTGCAGACATCCACACTTCCTTCCGGTCTGGCAGAAGAAGCATCGTTTTCAAACAAGGTTTTTAATGCCTCCTTCAGAACTTCTGCGTCCTCCTGACTGAATCCCGTCTTTTCCGCAAGCTGAACATTGACGCTTCCCATCACTTTATATACTGCAAAACCCACTCTGTGTTTTGTACCCATAGTATCGGAAGCCTTACTCTCTTTTCCGGATTCACTGTTCACGCTCTTTGTGATCTGCATGCTGATAATGTCGATGGGGGAAAGGCTGATTGCCTGATGGATGGAAACAGGGCCCCTTACTCCAAAGGACACAGGAATCCCTTTAAATGCAAACACCTGTCCAAAAGTTCTTACATCCAGCCATTCCTTGCAGGCGATTGCTGCACAGACATCACGATTGGCTTTCTTTGGGTCAGCGATCTGGGCCTTCAGCTCCGCACATCCATCGGCACGGTCCTTCAAGCTGCTGTAGGAATCGTCCGCCCGGTCATCGGACTGCACAAATATTTTCTGCCCGAGATCCTGGAATCGATTTCTTATTTTCCTTTTGATGCAGACATCTGATATTTCACCATAGCCATCCATGCTGATCCTCGGACGGTTTCCGTTTAACGGATCACCATTGGGATTGGCATTGTCAACACTCACAAATAACGTAAAATCGATTTTCCCCTTTAACTCGCTCATCATTATTCCTCCTCTTTTTCATTAAACTTTGTCTTTTTTGATGTCAGCTCATAGGCCTGATGATGAAAGCCTAACAAATATAATCCATCCAGCTTGCTGTTATCACCAAAGCTGTCCACATCGAATAAGCCATTGATCTCATGCAGCAGGTTTTCATAAAAACGTCGCTCCGGAAATTCCAGTTTATACATATAGGGCTGGATATTTTCCTCGATCATTTTCCATGTTTCAAAGGGTCTCTGCGAAAAAGTGCTCATATATCTCTTTGCATTCGTCACTCTCGCCTTATCCTTCTCATCATACGTGCGGTATTCGATCCTGTCCGCAACTGCCAGCAAGCGTCCGTATAAATAACTTCTGTTCGTTTCTTCCTTATCTAATGCCACAGTCCATTCCTCCTGTTCATTTTCTTTTTTCCATTTTTTTACCAGCGAACAGGCCAAAGTCAAAACCCGTTCCCAGTTATTTCGATCCTTATAGGCCAACGGCGTTGAGGCCTTCTGCACCGCGCGGTTCACATAATCGTAAGGGATCCTGTGTCCACTCCAGATACAGGGAAGCAGTCTTTTCGCAACCTCTGCATACATTCTTTTTCCGTTTGCGTCCACGATCGTAAGTGTTCCTTTACTTTCGATACCAAATAAAATATCTGCGATATCCTTAACTCCGACCATACCGTAAAACTGTACTCTTTTTTTGTCTTTCCATTTCGTGTGGATCCAGCCACAGCTTTCATGCCACTTTTTAATATTTTCCAGATATTTTGCAGAATCCAGAGTTGCCTCCTCCACCATCGACAATCTTCCCGGGGTCGCTGCATCAAAGCTGAGCAGGATCATTGATGACGTATTCTCGATCTTCTGCCCATATCCCCTGATCGCCTTATAAAAGTTTTCGGCAGTAATCGCATTCCCATCGGATACTGCACTCTCATCATTTTCCTCGTCATCCCAGTCATCCTGTTCTTCGTCATACTCAGATGCGATATCCTCCGTATCCGCATTCCATCTCGGCATGCTTGATCGATTGGATTCCCATGTTACGATGACCAGCGTATCGAAAAAGGTTCCCTGCTTACGGATGATCCACTTCAGGGCATTATGTATCTTCTGGGATGTTTCATTTCCTACTGCAAAGGCTTCCTCTTTACTGACAAAGCGTCCCCGATAAGTAAAATTCTGGCTGTCATTTGCAGAGATCAGCTTTGCGCCATCTCCTTCATTGCGGATCTTTCTGGAATGGAGATATGAAATAGCCTCTGTATTTCCGGTAAGATAACAAAGTCCCTGTTCTTTTTCCCTTGAACGAACATAGCTTATATAACGCTCCTGCAGGCTTCTGTCTTTCCAGCACTCATCCGGGCACGTTTCAAACACGCCTGAGCTTTCCGGCCGGATAATAAAACGTACAAATGCCTTTGCCTGCTCGATCCCCTGAAGCTTTTCCTTATCATCGATCTTTCCCTGTTCATTCAGCTTGATGATCTTCTGATCCGAAAGATCCCGGATCAGGCTGTTCTTTTTCAAGTACTGATAAACGGCCAAAACCTTCTCATGGCTGAATTCTGATTCCGCCCATTCCTTCAGCTGGGAAATATATAATTGGTAACAGACCCCGTCATCCTTATAATACTTCGTGTAATCTCCCGCAAGATACCTCAGATTATCGCACAAAGGATGGGGCTCCTTTCCCGCTGTACGGCTTCCGGATTTTTCTGTGACCGGTATCACAGTCAGCTTGTCCTCCGGACTTACAAGCTTTGCCTCCATAAAGTTTCCATTCCTGTCGATGGTTACCTCGATCTGTGCGGTTACTGTCGTATGGAACGGTGGCAGAAGAACATAAGGCATATCTCCCCGATATTCAATGATCCCTACTTTATCACTGTTTATTTCATACAGATCGATCAGTTCATTTACCCAGCTCACTCCTCCACCTCCTCACCGGCAAATTCTTCTAGTCCGGTAAAATTGCCTTTTCCGAAGACCTTGCGCTGCATTTCCCTGATGTGTCTTTTCTGGGTACACTCCTCGGGTCTTAAAAATTCAATGATCCCGCCTTTCTTCATTACCGGTTTCCAGAAGCGTACCGTCATCTTTCCTTTATCTTCGTCTAAGACCGCTTCCTCTGCGTAGGTGATCCCATGATACATGAAACCATAATCCACTTCTCCGGTCATGGTATCATAATAGCTCTCTCCCTCGCCGAATACGCACGGCTCCTCGAAAGCCTGACACTCTCTTGTTCCAAGGAAAATATCCCTGCGCCCGCCTCGATTTACCATTCGCTTCGCCATATTGTGGTACTTGTTCTCATTTCTGTCCTCCGCCAGCTCCGGATGATTATAATTCATCTCGAAATGTGCCCGCACCTGATATCGTACATCTTTTAAGTAGGTATAATATGCAAGCTCATTGCCGCCATTATATGCGATCGGGCGGATCCCTTTTGTTTCTGTCTGGATCGGATTCATCACTCTGACAGCATCGATGATCCATAAGATGGTTGGCTTCCAGAAAATGCTTTCCACGATTCCCCGCAGCGCCTCATACGTTGGGATATGATAACTGGTTTTCTCGCCGCCGACACGAAGTACAGGATCTGAAAAAAGCGCATACGGACCATATACTTCAAATTCGATCGTATTTCTGTATTTTTTCACCGCTCTCACCTCCTTTAAATTTCACAAAATCCCATTTCAGGCTCATCCACAACACCCGCTTTCTTATCATAATATCCATCACATAATACCAGAATCCCTTCCTCCTTTTCGTATATGGCATTCCCCAGTTTATTTTTCCTGTTTTCTGAGATGCCAAAGGTATATCTCTGTAATTTTCTCAATATCTTTTTCTTTTCTGCTTCCGTCTGTGTTTGAGACAGCTCCTCAAGCAGCCGCTTCGGTTCATTTCCATAGGGAACTACGACACTGATTTTGTGGGTATCAGTGATGACCTCAAACTCACGTCCGGCCGTTAAAAATGCCTGTGGAAGCTTTGTATGGATCTTTCTTTCATATTTTCGATAATATTGGTTTTGTCCTGTCTGATTTTTCCCAAGAAGATCGGTCAAGGTCATTGTCACTCCGCTCACCTCGACCGGATATTTCGTTTCCAGCTCTCGTAATTGTGAGTAATAAGCAGAATAATAGAATTTTATGGCCGCCTCCGAATCGAGGGCGCCCTCATCAAGATCAAAACTATGTAAGACCTTCTGCAAAGCTGCCTGTGCATCTCTGATTTCCCGCAAGTGCTCCAGATGCTCCGCATCATCAGACATCTGAACAATATAGACCGCTCCCATTTTTCCAAGCTCCTTATGACGATTGCATCTTCCGGCAGCCTGAATTACGTTATCTAATCCCGCCTTTGACCGGATCACACAGCCAAAGGAAAAATTAACGCCCGCTTCCACCACCTGTGTACTGACACAAATGATCTTTTTTTCTCTTTTTTTCAATGCACGCTTTATTTCCTTCAGCGTATCCAGCTTGTGCTGCGGACACATATTATTGCTGAGATGAAAGATCTCATATTCATCCGAACAGCTCTCCTCCAGCCTTCGGAATACCTGAAATGCACATGCGGTAGTATTTACGATCGCTAAAGTACTCCGGTATTCTTCGGTTTTCTCAAGTATAAACTCCTTCAGATCTTCGGTTTTCATCCCGCCCGGATAACGTTCTGTTTCATCGATGATCTCTGCCCGTTTAAAAACCTCTGCATATTTTTCAGTTTCCCTTGACATTTCCCTGCATTCACATATATTATTTTCCTTAAGAGGAGCCAGCGTCGGCTGTGTCGCAGAACATAATACAACCGTTGAACCGCCAAACTGCGTAAGGAAATTTACCGCCAGATTAAAAAGCTCCGTACATTTTACCGGAAATGCCTGCACCTCATCAAATATGATAATACTATTGCATAAATTATGCATTCTGCGAATGCAGGACTTGCGATCGGAAAACAATGTATTCAGGATCTGTACTGCTGTTGTTACGATGATCGGTGTGTCCCAGGTTTCCGTGAGATCGCGATATCGTTCTTCCTCACCATCCTCGCAGATCACGTTGCAATGATGCTCCAAAACAACCGAGGGCATTCCTACCGCACTTCTTATTTCTTCCGCATTCTGTTCCAGTATGGAATTATAGGGTGCTATATAAATAATCCTCTGCTTCTTCTGTTTTTCGGCATGATATAGAGCAAAACGAAGACTGCTCAAGGTTTTTCCGGCAGCAGTCGGTACGGTCAAACGATATCGTTTTTCCTCTGATTCTGCAGCCGCTCTGCAGGAATCCGATATCTCCTGCCGAACATCATTGAGCTGATTTCCCTGATCCGGATTTTTCCGAACTTCATTTTCCATATACTGTTCAAAATTGCAGATACATTCCTTCCATATTCTCTGCGTTTCTTCCTGCGAAAATCTTTTCTCAATAGGGATATCCTGAAAAAAACAGCCCGTATCTGTCCAATCCCCATCGATCAGCAGCGATAATGCGACCCTCAGATACATTCCCAGATAAAAATATCTGCTCCCGTATTTTTTTCCTGTGGAATCACAATTCTTAACAAAATCCCCTATCTTTTGAAGCATGATCCGGTATGACTGATCTGCCTGCTCTCCAATCTTCTCTAACAGTTCTCTATCATAAAGCTTAAAAAAACTTTCTTTGATACGGGAATACTCAATCTCTTTTTTCAAGCGCCGTTCCTGCAGCATCTGGCCATTTTCTAAATTAATACAATCCTCCAGCCCATGATGAAAGTAGATCAACGTGCTGATAAATTCCGAAGCCGGGTTTCCCCTTAATAGCTCTAACGCAATCCTTCCTCCGGCGGTGGAATGATCCAATCCATACTGATGAGCCTCGTCCCCTCGCGCAAGGATATTTCTAAAATCCGCCTGATTTTCCGTACCGAGCTTTCCCGCATCGTGAAGGAATCCTGCCAGCTCTACAATACTTTTCAGTTCCGGAAGCTCACATATCCGGGAGGAAAAGCAAGCCACATTCCCCGAATGCTCCTGCATGAATTGGCATCTTTGGGATTTATGATCCACATGTGCCAGCTTTTGATAAGCCGGATTTTGATCCTGCAACTGCTCCCGCAACTGATTCTGCTGCTGATTCTGCTGTTCAGAAAGCTTGATCTTCGCACTTTTCATTTTGCCTCTCTCCGTTTATCTGCCTCTTATTTACTGTAATTTCATCATAGTCCCTTTGTCTTAAAAAGTCAATGTATTATATAAATTTATAATAATATAAATTTGTTATTGAATGGGGATGACAAATTTAAAAAAGCAATCGAATCATTTCAATTCAATTGCCTTTTTATAAATATATAACAATATTTTTCAACTCACAGGCTTTCGCCTGACTCGCAGCAATGACAGCGAGAACGGTGTTGTCCTGTTTCCGATGCCGATTAATGCTTTTTTATTATAGCGTTCACCGAAACGCTTGACAAGCTTAATTTTAGCGGATTTCTTCCTGCGAAAAATAAGTAAATAGAAATAAGTAAGTAAAATAGAAATCCGGAAGGATTCCCAAAGCCTGCGGATCCATTCCGGATTATTCTATACTTAGTGCAAGAGCATCTCTCCGCGAAGATGCGCAGTGATTCTGATAGAAGCATGTCAGCTTCGCTGACCAGAATCACGCGCCAAGTCCCACGGAGGTTCGGCTTGAAGCTCGCTTTACTGCTTGCTTCTTCCGTCCCAGACACCGTTTTTATCTACATAGTATCCATCCGGTGTCCTTTGTCCGGCGTACATCATCCCTCTCTTTCCATCGGAATTCGGGTTAAAATAGTACCATGCTCCATCGAGAAGCACCCAGCCGGTCTGCATGCCGCGTTCCAGATCCATATAGAACCAGCCGCCGTAATCCTCATCTCTTAACCAGCCTGTCTTGGCATAGCCAGCTTCATCAAAGGCCCACCAATTTCCGTTGATCTGCTCCCAGCTATGCGAAATATCACCGGAATCACGTACAATGCCCTTCGGATAGGTATTATCTGCAAAGCGTAACCACCAGCCATGCTCATCCATCATCCAATGGCTCTTTCCGTCATTGACAAAGCTGTTTGTTTCTCCTGTGATAATTCCTGTTATACTGTCGATCGTTCCTTTGACTGAATCATGGCTGACCGCACCGCTGCCGGAGGTTTTATCCTCACCGGAGGACTGGTTGTTGCGACTTGGTATTTCCGGCTCATCCGAATCATCCGTTCTGTTCGATTCGTTCGGCTTGCCTGTTTCGCCCGGCTTTTCCGTTTCACCCGGCTTTTCCGTTTCACCCGGTTTGCCTGTTTCGCCCGGTTTTTCCGTTTCACCCGGCTTTTCCGTTTCGCCCGGTTTTTCCGTTTCGTCCGGCTTATCTTCCGTTGCTGTCACTTCTGCCATACCGGTCATTGCTGCGATCTCATAACGAGCGGAGGCCCATTCATTCGGTGTAAATACCACCTCGTAGCTATGGGTGCCCGCCTGTGCCGTTAAGGCCGGATCCTTCCAGGAAAAGCTTCCGTATTCAGTGCTTCCTCCTGATAAGGCAGAATCACTCAGAGGACTTCCCGCCTTCACCGATGCTGCCGTCGGCCAGGTGATCTGCGGTGCAGCCACCTTTCCGATTGCGAAGGTATGCGCAGCCGGAGCAGGCGTGTTGTATTTGGCCGCCCACTCATCATAAGTGTCAAAATCAAACTCGGCTGTCATCCGGTGCGTTCCTACGGATGCGACTCCCGGCTTTGTCAGGTTGAGAACCGCAGTTCCAGTTTCCCCTACAGGGATCGTATCCGGAACCTGATTTCCATTATCATAGAAGCGGATCTTACCCTGCAGCTTGTCACCATACGCTCCCTGAATACTTGCAATGATATCAAAATCATCCTCGTAGGTTCCGAGAATCCCTTCCGGCTGCTGCGCTCCGGTACTCCGGTTCACAGCCGTTAAGGCAAGGGTGAGTGTTCCTTTTTCAATGGTGATCGTTCTCTTTGCCGGTGTGCTTGTGCCAAGGTAATTTGTTCCCTCTGCCATGGTGATGCTTACCTCTGCGGAACCAGTGCCTTTGATGGTCACCTGACCCTGTTCGTCCACGGTGAGAACATTTGCATCGGAGCTTGTATAGGTCAGAGCTCCATCTCCCACTACCTTCACACCTGTCAAGGAAAAGCTGTCATCTCCATAGGTTTTTTCTCCAGTCCATGCTTGCGGATCGATTGAAATCGAACCCTGTATCCGATGGATGGTTCCGGTCTGAGCTGGATATGTGATAAGGTAATTCTGCAGATTCACTGTGCTCTCACCCGTCTCAACCCTTGCCTTTGAGGAATCAATGGTTACCGCCTTACCGGTTCCGGCATTGGCATCTTCAAAGCTTCCTTTCAGGCCACTGATAGTATAGCTCTGACCCGAAGCTCCTATTTTTACCGTCGCCTCTAATGCGATATCGGTACTTCCGTCATAGGACTTTTCAATGGGTGTCTTAACAACTGCCTGCAACTCTATCGGAGATATCTCCGGAATCACACTTTGGGTCAAAGTTTCTCCATACTGCCCTTCCGATGCTCCCTCCGGGCTAAATTCTACCTGATATGCAGTGGTTCCCGTTACCTCCGGATAAATTGAGGAAGCGGATGTTCCGCTCTGATCCGTACTGAACTTCCATGTTCCTGAAACCGGTGATCCACTATAATTAACGACCCGAAATCCCTCTGCCAGCTGTACCGGAATCTGATCAAGTGTCTGTCCATAGGTTCCCTTCGCTTCAAAGGATACAGTGCCGGAGCCGCCGATCTGTAAGATATCCGGCGTTGTCACCGATAAGCGATCAGCCGGCTTCGATGCAAAGTCGCTGTCTGTTGCTTTCACACGAAGGGTTACATAATAGGTTTGAGCCGGAGTCAGACCATTAAACCGATTACTAAACTGATTCCCTGACTGCCACTGAAGCTCACTATCCGCAGATTTTGAAATTCCGTACTCACAACCGGAAACGGGCTGTCCCTTTACCCTGATAGAGTAGCTGTCTTTCGTTACATCTGTTCCCTGTATCTGGGCCGGTTTTGCCGGTCTTACCGGAATCTTTATCTCGACTGCTTCACCTTCTGTGGTGGAACCTGCGGCTGCCTTGCGCACATACAGAGTAATCTCTGTCGCACTCTCCGGCTGTTTATCCAGAATTTCTGTCAGAGGAGCCTCGCCGCCTGCCCGGATTCTTGTCCAGGTTGTGGCATCCTGAGATTCCGCATATTCCAGCTCATACAGAGCCGTATTTTTCAGGACTTCCCGTTGATAATCAATAGAAGTCTGTTCACGCTCTAATACATTCTCATCCTTGCCTGCCTCAACCTTTCCGGTAAATTCCACACCGCCAAAGGAGGCTTTCACTGCCTCCGAAGCCGGAAGGTACATATAGAGCTTTCCGCTGGAATCTGTCCGGACATCCTTAAAGCCGTAGGTGCTTCCTTCACCTTCAATACCTGCTTTTTCAACCAGTGTATTATTCTCATAGATACCGGTCAGATCCGCTGTGGTGTAATAAACCGGGTCATCCTTCCCGTCTTTTGGTGTATTCTTCTGCCACGTTTCGCCTACCTTTTCCCAGCCATAAATGATCGGTCGCTTTATATATCCATTCGCCCCTATCAAACAGATCGTTCCACCCTTAATCTTCACATCAGTTGGTGCCTGTGTATTATCATTTTTTCCCATCCCAATATGGGCGATTGATCTCTCCCATGACTCCTTAATATCCAAGCAGATTGTGCCGCCGTCAATCAGCACCTTCGATGAACTGGCATTACCACTTCCGATGCAGGCTCCCTGTTTAGAATAGGCTGTAATCATTCCGCCATGAATCTCAATCTCGGCAGTTATCGCCGGTTTACTACGGGCATATCCAATACCACTTCCAATTCCGGCACCGTTCTCCGAGCTTGCATTCACCGTTCCGCCTTCTATCACGATTTTACCGGTTCTTTCCTGGCTATCAGCACTTCCTGTTCCGATTCCGGCACCCCAACTACCTTTTGCAGTTACAACTCCTCCGCTAATCCGTATTTCTTCTACACTTTTTCCTGCCGAAGCACCGATGGCAGCTCCCCTAGGATTGTAATCCGTCATTTTTGCAATTACAGTTCCCCCCTTGATGTGAATGATTCCTGTATCCTGTCCTACATTTCCTCCAATTGCTGCACCCGTCTTGCTTACCTTTGTGTTATTGAGCACCTCTATGGAGCCCTGCTGTTCCGGTTCACTGTCAATCGTAAGCTTCGCACCTTTTGCCACGCTGATGCCGGCAGATGAAGAAGAATTCTCTGATGTATTAATCGAAATCTTGTTTTTCCCTTCCAGATAGGTGATCACCTGGGACGCTCCGTTTATCTGAATCGGTGCGATAGCCTTTGCCGGTGTAATCGTAAGGTTCTTTAATACGAGCTTTAGTTCCATGGAGGCTGGAGTATTCACAGAGAGATGATAATTCTCCACATTATTCCCAGATGAAGTGATCCGATAGCATTTATCATAGGACTGGTCTATTAACTTCTCACTAACCACCTGATCAGAATCGGCTGCTTTTTTAGAATAGGAAATCGCCAACTGACCATTATCCACGTAAAAAGATATATCTCCAAGGGAAAGATCCAGCTCTCCCTCCAGTGCCTCTGCCGCATTTAATACGATGATATCCGTTCCTGCAGCCGCTGCCTTTACCGTTTCGCTGTCCAGAGTAAAGTTTCCGCCGGAGCTGCCTAATTCTGTGATGCCTGTATTTATCACAAACCGGTAATTTCCGGCCGGAAGATATGCCAGAGCATGTGCATGATTGCCTGCTTCTGCATCGATTGTCAGCTTCCCGTCAAAGGCAAACTGGCCTTTGTCCTGCCTTAATTCCACCGGAGTTTCTGGAGCAGCTCCATCCTGCCGTCCGGCTGTCAGGGATACATTCTCTGCCGCCCGCACCTTGGATGAATAGAAGTGGAACCGGACAGGATACAGAGGTTCTCCGATGGTAAGGGAAAGATTCGTTTCCTCCTTTGACTCCATCGAGAGGGATCCTGTTACTGTAAAGCTATTTGTATTTTCTCCTTCCCCTCCTTCTTCCTGTATCTGAACCGATACCGGAACCTCTCCGGACAGAGGCGTATACCAGCTGACATTACCAGTCTTTATCTGATAACCGGAAGCTTTTTGAGATGAATAGGTTACTACATCCGGTGCAGTGCCGCCTTCACTTGCTTCTTTCCCGATCTGAACCGTCAGTGTATAATTCTTATCATTCTTCAAACGGCCATCATGGATGGTCAGATCCATTGTCTTCTGATAAGCGGCTTCTCCAAGCGTAACGGAGATGGCTTCATCCTTTCCTTTGTTTAGAACAACCCTTCCATCCATCGTCTTACCTTCCCCGCCACCGGAAGGCTTCAGCTCTACAACCATCTGCATATTTCCAGAATGGCCTATCCACTGGGTTATATTCGGTATCGTTCCCCTGAATCCTGAGACGGTCATCTGAGTGCTTGTTCCATAAACCGGAGTTGTTCTTTTTGTATCATCCTCCCGATACAGGGATATGTCAGCCTGATAGGTTCCATCTGGTAGCTGGTTATCATACGCGGTAATCTGGAATGTTTTTTTTCCGTAGATACATTCTCCCCTGGGAGCAATTTTGCTTCCAACCGGCAGCTCTAACTGCACCTTCTCGGAAATAGTGATACTGCCGCCTTCCATGCCATTTCCATCAAGAGGCATTAACACTCCATAACCAATATTTCCACCCGTTACCTTCACAGATCCACTTAATATCCGGATATCGCCACAGGATAATTTTAAATCAGTCACTCCATTCCATCCGCTACCGATGGCAGCTCCCAGGTATCCTGATTCGCCATCTTTATAAGAAGATACGGTTATATTGGGAGCTTTGCCCTCCGCCCCGCCGATCACGATCGTGTCTACACTTCCACCCATTCCGCCTCCGATTCCGGCTCCTGTCTCCTTTCCTCCTTCTGCGGTTATCGTTCCACCCAGTATTTCAATGGTTCCGCCGATTCCATACCGACCGGTTCCTATTCCGGCTCCTCCATGATGATCCGTCGAATAGGAAACCCAATAAGCTCCACCTTCAGCTTCGATAGTTCCGCCCTTGATTATAATCGTTCCTGTCCTACAGTTATTATCTGCACCTTCGTCACTTGCTGTTCCTTTTCCTCCGATACCGGCGGCCCCATAGGCACCTCCCACTGCCGTCAGGCTTCCGCTACTCTGCTCCGTAATAACCAGTGTTGCATCTTTTTCCACCTCAATTCCGGCTCCTTCATCCAGTCCCACAAGTGTATTGGTTCCTTCTAAGGTCAGATTCAGCTGGGCATTGCCTTTCAAGTAAATACCGGCCAGATTCCATCCACTGGCTCCACCAGATTTGATCGTTACATTTTTAATCGTCAGATCGACCGTAACATTATCAATTATGATGCCGCCCTTGATGTCTGTATATGTAAACTCTGGTCGGTTGGTAGGGCAATAGCTGCCGGTTATGGTTTTTCCATTCAACTCATTTTGGTTAGCGCTATTAATGAGCAGCGGCTGATTATTCAGGTTATGCTCCTCGCCTGCCAGAGTCATCAGCTGCATCTCTCCTACGAGAACGCAGATTTCCGGAAGCTCTGCCTCCTCTCCCAGTGAATATTCCTCCGGCAGAACCGGTGTGTAGACATAGGCACAGCCGTTGTAGTCCTGATTCGCCTCATAATAGCCATTCCAAGTCTTATCGGAGGTTTCGATAGGCTCTCCGTCCTCGTTAAATTCTTCAAAATATTCCTGCGGGGAGATCCCACCGTGAAATTCCGGGTAGTCGCTTTCACCAATATCCAGCTTCCAGGTCACGCCAAAGATCCTGCTGATATTCTCATCTGCTTCCGTTTCTGAACGTTCTTTTTCATCATCAGCTTCCGCATCTATCTGCAGTTTCCCTTCTGCTTTTAGAGAATCTTCTGAGGTTTCCTGCTTCATCCGAACCTCCAGAGTATCCGGAAGGATGATATCGCTTTCTTTGGCACCCAGAGAGAGCTTCTGCACCGCAATAGCCTCATCCAGCCCCAGGAACGCTTCTATCTCTGTTTTTATCTCTGCTCCTGTTGCTGTGCTGTTTGGTGCTCCGTTTGTTCCGGCCTCGGTTCCTGCTATTGCTCCGTTTGCCCCTGCTTCTGCTTTGTTTGCACCTGACTCTGCTCCCGCTTCTGCTTTGCCTGTATCTGCATCTGCCCCTGCTTCTGCTTTGCCTGTATCTGCATCTGCTCCTGCTTCTGCTTTGCTTGTACCTGACTCGCCACGGTTATCTTTTATTTCCGCATTCGATGGAGAAGCATTCGACGGAGAAGCTTTTAATACAGATTCTTTTGACGTAGATTCTTTTTCTGCCGTTTCCGCAGTATCATCTGCTCCCGTTTCAGCCCCGATCCGCTGCAGCGAACCGGCCGCCAACGCCTGCGGCTGCCATTCACATGTGTTCCATATTAATATAGCTGACAATGCAGCTGCTAAAATTCGTTTCGATTTCTTTCTCATACTTTTTCCTCCCACTGAGACAAATTTGCTATTACTACCACCAAAAAGAGGTGGAAGTCTTCTCGACTGAGATAAACATCAAGTTCCCGTAATATTTACATTTTTCGCATAATCTTCTATACTAATAGTATATCAATTACGTGTTTTTCTGAAAACCACCTCGACGCAAATGGTCAAACCTCGACCTAATTGGTTCAGAAGCATCGTGGTGAAGGGAGTGCTGCAATTATGATGCATATTGCTATTGTGGAAGATTTCGTTTTCGATCAGAAGCATCTGATTAATTTAATACAGAAGAATTTCGAGAAACATGGAGAAATGGCTGATTTTACCTGCTATGAGAGCGGTGAATCATTCTTAGAGGCTTTCCGCCCCGGTCTTTTCAACGCCGTATTTATGGATATCATGCTTGCAAAAAACGGCCTGAACGGGCTTGAAACAGCCGAAAAGCTTCGAGCTGTTGCCGCGCGGATCCCTCTTATCTTTGTGAGCAATGAGCGGGACTATTCCCTTGAAGGATACCGGGTACATCCGCTTGACTATCTCTTAAAGCCGGTGGATGCAGACGCTCTGGACTGGTGCCTCAATGAGATCCGCACCTTTCTTTCCGAACCGGCTTACATTGAGATTCAGGCTGTCCTTGGACAGGGGCAGTCATCCTGCCAGAGGATTCTTCTGGATGATTTTTTATACGCGGAAACGCAGAATCACCGCCTGATCATCCACACGTTAAAGGGGGATGTTGCCACACGTCTCTCCTTTTCGGATCTAATGGAGCTGCTGCCAAAGGGCGGACGTTTTTATATGAGCGGCCGCAGTCTCCTCCTCAATTTTTCGCAGGTGATCTCTGTGGAGGAGGATGGCTCTGTCCGTCTGAAAAATGGTTCCTGCCTTTTCTGCAGCCGTCGAAAGAAAAAAGAGACAAAGGAAGCATTTATGGAATACCTGTTTACCTGTATGCGGAAGGGGATGATAACCGATGAGTAATGCAGGCTTATTTCTACATACCACTATTAATCGAGATAGCGGTGATCATGATCGTCTATGCATTTTTTGTTCGGAAGCATACGTCTTATGGCAAAAAATGGTATGCCTTTATGAAATGGTTCGAAACCAGAGATGATACCCTGCTTGATATCATACGGGAATAATGCCATGCAGGGAAGCTTTGGAGCATGCGATTCTCCCCCTACTGCCCATTCTTCGAATACATCACCTTCGCGCTGATCCCCCTGATCTTTCCAAGCTTCCCGGAAAGCGCGCTGATCCGGTCGGCCGGAGCGTCTACGATAACGCTGATGATGTTCACATGTTTCTTTTCATATGGAAGTCCCATTCTTCCGATAATATAGGGGCTGTAATCGTGAAGGATCTGGTTGACCTCCCCCACAGCCTCTTTATTTTCTACAATAATTCCCACTACTGCGATTCTTGTTTCCTGTTCCATAACCTTCTCCTTTTGCCCTGCCGAAAATATTTCTTTTATCTTAATGTCAGAGGATTCTTTATGTCAAGTATACGCTGTGAAATTGTTCTTATATAAAAAATGTGTCTTGGCATATTCTCGCGCCTCACGCGGTCGCTTACGACAGTCTGCATCTTCGCGCGAATGCGCATCTTTGGCACGTCAGTGCCTTTTATGTAACAGGAAATTCCGAGGAATTTCCTGTTACATAAAAATAGTCCCGGCATACAGACTCTTCTGTCCATATCACCGGAACTGTTTTTATTTTTTACATGATCTTATCGCGGTAAAGTTTTCTTACTTTCTTACTAACAGAGACTTACCAGTCATCTCCTTCGGCTGTTCCATTCCCATAAGTTCGATCAGGGTCGGAGCGATATCTGCGAGACAGCCGCCTTCTCTGAGGCCGTATCCGTCGCCCGCGTTTACGAGGATAAACGGAACCGGATTCGTTGTGTGGGCTGTCCACGGCTCTCCGGTCTTGTAGTCGATCAGCTGCTCTGCGTTTCCGTGGTCAGCACAGATGAACATCACGCCATCAACCTCTTTGATTGCCTCAACTGCTTTTCCAACGCACTCGTCGACAGCCTCGATGGCCTTGATCGCTGCGTTCTCAACGCCTGTGTGGCCTACCATATCCGGATTTGCGAAGTTTACGATGATAACATCATATTTTCCGGAGCGGATCGCGCCTGTCAGCTTCTCACAAACGGCCGGTGCGCTCATCTCCGGCTGAAGGTCATAGGTTGCGACCTTCGGGGACTTCACAAGGATACGGTCCTCACCCGGATTCGGCTCCTCAACGCCGCCGTTGAAGAAGAAGGTAACGTGGGCATATTTCTCTGTCTCAGCAATTCTCGCCTGCGTCTTCCCGTGGGCAGCAAGGAACTCACCGAGAGTATTCTTGATCGTCTCTTTCTTGAATGCGACAAGTTTGTTCGGGATCGTCTCATCGTAATCAACAAAGCATACATAGGTGGTCTTGATCCTCTTCGCTCTCGCAAATCCTGTAAACTCGTCATCACAGAATGCGCGGGTCATCTCTCTTGCGCGGTCCGGACGGAAGTTGAAGAAGATCACGGAATCATTGTCCTTAATGGTTCCGATCGCATTTCCATCTTCTCCTGTCACGACAGCCGGAACAACGAACTCATCTGTCTTTCCGTCATCGTAGGACGCCTGAATCAGTTCCGTCGCGGATGTTCCCTTATTGCCCTCGCCTGCTGTCAGTGCCTTATACGCAAGCTCCACACGGTCCCAGCGGTTATCACGGTCCATCGCATAGTAACGTCCCATAACAGATGCCACCTTGCCGACACCGAGCTCTTTCATCTTCTCCTCTAACGCTGCGACGAAATCCTTTCCGGATGCCGGCGGAGTGTCACGGCCGTCTAAGAAGCAGTGAACGAATACCTTGTCGAGTCCGTTTCTCTTTGCGAGCTCTAAGAGTCCGTAAACATGGGTGATATGGCTGTGTACGCCGCCGTCGGATAAGAGTCCGAACAGGTGAAGCGCGGAGTTATTCTTCTTGCAGTTCTCAACAGTTGCAAGGAACTCTTCGTTCTTGAAGAAATCGCCGTCCTGGATAGACTTTGTGATTCTTGTCAGTTCCTGGTAAACAATGCGGCCTGCGCCCATGTTCAGGTGTCCGACCTCAGAGTTTCCCATCTGTCCGTCCGGAAGTCCGACAGCAAGTCCGCTGGCCTGACCCTCCACAAACGGGCACTCCTTCATTAAGCGGTCCATCACCGGTTTCTTCGCCTCATATACCGCATTTCCTTCATGTGTTTTATTCAGTCCGTAACCATCGAGGATCATTAACACTACTGGCTTTTTGCTCATGATTTTTTCTCCTTTATTGCGTGACTGCAGGATTATTTCACTTCTGAATCATTGCCTGCGTTCTTTTAATAAATGCAATCATATTTCTGCGCCTGAAGCGGAATTTTCCCGCCCATGACTTTTATATTTATACTATCATCGCAGAAACATCTATATTTTATACCAATCACATCATTCCTGCAACCATTTCAAAGAAGAAATCGTTATAAATTTATCATTCATTATCGCTCTTTTTCACAATATTGACATCGCTCAGAAAGATGGTATTCCTTTATCATATACTGAAGCTTTCTTTTCGAGATTCCCAGATACTGGGCAGTCTGTTCCCTGTGTCCTCTGCAGACCTCCAGAGCATGCATAACTTCATCCTTTGTCATCAACTGCTTTGTATAGCTGCGGCATACCGAGATCTGAGTAGGCGTATCCGGAAGTGCCTCTCTCTCCAGTGTCCCAGCATGGCTCTCCAATATTTCCGGCGGAATACAATTGATTTCCTTGACCGCCTTTGGTGTCATGACGACGATCCTTTCCGCGAAATTGCGGATTTCCCTGACATTTCCAGGCCAGTCATAATTCTTCAGCGTTTCCAGCACTTGCTCTGAAAGGTTTTTCTGCAAATTATACTTGATGCAGAAATGATGAAGGAAATGCAGACAAAGCGGAACGATGTCCTCTTGCCTCTCCCTCACTGGCGGGATCGTCAGCGGAATCACCTGAAGACGGTAATATAAGTCTTCCCGGAATGTCCCATCGTGAACCATTTCTGTTAGGTTCCTGTTTGTCGCTGCAATCAAGCGGAAATCAACTTTTTTTGTTTTTGTGGAACCGACCCTCTGAATCGATTTTTCTTCCAGAGTTCTGAGAATTTTTCCCTGAATACTGAGCGGCAGGGAGTTGATCTCATCCAGAAATAACGTACCTCCATCGGCCGCTTCCACCAGCCCCATTTTGCCTTCCTTGTTTGCGCCGGTAAAAGATCCTTTTTCATATCCAAACAATTCCGATTCGATCAGATTTTCCGAAAATGCCGCACAGTTTACTGTGATCATCGGCTTTTCTCTCCGATCACTTCTCTGATGGATGTAATTTGCGAGAATCTCTTTTCCGCTTCCTGACTCTCCGTAGAGGAGCACGGTGGAATCCAGGGATGCCACATTATCTGCCACTTCAAGGAGCGCGCGGAATGAACTGCTCTTAGCTACAATATCAGCGCCTTCCACCAGCTCTTTTCCGCTTCCGAAGCTGACGATCTGATTCTGGCGCAGGAGTGCCTGGTATAAGTTTTCAAAACTCTCCACATCCTGGAGTGCCATGATCACATATTTTATTTTTCCATTTTCATCAAAAATCGGTGTTCCCGTCACAACCCGGAGCCTTATTTTACTATCCACATGGTCCTTATTTTTATAGTACTGCAACCGGCTGACCCTGTGGTTCTTCTTCTTTACAAGGTCAAACACACAGACATCGAGAATATTCAGGAAGTCATGCACATTCATTTTCAAGAATTCCAGCATAGGAATATTCCGCCAATTTACAAGTTCCGTATTTACAAACAAATAATTGCCTTCAGCATCAAATAATGCGATGCCAATATCAAGATTATTCAAGATTTCTAAGTATGGAAAGCTGTGCGGCGTCATATTTTCTCTCATAAGTATCTCCTCCACCAAAGAGTATACCATATTGCAACTTTAGGCACAAGCTATGCACGAGTTGCATTTTTTCTCATCTTTCTTTTATACTGCCTAAAATTGCAAAAAAGGAAGGCATCCCGTTTCCAGTAATGCCTTCCTTCTGTTTCATTGGACGATACACGTTCAGGTTCAGAACAGTTCCGCAAACGCCTGTACTCTTGTCAGGAGCTGCTCATAGTTTGTGTTCAGCGGATCGATCTCGATCGCCAGACACGGATATCCGGCCTTTCTCAGGTCACGCTCAAAGTACGGCTGATCATACTCTTCCGGATCACAGAATTTCATCATGCAGCTGATCACACCATCTGCTTTCTTTTCCCGGCACATATCGATCAGCATCTGTCCTCTCGGCTTTCCTTCCTCATGGATCAGGCTGCATCCATACCGTCCCATCCACTGCTTTGCAAGGCGCTTTAATCCGCCTCCTCCATTGGACGGGGTGTCGGTACGATACTGCTGGCTTTCCTGTACCAGATCATCTGCCACAATTGCAATGTTGTTCTTTTCCAGGATATCGAGGATTTCGTCAGGCTCACAGGAAATTCCCGTGAGGACTACTTTTCTTCCAGTAAACTCATGGACCGGAAGCTTCTTCAATTCTTCATTGATCTCTTTTATGATCTGGGTGTGCTCGCCCTTTTCATAGAACCAGGCACTCTTCATGACCGCATGGCGCACCTTCGGCGTAATAATATCCAGATGATCTGCCGCAAGATCGGCAAATTCCCGCATTGCCGCGTTGTGTGCATTGTAGACCTGTATGGTTTCCTGAAGACAGCGCTCCTTCATCATCTCTCCCGTAACGGTCGCCAGAATCACAAGGACCTGCTCATACTCACTGATCAGATATTCCAGGGCTGCCGGTGACTTTCTGTTCTGCGGATACACGATCGGCGCCATCGGAATTTTCTTTACTCCGAACCTCCAGTTCTGCGTCATGCAGCGGAGCGTATCGCAGAGCGCCGGGATGATCACCACAGACATTCCGTCATATGTACCGTTTAATCCATACTCCATGTTTGCCTGCATGACCGGACATGCAAACGGAGGCAGATAGCTCTTTGCAAGCTGGATATCTGCACGTCCTCCAAAAAGTCCCATGGGGATCATTCCAGACGCATGTACCAGCTCCTCCGGTGTGTATGGCTCAAAACATCCAACAATCTTTTTTCCTTCCTTCAGATACCGGTCCATCTGAGCCCGAGGATTCCGGCATGCTTCCTGTAAAAGTTCAATATTTTTTTTCAGATCAGCCATCTGCTTCCACCCCTTTCTTCTGGCTCATAACTTCAACCAGTCCCTGGATTCGTGTCTCAAACTGAGCTTCACTGAAGTTTCTGTAGTCCGCCTGGTCTCCGTCAAAGGAAGTAAACGGAACTCCCGCTAATTTTGAAAGCTGTCTCTGAACCTCCATCATCTGGCAGTCCATAACCTTACAGCTCCTGTTTACATGATAGATCGTTCCCTCGCAGCCGAAGCGTTTCAGCGCTTCTAAACGTCTGTCGAGCATCGTAGTCGCGTTGTCACCGTTTGTGGAGGCAAAGCAGTAAGCTCTCGCCATTCCGTCCAGATCCTCATACTCGATGGCCCACGCCTTACCGTAACTGGAGGCAACCATGTTGATTCCATGTTTTTTCAGTGTCCTGAGGTTATGACTCAGGTACGGCCAACAGGCAATTCCGTCCCAGGATACGCGGAATTTTTCTTCCACCGGGAATGTGGAAGTTCCATTTTTAATGTGTTCCTCGATCTCATCATTCAGCTGCTGCAGGATCGCTGTCGTCGATTCTTTTCCGCGGTTGCAGACCATACAGGCCATATAGTTGAACAGTTCGAATCCGCTTAAGGGGGAGGGCTTCCGATCCAGCAGGTTGTTGGCACGTTCCCACAGATAACTGTTCTTCTGACTGATCTTCATGATCTTCTGGAACCGCTCCTCATCCCATTTCTTCCCGGTAAATTTGCAAAGGTCCTCGATCAGCTGATCGATCTGGGCGCGCACATAGCGCACTCTCGTCTCTGTCACATAATCGTATGGATTATAACAGGTATCGATAAAAAAGATCGGGATGTTCATCTGCTTGGACAGATTCTCGTACCATTTTGTCAACTGGTTACAGATATTGTTTGTCAGAAGCAGAAAATCCGGTTTTACCATTTTTCCGCCGTCCGGAAGCTCGATTTCACTCTCGCCGTTCAAAACAGCCGCATAGGCGAGATTAACTTTTGCGTATGCGCACAGATCATTGGAATACCCGAGCTCACCCTCGCACTCCTGCAGGAACGGGTCAGCCTGATGTCTGGCCGCAATTCCCGCCGCATGGTTTTCCGGATAGAGAACATTTAATCCCAGTGTCTCTGCGATCTCCTGGGGGAAGATTGACGCGGACCAGCCCACCGGCTCGCCTTTTTCCTTGGCGAGTCTGGCGTTTTCAAACATGGCTGCCGTCTGTTCTCCCATCATGATCATGCTTTTTGCCTTTGGTCTCTTTGGTTTCGGGGCAGGAGCCGCAGCTGCTGCCTCGTTTACAGTCGTCTCACTCATAGTTTTTCTCCTTTTCGAATCTGCGTGTTATCTGATATCTTTTCCTTCATACATTTTCTGGATCTTATCATCAGAATATCCAAGCTCTTCCAGGATCTCCTTCGTGTCGCTTCCCACATTCCTTGACTCCCTGCATGGGATCTTAGCCGGATCGATGGATGCAAAATGTACCGGACCGTTCGTAAATACCGTCTTTGTTCCATCCTGATATTCATGGAAATAAGTGTAATGGTTTGCCTGTACCTGCTCATCATACGGAACATCCTTAAAGTGATAGCAGATCTCATGCGGCAGATCATGGTCGTTTAAGATCTTGTGCCAGTATTCCACGGTCTGTTCCTTGAACACTTCATCGAGGATCTTGGTGAGGTCTGCTTTATTTGCATAATAGGCGTTCTGAGTTGAAAATCTCGGATCTTCTGCGAGTTCCGGATGACCGATGCAGCCGCAGAACTCCGGGAACCGTCTGTAATCCACGATCGCCAGATAGATCCACTCGCCGTCTTTACCCTGATATGTATTGCTGCATGCATGTGCGCAGTTGTACCTGTCTCTCGGGTACTCTCTTCCGTTGAAACCATTTAAAATACCGCAGGTGAAAATATAGGTTCCCATCTGAAGAAGCGACACATCGACCTTGTCGCCGACTCCGGTCTTTGTTCTCTTAAATAATGCTGCCGCGATTCCTCCGGCAAGAGAGATCGCAACACTGTGATCTCCCACCCCGGCAACCGTCATGATCGGCGGTCCTCCTGCCGGTGCAAAGTCTCTTAAAAATCCTGTTCTCGCACAGAACGCGGTATAATCGTATCCTGGGCGGTTCTTCTCAGCACCTTCACTGCCATATCCGAGAACAGACGCGTGTACCAGTTTCGGAAACTGATCCTTCAGCTGATCATAGGTCAGACCCATCTGTTCCAGCGCCTGGACCCTGTAGTTGGTCAGGAATACATCGGCTGTCGCAAGAAGCTTCATCATTGCCTCTTTTCCTTCCGGCGTACGCATATTGAACGCGACAAAGCGCTTATTGATGTTCTGCATATCAAAGTTGGGATTCGCATGTTCTGTATACGGGGAAAGCGAGGTTCCATACTGCTTTCTCCACGGATCTCCATTCATGGATTCTACTTTAATTACATCGGCCCCCCACTCTGCCAGGAGTCTCGCTGTCATCGGGCCGGCCAACATTGTCGATAACTCTACTACTTTAATTCCCTCTAACGGTTTCATATCTGCTATTCCTCCAGTCTCTATTTTTATTTCAGGGGCTTAACAGCCTTTAAATTCTGCCTTTCTCTTTTCCAGGAATGCCTGGGTCCCTTCTTTTCTGTCCTCGGTTCCAAAGGCAACTGTCTGGGCGATGCGCTCGAAAAGAAGACCCGTATTAATATCGGTATCCATTCCCACGTTGATCGCCATCTTTGCAAGTCTCGTCGCCACAGGTCCTTTCTTCATGATCTGTTCCGCCATGGCTTTCGCGGCTTCCATCAGTTCTTCTCTCGTGTCCCCTGTCACCTGGTTCACAAGTCCGATCAGCTTCGCCTCCTCGGCAGTGATGATCCTGCCCGTGTAGATCAGTTCTTTTGCTCTTCCGACTCCCACGAGTCTCGCAAGTCTCTGTGTGCCTCCGGCTCCCGGAATAATACTCAGACTCGTCTCCGGCTGTCCGAATTTTGATCTTCCAGTCGCGATCCGGATATCGCACGCCATCGCCAGCTCACATCCACCGCCAAGCGCATATCCGTTGATCGCACATATTACCGGTTTATAGAGGTCTTCCAATGCTTTTAATGCAATTGTCGAAGTTCCCATCAGCATCTTCAGAGTCGGTCTGTCATGAATCTCCTGGATATCCGCACCGCTTGCAAGAGCCTTGTCCCCGGCTCCGCTGATAATGATGACCTGAACACTGTCATCATTCCCGGCAGCCTCAACAGCAGTCTGAATATCTTTCCACATTTCCGGGGAAAGAGCATTTCTCACTTCCGGTCTGTTTAATGTCAGATAAAGGATCCCATCTTTTACTTCATATAAGATATTTTTAAATTCCATCGTACCGCTTCTCCCTTCTTAGACTCTGTATTCGATCATCATATGCACAATTTTAACAATCAGCATTTGTAATATTTCTTGAGCAACAATTATGCCACAGATAAAATCTGATCTTTTTTCCATGAGTTGGTGCAATTTGCGTGCACTTTTTGTTTTTATTTTATCTGTTTGCACTTTTTGCACTTATTTGCACTTTTATTTTTGTCTTTTCAAGCCTTTTTCAATGTTTTACATCTTGGCACGCTTATTGCTGTTTAATTTAGGGCAGATTGCACACACACACTTGAGCATTTCTTCCAACCGGTCGATTTTGCTCATTACGCAAGGAGGATTCTATATGGAAACTGTTTATATTGTAGGTGCTGTCCGCACCGCAATCGGAAAATACGGCGGTTCCCTGAAAACCGTTCCGGCACACACGCTGGCAGCTGAAGTTATGAAAGAAGCTGTAAAGCGGGCCGGGATCCAGCCGGATATCATTGATGAAGTCATCCTCGGCGAAGTCCGTCAGAGCACAGAGGCATCAAATATTGCACGATCTGCTCTTCTCGAAGCCGGTTTCCCGGAGACGATTCCAGGCTTCACAGTCAACAGGCTCTGTGCCTCTTCCATGCAGGCAGTGAATTCCGGATGCCAGGAGATCTGGCTCGGCGAAGCCGACTGCATCGTTGCAGGCGGAACTGAGAATATGAGCCGTGCTCCGATCTATCTTCGCGGCACCCGCTGGGGCGGCAACAAGAACACACTGGTTGATTCCAACATTGAAGCCGGAACGACGGCCCAGCCATATTCCGTATATGGAAGCGGGCTCAGCATGTCAAAGACAGCTGAAAATGTCGCTGAACGTTTTCACATTTCAAAGGAAGAACAGGATGCCTTCGCAGTAGAAAGCCAGCACCGGGCTGCCGAGGCGATCGCTGCCGGATATTTTAAAGAAGAGATCCTTCCGATCGAAGTAAAGGAAAAGAAATCCAGTTTTATCTTCGATACCGATGAATTTGTAAAGCCGACAACTACCATGGAAGTACTTGCAAAGCTGAAACCGATCGTAAAACCTGACGGAACCGTAACTGCCGGAAATGCATGCGGTCTCAATGACGGTGCCGCCTGTCTCGTTCTTATGAGTGAGAAAAAGGTTAAAGAAACCGGCGTGAAGCCGCTCGCAAAGATCGTCGATGTCACAGCAGCTGCTCTTGATCCTGAGATCATGGGATACGGACCTGTCGTTTCAACAAAGAAGATCCTTGAACGGAATAACTGGAGTATTGCAGATCTCGACCTTGTTGAATTAAACGAGGCATTCGCAGCTCAGGCTGTTGCATGTATCCGTGATCTGGAACTCGATCCATTAAAAGTAAATATCAACGGCGGTGCTATTGCACTTGGACATCCGCTGGGATGCACCGGTGCCCGCCTGATCGTCACTCTGATCCATAACTTAAAGAGGACCGGAGGAAGAAAAGGACTTGCCACTCTCTGTATCGGAGGCGGACAGTCCATGGCAACTCTCATCGAGTTGTGCTGATCATGCCGAATCTTTTTCAATACAGAATGGATGCCTGTTTTGAAAATATCAGAAAGGAAAAGGTAACATTATGAATTCACAGGATTTAAAAACGATCGCTGTCATTGGGGCCGGAGCTATGGGACAGCAGATCGCAATGAATACAGCGATCAACGGCAGGAAGCTTGGATACAACGTGATCCTCTGTGACAGTTTTGAAAAGGCTGTTGAGAAAGCTTCTGCCTGGGCCGATACCTATCTGAAGGGTCGCGTTGAAAAAGGGCGTCTCACCGCCGAGGAAGCCGATTTTGTAAAACAGCATCTTACTATCACAAGCGATGTTGACGGTGCCGCAGCGAAAGCAGATTTTATCATCGAAGCGATCATTGAGGATCTGAAAGTTAAACGTGAACTTTTCCAGAGAATCAGCCGGATCTGCAAACCAGATGCGATTCTCTCCACAAACAGTTCAAACATTGTAAGTTCCAAACTTGCTGATGTGACTGAAAATCCTTCCAGACTTCTGAATGTCCATTATTTCAATCCGGCACTCGTCATGAAGCTTGTGGAACTTGTAAAGGGACCGCACACTTCCGATGAAACGATCGAAATTGCGAAGGCATTCGCAGTGAACACTGGAAAAAGCCCGATCGTCATTCAGAAAGAGATTCCTGGATTCGTCGCAAACAGGATCAATGCAGCTGTCACTCACGAGGCTCTCTCCCTTCTCGAAAAGGGAATCGCAACGGTTGAAGATATTGATACTGCCTGTGAGAAAGGTTTGAACTATCCGATGGGACCGTTTAAATTAATGGATCTGACCGGAATCGATGTTTACTATTATGTTCGATGTGACCGCTATGCGGAGTCCCATGATCCGTTCGATGCACCTCATCCTCTCGCTGTTGAGAAATTTAAAAAGGGAGAATTTGGTAGAAAAACCGGAAAAGGATGGTATGATTATACAGATACGAAAAAATAAGAATCGAGGAAATGCTTATGAAATTTGTATTGACACAACCACTTGACGAAGCCGCAATGAAGGTCCTAAAGGAAGCTGGTGCCGACGTTTATATTGCCAATTCTCCGGATCTTCCTTCCTATATTGATAAGATCCAGGAAGCCGATGCCCTGGTCATCCGTGTCGGACAGTGTACCGCAGAAGTGATCGATGCCTGCCCGAATTTAAAGGTGATCGGAATCACCGGTGTCGGATATGACCGTGTTGACGTTGCACATGCCTCAGGCAAAAAGCTCCCGGTGGTCTTCACTCCAGGTGCAAACAGTCTCTCCGTTGCCGAACACACCGTCGCACTGATGTTTGCAGCGGCGAAAAATCTTTCCGAATCTGATGAGGAATTGCGAAAAGGGAACTGGAAGATCCGCGATGCCGGAAAAGCCATTGAGCTTTCCGGTAAGAAAGTTGGAATCATCGGTGTCGGTGCGATCGGTGCCAAGGTTGCAGCGATCTGCAAGGGAATCGGCATGGAGACCGCAGGGTTCAGTCATTCAAAGAACCGCGCAAAGGTGGAAGCTGCCGGATGTGAATACTATGAAAATATGGATGATCTCTTAAGAGACTGCGATTTTATCACGATCCACAATCCGCTGACACCGGAGACAACCAATATGATCTCCTCGAGAGAACTTCATCTTATGAAAAAGAGCGCGATCCTCATCAACACGAGCCGCGGTCCGATCGTAAATGAGAAGGACCTGGCAGATGCGCTGAACAACGATGTGATCGCAGCAGCCGGAATCGACGTATTCAGCGAGGAACCTGCTGTTCTCGATAATCCGGTCTTCCATTGTAAGAACACGATCGTAACGCCGCATCTTGCAGCTCTCACAAAAGAGGCGAAGGCAAGAATGCATGTTAACAGTGTCAAAGGATGTCTGGCGATCTTAAACGGAACTGAATGGCCGGATGTTGTCGACAAGAGCGTTTACAAGAAATAAATCATCCCATTACGATAGAAAGCGAGGATCTGTGTATGAATAAAAATTACGATTTAGCTGTTGGTGCAAAACGTCTTGAAAAAGTAACCCCTTCCCTGATCCGTACGATCCTTGACCGTGCTTCCGTTCTCCGTTCCGAGGGAAAGCCGGTAATTCCGTTCAGTGCAGGTGAGCCGGACTTCAACACTCCGTCCGATATCAAGGAAGCAGCGATCCGCGCGATCACAAACAATCAGAGTAAATATACTTCCAACCGCGGATATCCGGCTTTAAGAAAAGTTCTTCACGACTATATCAAACGTGAGACAACCGTCGATTATGATCCGGAGACAGAGATTCTTGTCACAAGCAGTGCCGCTGAGGCTCTCAACAATGCGATCATGACTTTCGTCGATGAAGGCGATGATGTTATTGTTTTCACTCCGTCCTTCGTCTCCTATAAATGTCTCGTCAATATGTGCGGCGGCAACTTTGTTGACATTCCGTTGGACGGTGCAAAAGGATATCAGCTGGATATTGAGGCTGTAAAGAAAGCGATCACGGATAAGACAAAAATGGTGATCATCAACAACCCGTGCAACCCGACCGGTGCTGTTTTCGATTATGATTCACTGAAAGAGCTCTGTGAACTTGCTGTTGAGCACAACTTCCTGATCCTCTCCGATGAGATCTACAGCCGTCTGGTATACGACGGAGCAACCTTCTACTCCATTGCTTCCTTCCCGGGAATGAAGGACCACAGCATTATCATCAGTGGATTCTCGAAAACCTTTGCAATGACTGGCTGGCGTATCGGATATCTTTCTACAGCAAAGAAATTTGCGGACAAAATCCTTCGTACCCATCAGTATTCCACAACCTGCTCTCCGACTTTCATCCAGGTAGCCCTCTCCGAGGCAATGGACACCAAGCGTACCAGAAAAGAAGTTGTTGAGATGCACGATGCATTTGCAAAACGCAGACAGATGTTCATGGATGGTCTTGATGAGATTCCGGGACTTTCCTACAGCAAACCGTACGGCGCATTCTACATCATGGTAGACGTATCCGGTCTCGGTATGACGAGTTCCGAATTCTCCCAGAAATTGCTGGAAGAGAAATATGTTGCAACTGTTCCGGCTATCGGCCTTGGCGAAACCACCGGTAAATATGTTCGTATCTCCTACGCAACATCCGATGAAAATATTAAAGAAGGCCTTCGCCGGATAAAGGAGATGGTTTCTGAGCTTAAGAAATAATGTTGCCCACAGGATCTTTTCTTTGCCGGATCCTGCAAGACCATGACCACCCATGGTAAAACAGCCATGGATGGTTCCCCTGTTTCACACATTTACATATGGAGGGATATACATGGAGAAAAAGACTGAGAACATTCGTATTTCATTGACTGATTCCATTATTTTGATGCTCGTCATCATTGCAGAGATCGTCTTCTGCGTAAGAGGCGGCCTGAATCTGGCTGTTCCGCTTCTTCTGACCTGGCTCATTATTTTCCTGTACTGTAAGATCCGCAAGCTTCCATGGGATGTCGTTGAAGGATACGCTTTACAGGGTGTTCGTGATGGATTCCAATCTGTCTGCATCGTTGCAGCTGTCGGCTGTCTGATCGGAACATGGATCCTCGGCGGAACGATTCCTACCATGATCTATTATGGACTGAAACTCATCAACCCGAACATTTTCCTTCCGTGCACATTAATCCTCTGCTCTATCCTGTCGGTATTCACAGGAACTTCCTATGGTTCCGCAGCATCCGCAGGACTTGCCTGCATGGGAATTGGTCTTTCCATGGGATTTCCTCCGGGACTGGTTGCCGGTGCAGTTATCTCCGGTGCTCTTTTCGGTGATAAGATGTCCCCGTTCTCTGATACTACAAACCTTGCACCTGCGATGGCAGGCGGCACACTTTTCGGGCATATCCGTTCCATGTGCTATACCACTCTTCCGGGCTGGCTGATCTGTCTCGTGATCTTTGGTATCGCAGGTGCCCGCTATTCCGTTGCAGACTATGATCCGACTACAGTTATCGAATACATGGGCGGTCTTGCTGATAACTTCAACATCGGCATTATTCCGCTGATCCCGATCGTTCTTGTTATCGTGATGCTGCTCTTCAAGATCCCGGCACTTCCGACGATCCTCATCGGCGCGCTTCTCGGAGCCGGTTCCGCTATGATCTCCCAGGGCGCAGGAATTCTCGACTGCATCAAAGTCATGCACAAAGGATTCTCCATTGACTCCGGCATCTTCCTTGTCGATAAGCTTTTAAACCGCGGCGGACTTTCCAGCATGTACGATATCATGATGATCATGATCTTTGCCATGGGACTTGGCGGCATGCTTGACCGTATGGGCGTACTCATGAATCTGATCGGTGGACTTGTGAAACGGATCCATACAGTATTCCACCTCGTACTCAGTACAATGCTCGTATCCTATATCTCCGGTGCGATCGGATGTACAATGTCCATGGCACACGTTGTAACAGGTAAACTCTTTGCTCCGATCTACAAAAAAGAAGGCGTTGATCCGAATGTCCTTTCCAGAACCATGGAGGACTGCGGTACCTTAGGCGGAACATTGATGCCGTGGCATACAAACGCGGTATACTTTACAGGAACTCTCGGAGTCCTCTACTCCCAGTATATCCCTTGGGTTCTCTTATGCTACATCGTTCCGATCCTGTCCCTGATCGCAGCAGCTACCGGATACGGTATCTGGTATGTTGATCCGGAAACAGGAAAACGGATCCCGAAAGATCAGGCACCGATCAACAAAAAATCATAACTTCTTTCAGGTCTCAACGGCGAGGAGCTTCTTTGCTTCCCGCCGTTTTTTCAAAGGAGGTATCACGTATTTATGGATCGAATGGATTTAAACTGCTATAACAGCCGTCTTGAGATCAATCTGAGCCGGATTGGGCGCAACATTGATAAAATAAGAGCTTACACCGGTGGGCTGGGGCTGATCCCTGTCGTAAAAAGCAACGCTTACGGCTACGGAACTGCCGCCGTCGCGAATTTCCTTGTCCACCGCTGCGGGATCCGTTTTCTGGCCGTTGCCCGTCTCTTTGAGGCATGCCAGATCCAGGATTCCGGCTGTCCGGACTGCGGGATCTTAATTCTTGGCCCCGTTCCTGCTTTCCAGATCCCCACGATCGTCAAACGTAAGATCGAAATTCCGCTCTTCCGCGTCGAAGACGCAAAACGCCTCAGCGAAGAGGCAAAAAAGCAGGGACTGGCTTCCGTGAAAGCCCACATTAAGATCGAGACCGGCATGAACCGGATCGGTGCACGGCCTGGGAAAGAACTTTCTGACCTTCTCTCCTGTATAAAAGGACTCGGTAATATTGAAATCGACGGTGTTTTCACACACTTCGCAACGGCAAATCAGGCGAATGAAGGAAAAGGGAATGATTTTACAAGAGAACAGTTTTCCCGTTTCCTTGAGGGGCTTTCCCAGATCAGGGAAGCCGGGATCACTCCGCGTTATGTACACTGCTGCAACACAGGGGCGACCGCATGGTTAAAAGAAGCCTATTCCGTCTGCACCCATGTACGGACCGGAAGCCTCTATCTCGGCTACTCCTCCATCCAGAATGACTGGAATCCCATCGGCGTCGAGGAGTCCGGAAGCTGGAAGACCATGATCGTAAATATCCGGGAGATCGTCCCCGGGGAAAGCGTCGGTTATGGGCGTACTTTTATGCCGGATCACCCCGCAAAGGTCGCTGTCATCGGTATCGGATACGGTGACGGATATACCCGCAGTTTTGCCGTAAGCGGCGCTCCCGCGCTCATAAACGGAGTCCGCTGCCGTTTTGTCGGGACCTGTATGGATATGAGCTTTCTCGACGTGACCGATGTGGATTGCAAGATCGGCGATGAGGTGACACTCTTCGGTGAGGACGGAAAAGGAAACCGGATCAGCGGACTGGAGATCGGTCACCTGATGGGTGAAACAAGACTTGCCATGTTCTCCCACATCACGGAAAGAGCCGCGCGGACCTACTCCCTCGATGACGGAAAAACATATCTCAGCGAAGAGGATTACTTTCAGGCGATTCAGAAGCAGCTTTAAGCTTCAAGGAGGTTATTTATGAAATATAATTTTACAGACTGCACCCCAAGAAACGATGTCGGTTCAGGAAAATGGAATGAGATGAAAAACTATACGATCCACAAACCGGAGGAAGTCATTCCTTTCTCTGTCGCCGATATGGAATTTCAGATTGCGCCGGAGATCCGTGATGGTCTAAAGACTTATATCGATACTTATGTTCCGGGTTACGCAAATCCGACAAAAACATACTTCGAATCCGTGTGCAGATGGCAGAAGGATCACCATGGATGGGAGATCCAGCCTGACTGGATCATGAGCACCCCGGGCGTTGTGAATGCCTTTCATAATGCGGTTCAGTTTCTGACAGAACCTGGGGACGGTATTCTCCTTCTTACCCCGACCTACTACCCGATGTACAATGCGGTCACCGCCAACGGACGCATCATCATGGGAAGTTCCCTCACCCTGAAAACCGATCATTACGAGATCGACTTTGAAGATTTTGAGAGAAATGCCGCCGATCCCCACACAAAACTCTTTATCCTTTGCAATCCGCAGAACCCGACCAGCCGTGTATTCACCCGCGAAGAACTGGAGCGGATGGGAGATATCTGCATGAAGCACCATGTATTCGTCTGCTCCGACGAGATCCACGGCGATCTGATCATGCCTGGTCATGTCCATATTCCATTTGCCTCCATCAAGCAGGAGTTCGCAGACCATTCCATGACCTGTACCGCAGCCAGCAAGACATTCAACCTTGCCGGATTCCAGACATCTGCCATTATCATCAAGGATCCTGAGATCCGCGCAGCGTTCCTGAAACACCAGAAAACCACCGAGATCAATCCGAAATGCAATATTCTCGGCTACGAGGCCACCAGACTCGCCTACACCTTCGGAGAAGAATGGTATCAGGAGATGCTTTCCGTGATCGAGACAAACTATAAGCTGATCACCGATTTCTGCCGGAAAGAGCTTCCAAAGATCCAGATCATCAACCTGGAAGGTACTTATCTCCTCTGGATGGATTTCCGAAAATACGGAATTGAAGGAAAAGAGCTCGCTGAGCTGTTGAAATCAAAGGCAAATCTCTTTTTCGATGACGGCTATATTTTTGGCAGTGAGGGTGAAGGTTTCGAGCGCTGGAATCTCGCCGCCCCGACAAGACTTGTTGAAGCCGGCTTAAAGAGACTGAAAGATACAATGGAATCCTTATAATTTTACACTTCACAGACTTTGCATATAAAAGGAGGAACCGCCCATGATCGATTTTAAACAGGAAGCACAGGATATCTCTAAAGAACTTGTTGAATTTCGCCGGAATTTTCATATGCACCCCGAAGCAAGCAGGACAGAATTTCACACTGCTGAAACAGTCGCTGCCCTGCTGGAATCTCTTGGAATCGAAGTAAACCGTGATTACGCCGGGGATCTCCCGAGTGTTGTCGGTCTTTTGAAGGGCGGTCATGATGGTCCGACCGTTGCGCTGCGCGCCGATATGGATGCGTTAAGGCTTCAGGAGATGAATACCTTCTCCTATCGGTCCCAGAACGACGGTGTCATGCACGCCTGCGGCCATGATGCCCACACTGCATCCCTGATGGGCGCTGTCATTTTGCTGGCCCGCCACCGCGATCAGATGCACGGAAATGTAAAATTCATATTTGAACCTGCAGAGGAGGACATCGGCGGCGGCCGTTTTATGGTTCCGAACGGCGTTCTGGAGAATCCCCATGTGGACGCGATCTTCGGGCTTCATGTGGAAAACGCCTACCCGGTGGGATCCATCGGTGTGTGCAGCGGAGAGATGATGGCTGCCTCTGACCGCCTCATTATCAAGATCAAAGGCCGGACCGCACACGGCGCTTACCCGCACCTCGGAATCGATGCCATGATGATCGCCGCGCACTTTCTCGTAGCTGTCCAGACCATGATGGCAAGAGAAAAAGATACATTCAACCACGCGATCATCACCTTCGGTCAGATCAAAGGCGGAACAGCCCGAAATATTATCTGTGATGAAGTGGAGATAAACGGTATCTGCCGCACGTTCAACCCCGAGACCCGTGAAATGCTGAACCGCAGAATTGATGAGATCTTAAAGGGAATCACTATGACCTTCGGCGGAACTTATGAATTCGAACGCCAGAGAAGTCATCCGGCACTGATCTGTGACCCGGATATGGCAGAACATGTAAGAGAGACCGCCGATATGATCCTCGGTTCCGGTCATGTGATCGATCTGCCCCACGGCAGTCTCGGCTGCGAATCCTTCGCATATTTCGCAGAAGCCAGAAAAGGGGCATTCTTCTGGATGGGAACCGGAAATAAAGAGGCAGGCATTGATAAGCCCCTTCACTCCTCCAGCTTTGATATTGATGAACGTGCTCTTCCACTTGCATCCGCCATGCATGCGGCTCTCGCCTGGAATTATCTTGAAAAACACTCTCAGTCATAAAAAGGAGGTACTGCATGATAAGAACCATCTCCATCCCGTACTACACCTCTTCCATGGATCTGCACGTGGAAGAAAAAAATCTGAAAACAGTCATCACGGCAAAGACAGAGGACTACGTTCCGGAGAAATCCCCGAAGGAACTCATCGAGGATGCCCTGGAACATCCCATCGGCACCCCGAAGCTCTCCGAACTTGCAAAAGGGAAAAATAAAGTCGTTCTTGTCACCAGCGATCACACCAGGGCTGTCCCAAGCAGACTGACGCTGCCGATCCTTTTAAAGGAAATCCGCAAAGGAAATCCTGATGCAGACATCATCATCCTGATCGCCACCGGACTCCATCGGGAGACGACCGAGGAGGAACAGCGCCGCATGTTCGGGGATGATATTGTCGATCACGAAAAAATATCTGTAAACCATGCATTCCAGAATGAGGAATTTGCGTTTGTCCGTGAACTTCCATCCGGCGCGGAGCTCTGGGTAAACCGTCTGGCACTCGGGTGTGATCTGCTCGTTACGGAAGGTTTCATTGAGCCGCACTTCTTTGCCGGATTTTCAGGCGGACGAAAAAGTATTCTTCCCGGCATCTGCAACGCTGCGACTGTAAATGAGAATCACTCCTACAAGGCGATTTCCAGCCCGTTTTCCACAACCGGTGTCCTGGAACACAACCCGATCCACGAAGATATGGTATGTGCTGCCAGAGCCGTCAATGTACAGTTCATCCTGAATGTGGCGCTGAACGCCGAGAAGCAGGTGATTGCCGCATTTGCCGGAGATCTGGAACAGGCCCACGAAAAAGGTGTTTCCTTCGTGCGCAGTCTCGCCCAGTGCCCCTGCACCACCGGCGATATCGTCATCACCTCAAACGGCGGCTACCCGTTGGATCAGAATCTTTATCAGAGTCCGAAGGCTGTGGCAACCGCTGAAGCGTGCTGCAGGGAGGGCGGAGTCATCATCATGTGTGCCTCCTGCATCGACGGTATGGGCGGAACCCATTTTGAGAAGCTGATCGTCAACGGTTCCGTGGAGGAAATAGATGAATATTTATCAAAAATTCCTCCAAAAGAGACCATTCCAGAACAATGGTGTGCCCAGATCTACTCCCGTATACTGAAAAAACATACCGTCATTCTCGTCACCACTTACCTCGATCACGACCTGGTGCGGAAAGCAAATATGATCCCGGCTTCCAGCCCCGATGAAGCGCTGCAGAAAGCTTACGATCTTGTCGGAAAAGATGCCAGCGTCGTTGTGATTCCTGACGGAGTCGCTGTTCTCGCAGTAAAGGAGGGACAGGCATGAGCGGAAACCTCGCATTAAAGATCGATGATCTGGACAATGTCGCTACAATTTTTGCAAACGGCATGAAAAAGGGAATGTCCGTTGAGATCCATGATAAGAAAGGGCATTCCGAAACCATCACTCTTCTCGACGATATCCCCTATGGTCACAAGATTGCTCTCTGTGATCTGGCCCCGGGCGATCTCATCATGAAATACGGAGAGTGTATCGGAACTGCCAGCCACCCGATCAAAAAAGGGAATTATGTACACGTACACAATCTCGACGCACGCCGCGGCAGAGGCGATCTGTAAGGAGGTCCGTATGAGTTATACATTTAAAGGCTACCGGCGCAAAAACGGCGGGGTCGGTTCCAGAAATCTTGTTGCCGTAATTCCCAGCGTGATCTGTGCCAATGACGTCGCGCAGGCGATCGTCCGCCAGGTACAGGGAACTATCGGATATTTCCACCACCAAGGATGCTGCCAGCTTCCTCTCGACCTGAAACGCGTCACAGATGTCCTCTCCAATCTCGGACAGAGCGCCAATATCGGCGCTGCCCTGATCGTCAGCCTCGGGTGCGAGGGAACTGACCACGAACGCATTGTCCGGGAGATTGCAGCTTCCGGAAAACCAGTGGAGATCATCCGGATCCAGGAGCTCGGAGGAACCTCCCGGGCGATCCAGGCCGGTATCGATGCCGCCCAGAAGCTCGTCATGGAGATCTCCGGTCTTCAGCGGGAAACAGTTGATGCTTCCGAAATTATCATGTCCATCAAGTGCGGCGCTTCCGACACGACCTCCGGTCTCGCTTCAAACGCCGTGATCGGATATGTTGCGGACAAGCTTGTGGATCTCGGAGGAACCGTGATCTTCGGGGAGACGACCGAGTTTCTCGGCGGCGAGCACATTCTGGCAAACCGTGCCGTCGGCGGTCCTGACGGACCTGTCGGTCAGAAGATCTACGAGATCGTAAACAGAATGGAAAACAGGGCAAAGGCCGTGGGAGAAGACATGCGAGGCGGACAGCCTACCCCCGGAAATATTGAAGGCGGACTTTCCAGCATTGAGGAAAAAAGCCTGGGCGCTATCGTAAAATCCGGTCATCGGCCGATTCAGGGCGTTCTGGAATACTGCGACCGGATTGACGGCCGAAAAGGCCTCTGGATCAAAGATGCCCCGGGAAGAGAACCCGAGATTCTCACAGGAATGGCCTGCACCGGTGCACAAGTTATGATGTTCTCCACTGGACGCGGAGCTCCACAGGGATTTCCGTCCATGCCGGTCATAAAGATCTGCGGAAATCCCAATACCTATGAACGGATGCAGCATGACATGGATCTCAATGCCGGACGGATCATTCTCGGCGAAAAGAGTATTGAGGAAGTCGGTGAGGAGGCGTTTGATCTTCTCCTGGAGGTTCTTTCCGGGCAGATGACAAAGAATGAGGCCCTCTGCTATTTCGGCTCTATGGACATCTTCTGCCTCGGACCCGTGATCTGAGTTCCAAAATTTTTACTTCGGCATCACTCTCTCATCCTGGGATATCCCTCATTCCAAGATACAGAGTTTTGCAAATATATTTCCTTATCTGACCCCAATTTTTTATCTGGCTGGAGGTGATAAGCAGCATTTACCTGTAACCATACATATTTTCACAAATACCAGAAAAGGAGAGTATCACTATGGCAAACAACACATCTACAACTACTGAAACCCGCTCCTCCGGATTCCTCGGTGCTGTTGAGCGCCTCGGAAACAAAATCCCCCACCCTGTCTATCTTTTCATCTGTCTCTGGGTCATCGCCCTGGCTGCGTCCTGCATCCTGGGAACGATGGGCGTATCCGTTATCAACCCCACAAACGGAGAGACCGTCACCGTTATCAATATGATGACTTCCGCAGCATGGGCTGATTTTCTGAAAGACATGGGTAAGACCTGGATGACATTTGCTCCTATGCTCACTGTTCCGATCTGTACTCTCGGTATGGCTGTCGCTACCCACAGCGGCATGCTGAATGCAGCACTGAAAAGTGCGGGTGCAACTGCAAATGAATGGAAAATGGCGCTCATTGTTGCATTTATCGGCGTTCTCGCCAATCTCGCCGGTGATGCCGCATTTATCGTTTTCCCACCGCTTGTAGCCATGCTCTATGTATCTTCCAACCGTAACCCGTTAGATGGCCTTTTCCTGGCATATGGATCCGTTTCCATCGGCTTTGGCGCAAACCTTCTTCCTGGATCTGCAGATGCTTCCCTCGCTGCCCTGACAGAGGCGGCAGCCCAGACTCTGGATCCCAGCTACACAGCAAGCCCTGTCATGGGATGGTACTTCATGTTTGTCTCCACTTTTATCACAACTTTTCTCTGCGCTTTTGTCAGCCTGAAAGTTGTAGAGCCGCGCCTTAAGAGAGAAAATCTCGGAACTTCCGGTATCAAGCCGAACGAAGAGTACACACCGATGACGGATCTGGAACGCAAGGCTTTAAAGGGCGGACTTCTCGGAATCGCTGCTGTTCTCATCGTGTGCGCAATTCTCTGCCTGCCGGGTCTTCCGTTCCAGGCTCCGGAAGGCGGCACGATCATGACCGGTTATCTCTTTAAGTGTATTCCGACTATCATCTTTGCGCTTTTCTTTGTATCCGGCTATGTATACGGAAAAATTGCGGGAACGATCAAGAAATTCGGCGACACGATTCCGATGATGCAGAAAGAACTCGGTACACTCGCAAGCTTCTTCCTGATCTGCTTCTTTGCTTCCCAGTTCATCTCCGTATTCGGTTCCAGCAAGATCGCAACCGTGATCGCGGTTATCTGCGGCGGTGGATTAAACGGACTCGGACTTCCTGCACCGATCCTCATGGGATTATTCGTTGTTCTTACCGCTTTCATCAACCTGTTCATGGGTTCCGCGAACGGAAAATGGGCACTCTTAGCTTCCATCTTCGTTCCGATGTTCATGATCGCCGGTGTCAATCCGGCTTCCGTACAGGTTGCATACCGAATGGGCGACGGAATCACCAACAATATCTGCCCGACTCTCGCGTACCTTGCGATTCTCCTCGGATATGCACAGCAGTACGAGCCGCGCGCCAAGACAGGAACCTGTATTGCCTACCAGCTGCCCTACACTCTGATCGCCGGCGGTGTCTGGATCGTGTTCTTAATGATCTGGATAGCTCTCGGAATCCCGATGGGACCGGGCTACGCTCCGACTCTTTAACTTACCTGAAACAGCCCGCCTTCCAATCCGGCGGGCTGTTTTTTCTATCCTGCGGCATGTCAAATCATCCATTGAAAATCGAGGAACGAATATGAAAAAATTTATAATTCAGAATGCATATGTTATTGACGGAAGCGGAACTCCCGCTTTCCCTGCGGATGTCCTTATTGAGGATGGAACGATCAAAGCCATCGGGAAACAGGATCCGCAGCAGGCGGGCATGGTGATCGATGCCCACGGACTCACCCTGGCGCCCGGATTCATAAATTCCCACAGCCACGGCGACATGATGGCTGATCTCGACGATACTTTTTTCCAGGAGGCGGAACAGGGAGTCACCACTTTGATCGCGGGCATGTGCGGAATTTCCGCCGCTCCGTTTTCTATGGAACACCTGGAAAGCTGCCTGGAAACAACCGCCACCGTCGTTCCTTACGACTTTTCCTCCTCCGCCACAAAAAGAGTTTCCTACGCCGGCTATCTGGATATGATGGACCGCCCGCTTGGAACAAATATGGCCGTCTGCGTCGGACATGGAACGCTCCGTGCCGCAGTTATGGGAATGGCGGACCGGGAACCGGATCCGGCCGAACTGGAACACATGAAAGCAATTCTACAGGAATGCATGGAGGCGGGTGCTCTTGGAATCTCCTATGGGCTTCAGTATCCTGCCGGGTGCTATGCCGGCTCTTCTGAACTTGCAGTCCTTTCTTCCGTCGCAGCGCGTTTCGGCGGCATCACCTCCGCCCATATCCGGAGTGAAGGTAATCAGCTTGTGGAATCCGTCACAGAGATGGTACAGGCCACGGCACAAAGCAGCTGTACGCTTGTCATCTCCCATCACAAAGCAATCAACCGTCCAAACTGGGGAAAAACCGCTGCTACGATTTCTCTCATGCAGGAGGTAAATCAGCAGGGACATTCCGTTTACTGCGATGTCTATCCTTACACAGCATCCTCCACCGGTCTGAAATCCCGGATTCCCCAGTCCATGCATGTCCTGGGAGAAGAAAAGCTTCTGCAGATGCTGTCGGATCCATCCGGCCGCAGGAAGATGCGCGATGCGATCCTGGCAGGAATGATGCCGGAAGAACGATTCGGAACAACCATGTTCGGTGCATCTGTCACTCATCCTGATTATACGGGACAGATGGTTTGCGATCTCGCCTCACGGCTTGACCTGGATCCCTGTGAACTGGTCATGGATGTTCTCTATGATGACCGGCTGACTACGAACGGTATTTACCACTGTATGCAGGATGAGGATGTAAACCGGGTACTTCAATTTTCCCATTCCATGATCGGCTCCGACGGGCTTTACTACAAAGGGTGTTCCGGCGCTCATCCCAGAGCATTCGGAACGTTTACGCGGGTACTCGGACATTACGTCCGCGAAAAAAATGTTCTTTCCCTTGAGGAGGCTGTCCGGAAAATGACCTCTCTTCCAGCTTCCGTCTATCAGCTGAAGGGAAAGGGACTAATCCGACCGGGCATGGACGCAGATCTGGTTCTGTTCGATCCTCATACCGTATCTGATCAGGCAGATTTTACTGATTTTTCCAAAAGAGGCACTGGCATTGAACTGGTCTGGATTCGAGGAGAAAAAATTGTGGAACACGGAATTTATAATGGTGTGAAGGCAGGTAAACTAATCCGCCACGTCCCTCATATTTCATAATTTCACACTTTTTTCACACACAACACAATATTTCAACACATTTTTCCACTATCCTATAAAGCGTAACAGGATAGCAAGCCTGGAACAAAATATACTTTTTCATACTTGACCGGCAGAACGTTCTGTCGGTCCCTCCCTTAATTTAAAAACATTTATAATATAAATCCCCTCTTTTTAAGGCTGCCGCAGGAGTAGAAATGCGGTAGCCTTTTTATTCATTCCGTCAATCGCTTGAAAAACAATTCTGCATAGCAGACTGTACTGAACTATGATTCAATCAGGAGTGCTCTGAGAACAATATAACATATCTTTGCCTGGTCTCTCGAGTACAATGACTGGCATGATTACTGGGCGATCGTTCCGTCTTCGGTCTTCAGCATGTTCGTACATCCGGAAGCGCTTCATGTGATCCCCCTGCTGGATCCGCCGCCGTCGAGGACCTGCTATGCGATCTACCGGAAAGATCAGAATGTGATACCGCACTCCCCGATCGGGATCTGCCTGAGGGAGCTGCGCAGGCTGGTAGAGGAAAACCATTGGATCGAGAAATTATGATTTCCTATCTGTTTGCCTGACTTATCGCGGAATATCACGAAGGCGGTGAGCGTTTTTCAAGCGCTGTTTTTCCTTATAAAATAAGGCTTTGCGGGGATTTCTCCGAACCCGGAAAATTCGCCGAAAAAACTTTTTTTGGAAAAATTGAAATTTTCTTAAAAAAACGCTTGCATTTTTTTCTGAGTCATGATAATATATACAAGTCGCTGGTAAACAGCGCAAAACAAACGCTCAAGAACATCGAGGCGTGGCTCAGTTTGGTAGAGCGCTGCGTTCGGGACGCAGAGGTCGCAAGTTCGAATCTTGTCGCCTCGATTCTGGCCTGTTGGTCAAGCGGTCAAGACGACGCCCTCTCACGGCGTAAACCCGGGTTCGATTCCCGGACAGGTCATGAAGCTGTATGGAACTTCCATACAGCTTCTTTTTTTATATCTATCATAGTTTTCATTAATAGAAAATTGTAGAATATCAATATAAAATGTGATATGCTGTAAACGCTGCCGAACCTCCAGCAGAAAGGAGGTGTGCGTCCATGACAGAATTGTTCACCACATTTCTTGTCTCTGTTATAGCAGGTGTAGTTAGCTGCTACATATGCAAATGGCTGGACAGAGATAAATAGGCAGCAACAGCCTATGCGGAGTGGTTCACCGTAACGAACAAGAAAACCCCAGAGGTGGCAGCCTCTGGGGTTTTTGCGTCGCATGAGAAAAGTTCACCACATTTCTTAGCTGCCTACATCATATTCTATTTTTTTTTAAATGTCAATATGATATCAAAATCACCCATCCAAAGAACTCCAGACCGAAACCTATTTCCATACGCTATGACTTATTTCAATTTTTTTCACAAATAATTCATGTTTTCTTTCCTCTTTTTGTTACAATTTATGCTATAATATCTATGAATGAGTCATGGTAAAGTATCATGACTCTATTTACGCAAGAAAAAGCTGATCCGCTGCTGCTTTGGGACCGGTTTTTGCGTCACTGACCCGGCGGCTGCTGCCGTCTGTACCAGAAGGAGGAACATCGAGAACTTATGGATTACCCTGTATTAAAAAAGAACTTCGAAAACCATCGTTTCCATACATCATATTTTGAGACAAAGGAGGAAGCTGCAGCTTATCTTGCTGAGCAGATCAAAGGTGAGACCGTTGGCTTCGGTGGCTGTATGACCGCAAAAGAGATGGATCTCTTTGAGATCCTCAAAAAAAACAACGAAGTGATCTGGCACTGGGAACAGGGACCGGATGCAAGGATCCGGGCAAAAAAAGAATCTACCGTATACATACTGAGCGCAAATGCCGCTGCAGAGACCGGTCAGATCATCAACATTGACGGAAGCGGAAACCGTCTTTCCGAGAGCTTATTTGGACCGAAACGAGTATACTATGTGATCGGGAAAAATAAAATCGCGCCGGATCTGTCCTCCGCAATGGATCGCGCGCGAAATATCGCCTGTCCAAAGAACGCGGCGCGTTTTAACAAGAAGACTCCCTGCGTCGTGTCCGATGACAAAAAGTGCTATGACTGCAATAGTCCGGAAAGGATCTGTAACGCGATTCTGATCTTAGAACGCCCCTGTACCGGAATGGAAGTTGAAATGGTATTTATCAATGAAGATCTTGGATATTAAAGGAGAGACACATGAATATTCTGTTTTTTCTAACACCAAAGAATGATGTGGCATTTATTTATTCCGACGCGAACCTCAGAGAAGCGATCGACCTGATGGAGGCGCACGGCTATTCCGCCCTGCCGATTCTCACAAAGCAGGGACGGTATGCGGGAACGCTGACAGAAGGTGATCTGCTCTGGTACATGAAGAGCCATCTGAACCAGAGTTTAAAGGATATGGAGCTGATCTCCGTCATGGAGGTAAAGCGCCGTCAGGACAACAGCCCGGTAAACGCCGGAGCAAAGATGGAAGATCTGCTGGATAAGGCGATGCAGCAGAACTTCGTCCCGGTACTCGATGACAATAAATCCTTTATCGGAATTATCACGAGACGTGATATCATGAAATATTTTTCCGGTTCCTATAAGAAAACAGGAAATGCTTAAGTTATTGGATTCCGGGTGAAATGGCTTTTTTCAGACCGTCGCATAAGTTCCTGTCATTTTCTTCCAGCATCATTTTCTGCCGTCCGGTTATACTGATACCATCCCAGAAAAAGGTGGTGAGAAATGATGAATCAGGAAAAGAACGACAGCATCCAGTGCTCGATCCATAACTGCGTGCATCATGCGGAAAATGTGGATTACTGCACCTTAGACCGTATCCATGTAGGAACGCATGAACTCAATCCTACAAAAAAGGAATGTACCGACTGTGATTCCTTCCAGTGCAAGATGTAGTCCGGTCTGATGTTTGACGAGAAAAGAGATCCCTTCCTCCCATAAATTTTATGGAAAAGGAACGGGATCTCTTTTTCTATTCTTCTACCGTGAATTTCCCACCGCAGCCGGCTGCGGATCGAAGCTCGGGTTGAAGGCGTAGAAGTTTCTGGAGTCCAGCTTCTCCTGAAGACCGCGAAGAGCTTCTCCGAAACGCTGGAAGTGGACGATCTCGCGCTTCCTTAAGAAACGGATCGGTTCGCAGACATCGGGATCTGTCACGACACGAAGAATGTTGTCGTAGGTGCTCCGGGCTTTCTGTTCTGGCACGACCTTGTAAGTACAACATATACAAAAATATAGAGGGTAAAGCAGATATTCCGCCTTTCCAGTGTATCAATTCAGACGTTCAGAAATGAGCGTCTATTTTTTTACCCTAAAACCAGAAAGGACGTGATACCACGAAGAAATCT